>OHAG01000262.1_pt1 | contig 45459 bp, 59 predicted proteins | sample 1577081 | NCBI WGS metagenome assembly OHAG01 (sample SAMEA3541513, study PRJEB24748) | human gut metagenome | biome: human gut; feature: human-associated habitat; material: faeces | place: China | collected 2012
TCTGGGAAATGGATGTTGGCACCATGGTATTATGTCCTTGAAAATATCCTCTAAGTACTCCAAGAATCCCAGAGAAAAAGATCGTTGGGGAAATGACCTGAAGGGCAAGTGCTGCACCTTTTTGATGTCCGACAAAGGTTGGTGCTCCAAAATATGCGATCATGGACGCGATACCACCAACGACAACTGCATAAACTAATGCTCCATAGAAGATTCTCTGAGCATTGATATATTCTTTCTTCGCAAGTCTTGCAGAAATTGATTTGGATACCGCAAGTGGAATACTAAAGGATGCGATCAGCAGAATAATGTTATAGATATTATACGCGTATTTACAATCATTTAAACACCATTACAAATGCCTAAAAAGATGCAAAAAATTAATCAATAAGAAAATATAATACACTCATTCATTGTTTTTTGAAACTATTTCATTTTTGTTATTTTTTAAATTCTTATAACTTCTTTTAAGTTTTCATATTCTTTTTGGAAATGGTGTATAAATGGTGTAGAAATCTGTTATTGTAATTTCAATAGACAATATAGACTATCCAATCATACTATTTAATTCGTTAATTGCATTTTGTGTATCTATTTCTGTAATGTGATTATACAAGCCTAATGTCATAGTTAAAGATGAATGCCCCATCCATGTTTGTAGAATTTTAGGGTCCAATCCTAATTTAAAAAAATCCTTTGCTTTAATGGCACATCCAGTATGTCTAAAAACATGACAACTCAATCGTGGTATGGGTTCAGAGTTTTCTTTGTTATATCGGTTTGTCAAATTTCGAAACATATTATCAAGAGCCATTGTATAAGTAGGATTTCCACGTCTAGTTGGAAAAACAAAATTTTCATATCCATCAATAACTGTTGTAGAATATAAATTAAGGGAAAATTGTAGTTCCTTTTGCTTTATAAAAGCTTTATATGCTTTAGTTGTAAGAGGGATTGTTCGTTTTCCATTTTTTGTTTTTGGGGGACATATACATAGAATATGTTTTCCTTTTCCTTTAATTTTACAATACTGAATCTGATGATCGATTTTTATCGTCTTTCTTTTTAAATCAACATCGTCCCATGTAAGTCCGCATAGTTCTCCTCCTCTTATCATGGTCTCAGATAAAATGACAATCAATGGATACCATCTATAATAATAAGGATGATTTTTTACATACAAGATTAAGTCATTTAATTGTTGAGGAGTTAAAATGGTTTTTTCCTCAGTATCAGCCGGAAAGTTTTTAAGTGCTCCATATGTTGGATTAGTACGAATCATTTGATCGTCTAAGGCTAATTTAAAAGCTTGGCTTAAAACTCTATGGATAGAATGTATGGAATTGTTCTTTAATTTCTCCGATAGTTCGGTGTAAAATAAAAGAATATCGGATTTTTTTGTATCTTTTATCTTTTTGTATCCTAACCATGAATTTTTAATATGATTTCTGTATGCATTTTCATTGGATTCCATAGTATTAAATGAAAGATTCTTTTGAGAAAGGCTAAGATATAGTTCGACTAACTGTGCAACTGTATAATCAACAGATAATCGAATGTTATCCATTTTATCTCTTTTAATTTTTAATTCTTTTTCCCTTAACTCGGCCAAAGTTTTTGCATAAATACTTTTTCTTTTTTTGCACTCATCTGTAAACCTGAACATATAAGTGCCATCTTTTCTTTGAGATTCCCCCTTTCTTAGAACCTTGCCTTTGTTGTCTTTTCTATTTATTTTTTTCTCTTTCGTCATAGTATTTCTCCTTATATAAAAGGAGCTTAAAACACTATTATAAATATTATAACACGGTTTTAAGCTCCTTACAATTCAGGGCCTAAAATATTTTATTTCTATATGTATCTTCTGTTTTCTAGATACTTTTCGAATTGTTTGCGTTTGATCAAACGTCTCGTGCCTATCTCTAACACATAATTTGCTTCAGGATCATCTGTCATTTCACGTAACTTGGCTGCGCCAATGTGAAAATAAGAAGAAGCCTCATCAATAGTTAGATTTGATTTTTCCCATATAGGGACCTGTATTTTTTTCATGTAGATCGCTCCTAGTCAAATTCCATTGTGAATTTTGGATATGGTGTTGCCCATTCAACACAAATCCAAGCATCATACGAATTTCCTTTTTTGCTTTTCAGATTCTTCGCTAAGGTTTTCTGATCTTTCAATAATTTCTTAGCATGTGCTTTGGTTAACTTAAAACCAATCGCTTTGAAATAATTGTTTTCTTTCCATAAGCTGAATTTGCAGTTTTTGTAATCGCTGCAGTAAAAGCTTTTAGAATTTTCATAAACAGGAGCTCCGCAGATTGGGCATTTGCCAATCACTTCTTTTTCTGGATATTTCTTTTTTTGTGAAGCAATCTGGTTGTCTTTATCGACAGATCCATAATCACTTACACATTTCTGAACATATAACTGAATGTTCTTCATAAACATTTCTGGTTTGATCTTTCCAGATTCGATCTCTGATAATTTTGCTTCCCATTCTGCAGTCATTTCAGGAGATGAAATACTGTCTGGAAGTAATTGAATGATCTGATGGCCTAAAGCAGTTGCATGAAGATAAGGGACTTTGCCTTTTTTCACTTTTTCAACAACCTTCATCTGCAAGAGCTTTTCAATGATTCCTGCTCTTGTAGCAACCGTTCCTAATCCACGATCAGATACTGCATTTTTTAAATTGTCAGAATCGATGTATTTTTTGAGATTCTTCATTGCATCGATCAGAGTTCCTTCAGTAAATGGTTTTGGTGGAGTTGTTTGCTTGTCTGCAATGTTCATAGAATCGATGGATACGGATTGTCCATTCGTTACGTGGAATAATTCCATATCTTTCGGAAGTGTTTTTCCTAAAAGATCGACTTCTACTTGCTGATATCCAAGGTCAATGATCTGTTTTGTTTTTGATACAAAAGTTTCATCTTCTACGACAGCTTCTAAGGATGTCTCATTGTAACGAAATGGTTTTGCAACAGCACACAGCATTCTTGTAATGATCAGATGAAGTATGTTTTTTTCTCTCACAGAAAGTTTTGACAGATCATGATTTTTTATATTTTCTGTTACAATGATCGCATGGTGATCTGAAATTTTGGAATCATTGATCATTCTGGAATTGATCGTAAGCCCCTGTTCTGATAATTGCTCTGATGCAGTCTTGTATTGATCGATCGTGCTGATCATATCAATATAACCAGGAACCAGGTGCTTCATTTCGCTTGACAAATAATTGCTGTCTGTTCTTGGATAAGTGATCAATTTTTGTGTTTCATATAATGATTGTGCAATATCTAAAACTTCTGCTGCGCCATACCCATAAATACGGTTGGCATCTTTTTGCAAGGTGTCAAGACTGTATAATAATGGGCGTTCTGTACTTTTCTCTTTTGTTTCTAATTTGGTGATCTTTCCGGATTTCCCATCACATTTATTAATGATCTTTTCTGCATCTTCACGTTTTGTAAAGCGAGACTGTTTTTCATGAATCCATTTTGCCTGAAATCCTTCTTTAAAATCTGCATAGACCTCATAGAATGGTTCTGGTTTAAAATGATCGATCTTGTTATCCAGATCTACGATCAGCTTTAATGTAGGAGTCTGAACTCTTCCAACTCTGATAACATCTCCGTGCCTTAATGTAAATAATCTGGTAAGATTCAAACCGACAAGCCAGTCAGCCTGAGCTCTTGCTTTTGCTTCTTCATATAAATTGTCTTTTTCGGAAGAATCTAATAAATTCTGAAAAGCTTTTCTGATCTCGCCTGATGTAAATGAACTTAGCCATAAACGTTTGACTGGATGATGATTCTTTGCTTGCTGATAGATCAGACGTTGAATATATTCTCCTTCTCTTCCGGCATCGCCGCAGTTTACAATGTATTCAATATCATCTCGTTGGATCAGTTTTTCTACGATATGATACTGATCTTTTACATGATCCATGACTTTTGTTTTGAATTGTTTTGGGATGATCGGCAAGGTATCAAATGACCATTTTTTTAAATCCTCATCATAGTCCTCTGGATAGCATAAAGTGACAAGATGTCCTACTGCCCAAGTAACCAGATATCCATTTCCCTCATAATATCCATTTTGATATTTATTTGCGCCAAGAACTTTTGCGATATCTTTTGCAACGGATGGTTTTTCGCATGTACATAAGATCATGATTTTTTACCTCCTCTGTCTTCCGGTAATTGACAAAATTTAGCGGACTTCTTTAATGATTCAGTAATTCTATCCATTGCTTTTGTTGCCAATGATCGTGAAGAATACTCTGCGATCGTTGCAGTTCTTCCAAGTTCAAAAGTAGCAATGATATTGTATGTGTTACTAATCGAATCAACAGATAAATACTTTACATTACTCAGATTAACAATTTTTGTCTTTTCTGCATTCATAATAAACATATGTTCTTCTCCTTTCGTATTTTTAATACATTACAAATATGAGATTTAAGAAAAAAAATATTTTTCACATATAAGAAAATGAAATTTTTGCATAAAAAAAGACCTCGTTTTTTTAAAGGAAACAAGGTCTGTCAAAAAAATCATATCCAAAATAGTCTAAGAATCAGAAAGGCTAATGCCCCAAGGGATTCAGGAAATCCAGTTAGAAAGATATAGGAAATTGGAAGAACAATAGGAATTAAAGCTCCAATTCCTGCTGCCCTTGCTATCTTTGGATCCTTAATATCGAAATATACGAAAAGGACGAACCCTAATGGAGGGCAAAGAAATCCTAGTATCCCATACAAAAACCAATTCCATTTCTTCCATTGTATCTTTTCATTCTTCATAAGATTCCTCCGATCATCCAATATTTCCAACAGCTAACAATATTCCAAAGGCAAATAATATAAATAACAGGATCAGTACGATCTGAAAAACAAAAGAAATGATCGCACAGATCAGAGATACTTTTGCAGTTTTTGGACGTTCTTCTTTCCAAATGAGATAGAATATCAATCCTGCGATTGGGACAAGAATACTAAGAATTCCATAACCCAAAATTCCTGTGTCATTTTGTTTCATTGGATTTTGTTCACTTTGACAATGAGGACAAATAGTCGCATTATCTTCAATTTTTATACCACAATGACTACAATACATATTCTTACATCCTTTCTATGGCATCATTGACATACGGACAGAAGTAACTTGTATCACGATCAGTAAGATAAATAAAAGAGCTTTTGTGATTTCACCTGCTAATGCACCGATACCTGCTGCCTTTGCCGTGTTTGGTTTTGATTCTCTCATAACAAGAAACAAGATCAAGCCAATGAATGGAAAAAAGAATCCTAAGACGCCATATCCAAAACCACCAGAATCTTTCTCTTGGATTGGCTGCTGCTGTGCTCCGCAATTAGAGCATATATTTTGATCAGGGAATATTTCTTTCCCACAATTTTTACAATACATTTTTTTATCTCCTTTCTTAAAAGAAAAAGATCGAATGGAACATATAAACAAAACTAGCAGCAATCAGCTTTGCAAAAACGAATTCCATAATGACGATCACTGCGATTGTTGCCCCCAATGTTAGTGCTTTTGCTTCTTTTGGTTTCTCATCTTCCCAAGCCATTCCAAGAATGAATCCAATGAATGGTAGAAAGAATCCGAGTACATTCCATTTGAATTGTTTGTTTTTATTTTTTTCTTCAATGAACTTTCCACAGTGTGGGCAATACATAAGGATCCCTCCTATCTATTCAACTTCGTCATAAACGAAAATAATGTTTTTAGAATAGATGGAGAGAATACATATATAAGAGCACTTACAATGAATCCTATGATTGCTCCGATCAGCAAAGCTTTTGCTGTTTTAGGTTTTTCGTTTTTCCATATAAAGAACAAGATAATCCCAGCCATCGGAACAAAGTATCCAAGGATTCCCCAACCAATTCCACCATAATCTTTTTTCGTTACTTGATTCTGAGCTGTCCCACAATGAGGGCAGATCAGAAGATTTTCATCAATTTTTTTACCACAATGCATGCAATACATTCCAACACATCCCTTCTATTTTAAGGCAAAAGGATTTTTGATATTTTCACGATCAAATTTTTCTCCAAGTGTCTCTCCAAAAGCTTTGATATCTTTTTCAACACCTTCAACGATCTTTCCATTTTTTACGATCATAAGAACTTTCTTTTCATCGTTAGAATTTCGATCATAAACACCAATCTGATCAATATAACGTTTTGTTTTGCCATTGATCACAACTTTACGGATCAACACGCCGACATCTAAGAATGTGTAAATATCGTTTTCAATTCTTTCTGCTGCATGTTGATCTTCTACCATGTTCTTCATTCTGGATGGAACTTTACGAACATCATCGGTATGCAGTGTTGTTAAACAATAATGTCCAGTTGTAAGGGATTGAATCAGATATTGTACTTCTGTTCCTCTGGCCTCAGATAGTAATAGCCAAACAGGTAACTGTCGTAAAGAAGCTTTGATCGCATCTGTATAGTTAAAGATTTCGCTGTCTTCTTCTACGATCAACGCGACACAGTCTTTTCCTGGATTGATTTCTCGATAATGAATCTCAGGTGTATCTTCAATCGTAATTGCTCTTTCATAATCTGGGATCTGTCCCGTCAAATATTTTAAAAGCTCTGTTTTTCCAGAACCAGTCAGGCCGATCATAACCAGATTTGCGTGGCATTTGATAAGGTTTTTTAACAGATTTAAGACTTTCTGACTACAGTATCCTGTATCTACCATTAGTTTATCGTTCATCTGCATTTTGGGCGGAGATTTTCTAAGAGAGATTGTAGTCCCTGTCTCCGTACAGCTTTCATGGATAATACTGATACGAAGTCCTTCGGAGTCAGCCTCTAATTTTGGATTATATTTATTAAAAGATGCACTTTTAACATTTGCTACATGAGCAGAAAACTGATTTACAAATTCAGGAGATAACTTTACATCAGAGCAATAACGTCCTGTTTCAATATTATCTATCCATAATTCATTTCCATTCCAGTTGATATCTGTAATCTTTTCATCTTTTACAAACGGCAACAGTTCTCCATACTGTTGATCATTGATAATCATTTTATCCATAGTTTTTGTTCCTTTCTTTGATGTTATTTTTTTCTGTCATTTTAAATATGAGATTTTTAATAAAAAATATTTATAGGTAAAAAGAAAAAGAGCCGAAGCCCTTTCTCTCTTTTTTAAGCAAATCTGCAATTTATGAAAATGGCATGTTTGGAAAATTAGGCATTCCATCTAATGCTCCAAAATCTGGCATTGCAGAAGGCGTTCCCTGTCCGGCAGGCATACCAGCAGGCGTGTTAAAAGTTCCCTGAGGAATCGTCTGCTGTGGCGCTGTCTGCTGTGGAGAAGGCATTCCCTGTCCAGCAGGCATTCCAGCAGGTGTATTAAAAGCTGCCTGAGGTGCTGTCTGCTGAGGTGCAGGAGTTGGAGCCATATTTCCCACATTCTGGTTGTTTACTGGCTGCTGATTCTGCTGCTTAGGTGTTGCTTTCTGGACATTATCTACCATTTCTACTCTAACTTTGTGAGCAAAATGCTGCTGATTATCTCGTCCCGTATATGGGTCAGTTCTGTAAGAACCTACGATAGTAACCTTATCTCCTTTCTGAACGCGAGCAAGAATATCTGCTGTTCCACCAGAAGCTTCAAGATCGATTAGATCTGATGGATAGAATCCTGTATTTGGATCTTTTTTGGCCCTTTCCCTTCTAACATTAATGGATCCTTTGACAGTATTAAATGTTCCGTTATTTCCATTCACCTGTCTGAGTTCAAAATCCTTGATTGCGAATCCGCTTAAAAATACTTTATTCATGTTGTTCTCCTTTCGTCTTTCAACTTTGTTACATTGTAAATATGAGTGTTTTGAAAAAAGATAACTGACGTTTTGTCTCAGATCATGAATCTTTTTTCAATTTTCATTACAAATATGAGAGATTTTTATTTTTTTATTTTTCACATATAAAATTTTTGTTCAACGAAAGTTAGAATATCATCAGCTGCCGCCGGACCAGATCTTTCTGTAATAGGAAGATTTCCTGAAATTTCTCCATGTTTTGGCGCAATTGGAATTAATCCTTTTTCATTTCCCATAGATAGTAAAGGAGTATCAAAAATACTGTCTCCGGCAACAACACCATAAAGTAATCCACCAGTAAACGCAAAAATACAATTTTTCTGTAGAAAATCAGGGAATACATAAAATTTACGTCCACTGATACAGCCATTGATATGATAATTTTCCAATATATCAACTACAGTTTCTAATGTGATCATGTCTTCTTTCGTCATATTCTTTGTATCATTTGTTAATAATATTTCTGGACAGCGTAGATCAAAAAATGCCAAGGTCTCCAATGTTGTATCTGGTAAAATAAAGTGTCTGTTTATTTCAAGATCTGAAATGCCTAATTTTTGTGTCAGTTCAAAATATACTTCTTCTATTTCTTTAGCCCATGAATATCCATTGTCATAAGAATAATGATGAAAGATGGAAAGCAACCTTTCGCCATAGGAAGTACATAAATTCCCTTTTTTATAAAGATTGATTCCGCCATCTGTAAAATAATATTTTACGTCTTTTATAAATGAGATTCTTTGAGTCTGTTGTAATGTTCGCATCGTGCACGGTAAAAATTTAAATTCTTCATATTGTATCAACTTTTGCAATTTGTCATATGCATTTTTATTCATGTAACTGATTACTCTTCCATCTTTATATTCAATAGGGATCAGATTTTTGCAATATTCTGGATCTGATTCCTGGATCGCTCTTTTCGAATAGATCAGAGTTCGATCCAAGTCAGAAATAAAGTAAAAATCATTGTAAGATGGTGATGCATTCATATTCTTTTGTGTCATACTTTCTAATTGGAACTCCTTTCTTCTTTGCCATCTCTAATACAAAAGAAAGATCTGGATTATTGAAATCCTTTACTAACATGATTTTAGGGATTCTCCGGATCAGCGCCCTGGAAGACTCTCCAATGCTAAGTTTTACTTTTGTTTTTTCAAGAACGCCAAAATCTTCTGATAATTTCTGATAGACACTTGGTACATATTCTTCATCCACTTTATCTGCGATCATAGATTCTTTTGGCTCATGAAATTTTTTGGAAATCTTCTGAATGAACCAATTGGTATAATCCTGATCCTTGTATTCTTTTAAAAAGATCGCACCATGATAAGATTCTTTGTTTTTGTCTTTCAGGAAAATTGTACGACTGACTAATCCACAGATCGTAGAATTTAAACATGCATTTGGTAGACAGATATCTTTTTTTGTTGCTGCGATTTTTGATAGATGTGCCGGATCCATTAAAACGATCAAGTCTGAATTTAAATGAGCAGAGCGCGACTGATTGTATTGTTCTACTGCTTTCTTTAATTCAAACGTGATAGAACCTCTTCCTGTCCATCCATCGATAAAACATAATTCTTTTTCTGGATGCTGATTTCGAATGTCATCTAAAGCATTTTCATCAATTCCTCGATCGCGGACAATAGAGATACTATAATGAGCAATGTCAGAGCCATATCGCCATAACATGTAGCGTTTCATTAATACTCCAACTGGGCTTCCAGCTCTTGCAAGAGACACAAATACCATGTCATTTCCGTATTTTTTATATAAATGATTACAGATAATGCCGACATAATCAGCAATCTGATAAGCATGGGTCAGTGTCAGTTCTTTAAAGATTTCAATGATATGATCATCAAAGGAATCTTCTTTCGAAATAACTTCTGCATAATTTCCTCCGGATCGGATATATGCTTCTTTTTCTTCTACAGATAAAGGAGTAATTTTGTTTGTCAGATCCTCCAACAGAAAGATACAATCATCCCCATAATAAGTAGAATGAATCAAGTTATGTTTTGTATTTGTCATATAATTATGCCCCTTTCTTTTTTAACAAAAAATGAATCATATTGTTTGTGAGTTTTGGTACTTCAATTTCCTCAATATTTTCAGCTTCAGATAAAAAGATAACAGCATCATGCTTTTCCATTTCTTCTATGTTGTAAATATGATAAGTGATGTTATGATTATCTTTGAATCTTTTACGCGAACGAATTACTTTCCCATCTACATAGATCGGAGTTCTGCTTGTTGTTTTAAATGTCACTTTTTTACTATGACGGAAACGTGCAAGACTATTCGCAACGCAGTATGGGAAATAAATGTTCTCTCCATGTCCCAAAATTAGGATATTCTTCATTGTAGGTTCTAAAATTTTATCAATTTCACATGCAACAGAAAAAGCATGCATGTCAATGTGATCAAAATCCATACAGTCATCAAGATAATGTCTTCCCGTAATAGGAGATAAATGATAATCTTCTTTTTCATAATAAACACAAGGCTCCGGATATGAGACGTGAAGATCTTCGCGATCATTGCAATAAATATAAGGATCTTCTTCTAAGATTTCCCCTTCTGCTAATGCATAAAAAGATATCTGAATACCCATTTCATTCATTTGCTTTATAAAAGAGTTCTTCTTTTCTTTTGACATCCAATTTAGAATAGATAGTACTTTATAGTCTGTCACAAGAGTTTCCTGATTTAGGATTTTGATCATATTTTTTAACAAATTTCCAGTTGTGATCTCATCATCAATCAGGATAAAACAATCTTTTTCTCCTAATTTATCTACATCATATATGAAATGATCTTTTGCATGAGAATGATCTTCTGTAAATGTGATATGCTCCTCAGCATAAATTTCTCTGGTGGTAGAGATATAAGGAAGCATTAATTGATCAGCAATTGCCATTCCAATTCCAGTCGCTGTTTCAGCAAAGCCAATACACATTGTATTTCGGAGAAAATCAGTGTTAATTTTTTTACTTAATTCTGTGACAATTTTCGTAAAATCTGATGGGTTGCATTCCAGATGTTTTCCAATCCATTTGGATAAAAACAGAAAATTACGTTTTGTATTTCCATCTCGTTTTCCAAGTTGAAAGATATCCTTATCATTTTGAAACATTGGATCTTTTTTTAAAATTTTGTATTTCATTTTGTTGCCTCCTCTATGCAATCTTACAATTTTCATCTAACACGCCAAATACTTTGGAACGTGCAATAATCTTTTTAGCCCAGGCATGATGAGGCGCAGCTTCATTCATTCTATGGTTTCCTGTGGACACTCCACCTTCACGGCTTAAAACATCTTTCGCATCTCTATAATCATGATAATTCACGATATATTCCTGATTGACCACATTGATCTGAGAAGGATGAATGATTGTTTTTCCAAAAAATCCATTTTCAAGATCTAAACGCAATTCCTTTTTTAGCCCATATATTTCGGTTGAATCTGGATTATTAGAAAAGTATTCCCATACAGGTCCTGAGATTACAAAATCATATGGAAGAAATTCATTCAAAATTGTAGTTAGACAGTCAGCAACTGGATGAATGTCATAAATGGAATAACTGACACTTCTTCGAAGTCCAAAAACGGAAGAAAAATCAGTTCCACCAACGCGAATATTTAGAATTTCGTCTTTATGATCCAATAAAATTTCTTTGATCATTGACAGCTCCTGAACCCTTGTGTCTAATGACATAAGCTTTCGATCTTCTAAGATTGGCATTCCATATAAAATTTCGTGATGTTTTTCTTTTAGTTCATGCATGATGCTAAAATAATCGTTCCCATTTTCAGAATCAAATTTAGGAAAACAGAATCCTGCCAAAATATTTAAATGAGTACGTTCTAGTCGTTTTGAAAATTTGTAAAACTGTTCTACGTTCCGAACACGGATAAAGATAAGTGGCAGGTCCTCTGCAATCTTAGGATGAGCACTCTGCTCAAAAAAAAGATCATTTAAGATTTTTAAGATGTTGTTTTCTGCTTCTGCTACTTCATCTTCCTGAATAGAATCTTCCAAACAAAGTGTGATCGCACCGATCTCACGAAAATCATTATGGATGAGTTTCCTAAAAATATTATTTTGTGTACCCGGCATATACAAATTTGCTCCGATTGCATATTTTAAGACTTCCAATGGAGAGTGTTTTGTAAAGGCAGCAGGTGTCCGATAAAACAATAATTCATCCTTATTTTTAAAGTATTTCAATTTATTTGCTCCTTTCATTTTTTGGTTACAAAGTAAATATGAAATTTTTTAAAATAAAAATTTTTCATATATAAAAAAAAGCCCCGAAGGACCCTTTTTTTTAAACTAGAACCAACAAAAATAAAAACTAAAAAATACCGCAGCCATCTGGATCATTGATGCAAAGACTGGAGTTTTTTGTATGTAACAAAAAATCCCCAATGCAATTAGCATTGTGTTAAGGATCATCATAAAGATAAAATCATGCACATTTACATTTGTAGCCATAAAAACTGCCAATACAATCCATAATGCTATTCCGGAAATAATTGTTTCTTTCCATAATTTTTGTTCTTCTTCATTTTTGATTTCATTTCTCATATACATAGTCTTTCTCCTTTTAAAAAATGAGCAGAAATCAGATTTCTCTACTCGTCTATTTGTTACATTGCAAATATGAAAGATAAGAAAAAAGATAAAGAAAAACACCCTGAGTAAAACAGAGTGTCTTTTCAAAGTAATGATTTATTGTATCAATGAGACTTCGTGTTGGTCGGCTTTTTTGTTTGCCGCCAAAGCCCTCAAAACTGGATTCGAACCAGTATCACTTATATACATTGTATGGTAGAAACAAATACAAAGGTTAGTCTATATTTTCTTGATAAGGATTACAACATATATAAATTTAGTCCAACTATTTGAGGAAAATGCCTGTCAAATATGGCAACAGTACAACATACAATGCTGTAGAACAACGTTTATGGTTACATATATACATTTGACAGGTTATGAAATTGTTTTGATAAACAGTTTAAAGAGATGTTTAGCTCATGTTGAAAGATTTATTAAAGATTGCAGCGGCCTTCGCCCTACAGTTCTTGATAAGAGATCATTATTACGCGACGGAGGTAAGGAAGTCTGAGCTTTCGAGAGCGACTCTAAGCTTCTTCCCAAAGACAAAATGTCCGATATTTGCATATCCCAACGACTCTACTGCTAAGAGCACCATTGAACCACCATTCAGAATGTTAAACTTTATCAAAAATTTACATATTTTTTCTATTTTGATAATTTGTATCATTCTCGACTTGGTCTATGGATCGGCGACTTCTTTTATACACTATATTTTGTATAGCTTCACATCGAAAAGTGATTATTTGGCTTCCTGTCATATCGATCATTGCCACATGAAAGACATTGGACAGGTTATTCCTCCACCGGAGGCGTCTATTACTCACCCAAGAAGTTCCTTGCGCTATGAAATTTATCAGTCTGCACAATTCCCACACACTTGATCGTTTCTCACTCGTATCACATGATCACTCATGATCAAAAGCAAAGAAGAAAAAAGTATCCTTCGTTCTCTTTACTCTGCTTCCCATAACAATGGTAGAGAATTTCTCGATGCGATGGCATTCGCATTGTTCATCGAGGTTGCAATCTTTAAATTTTTAAAGCTGATCATTGATCAGCGAACGGCATGACCAGGATTCGAACCTGGATGTCCGAGAGGACAGAATGATTAGCACTCATCTGCGATACCATTACGCCATCATGCCACGTTGAAGAAGGATGAAGTGATGATGTATCCTTCTTCAGTAAATAGAAACAATAAAATTAACAGAGGAATTAAATACCTTCATATTAAATATGAGATATTTGAAAAAAAATCTGACACTTTTCTTTAAAAAAAGTAGATTTTTAACAGGTGTGACAGGATTCGAACCTGTATCTCATGGTTTTGAAGACCATTGCAAAGTCATTTATGCTACACACCTATAAGCTGGGCTAGTTGGATTCGAACCAGCAAATACAGCAGTCAAAGTGCTGTGCCTTACCATTTGGCGATAGCCCAAAATTTTTTTTAGTATTGTCAACCATATGAATTACACTACTATCAAACACTACTATCAAGATAGCCCAATATTTTTCTTACATCTTAAATATGAGAGATTTCACAAAAAATATTTTTCATATATAAGAAAATCGGATTCATCCCACTGCCTACAGAGGCAGGGGAATTCTCCGGAATTTTGTTAAACGTTGATTTTTCGGAGGCTTGCAAATAAATATGACAGATGAATAAGCACTCTCGTGAATAGAATGCTTTTCCGATATTTTATTTTGAAGTCAAGTTGTTAAAATCCTGATGTAAATGTAATTTTCCACATCCGATCATTTTAGCTTCTGACCATTTGCTACGAATTCCATATCCGTAATTAGCCCTTACTTTAACATATCGTCCATGCCATGCTGGTGTTAGAAAATCGTCATCATCTGTACTTACAGATAATGATGTTTTATCTGTGGTGTATATCTTGGTTGTTTTGAAGTTATTATCCTTACTAACCATAACATCGTAAGATTTTGCATGATCAACAGCTGTAAATGTCACATTCAACACATTTCTCGTGATGATATACCCATGATCAAATGTAGCATTTGTTACCTCTGGAGTTTTTAAGAACTGACTCATGTAGTCCTCATATAATTTATTGTAATCTTTCAAAGACATCATTTTATGATAAGATACCTTTGCTTTTGTTACAGGTGTTTTTGCCGCTGCCTGAACACCAATATTTCCAGTACTAATGCCAGCACAAGCGATCATTGCACTAGCTATTGCATAAGTTGCCACTTTTTTCATTTTAACCATTTTCATTATTTCCTTTCTTTTGTTTAATTGTTATATTTTTTTGTCTGCATTAATTATTTTGACAGACAATTTTTTCATCGATGAGTTTCTTCATCGATAAACGGCATAACCAGGGCTCGAACCTGAACACCTCTTTGACAAGATGGAATGACTAGCACTCATCTGCGATACCATTACACTATTATGCCATTATGCCATGTTGAAAAAAGACAAAATGATGGTGTATCCTTCTTCGTGAACTACTCCCACCTAAAGAGGTCGGAGCTTTCTGTTGCATCAATCTTTTCTCCTTTCTCATAAATATCTTTCTACGATAAATATGAGAGATTTCACAAAAAATATTTTTCACATATAAGATTTTTGAAAAATGGAAGCTATGGGACTCGAACCCATGACCTGCTATTTATGAGATAGCTGCTCTGACCAGCTGAAGTGAACTACTCGGTCATTGAATGGTCGAGCATCCTCCATTAACGAAGAACTCCGGTACTTCTTAACCGATCCTTGGCAAACAAAGCTGTTCTATATGATATCGTATAGACAAGCAGTGTCCGCGTTAGACGATCCGGACACGGTCATGCCGTGCCAAGACAGTGGTAGTTCCTATGTTCTACACGACTGGAACGTCAGCTTATCATTCGCGCAGAGCCGATGGTATCTGGCGTTTTTTTCATGCAGATTCTGTGTTGATGTATTCCTGGTGCCTTGTTGCATACAGAATGCGTAAGGCTGTCTGAAGATTTTTGTGATCATATTTATGTTTCTCGCAGATATCCTTGATCTCTTTGTCGGATGCACGAGCTTTAATGTTCAGTGATCCCACATGGTCCGCATCATCGTGATGGCCGCAACAGGTACAGGTAAAATCCTTTCCATTCCGGTTATTGCTGTCAAGATTATGACAGACCGGACAGACCTGACTGGTATAATCCGGAACAACCTCAAGAAAGTCAAATCCATACCAGTTCAGTTCTTCCATCAGACGATGCTGCAGTTTCCCGCGTGCAAACATAGAGAAACGTCCGTTAGAAGTTTTACTTTTGGTGAACTCCCGGATGTCCAGTTTTTCAAGAACCGTCAGAATCTCTGGAAGAAGACTTCCTATGTATTCTTTGACCGCAGCAGCGATCGCTGTATTCAGCATGTCATAATAATGCCGTTTCTTTCGATACGGAGCATCCATTGTCTGCATCATCGTAGAAAGCCGATCCATCTTTTCGATGAGAGAACGTCTCACATCGTCAGGCAGATCGTGCGTGCGCAGATAAAAACTGATGCTACGGATCTTATTGCGCAGGCCTGATAATTCTGCAAATGCAGGTTCTACCGTATCGTGGTAAAAGTTAAGGGCCTCTTTCATGGAACCGATCTGACGGTCATCGGAAGTATACAGAGCATCGGTGATCCCGATATCCACTCCGATCATATTGTCTGTCTTTGGCTGCTTCATATGCTTGGAATAAGCCCAGCCGATCCGCAGTTTTCCTTTTCGGATCTGCATCGTCACTGTCCCGGCCATTTTCCTGCTTTGGATCTTATGCAGGGAATGTGCACTGGCATTGATCGGGATCTGGATCCGGTGATTCTTTCGGAATGGATCCGTCATACAGATGACATACGGAGTCTTCACATGATCCGATGCCTCGATCCTCATCAGTCTGGAATCCAATGGTACAGAGACAGATTGAAGCTGCGGGATCCGATATTCCAGACACTTCATGGCATACAGATCCTGAAAGATCCTCTGTGTGATCGTAAATTCCTCTTCCGTCATATCCTGGAGTTTCTTTGCACATTCCAGATAAAAATCCTTTTCCAGTTTTTCCATCGTGGAGATCATTTCCATTCTGGATTTCTGCATGATCGACATCGCAAACAGGGCCTTTGACCTTGCAAATGAATCCATCCCTTCTGCCAACAGATCCAGACGGATCTCATCCAACCGATTGGAAAGATGTGTGACCGCCATATCAAAAGCATTCTGAGAAAACGCAGAACTCAGACCCTTTCTACGGATCGTTTTTTCGAGCGTTCGCATGGTGCTGTCTTTCTTATCGTTTTTTACCAGCTGCATCATGAGATCTTCACGGGTATTGAGAATCTGAATGTCTTCGTTGACAAGCGCAGTAAAAACAGCCTGCATCTGTTTTAATAGTGCAAGTTTATCTTTGTTTGGTCTTCCGTACAGGAATACACTTTTTGTGACAGATGCTTCAAAAGAACTGTCTTTTCTACGTCTTGGTCTTGGCATGATCTTCTCCTTTCCATATGACTTTCGTGAATATGCTTCTGATATCTTAAGTATGAGAGATTTGAAGAAAAAAGTTTTTCACATATAAGATTTTGAAAAAAAACTAAATTTCTTTTAAGATAATTCCATATGGTAAGCATCCCAAAATTAATTCCTGAGAAGAAACAGGGATTCGCTTTTTTCCAATTGCGCATCCATACAAATTTACAAATTCAAATGTCTCTGGAACGATTGAAAAAATATAATACGGAATTAGAAAAATCTCTTCGACTCCAACTTTGCAAAACCCAAATTGCATTAATCTTTCTTCTCTAACAGATTTCCATTGGATATAATGATCAATGACTTCTAGAAAATGATGATAAATAGAAGAAAAATTATCGAAAAAATTTATATTTAACGTACTATCTCTCAAAAATTCAAGCATCTCATCTTTTATTTTATAAGACAGTTCGTGCAGCAAAGAATATGATCCAAACAAAACATTATCAGCTAATATTTCATCTGAAATTTCTTTTTCAAACTGCATCAGCTCATTTTGGAATTCCCATGTTTTGTGGATCAGATTATTTTTAATATATAATGGTTCTTGAGCTTTTGCATTGCAATAAGAAGCAACGCAATTCATGTATTTTACAAAATATTCGGTTAGCTTCTCTGATTTCACGATTCTCAAACTCCTTCCATATTTATAAATCTCTTTATTATAAATATGAGATTTTTCGCAAAAAAAAGAGAGTCAAAAGACTCTCTTCTAAAATTATTTTTGAAATAAAACTACTGCATACCAGGAAATCCATTTCTCATAATATTCCCATTTCCAACAGGAGCAAGTAATACTTTTCCTGTTCCGCGGTATACATTCACTAATCCTTCTCCACTTGCTGCGGAACCGATCAATGTTTTTCCAGATCTTTCAACAGTAAAGCTAAGACTTCCACTCCATGCGATCGCAAAATTTCCATCAACTTTTAACACATCATTTTCCAAATTGATTTCGATAAGTTCTTCTTTTGGGCAATCTGCTTCTAAGCAAACAATGCCGTCTCCTTCTAATCCAAGATTAAACAATCCTTCGCCACCTGCAACAGCAGAAGATAAATTACTTCTTGCAACGGTCTTTTGCTTTAATTCAGAACTGCATGCTAAAAATAATCCATCATCCAGAACGATTGACTGATTCCAATCTTTAAGATCGATCAGAATGAGATGTTTATAAGTTGGTTCTAACATCAATAAGCCATCTCCTGTATATTCTGGTTTCACAATGGATTCTCCTGATACTTTTCCACGAAAAGCTTTGGAAATAAGATCCCCAGCTCCTTTGATTCCAGTTGTTGCATTTACATTTCCAAGCATCCATTGCATTGCTCCCGCCTGAATTGTTACATTTCCTTCTGAAAGATCGCATAATAATTGTCTCTTTTTTACATTCATTTCACTACAAAAAAATGCTGTTTGAGCAGAGTATGGAGAAACACTCATATCTTCCTCATGTTCTAAGACACGAAATCCTTTTTTCTTTTGTGTAAAGCTAATATTTTGGTTGTTGTATAAATTTTCAATTTCAAACATATGATTTTCCTTTCTGTGTTATGTACGATTATCTGAAGCGAATATGCCATTTGTGGTCATGTTTTCTTCGATCAGCTTCGATGTTATCTTTTTGCATTTTTCGTAGAACTAGGAAAAAGATTTTTCGGATTCCTCTGGACTGTTGAATCTGCTGATCCATAAGTTGTAGATTCCTTTGATCTTTTTCTTTCTGACTCATATTTTCATATGGGCGCGAATTTCTTTGATTCATTAATACTGCGTTCGGAGACTCGTGACTTTAGTCGTAAGAGGAGAACGCAGAGATTTTTATGACACAAAGACCAGTCCCTCATTGTTAGCAACGATCTTGCATTTCTTTGCAGGGAAATCCTTGCTTCCCATTCCAACCGCCTGAAGATATGTCCCTTCGCAATGTTGTCCACGCATGACATATCGAACGCCTTGATAATAAAAGACAGCTCCTGGCATAAGGCGATCCAGACGATTGTAACGCCTGATACTTTTCTTGACTTTTAACTGACTGATCATTTTTCTGGTCTGTTCTTCGTTTTCTCCTTTTTTAAAAACTCCTTCATTACAAATATGAGAGTTTTTGGAAAAAATATTACACAAATCGCTGGTCTTTTCGTTCTCTGGATTGCAGAATGAACTTATAATATGATTCATAAGATGCAAATCTCTTATAGTCTCCTGTATACACATCTAAGCATCGTTCATTGATCGTTAACGTATAGTCGTTTGCTGATACAATGAGATACACATCCAGATCTTTTGCACGTTGGAAGATTGTGTCAAATAAGTATTTTTTGACATCTTCGATCGCATCAATACTTAAACCGCTGTCAATGCCATCCATGAAAATGAATAGCTGTGTTTTATGATCTTCTTCGCACTCTTTGATCTTTCGACCAATCTTTTCTGCAATCCTTCCAAGACTTAATGCGATATTTTCTCCCTCAGAAGATGAGAAAGTAGCACTCATCTGCTCAAAATTTCCAAAATATGCAGCCATTGACATAGAATAAGATGTCTCATTACCATCGGTTAGATTGTTGTATTTGATATATGGAATTTCTTTGTCTCTTACGATGGTTCGAATCTGGTCTAAAAGCGTTGTTTTTCCGCTACCATTGCAGCCAACTAGGATAGTCAATCCTGGTTCGATTTCTATTTGTCTTTTGCAAAACATTGGCTTTCCATCATCATAGAGATTTGTCTCGATCTTGAATTTCATTGCCTTTTCCTTTCTCTTTCAGTAGTTCTTTATCGAATGATTTCATCATTTTTTCGATATTATCTTGTTCATTTTCTTTCATTAGTTCTCTTTGCTTTTTCGTCTTCTCAATTTCTCTTTCTGTTGGATGATTGGAGTATATCCATATAATAAGCAAAACAAAAAAAATATATATAAATGAGAATCCACAAATTCCAACAATAGATGTAATATTTGCTTTTTCTTCTTCTACACAAATATGATCCTTTGGATTTTTTGGATTTACATTTAGAATTTTACTCGTACCAAGACGTGCTTTAGTATCTTTTAGAAATTGTTTTTGTTCACTGTTTAACCAAAATTCATTTTTTAGATCTTTTACACGTAAATCTAATCCTTTTTCCGGCATACAACTCATGGTATCTTGTGATTTATAAGAAATATTTACTCCATTGTAATTTCCTGTATATGTAAATATACATAATACATAATAGTAGGATCTATTATGATCATCACTACTATTATCTTCGTATTGATCACTGTATTCATAATCCGTACATTTTACAGTGCATGTATCTGTATATATCTTATTGACTTTATACAATTTGATACAAGAATCTAACAGGCTTCCTCCAACCGTGCAGATAAACAATCCAAAGAAAAGTAAGAAAAAAATCTTTCCGCCCAAATTTCCTTTTTTCATTCACATCACCTTTTTTTATAATCATGAATTCGCTCTTTTTCCAGCTTTCTCATGACGAAGATCATACGAATACTTCCAAGACTTAACAATACACCGATTAAAATTTGAACATCAAACCCCATTTTTTGATCCGTGTAATCTTTTGGATCATTTGGATTGATCCAGAATGTTTTCGGCTGGTTAAGTTTTATAAGCTGATCTTTTGTTAGATAATCTTGGTCTAAAGATTGATCTGATTGAAAAGATACTTTTTTTCCATGATATGTTCCATAGTAAATAGGAGTATAATATGTTTTTCCAGTATCTTCATTTGTTTCTGCTTTTATATCGATCGAGGATGAAGTTGCCATGACTTTTTCTGTGTATACAAAATTGTCTTTATATAGTTTCATTGCAGATGGAGCAGTAAAAAGTAGTCCAAAGACTAACACAATGACGCAGACTCCTTTAAAAAATGTATAATTGAATTTTATTTGTTTCATTTATTTTTCCTTTCTTTTTCATCTTCATTTTCAAAACTGACTCGCTTTAGATCGATTTGATAAACAATCGTATCAATTACGATCGGGACATTATCTTTTGTCTTGACAGATTGATCTAGAATGATACTGAACATCACATCTTCTCCTTTCCTTAAAAAGAAAAATCCCCAGAAAAACTATCCTAGGGATCCTATGATTATTTGTTCGCTTTTGTTGTAGGTTTTACATCCTTTGCAATCTCTGTGACTGAAGAAACAAGTCCAGCAACTCCCTGAATTTCAGATGGAATAATGATCTTTGTTGCTTTTCCATCTGCAGCTTTTGCAAATGCATCTAAGCTCTTTAATCGAATGACTGTATCATCTGCTTCAGCATTTTTAATAGACTTGATTCCTTCTGCTTCTGCAGCTTTTACAAATTTAATACCATCAGCTTCAGCTTTTCTTGTGGCACGAATTGCTTCTGCGCGACCTTCAGCTTCTTTGATCTCTTTTTCTTTTGTTGCTTCAGCACGAAGAATTGCTGCTTCTTTTTCAGCTTCTGCCTGAAGAACTAAAGATTCTTTATTCCCTTCAGCACGTAATACAGCAGATTTCTTTTCTCCTTCAGCACGAAGGATTGCTTCTCTTCGTTCTCGTTCTGCTTTCATCTGTCTTTCCATTGCATCCTGAATTTCTTCTGGTGGAATGATATTCTTAAGTTCTACACGATTAACTTTGATTCCCCAAGGATCTGTTGCTTCATCTAATGCAGCTCTCATTTTTGTATTGATCGTTTCTCTGGAAGTTAATGTTTCATCTAATTCCAGATCTCCAATAATATTACGAAGAGTTGTAGCGGTCAGATTTTCAATCGCCTTGATTGGATTATCAACACCATAGCAGAATAATTTAGGATCTGTGATCTGATAATAAACGACAGTATCAATTTTCATGGTTACGTTATCTTTTGTGATCACAGGCTGTGGTGGAAAGTCTTCCACCTGTTCTCTTAATGGAACGTAAGCAGCTACTTTATCCATAAATGGAACTTTTACATGAAACCCAACTTCCCATGTTTCCATATAAGCTCCCAATCTTTCTACGACATAAGCTTCTGCCTGTGGAACGATTCGAATTGATGTAGCAACTGCTAATCCAACAATTGCGATTACAATTACAATTAAAATGATAGATACCATATTCTTCTCCTTTTCCTACTTTTTCTTTCTGACGATCAACTTGATCCCCTGAATGTCTAAAATTTCAACTGGTTTTCCTTTTAAAATAACTTCGTCAATTTCTTCTGCTCTGGCAGTCCAATCCATCCCATTAATTCGGACGAGTCCCTGTTCTTTTTTGTTATTGATCGTTTCTTTTACGATCGCTGTTTGTCCGATCAATCGATCGATATTGGTTTTTTTTGTTTTTCCATTGACATGTTTTTCTGCGATCGGTCTGGTTAAAAGAACTAAGACTGTGCTGCTCACAATGAAGATCACTAACTGTAAAAAGATAGAAACATCATTGTATGCGGCAATTCCAGCCAAAATGCATCCAAATGCATACCAAATATGTGTAAGGCCCAAAGTTATAAATTCCATAATGATGAAAAACAAGACTCCGATAGCCCACAAGATCATAAATGTATGATTCGTAGATGCTGATAGAAACTGACAAATGTTATTCACTACATCCATACGGATTCCCTCCTTTCCAAAAACTCGATGTTTTTTTCATCTACTACAAATATGAGAGATTTGAGAAAAAAGAAAATTCATATATAAAAAAATAGACCCGTTGCCGAGTCTATCTGGAGTCTTTCATTAAAAAATTTTACAATTTATGCTTCCACAAGAATTTCGTAACTAGGATTGATGTATGTTTTTTTTAAAGAATATCGGGTTCCATATTTTTCATAGATCCATTTGCGATTTATTTTTGTCAGAGTCATTTCATCACCAACATCAATCCCATTCGTGAAGCTTAATATTGAAGGGAATCGGATTACAGATCCATTTTTTAAACGATCTAATTTTGAAAGCTTGTTGCTCTTTTGAATATTTTTTCTGCAGCGTTTTCTCCAATCTAACGCAAGCTCATGATCAGTATTGCTTAAAAGATCCAGAATGCATTTTGGACAATGATCTTCACATGGTCCAGCTGTCTCATCCTGATCTTTATAATGAAAATATCGTCCTTCTTCTGTTCTTGTTAAGAATACAGCTGCCCACACTTCCTGTTTATCTTCTGGAATCGACTCGTACATGCTTTTCCCATTTTCATCTTTTCCGATATATTTGGTAAGAGTCGTAACCGCAGCATAGTAAACAGTCCCTTTCATGCTTGATTTTAGGACCTTATAATGACCTGCATTATCTCTCATGAAATATGCATCACACTCAGCTTTTCTGTCGATGTCTCCATTTTTCTTAAAATATGTAGCTTCATAACTTGTCCATCCCATAATTTCTTCTCCTTTTCTCTGAATCGTCATTTTAAATGTTTCAGTTTAAATATGAGCGATGAGAGAAAAGATAAAAAAACAGAGAAGATATTTCTCCTCTGCTTTTCTGAATCAAACAATATTATAGCATTTCAAAAGATTTTGTTGCACATGTATATTTATATACATGATCACTTAATCTTTCTTCAGGTGCAACAGTACTACGATTAATCTCATAGACCATATTCTTTAGATATTCGACATCAACGGAATCGCTATCAGGAATAATGATTACTTCATGGATGGATGACGGTAAGATATAAAGAACATTTACTTTATAATGTTCTACAACTTTATCCATTACCTCGTCACACAAAATTAAAGCTGCTCCATTCATATAATTTTTATTAGATAGAATTGTCGAATCGCTAGTGTCATCTGAAAAGTTCCAGATATCAGTTTTAGCAGACATTTCATTCCTAAATGGATTACTAAGTGGCTTTACAATGATTCCAGTTCTTTTTGCTGTGTTTGTTTTTGCAAACTGAAACAATTCTTCTTCTGTAAACTTCAATCGTTTCATGATAAAGTTTGAAATAAGCATTGTTGTAACAAGATCCTCTGATTGGTTGGGAAGTATTGATCTGTAGATCAAATATAGATCGTTCCATTTTCGATATGGAAATTCGTCTTTTGTTGTTTCTGACTGCTTTGTAAGTCGATCAAACTCCTTTTTTGTAATTAATCGAAAAATAATATTGTTTTTAATTAGTTCTAGATTCATAACTTTTCTCCTTTCGTCATTCACATTTACACTATAAATATGACAGATGAGAAAAGAGATAATACATACTTTGTTATTATTCATAATCTTGGTCATGGCAAATTAGAAAAGACACTTCTATTTCAATACATGTCATGTTATTGTTCAAAATAAAAGAGGCAAGTTTTTAAACTCACCTCATTGTAATCTTGAATGCCAGCATACCGTTGACGAAAGAGAGGAACCCAGGAAAGGGCAACATTTGCTGTTTTAACTCTTTTCATGCTATTTTTTGAAAAGACGCATTCTTCGATGATCTGTTAAAGAAAGAAGATCCGAACTTCGAATTCCAAATGACGATAGAGAAAAAATGCCATTCTTCTTTTTCATACCCAAAGGTCTTTTTGGATATCCTTTAACCTTACACTATAAATATGAGAGATTTGCCAAAAAATAATTTTCATATATAAAAAAATGAAAAAAATAGATGCAATTAAGCATCTATTCCTTTTCTACAAAAGTATGGCAGCAGAATACGCTTTCCTTTTTCAAAAGTAAGTAATTCCGCCTGATTTTTAATCATACCTACATATCGTTTATCATAGGGCCCAAATTCTTCTGGTTCCTGCTTAAAACAATATAGTTTTTTTCTTGTCTGATCCTGATACAAAAAATATGTATCATTCTCGTCATTTGCAACACCAACACAGTCAAATCCTCTTAATTTCAGAATTCTTACAAAAAAGAAACTGTAAAAAGCGGTATCTTCACCTGATGTAAAATCATCAAATAATTCTACGATTCCCGCAATTAAGAAAATCATTGTTAATGCAAAAGATGTCATACTAAGATGATATAAAAGAATTCCAGTGACTGCTAAGATCAAACTCTCTAATTTGATTGGATTATCTACTTTTGTCATGTTCGTATCCTCCTTATTTCTCTATTCGTCATGTTTTTACATAACAAATATGAAAGATATGAAGGAAAATAAATTTCAATACATTCTGTGTTATTATTCAATAGATAGTTGTTACGGAGGTACTATAATTTCAATACATCTTATGTTATTATTCAACAGTATAAAAATCCTAATTTTAGTAAGGATTATTTCAATACATCCTATGTTGCTATTCAACTACTAGATGCTTCTTTGCCTCGCACTTTTCCGAATTTCAATACATTTCATGCTGTTATTCAACATTTTATGGTCTTGGTTATAATCGTGGAAAGCAATTTCAATACATTCCATGTTGTTATTCAACTGTAAGAATAAATTTTTTTAGAAAAGAGTTAACTTAATTTCAATACATCCTATGTTATTATTCAACTTCATTTTGTTGCCTTTCTTCCATAAATTGGATATATTTCAATACATTCTATGTTATTATTCTACCAACGAAAAACCGTCATTCTTGCATCTTACTGATCTATATAAATCACGATTTTAAGCCATTTCTCCAACATTTTACCAACCATTCCATTGAAAATCAGCTATTAGTAAAAAACCACGTATTTACGCCATTTGACAGACTTTTTCAAAAAATCACTTGGTAATTCTTTTTTAATAAAAAACGATATTTTTATCTTCTGCTTTATAAACAGCCATTTGGGCCCCTTCTGCGATCACATCTGTTAAAATAAATTTCTGTAATTCGTGCTGATTAAGTTCTGAGTCCAGACGGATCGGAAGAAACTCTTCATATTTAAATGTAGCTTCTGACATATCGAAGTTAATTCCATCATAAGGACTTAAACTGTTGATCATGCAGCCTAACTCTTTGTTTTCAGAAATTTCAACGTATGAAATATCATGAATATCCGCAGGATGATCATTCTTTCCTAAATACGGAATGTAAACACAGCGCCTATGAATCATATGATCCGCTAATTTTTCGCTTTCTTCATTGCTGATCATTACATAAACTGTCCATGATGGATCTTCTAACCACTGTTCTTTTACGATCAGGTTTCCACCTTCCTGTTTTGACGCATATCCAACGGAATTGTTAAAAACCTGAATCTTCTTTTTGAAATTCCTTCTGTTAGGAATAATAGAAATCTGTAAATCTTTTAATTTATCATAATACTCCGGATAAGTACTGGTCTGATTCATATATCCAGAATATCCAAGAATTGCTCCAAAAATTCCTAATAGCGCAGGTTTATGAATATTTCCATAGGTAAAATAATAGTTAGAATTTACAGATGGAACTTTAAAAAATGCAGTATTCCCTGAAAGAGTAAACTTTAAAGCTTTCATTGAACTATACCTCTTTTCTCGTAATGATATGATAATATTTTGTATTTTCAATATCGCTTACAATCTCTGTCGTATGAGGATTATAATAAACCTCGATAGATTTAATTTGATCTTTGACCTCATCTAAGATAGTTGCTGCTGAGATCGTGATCACATCTTTTTCTTCTCCTTTTTCAAATGTGAGATAAGAAGTTAGATTTGGTAGATAGAGATCAGAGTCTGTTTCTACAAATAATGCGAATTCATTTTCGCATCCCTCTTTTGCATTTGTCGCAAAAGCTGTTGCAGAAACAAGAGCAGTTTCTTTGAATTTTTTGTAATCTTCTTCTGTGTATCCCTCTGTAACACCTAATGCGACATAATCATCATAAGAAGCCGGGTTGATCACGAAAGGATAGAAATAATGTGCTTCATCTGTTACAACTTTTGTTCCTAATGTAGAGTTTTTCGCTTCACCTTTTTCTTCTGTTGCTTTTGTTGCATCACGGAATGGAGAAAGAATGTTCTGCTCATGCGGGCTGCATTCTTCATATTTATTAAAGCCCTGTCCAAGCTGTACAGCTCCTGTGATTGAGATATTGGCTCCTGCCTCTGCGAAAGTAGCGCCAAAGTTTTTCACATCAACAGCTTTAAATAAATTTGTTAAGATTTCTTTCGCATTTGTATTTTTCTTAAGATCAGCAACTCCAAAGATCTCTTCATAGCGTTCTTTTAAGCTTTTTGGGATTAAAGAAATAATGCCTTTTTTGTCTTTTTCAAATCGTAAGGATTTAATGTAAAGCACTTTATCTCCCTGATCCTTCCACATTTTCTTCATTGGATGCTTGAAAGCCTTGTCACTTCCAAAGATATCTCCATTGGAAGTTGTCTTTGGGTAGCCTGAAAAGTCAGCATTCCAGTTTGCCATGATTGATGATACTCCTAATACTCCATAAACTCTTTTGTCCATTGTAAATTTCCTCCTGATTAATCTTTTTTCTTTGTTTCTTTCTTTCGTTTTTCATAAACCAAGCAAGGAGCATTAAACCCTGCAATGATGAATGCAGTCTTAATTTCCCTTGGTTTGTATTCTGTCAGCTGTGAAAATAGCTGCGTTACTCTTCCACCATAGGCATTGTGATCAATGCAATAGTCATATTTTTTGAACAGATTTTCTAAATGACGGTGAAGGACTTTTGTATTCTTTGTGCTTAAAAATGGATTGATGCAGGCCTTACTTTTTAAATTCGCTTTACTTAAGGATAAAAGGTAAGAAACACCCTGTCCCACCGCATAACAATACTCTTCATCGTTTACAAAATTCCAATCCTTATTTCCTGACGTGTTAATGTGTTTTCTTAATTGATTCCGAATGTCACCCATATGTACTCCTAATTTTGGATCACTAAGATATTCTAAAAGGGACCATCTTAGATTGATCTGTCTTTGCGCTGCAAAAATGTTATCATTAACGATAGAATTCTGGATCAGTAGTAAAAAGATATCATCCATGATCTTTGAAATCTTGATGTCTTCTCCTTTCCAGAACCACTGGATAAATATATCTCTGCATTTTAAGATAGCTCGTTTTAGGCAAGGATCATTGATTCGAATATCATTTGCATCACAAAACATTGATCCCAACAGTTTTCTATCAAAAAATACAGAATTGATCATGGAAAACAACTCCCATTTATCATCAACTGCAGCTCCATAAGGTAATTTGGAATTTTTGATCACATCTTCTGGGATCTCGCTAAAATTCTTTAGATAAAATGGATGATCCAGTTTTGTATCATAATGTATAATCGCATCGGCATCACAAATTTCAGCTCCTGTTTTCTCCATGCTGATCCTTAAATAATATCCACTGGAAAGATTCTGTGGATGTTCACGATTTGTATAAGCTTTCATATCATGATTCATAGTATCAACATAAACATGATATTTTTTCTGGGATGCCTGCCCAAAAAGATAGTCAAAAAATTTCTTTCGAAGTAAAGCATCTTCCTGTGATAACAAATGAGGAATTTCATTTTTTCTTGTTTTGTTCTTTAAATATGGTTTGTTATCATTTAGCGTGATATTATCATTCGGTAACCCAACAATTTCCCCATTCCGTTCCATATTGAAATCATTTCGATTATAAATATTTGGAAAAAGATAACGTTCGTTTTCTTTCGCATAGAGTTCTTTTGTTTTGAGTTCGTCTGGATAGATAAAAAATACTTTTGCATAATTCTTTTTATCCAGATCCATTCCTTCCCAGATATCATGAGATAAAACAAACTGTTCTATCTTATCGATCAGCTGAATATCAGGAACGCCAAGTCTTTCTTCCGTTACTTGATACAATGCCTTTGACGCGGACTTTTTCTCATATTTTTTCATTGGATTACGAAAAACATCAAAATAACGATGAATGATATCATTTGTTAAGATTCCGGATCGAATTGTATCTTTTTTTACTGCAAGAGACAAATAATTATTGCAATGGATCTTCTTTTTCGGGTCCATAGACTTATTCATCTCTAACAGTCTACTTTTATAATCGAGTTCCTGGATCAATGCATAATTTTCTGGATCGCTTACTTCCGCTTCTCCTGTTTTTTTGTTAAATGTGATATTGATCGGATCTTTCATTTCCCATTGATCATCATCCATTATGATCAGTCGATATTCACCATCTTTTGGGATATATGCATCTGTGATCAGATGATCACCTTCTTTTTGCAGCATTGTATGAAATACATCAATTGCTTCTTGTAACATTGATATCTCCTTTCTTCCTATTTGTGATTTGGGTTACACTGGTTAGCATGATTGTTAGCTGCTGCTCTATAACTTGCGTTATTTGGGTTATGCTGATTTGCATGATGATTCATTTGGGATCTTGTATGAGTGTTGCCTGAGCATCCAGTTTTATTTTTAGACATGATTCAAATTCTCCTTTCTTATAAATATTTGTAGTTAACGAAACCGCAACTTCTACTGTTGTTTTCTCCAAGTCCAACACCCAGTGCAAAATAAGCTAATTTCTGAGCCATTTCATTGTTTGCTATTTCAAGATCGATCTTATCTCCCAATAAATGAATGTTTTTATAAGGAATTTTCACGGGCATTTTATTTTTAAACAAGATGCTGTCGTATAAATGTACATCATCTTCAATTTTTTCTCCGGTAAATGACTGATATTTTTTCATCAGATTTGCAACTAACCTTTCTTCATACTCTGGAAGTGACATTTCTGCTTTCCAATATCCAAAATCATTTTTTAAGATCACTGGAGTGACAGAATATAGTTTACTGATCATTCGTTTTGGGTTGATCATTCTTACTTCTCCGCCAATACACAGTAATTCTTTTGTCTGATGCTGATAAAGATGTTTTATAAAAAACTCGATCAGATTTCCATCTACAGAACGGATCCTCAATGTATAAATATGGTTCTTTTTATAGATGCCATCTGATTCAACGGGCCATGGAGCATCTGTTACATAAAATTTATAATCTTTGCTTTCATGAAATTTTAAATACTGTTCATCTTTGACAAGAACACTATCTAAAAGATAAGTTGTTTTTTCATAAACATTCTGATATTCAATATCTTTTAGAAATTTGATCTTGCACTGAAATTCAAATACTTTCATTTTTTCTCCTTTTTACATCACATGTTATGTTTCATTCAAAAACTGTTATTTTTCCAGCTTTTTGATTTTACGATTGATCTTTGCTACAATCTTTCCATTTTCTTTTCCTCGTGCCATTAACACTGTCTTTCTGTTTCTCATGATGTTTAATTTGTCTGTTTTTGTCATGGTTATTCTCCTTTTTTTGTTTTTAGTTGTTATTTTCTGTTGTTATTACATTGTTTTCAGCATTGTTATCTACGGAATCATCTGTTTCTGTTGTATTTGTGTCTTTTGCAGGTTCATTATAGTCTGGATCATTTTTTAAGAATTCTTCTTCTGACACATAGCGATCAATCTTCTGCTGTCCACACTTTGTGCATTCTTTCCAGTAAAAGTATCCTTTTTCAGAATCATATCCACCTTGTTCAGCTCCCCACGTGTGTTCACAAATAATATCATTTTCATCGCCATCCTGAATCACTTCATAAGGCTCTGTCACATCTTCAGACTCATCTACGTCTTTTGTGGAATCTTCATCGTCAACGTTTACATCTTCATTTTCTGAATCATCAGTTGTTTCTTTTGCTTCAGTGGATTCATTATCTTCAAAATCATTTTTTTCAGACTTTACATCTTTTTTTGTATTTTCGTCAGCATTTTCTTTTGCTTCAGTTGTACTTTCAGAGTCAGCTTTAATTTTTGCTGAATCTTTTGATGTGTCAATCGATGATTCTGTTGAGTCGTTTGGTGTTGCTGCATAAGTATATGCAGATACGCATCCAGTTGTGGCTAATGCTAAAGTTCCGACAATTAATAATTTTTTAATTCGCATAGTTAGTCTCCTTTTCTTTGTTTATTTTTTCTGACATTATAAATATGAGAGAAATTCAAAAAAATATTTTTCACATATAAGATTTTGAAAACAAAAAAAAGACAAGCAATATGACTTGCCTGTCTTTAAGAAAAAAACAAATAAAAAATATCTGTCCTTCTACCGATTTTCAACGCTATATGAAAATATAAAATTTTACATACAAAAAAACGTCCAATTTAATGAAAAATTGAGCGATCATTTTAAATTATGAATATTTGTGATATGAAATTACACCACTCTCAAACGATGTATAAGTGCGTCCTTCTCTGCGTAGAGTTTGATTACCATATGAAATTACACTACTCTCAAACTCATAAGCTTCCCTTATCTTCTCATCATGCGTTTGATTACTATATGAAATTACACTACTCTCAAACTAGGCATTTACTTGCCCTTGATAATCTCAAGTTTGATTACTATATGAAATTACACTACTCTCAAACGAAGAGCGACAGAGATTGAAGAGTTTGAACGGTTTGATTACTATATGAAATTACACTACTCTCAAACGAGTGTGGAAACTTCTGCTATCACGCTCCTGTTTGATTACTATATGAAATTACACTACTCTCAAACCTCAATTTTCGAGTCATGCCTACACATTGCATGTTGTATTTCATATGGAATTAGATGTTAACCTTTCTCTACTATAAATATGAGAGATTTGAGAGAAAAGTTTTTTCATATATAAAAATGCAAAAAAAAGACAGATAAGAAAACTTATCTATCTTCAAAATATTGAAATCTTCAAAAAAAAAATTCAAACATATGAAATTACACTACGCTCAAACAAGGGAACCCCTTTTTTCTCCAGCCTGTAGTTTTACTACCATATGAAATTACACCACTCTCAAACCGGTCTTAACCTCGTCCACTGTCACGCATTTTGTTTTACTACCATATGAAATTACACCACTCTCAAACTAGTCTTCATCTTTTTTCGGGTTTGCGTGGGGTTTTACTACCATATGAAATTACACCACTCTCAAACCCCCTCTGGGGCATTCCTTTTCTATTCTGAGTTTTACTACCATATGAAATTACACCACTCTCAAACCTCAGTTTTTAAGTCATACCTACACGCGCATGTTGTATTTCATATGAATTAGAGATTAACCTTTCTCTACTATAAATATGAGAGATTTGAGAGAAAAGTTTTTTCATATATAAAAATGCAAAAAAAAGACAGATAAGAAAACTTATCTATCTTCAAAATATTGAAATCTTCAAAAATATGAAATTACACTACTATCAAACTTGATAAAATATCTTATGCATTAGGTTATAAGTTTGATTACCATATGAAATTACACCACTCTCAAACTTTCTCCGAAATTCTTGCCTTAATTCCAGTGTTTGATTATCATATGAAATTACACTACTATCAAACAGACCATCATTAGGTCGTGATCTCATTTGAGTTTGATTACCATATGAAATTACACTACTATCAAACCTCAGTTTTTAAGTCATGCCTACACGCGCATATTGTATTTCATATGGAATTAGATGTTAACATTTCTCTACTATAAATATGAGAGATTTGAGAGTAAATTTTTTTATCTCTCATGGATCAACTGAATGATACATCCAAAATCTCCTGCTCTATAAACAATGATTTTTTCAGCGTGATAAGTGCGAACACATGTGTCATCGTCATAAATGGTCATCCAGTTTGTAAATTCATGCTGTTTTTCATAGTGTGATCCAATTTCTGCATCTTCATCAACGATATATGCAGAATAGCGGCCATCTTCTCCAAAATCCAATACCTTTGACTGCAAACCTCCATCAGAAATTCCTGCTAAAATTAATGCTGCGACATCACTATCTCCAATGTAACTACTTTCGTATGATTTATATGATCTCATAATTTTTCTCCTTTGCTATATAATTTGTTCCTTCATCATAAATATGAAAGAAAATTAATTATTTTATTTTCACATATAAGATTTTAAGAAAAACTAATTGATCTGCACATCAGTAGGTGGCAGCTTCCACTCTCAAAGCTTTGTGATTTTTATCTTCTTTCCATTTTTACTTTTAAGTTCAAGTCCATTATTCATTTTTTTATATGTTGTAAAAATAACTGGATATGTTACTTTCATATTATATCCTCCTATAAATATCCTTTCTTATGGATGTTTTCTTTCCCATTCTTCCATATTGCGTTTCATTCTTTCAACACGATCACGACTTTCTTTGTCGTCAGCAATTGTTCTTATTTGATCGCTTCGAATTAAATATCTTTCTGTGTCGTCTTCAACCTTATCAATTAGATAATCAGGATGCAATTCATGAAAGTTTTTAATTGCAGCTTCTTCGGATTCTGCAATATAAAATGATGAGGAGTAAAAACAACCAGGATGATCTCCTTCGTAGAAACTGATACAATACTTCCTTAAACGCAATTCTTCTTTAACATCTTCATACACAATGTCTCTTATCTTTTCTGTGTCGCTACAGTTGATCATTACAAGATCAAAAGAATCACAGAGTAACAGATAAGAATCTTTAGGACTCTTCTTAAGAAAAAGATTTGCATAAAAATGGACTTCATCTTTATCTTCACAGGATAGATCCAGCATAAATTCGTCACTGTCATTTGCATATATATCTTCAATTTCCCATACTGTGATTCCTTTGTCATAGTGTTCTTTTAAAAATGGTTCGATTACCTCGATCAAATGATTTTCATCATAACTTTTCAAAATTCTCATAACACAGCTCCTTAAACTTTCTTCAAACAAAAACTATATATATTGTACTATACATAATACAAAAAGACAAACACTCTTACTTTTTTTGAATCAGTAATCTTACAAATGGAAATTTTGCTTTTCCTTCTTTGTCGTAATAACATAAAACCTTCATTACTTTTGTATAATGCCCTCTGCCACCTTGCATAAAAAAATCGTTTAGAAATGATTCTCCAACCGGTTTAATTCCAACCTGATTATGCTTATTTTCTTTTCCATATCCAATCAATTCATATTCCTCAGGATCGTAATATTCTAAAAATGTCATGGGAACTCCCATAATTCCTTTGTAATCGATTGGAATTTTATTTACGCGATTTACATCAATTGCAGGATAATTTTCATATCTTGGATAGTCTGCATCATCTTTTTGAGTCATTCCATCTGCTTCATAATAGTGATGCATAAGACTCAGTTTTCTGATGCATTTTCCCTTTGGCAAATTTGTAAACCATCCAATATTTCCAAATGCTTTTATTGTTCCATCTGGCTGTAAAAATTCTTTTACATTGTGATACCCATATGTAATCTCGCCTTTTTTCACATAAGGGAAGATATCTTTAAAAGTTGCAGCATTTTTGTTACCAATGATCAAAAACTTTTTCTCATGCTTTAATAGTAATTGGATATAGTCTGAAAATAATGAAAATGGAGGATTTGATACTACAATATCACATTTATTTAATAACTCTTGGCATTCATTACTTCGAAAATCGCCATCTTCTTTTAAAGAAAACTGGTCATAACTAGAAATATCTGTATCATTTCTACCAGAATATCTATATAGAAAAGTTTGCATTCCCTCTATGTAATAGGTAGCCACCAATTCTTTTAGATTCAGACGCTCAAAATTCAAATGAAAGAATCTCCAAAAGGCTGATCTGTTTGGATCATCACAATTACAGTAAATAATCTTCCCCTCAAATTCATCTTTATAATAGAATATTTCCCTTTCAATATCTTCATATAACGTATAAAACTCATCATTTTTGGCTGTTCTTGCTTTGTTTAGATTCAAATTTTTCTTTTTCATTTGTTTGCTCCTTAATATTTGTATTCACACCAAATATGAGTTTTGAGAGAAAGAAAAAAGACAGGATGTAACGCCTGTCTTATTCTTGTTATTTTACTTTTTATTTTCTTTTCTTCTTGCTTTTGCTTCTGCTAAAACGCGATCGATCTCACTTTCACGTTCTCTCTGCTGCATACGATATTCAGCTGCTTCAGCACTGTTTTCATAAGAAATTCTAGCTCCATTCGCCATTTCTTTCTTCTTCTTTGCCCCTTCACGAACCTTTTCGATCATACGATCGGTTTCAGAGTTGCTGATTCCTTCTAAACTTCTTGCGGCTTCTAATCTTGCCTGATCAGATTTTAACTGCTGAATTGTAACATCTTTTTCATTTTTTAATGCTTGTAATTCTTCAAACACTTTTGTTTTTAGTTCCTTTTTCTGTGCAACATCAACTTTTGTTTCTTCAATGCTTGTTTTAATGATCTCAAGCTGTTCTTCTAAAGATACCTTCTGAGCTGCATAATATTTTGCATCTTCATCATTACCATCATCTAGACAACGATTCATATTATTCTGAGCTTTATTTAGTTTCTCATTCACTGTGTATTTATCAGATTTTAACGCATCTAAACGACCTTCGGCTTCAGAATAAAGATTATTGATCTGTTCGAATTTTTTCTGTTTTTCCTGAATCGCTGCACTAAAGATATCTTCTGCACCCTCTGGTGTTGATGCATTTTCCGCCATAATCGCCTCTGTTCTTCCATGAAATTTCAGATTAAGCTGTTGACGAAACGGTTTATTGATCGCTAAGCCAACTGCTAAGATTCCAAGGAAAATAATGATAAAATAAATAACTGCCATAGTTTATTGTTGCAAAGCTCATAAGCTCTGCTCTCCTTTCTTAAAATATCAAAATGTTTTAATTTCATTTTAAATATGAGAGATTTGAATTTTTTTATTTTTCACATATAAGAAAATGAGACTATCGAAAAAACGATAATCTCATACTTTTTCCATTATTTTTTTTGTAGTTTGTAAGAACTTAGGTCTTTTGGTAATGTTACAGAAACAGATTTTCCAGGATTCTTATAGGTTACATTGATTTTTACTGTTGTCTTTCCATTCGTCAGCCCGCTGAACATGTTATTATCCGTTTTGCTTTTTTTCTTATTTTCAACTACAAGTGTTATAGATTCCTTCAATGGAAGATCTTTATCATTTAATGTCCTGGAACCTTTCATTGATTTAATGTTTACATCATCCAGAGAAACCGTTGAATTTGATGTTCCTTTAGAATTTTTATTAGATTTCTGTTTTAGATATTTTCCAAGTTCTTTTCCATCAATGCTGTAAGCTACAACATTATTCCCATCTTTTTTTGTTAATTTGACATCCTTGTAGCAATTTTTAGGAAGTGAAGACTGTCCAGTCATGGAATTCAATTGTTTCTGCAATTCTTTTGCATCTACTTTTTCCTTTTGTTTTGTTCCCATAGAATCAGTGTAAGAATATCCATCTGCATAATATGTATTAGCATCAAAACTCATACCGAACATATTAATATTCATTTTTAAGGACATTTTAGGATCTTTTTTTAGATTTTGCCCTTTGAGATTAAGATCAAGAGCAAGATTCATGCTGGATCCAGAAGAAGATGAACTCTTTTTACCACTTTCAATCTTACAATCGACCTTTCCTGTGGCATCTATATTCTCCTGTTTCGCGCTTGCTTTTAAACTATCTTGCAAGACTTCTTCTGCAGAACGTTTTTTTGTGCATGCACTCATTGTCAAAAGAAGTGAACACGATAACACACCAATGGTTACTTTTTTTACATTCTTTTTCATAATGTTTTCCTCCTATTTTTTTGATACATTGTATGTTAATATTCAAAAGTTATATTAGTCTTCGACTAAAATCCCATAAGATTCGCAAAGTGCAGCTAATCCGCCATTATAGCCCTGTCCAACAGCACGGAATTTCCATCCGCCATTATGACGATATAATTCTCCAAATACAACTGCAGACTCTCTGTCATAATCTTCTGTTAGATCATAGCGAACCTCTTCTTTTCCTGTATCATTATCCACAATACGAATGAAAGCATTGTCTACCATTCCAAATGTCTGATTGCGCTCTTCATACTGATCGATCGTTACAGTAAAAGCAATTTTTTCAATGTCCTCAGGGACTTTTGTCAGATCAACAATGATCTGTTCATCATCTCCATCTCCACCACCAGTTCTGTTGTCACCAGTATAATGTACTGATTTTGCAAGATCATCAGGATTATTGTAGAAAATAAAAGAGTTTTCGTCTTTTACTTTTCCATTGGATGTTAACATGAATGCAGATGCGTCAAGATCAAAATCTGCTCCATCAAATCTGTTTGTATCCCATCCTAATCCTAAAGTGATATTTTTTAAAGAAGTTCCATCTTCTTTTTTTAAGCTAACTCGGTTTCCTTTTTTTAAACTAACACTCATCTTATGTGCTCCTTTCAAATTTTCTGAAATTAATCTTTCTACTTCAAATATGAGATTTTTAAGAAAAAAAATTAGTAACTTCTTTCTTTCATTGCTGAAATACTGCCATCCATAGTTCCTTCTCCGATCGCAACAAATTTCCATTCATCGTTGTGACGATAGAGCTCTCCCATGATCATTGCTGTTTTTCCATCGTAGTTTTCTGTCAGATCATAACGACATAATTCCCTGCCAGTTTCTTCATTGACTAAGCGAATATAAGCATTTTTGATCATTCCAAAATCTTGTTTTCTAGAAAACGCCTGATAGATGTTTACAACACAGATTAATTTTTCAGCTTTTTTCGTAACTTTCTTAAGATCGATAGAGATCTGTTCGTCATCTCCATCGCCATCTCCGGTCAAATTATCCCCATGATGTTTGATTGCTTCATCATCAGACTCCAAATTTCGATATGAAATTTCATCAATAACCCGTTTTGATTTACTAAGAAATCCTTTTTCTCCAACTTCAAAAACAGAAGCATCCAGATCAGCATCTTGCCCTCGTTTTGTAGGATCCCATCCAAGACCGACCATTAATTTGTTTAAGGAAGCATCTTCCTTTTTTAAACTGACACGCTGTCCTTTTTTTAAACTTACACTCATATGCTTTTCTCCTTTCTCATACATGAGTCATTTTTCAACTTACAAAACAAATATGAAAGATTTTGAGAAAAATATTTTTCATATATAAAAAAATAAAAAAGAACAGTAAAATTACTGCTCTTTCGATTCGTCTGTTTGTTTTTCTTGTTTAGGATTTTTGCAGATCTTATCATCGCATTCCAAACATTCAAGGTATAAGACTTTTTCTCCTGTGATCGGACACCATTTTGCCATGATCATTTATCTCCTTTTGTCATACGAATTATTTCATTACAAATATGCAAGATTTTCGGCATAATAAAATTCATATATAAGAAAAAGCCGAAGAAAATTCTCCGACTTCAAATACGTATGCTTTCTATCTTATCTTTCAATTATCTAATGATGGAAGATCGCAATCACCATAGTATTCATTTCTTAAATCATTTAAGGTCATACGCCATGGTTTGAGATTCCCATCTGTATTAATTGTCCCAAATACCAATTTTTCCATTATGATTTTCTCATTTCTTATTTTACTAGACTATTTTTAACAATCAACTTCCAATAAATTATGTTCATAAGCATATATAACTTTTTCCTTCATGTACTCAGGATCATTACTGGATAATATCTGGATTTTGTTAGGCATATTATCCCAAAGTTTAATCGCTCCATTCTTGGATTCCTTTTTGCGTTGTTTATCATTGAAAGTTTTATTTGCAATAGTTACAGAACCACAGCCATATTTAATATATGTACCTAGCCATATGTTTGGGGCCGATTTATTTGCAAACACACAAATGTAATCTTTTCCAAGTTTTACGTCATAGTATTTCTGATAATCATTTTCTCCATATTTCCATTCGTATTGATTCATTGATTTTCTCCTTTTATGATGCTTTGAAATTGAACACAGGTTTCATTACTTCCACAATATTTACTGACTCACTGACCACATCAATGATATCTTCTAATGATTTATAAGCCATTGGTGCTTCATCTAATGTACATTCATTGACTGATGTTGTATAAATTCCACTCATAGATTTCTTATACTCTTCCATATCAACTGTTTCTCTGGCTTTTGACCTGGACATTAACCTGCCTGCACCATGTGGTGCTGACTGATTCCATTCATCATTCCCTTTTCCAATAGCAAGAATCGATCCGTCTCGCATATTTACTGGAATTAGAACTTTTTTACCTTTATGTGCTGCGATCGCACCTTTTCTTAAGATCATTTCTTCTGTGTCAATGTAATTGTGAATTGTATGAAATGATTCTTCTGCTGTCATACCAGTTCTTTCTAAAATGATCTGAGCCATTTTTTCTCTGCTTTTTCTTGCAAATTCCTGACAAATTTCTACATCATGTAAGTAATTTTTGAAAGATTTTCCATATAACCAGCAAAGTGAATTTGGAATATTTAAAATTTTTGATTCATATTCTTTTTTCAATTCTACTAATGCTGTTTGTATCTCTTTGCTTTTACCAGTAGATTTGTAAGTTTCGATGATCGCTGCTTTCTTAGCAGCATATTCTTCTTTTCCCATATGTAATTCAATGGCAAGCTGTTGATAATATTCAGCAACCTGTTTTCCGAGATTACGACTACCGGAATGAATGATAAGATAATTGGATCCATTGGATGCCTGATCGATCTCAATAAAATGGTTCCCGCTGCCTAATGTTCCCATAGATTTTTCTAACCTATCAGGATTTTTCAAGCTTTTATAACATCTTAATCGTTCAAGATCAAAATCAGAGTTGTTTTCTTCCCATACATCTCTTCCAGAAGGAATATAATGACAAACTTCATCGATTTTTTTAAAATCAAGCTCTTTTTCTTTTAATTGAACTGTATACATTCCGCATCCGATATCAACACCGACAACATTTGGGCATGCTTTATCAGATACTGTCATAGTTGTACCAATAGTACAACCTGCTCCTGCATGTACATCAGGCATAATACGAATCTTGCTGCCTTCTGTTAATCCATAATCACACATGGTCCGAATCTGTTCAATCGCATCATCTTCGATCACTTTTGCATAACAGATAGCAGTATTTACCTTTCCTTTGATTTCTAACATATTTTCTCCTTTTAAAACGCATTAATTAATTCGCCCATAACATCTACATCTTTATATTTAGGATCAGAATATTCATCCAAATACCCCATATTACAGATACAATGGATATCATTTGTATCATAGTCAAACTGCTTGATAAAATCACTGAATAATCCATCAAAGATATTAACAAATTTTTTACGATCACATTCATATTCATTTCCTGTTACCGCTTTTAATTTGATATTTTCTATACCATTGTTTTTTAAAAACGTTTTATACCTGGATAATAAAGCATCATCTTCACAAATGGTCATGTTCGTAATTAATCTTTTTCTTTCAGTATTCCAAAGAATGTAATCATATAATTCCAATAAAACGCATTCTGGCAACTTAACATGGAAATTTAGATGACCTAATATATCTGTTTCTCCTGTGCCTATAATTTCATAAGAAATATCTTCTGCCAAAGAAACTATATAAGAATCAATGATAGCATTTTGAATATCTTTGAAATTTTCTAGACGATCATTTTTATAATCTTTCAATAACTGATTATAAATAATAGAAATCTTTTCTTCGTTTGAGTAAACATCTGGATTATACATGTTTTTCTCATACATAAAACATTCATCTACATCCATCAAAAGAAAAGAGTCCTCCTCATTTACTGTGCATTCAATGCATTCCGTATCTTCATACCAACAAGATTCAAATTCTAATGTTCCGATACTTATTGCAGCATCAATCATTTCTTTTGTGAGTAAAAAACCTATTGTTTTCATAATTTTCTCCTTTTAAAAATAACTCATTCAAATACAAATTCCATTTTTCTTCCGATTAAAACACCATCTGCGCATGTAAAATCATGAATACGATAGATTCCATTTGCTTCAAAATTAAATGACTCTAAGAAATGTTTAAACATTCCATCATAAAGTTTTGAAAACCTCTCAGGATCTCGTTCATAACAATTACCAATCAATACATCATTGAATTCGTTTATATTAATTTCTTCTCCGATGACATTCGCATATTTACTAGCATATCGATTACCGCAAACATCATTATCACATGAATTAGCGTTAACCATCAGATGATTTCGATCACGATGATAAATAAAAAGATCATACAATTTCAATAGATCGCATTCTTGCATCCTTACATGAAAGTCTAAAGTATTTATTTTTTTAATCCCTTCATATGCCATATACTGGATATATTGATCAATGATATTTTCCTGAATTTCATTGAATAATTTTGCATCCATGCTTTTATACTGTGTTCTTAGACAAGAAAATATGGATGATATAGATAATGATTCTATTCCAATTGTGAATCTTGCATTGCTTGGATATAGAATTACTTTGATCTTTCCATCACCTTGTTCTTCATAATTGAAAATTGTTTGATAAATTCCAATAGCGATCATTTCCTTTGTGATCAGAAAAGGATCTTTCTTTATCACTTCTTTTTTGATTTCTTGTTCTATGGGAATATCCTTTGATTCCTTTTTGGACTCTTTTAGATCTGGTTTAGAGTATGAATATCTGCAATCATAATTTAACAAATCTGCTTCGTCATCATCAAATCTATCAACATAGTCATATTCGCTCTCAGGATGAGCCACTCTAGACTCAATAAGATTCTTATTTTTTAGTCCGATCGCATATGGATACCCATCTAGTTCTGCAATTGCGTTTCCAAGCAGATTCTCAATGACCCATTTCTGCTGAGGTCCTGCTTTTTCAAACATATCAGAATTGTATACTGTTTTTTGCATTTCTTTTAACATTCTGACAACTTTTTTCTTTTTCATGAATTTTCTCCTTTAAAATTTCACACGATTTGAAAGACGATGCTTTAAAACAGACCATCCTGCTTCATGACTTGTTTGAATAAATAATGAGATAGCATCACTTTCTCCATCCAACTCATCATATTTTACGCGTGCTTCTGTATGATCAGATGTAATAAAACATTCTTTTTCATCTTTCTCTGAATTGTAAGAAAGTACACGATATCGAGGATATCCTTCTTCTTTTATTGCTTCAACATAGTATGGAATATCAATGTCAGGTAAAATACCGGAAAGCTTTGATGCGAGTGTCGTATAGGCAATATCATAAGCTTCTTCCAAGTTTTCTGCTTTGACGTTAAAATTACCAAAACAAGCTTTATCATTGATATAAAGTTTAAAACAATACTCAATTAATGGAATACTTCTTTTCGTTACGCCCCATTTGCACAACTTTTCACTCAACTCATTGTACAATTTAGATCTTGTCTGTTTATCGATATGATGGCTAAAACATAATTCGACACTATCAATCATGTCGTTGATAAGATAGCGGCGATTCTGTTCTATGAAATTGTTAGTATTTGTCATAATTTTTCTCCTTTAAATTCTGATCTAAAAATGAAGTTCCACTAACCACATAATAAAAAGTGGCAAGTGGACTTCTACTATTAATTACTTATTTCCTCTTATTCTCCATAGCATTTTAGCTCTGACCAATCTGCTTTGCTGCATGTTTTGATCAGCAGATAAACAACAGTATCATTTTTTTCTTTTTTTACAGCATTAACTAATTGTTCATATTTTTGTGAAGCTGTAGTATATTCATACATTGTAAAAGAACTTCTATGATAGTTTTTATCAATGGAAAGAACACTATATCTTGGATACCCTTCCTCTTCAATGACTTTTAGATAATATGGAATATCAACATCAGGAAGTGCCGCAGACAGATTATTCGAAACAATAGAATATGCTTTGTCGTAAGCTTTTTCTAAACTTTCTGCTGTAATAGAAATATGTCCATTACAAGTTTTATCATTGATAATAATCTTAAAACAATATTCAATTAACGGCACTGTTTGTGTTGAAATACCCCATTTGAAGCACTGATGTCCCAACTTATTATATAATCTAGTCTGAGCGTTTTCATCAGTTTCTGTATTCGTACATTCTTCGAAGATTTTGATCATATCGCTAAGATACTTTTTCGTATCATTTTCATCAAGCCTTGCAAATGGATTTTTACCTTCATTTTCTTTCCAACCAAAAATATAGGATGGAGAAAATCCACTGATTCTTGCAAGATCTTGTATTACGCTTGATGGAACAAGATCTCCGTTTTCATAATCAGATAATCTTTTTTCATCAATGTCTAATTCTTCTGCAAGTTCTGCCTGAGTCATTCCAAGCTTACCTCTGATTTTTTTTCATTCGATTTCCAATAGTCATAATTCTTCTCCTTTTTAAAATTCAACCACACAAAATGGAATATAGGTACATACATTCCCTTTAGATCGAAGCCATTCACAGGTTTCATCTACAAGATAATCTGTATCAGCATATTCTGTTTTCCGTTTTAGGGCTCGGATGTGATCTAATATAGAGGAATAATCGAAATCAGATCCAGTAACCTGAATAACGATCTGCACATAATCCCCATTTCCGTCCACATTAAGTTCGTTAAAGCTAAAAATTTCTGTTTTCATAAGTTTTTCTCCTTTAAATATGATATTTATTTTGAATACAATTTTTCATATATAAAAAATTATCCAATATGTTCGCAATATCCAACGAGATATCGAACAGGAAGCTTTTCTTTCTGTTTCAGATTTTCCTGACAAATTTCGTCTGAAAGCTTTTGGATATTATTCTGATAACGCTGTGTTGTTTCAATGACTGTTTTAGAACGCAGATCATGTTTGCATAAAGGACACATATTTCGCATAATGTATTTTTTATTGATCTTAGATTCACATTTTGGGCATGTGATCAATTTCGCCTTGAAATTTTTGCAATCATTTTTCTTGATATAATCGTTTAATTTCTGATGTTCTTTTTCTAAGCGTTCTTTTAAGGTCTTTATACGTTTTGTTTCTTTTGCAGCACTGGTGTCATAAAAGGCAGCAGCCACATTATATTCTCGTGCCCAACTAGCGTATGATTCTCTTAATGCTTTAGAAGCTTCTTCCTGAGATCCATAAATTTTTCCTTTATGAAAAGGTTTAATTTTCATGATGTCCGTTCCCATATACGGAAATTCCTCCAAATCTGCATTATGTCTTACAGCAGACGACAAGGATGAATATGCCTTTTTTAAAGTCTTTTCCGTCATATCATTAATAACAAATTCTCCACTGATCCAACTCATTAATTTTTTCTCCTTTTCTTTTAAATTATATTTTCATTTGAAATTACACTACTCTCAAACCCTTGAAAGCATAGTATTTAGTTTTTCTCCTTTCTCTAAATCGTCATTATTTGTTTACATGTTAAATATGAGTGATGGAAGATTTTATAAAAAATACTTGCAGTTCGAACATACTTTCTGTATAATACAAAAGAAGCATAAATTGAATTTGCATGGACGGTTTCTACAACTCTTGGTTTTGTTTGATATATATTTTGTAGGAACCAAAAAAAAGAAAAAAGAGCCCGATGTGGACTCTTTTTTTTACTCTTTTTCGAGTATCTCATGTAAAAAAATACGATGAGCATAGTTTTTAATATCTTCATGAACACTTTCAATATTACTCTTATCAGAAATATGGTCCGGATCTGTTCGTTTTACAAAATTCAGAATGATTTCCTGAGCTTCGCAATCAGAAATATTTTCTTCAACAGTTAAGAGACGAATTGCATAATTCTTCTGCAACATCCAATAAATGCTGATCACATTCACAAAAACCGTCATTGCGGTAAATACATTCCTTGTCACATGTCACCTGAATTTGATTCATAATTTTTTCTCCTTTTTCTTAGATCATAGCTCTTAATTCATTCACGACTTCGTTTAAAATCGATACATCTCCATCAATAATGTAACGAGAATTAATATCGATTCCTCGATTGAAATTTTCTGGAATATCGATTTCTCCTGCCCATTTTTCATTTTCTTTCGAAAAACAATCTTCATAGGTATAATACTGAACTGTATTTGCGATCATAAATACAACTCGATCTTCTCCAAAATCATCAAGAAGCTCTTTTACAGCTTGTTTTAAATTGGTTGTTCTATTCCGATCAAGGATATATTCGATCGCTGTTTTGCATGCCAGATTCCATTGTTTCGAATCAAGATAAAGATCTATACTCAGTTCTTTCCTTGCATCAGCCAATGTTCCTTTGTAAACAGGAAAATACTTCTTATTATTATTCATAACTTTTCTCCTTTTACAAAGCTTTACCGACAACAACCGACAACATATTTTTTACTTCCTGGAAAGATTGAATTAGAAACAGCAAGGATTTCTGCATCATCTTTTGTTAAAAGATCAAACAAAGTGTTTTTTGCTTCTGGAAATGGCATCCCATGATCCATTAACATCTGACCGGCACAAGCTATCTTCTTTCTTAGAACATAACCTACATGGAAATAAAAATTCTCCACAAAATCTTCAAAAGAAATGTTGGAATTCTGTGTTTCTACATATTTTTCATGCATCTCATTTTTGATTTCAATGATCAGATCTTTGAATACTTCTGATTCCTTAACTTCTAAGATATTTTCTTTACTCATTTTTTATATTTAGTAGAGGACTGTATTATAAGTTGTAAAGTATTGATAAATAAGCATT
>OHAG01000321.1_pt1 | contig 40403 bp, 57 predicted proteins | sample 1577081 | NCBI WGS metagenome assembly OHAG01 (sample SAMEA3541513, study PRJEB24748) | human gut metagenome | biome: human gut; feature: human-associated habitat; material: faeces | place: China | collected 2012
TCTTTTGGAATGCCCAGTTCAGAAATCTTGGAAAGGAGCATGTCAAAGCCTTCCCGTGAATTGGGAAATGTAAAAGATTCAACTGTTTTCAATGCATCCGAGTCAATGATACAGCAGTCATGTTTCCGCTTTGCAACGTCAATTCCGATACAAAGCATAAAAATCAACCTCCTTTTTTTGAATTGGCAGCTGTGCATCAAAGCCACAGAGACTTCATCATAATGTATCCTCGCTAGATATGAACCGTCGAGCGGTATCCAACTCATTAACAAATTGAATGAAGTCTGTGGTCGGACTCTACGAAAACCGTCAAGCGGTAGGGGTTCGCAACCGATCCACAGCTCCATTCTAATCGTACCGTAATTCACTATAAAAGAGAATATCTGGTACAACTCTATTATACGAGGGGCGTGCCAAAGGCCCGCCCTCCCCGGCCTGCAGTTCTCATATTCAGAGCCATTGGCCCCCGGCAAAGGGTCTCTTTTGGCGTGAGACGTGAGACGCTGGGCGCACGGCAAAAAAATCCCAGCCAGAAAATTTCCAGCTGGGATTTTTATACCCATTTGCCTTTACAGCATCCCCTTTACTGCTGCCAGCACGCCGTCGAAGTCGATAGCGTGGGTCACTTCGGGGACGTATTCCACGTAGGTCACCTGGTCGTTTTTATCGATGACCACCACACCCCGGGCTTCCAGGCGCAGGCCGTCCATCAGGAAACCATAGTTTTTCCCGAAGGAGGCGTCCCGGTGATCGGACAGGGTCACCACGTTTTCCACCCCGGCAGCGCCGCACCAGCGGGCCTGGGCAAAAGGCAGGTCCATGGATACCGTCAGCACCACCACATCTGGAGAGAGTCCGGTCACATCCTGGTTAAACCACCGGGTCTGGGCATCGCAGACTCCGGTATCCAAGGAGGGCACCACAGAGATGACTTTGATTTTCCCTGCATAATCCTTCAGGGTCTTTTCGGCCAGTTGGTTATCGATGAGTTTGAAATCGGGAGCCTGCTGGCCCACTTTCACTTCCGGCCCCACCAGGGCTACAGGGTTGCCGGCAAAAGTAACGGTACGTTTTTCCATTGTATATTCCTCCTCTATCTGAACAAATGAAATTTTCTTGGTATGTTTATAGTATATCATTTTAATAATAATTCGTAAATAGGTTTTTTTGTAAAGACGTCAGAGATGGAAGAAACCAGAACAGCCCCCTGGGCGGCCGGGTTGGGCTTGCCTGCGGCAATCCCCTACGGCGTTGAGGTCTGGGAATCTCCACGGAAACATGTGAACGGACTTGTCAAAGAATCCGTTTCTCTGACCGTTGTTGTGAACCTCCGACCCTGACGCCGAAGGGCGTGCCGCAGGCCCGCCCTTCCGTGGCCTCCGGTTTTCACGTTCAAAACCATTTGCCCCCGGCAAATGGTCTCCTTTGGCGTGAGACGTGAGGCGCCCGGCGTGAGACGCAAAAAATCCCCCTGGTTTCCCAAGGGGATTTTTTAACCCTTACGGTCTGATCTTACATCATCCCGGGCATTACGGAACGTCCTATCGGGACGATACGGGAAACGCCGAAATGCTAGGAAATACGCGGTTTTTCGGCGTTTCATCTGCCGAAAACGTCTGGCCTGTGTGGACTTTTTACGGGATTTTTGCCCACTCTCAGCCCAATTTGCCAAAATGTATAACGATGTATAAAGCCGCCGGACAACCCGACGGCTGGTTTTATTTGAGAAACATCTCGACCATTTTTACTTTTTCCGCTGCCGTCATGGCATCGATTTTTTTAGCAAGGGCTTCCCGGATTTCCGGCGTTTCTAGGACGCTATCCTGGACCTCAAAACCCAGGGAGTAAATAAAGCCTGCGGAAATCTTTGCACCGGCCAGGACTTCCCCCAGGATGTGCATTTCTTCCTTGGAAAATTTCGGCGGCTCCGGCGTTAATTTCATGATTATGTCGTAGCGTTCCACGATTTCCCCCAGGCGGCGGGAAAACCCGCCGCCGTCTGTCTGTTCGTTCAGTCTATAAAGAGGGTCGTTCATGTAGATTGTTTTTTTCATGATGTTCAGCTCCTTATTTAAATCTAATCAACATACCAAGTTCGCCCGCCCGGTAAATCTGGAATCCTGCCGGGTTTTCCAGGTCCAGGGTTTTCCCGTCGTCGTCGTAAACCCACAACCAGAACGCGTCTGTGTCCAGTATCAACCGGCTCTGATAATGCTCAGGCACCGGGGTGTCACCGGCAATCAACCAAGGATAATACGTAGCGTCTTCGCCAAACGGGATTTCGCCAATTTCTCCCGGCTTGCTGGTACGGTAGGCCAGGGAGGCAATATCGCTGCACCCTGCAAACGCGTGGCAATATTTGTAGTCGTCTGCTCGAAGGTGGTCGTGCATTGCCTTGTGGTTCAATACCCACTCTTTCGTGATTTTTTCCATAATCGCTCGCTCCTTTAATCCACGAATTCATAGCCGATGGTTTTCCCATTCTTGCTGACGGGTTTGAGCTTGTAGACGCTGGACCCGATGAATTGACTAATAATCTCTCCGCTCGCCACCTCTGAACAACGTTGGTACAAATTCCCGTCCCATCCATCCAGGCTGTACCACTTGCCGTCCAGCTTAACATACGGCATGGGGCCGTGCCCAACCCTGTATACGTGCATTGCCTCCAGCTTTTTCATTGCTTCCAGCTCCTTTCAAATGGTGGTGGGGCTTTCGCCCCACCGGTTTACCGCGCTTCTTCAACCAGCTGTTTCAGTTCCTTCATCGTAATCGGTTTTTCAAATTCACCGATTTTCACGATTTCCGGATTTTCAAATTTCGTCCAGCTGTTGTGCCCCAGGCTTACCTGGAAGCAGGTGAACATTTCATCTGTTGCCCGATTGTAAAATACTTCGTAGTAGGCGCCTACGCCCTGCGGGCAGGTCTTGATTTCGCTTACGGTTTTTTTCAGGTTTTTCATGATTTTGTCCTCCTTTGACGGCTTCCGTTTCCCGGTGCCGTTCTCAAGTTCTCCAGGGCTTTCCTTCTTCCCTGTGACTATATAGTACCACATATAAGTATAAATTGCAAGCGTTTATATGTATATTTTTTAAAATTTTATACGTATATTTTCTGAAACAATTCTGAAAATTAAGATTTGCCCCCATCATGCTTTTAAACGCCTTTTGGCGTGTTTTCCGTTTCCTGCGATAAATCATAAGCGGGCAAAAATAAAAATGCTGTAAAACGATTTAAACGCACGATTTTTTCGCGGCAAATAAAAAACGCCCGCATGAAGCGGGCGTAACGTGTCGTTATGCTAAACGTTCTTTGGCTGTCTTAAAATATTCCGGGGCCAGCTCGATACCGATAAAATCGCGCCCCGTCTCTTTGCAGGCAACGCCGGTGCTCCCGCTGCCCATAAAGCAATCCAGGACGGTGCCGCCATCTGGACAGATGGCAATGAGATTTTTAAGCAGCTCAACAGGTTTTTCCGTTTGATGGTGTTTTTGCCGCGTCTGCACAGATTTAACCGTATAGCAGCCCGGGAAAACCTGTGCGCCTTTGACCATTGGCGCCGGGCGCGGACCTTTAGTCCCCCAAACGATATATTCGCAATCGTTTCTAAACCGGTACGGGGTCGCGCGGCTATTGGATTTATTCCAGACTACGATACCACGATAAACCAGCCCGGCGCATTGCAGGGCATCGATGGCAACGGTCAGATTGCGCCAATCGACAAATGTTTCAAAAATCGCGCCGGGTTTGAGCTTGTCTCCGATCCGGTGGAAAACCATAGACCAATAAGCCAGAAGCGCGTGCTGGTCCATGTTATCGCCCGTAAAAGACGGAAAACGATTAGCCCCGTTATGGTCGTTGTCGCAGTACTTGATACGGGTGTCAGCCTTACGATCACCGGCAAACAGCCCCCCCGAACTATAGGGCGGGTCGATTAACACCAGGTCGACGGAGTTGTCGTCAATGAGCTTTAAAGATTCCAGGCAGTCGCCGTTGATTAATTTTTGCATTTTAAACCTCCGGGAGAAGAAAATGGTCCGCGGCAATCGCGGACCTTGAGTTTTTAATTCAATTCAATTCAATTCAATTCATTTTTCCGTTGCATTTGCGTTGCAACGAATTATTTTTTAATTGCAACGCAAGCAAGCAGGGCAGCAGCAGCTTCCCAGGTGTTCCGCTGCCGTTTCAGCCGGAGCCTAGTTCGTTTTTCCTCTTTCGCGGATTCTTGCAATAATTTGTTGGTTTTCTTTATTAAGCTCTGTTGCTCTGCTGATTGCGCTGTCAATTTGTCTATTTGATTTTTCAATCTCAGTGATAGTTCCTGCGCTTGCGTTAACTGTTCCTGCAAGGTCGTTAACTGTATCTCCTGCCCGTTGCAGGTCGCTTGTAATTGTTCGTTGATTCTCGCTAACTCGCTGGAGTTCGTTTCCAACGTCGTTAGCTCCCGCTCGCTCAACGTGTACATCTTCTCGGGCGCGGTATTGGTATCCGGCAATGGCGCCGCATAACAAGGCAATGCAAACAGCAGCAAGGACAGGCAGCAGGCAGCGCAAACGGTTTTTAATTTCAGCAATCTTTTCAACCCCCATTTACTCATCCCTCACGGTTAACAGTACATCGTTGCCATTGTCAATAATCATTCTGGACAGCTCCACGCCGTCCGCGTTTTGCATACGCAAACAGCCGTAGGTCGGCTCCCACCCTTGATAGTCCGCGTACGGTTCCTCTAGGTCGCTTCCGCCGCCGTGGATGTCCCGCCCCCGCGGGTCGCCGCTCGTGATGTAAAAATTGCCGTACGCCGGACCGTATGCGCCGTCCGTGATTTCGGCGCTCACGTGGGTGTAGTCGCCATTTGGCAAACTGCCCCTGGGGTCGCCCTGCTCATTGTAACCTGGGAAAAAGTCGCTCCGGCACTCCCATTGCCCGATTACGTTATAGTTTTCGTCCATCGCGTAAATTTGTTGCTTGTTCCGCTGAAACTGGATTTCTTGTAGCATCTCTATTTTCTCCTTCCATTTTGTCCGGTATCTTGTCGTGGTTTTTGTTTACCAAATACCCGGCAATTAAAATTGCCCCGGATATGACCGCCGGGGCAAAACTCGTATTTACATTTTTCCGTAGCTCATCTAACATCCTAAAGTACCAGTCAGATGATAAATGATAAACCCACCCCGTCGTCCATGCCATGGGCATTAAACACAGCTCAAACAGCAAGGCCGAGGCGATTATCATAATAAAACCCATAGGGGACAGGGCGGCGGTTTTCCAGCGTTGCAACCGCCGGAGAAATCGTTTTATCATTTTACCGCCTCTTTCATCTTCAGTACGGCCTCATGTTTTACGTCCATTACACCGTTATCGGCTAATTTTTCGTAGACGGAAAACATCTCTTCAAAATTTCGTTTGTCGTCCGCCGTCGGCGGGCGTTTTTGAAATTGCACGTACATGTCGTTAAGGCAGCCGCGGAGGATGAGCTGCATACCTTTGCGCATTGCCTGTAAACCGGAAAAATACGCATAGGCATATCCACTCACTGCCCCGATTACCAGGCCAATGATAATATTGGCCGTGTTGATTAAAACATCTTCCATTGATTCACCTCATGTAATAATTTTGTTTACAGTTTCATAATGTACGTCAAAACATAGTATGGTGGCATATTGTTGTGTGGCTGGTTGCCACCTGCCGGATACAGGGGGTCTTCAATGCTTTTATTTTCCCCACATAGAAACGCATCATACTGACTAGCCGTTTGTACAGCGGCGAGAAATTTTCCTCCCTTGGCGTCATTCAAAGAAGTTCCAACTCCACCTACCGTGAACAATTTGTAATCATGTCCATGCGAAGCTAATTCCGCTTTCGTCAGCGTGTGTTCCACTTCCCCGCCCGTAGCCCCGTTGTTCGTCCCATCCCCGCCGTAGATAAAGCGGGAGCGTAAGTCTGGCGTGCCGTTCGTTCCGTCGCACAGGTGCCACTCACGGTTAACCACCCCAGTGTTCTTATCGACTGGGTATCCGTCCGTAACCGTTCCGGAGAACGCCGTTACAGTTCCGGGTAGTACCACACTAGATTTTGTAACCTTTAATTTCGCCGTCCCATCTGTAAATTCAGTCATGTTTGCTCCTTTATGCGTATGCAATATAGGCTCGCACGGTGTAGGTTAAAGGGGTTACGGTTGTTGACTTTCCGTAGGTCGTGTTAGACCTGGACGCATCCAAAAATAAATTTGCGTAATTTCTATTGGCATCATTGGGCTGGATACCATTCCCGGGTGGGTCGTGTGTTACAACTTTAAATGCTCCCACTCCATTGCCATTCTTGTTGTAATATGATTCAAGAGCAATGTTCCCCGTGATGTTCGGCAATCCAGCCTCCACCATCACTCCCGGTGTGCTGTCAGCTCTCAGATATCTACCGTTAAGGTTAGGTAGTACGTTGGTGCCCAGATAATCTACCAACCGTTTATACGTCGTCCCGTCTATCGTCTGCCCGTCCAACGGCAACAGATATTCGTGCTCCGTTGTTTTTGTCAACGGTTTATAGACAATATCACCTACACTGTGCTTGCTCAATGTATCGTTGATGTAAAACGTTACAGTGTTATCAGTTATTGCCCCCCCATGTTACTTTTAATAGTTGCCCAGTCCGGCTCGGTGCTACCCGTTGTCCCTGCTTGAGTTACAACGATAACACAGCCGGGAGGCAAGGATGGGCTGGTCAGTACGTCACCGACTTTATAGGCGGTGTTGCGTTTAATTTGGTACGGTACACCCGCTTCCGTCTTGGTGGCGTATGTATCGGACGCCTCTGCGCTGTTCAGCTTTTTTGCCAGCTCTGCCGTGATGGTGGCGGCAAAATTAGCATCGTTGCCCAGGGCTTTGGCCAGCTCGTTCAACGTGTTCAGCTGGTCGGGGGCGCCGTTGACCAAAGATGCAAGGGATTTGGCCACAAATTCCGTGCTGGCAATGGCCTTGCTAGAGTTCCCCGCGTTAGCTGTTGGGACGGTGGTTTGTCCCGTCACGGTCAAATTGGTTAACGTGCTATCAGTTGCAGTTAACGTTGTGATCTTCCCCGTCCCGGTTGTCACGCTGGTTGCAAGAGCTGATTTCGCAACATACGTGTTTACAATATTATTTCCGTCGCCATCTGCAACGGATTTGTCAGCCGTTCCCGTGACGTTCCCATTAACGTTACCCTTTACGTTGCCCGTCAAATCCCCCGTAACATCCCCAGTTACATTTCCGTTTAAATTCCCTGTCACGTTGCCAGTCAACGGGCCGTTCAGGGTGTCGGCTGTCACGGTCCCAGCATTAACCGTCGTTGCTGTCAGGTTGGTGATGGTCCCCGTCTTGCCAGTAATCGTTTCGGTATTGATTGCCCCGCCGGTTCCGCCCATGGTGTTGTTATACAGGTACATCAGATTATTATTGATGTAGTCCAATACGCCGGTATTGTCGCTGTTGACTAGAGGGGATTCTTTGCCGTAGGTTCCCTCTGTGATAATCGTATTATCAGCCCCGCGGATTTCCGGGATCTGGAATGTCGTTTGCTTCATTTTTCAGCCTCCTTGGGCGGGTCGTAGACCAGGGCTCCGTCACGGAGGACGTAGTCGTGGGGGTTGTCCACAATTTTTTCGCTGCCAAAAACGGTAGTACCGTCTACCGGCCCTGGCATCTGGTCGGCAAACCCGTAGCATCGCTTTGTCTTATCGTCAATCAAGTAGTAAATCATTATTTGACTCCTATAATCCAGTAGGCCACCCAATGGTCTTTAACACTGTTATCACAATAATAAATCCGGCTGCCATACGCTTTTTTTAGTGTATCGTTGTTGCTAAAGCTGCTCGTATCATTCGTTGATAACACTTGATAAGGCTGTCGCCAGTAATGCATATTGCCGTCTAGCGTAACACCGCCTTGCGTATAGCAGTCCCAAATACATTGGCTTTCCGTGTATCCGGCAGGCAACGGGACAGTAACACACCCATTGTTCACATCATCATCGGCCCACAACACGCCACGCATGATAGTGACGGCCCGAACATTGTACCCATTAATGCGGATTGTATTGCCGTCGATTGTGCCGGATTTTAATGTCGCCCCATAGATATTTCCGCTGTCATCAACCGTAAAACTGCCGGAGCTGTTTTTAAAATTCGTCCCGACTATCTGCGTGCCGGTGATTGTCCCGCCCTTTAAGCTCCCGACGTTTGCCGTGATGGCGGACAGGGAATCGACGGACATCTTATCAGCCGTTACTGCCCCTGCCTGTATCATGTCTTTAACAACAACGTTTTTATCAAAAAGCGTATCCCCAGTCACATGCAGGAGTTTCCCGTCAATCTGTACTCCCTCTTTGCTCAAATTAATCTGGGAAATAATCTCCCCAGATTTTACCCGCAAAGCAATATCGTCTTGCATCTGGGCAATGGCGCTGTAGGCTTCTTTGGCCTTTGCAGTGTCCCCCAGGTTGGTAACAACGGATGTGATTTTATCGGCGTTCTGCGTAATCTGGCTGGCCAGCTCTTTTTTGTCGTCTGCAACGGTCGCTTGGATGGTATCGGTGGTCTGCTTGATTTCAGCCACCTTCCCGGAAATCCCTTGGGCTTCCCGGATTGCATCCTGGATGGTCTTATCAGCCTTTGCCAGACTAATAGCACCGTCCTTGATATTCGCTTCATCGATAATAATTTTTACTGTTGTCCGCGTCGTGGCTGACCGTTCCCCGGCTCCAAACATGTCGTAGTATGCAATGGCAACATCATAGATACCAGGCTCGCAATTATAACTCATGACCGCGTTCTCCGTTTTAACGGCGTCCCCGTCGTTGATGTATACGATCATCCCGATGGCGTCCGCCGGGATACCTTGCCCGGCAACGGTAAACCCAGTCATGGTGTTTTTGACCATCGGCGCGTCCGGCTTTCCCGGTGCCATTTTATTGTAGGTCAGTACCGCCGGGACGCTGTACTTGCTTAACGCATTTCGGGCAAACAGATACAGTTTTCCAGACCTGCCAGTCAATCCGACGACGGCGGACGTTCCGTTGGTCCGTGCCAGCAGGCCGGCGGTTTCAGCTCCCGGCGCGTTGTCACGACGGATTTCATAATACATTATGTCTGTGTTCGTCACTTCGTTCCAGTTCGCCGTTGCCGTCTTACCAAACGTCACGGTAAAACCATCCGGCGTGTTGGGCACCATGGTTTTCATCGCTACCGTAATTTTGACCTTTGGCGCAAGGTCGGGGTCCGTGCTTGCGGCCCATTTATCAACGGTAGTTACTGCAATCTCGTAGGTATCGCCTACTACGGCCTGGGGGATTACAACCTCGTTTTTCCCCTGGCCGCCAAAAATCCACTTGCCATAATAGCCCAGCTCGCTTGCCGGGACGCCGTTAACGGCCGTTAAATCCTGCATCTGTCCGGCGTTGGTACGATACCATGCCTGCCCGGCGGCGTAACTCTCTAGGTCCGGCTGGTTCCATTGGACAACTACGTCGTATCTGCTCACACCATCAGCCAGGTGCCGGTAGCGGTTATAAGCACGCACATTTTTTACGGCCGGGATATAGTATTTTTTTATGGTGTACTCGTACGCCTTGACGCTAGCCAGGTCCTGCACCCCGGCCCCGAAAACGTTAAAGGATACAAACTTTAAATACACCTTTTTGCCCACGTCCTCGCTTAAAAACGGGATACGGAGCAGGCTTGCATCCAGGCGCGCAAACTGTGCCCCGGCGTCATGAGCCGCGGCTGTGGTGGTATGCTGGCCGCGGATACAGCCGTCAAGCCGCCAATGTCCGTTGTCTAGCAAAGTTGCGCCCTGATAGCTCAGGCACTCGCCGTCAATCCAGCACAGCGTGTTGCCTCGTTCGGCGTCCTGCTGACTCCCGCTTAAAAACGTGCCATTGCAGGCAACCTCTATGCTAGTATCCGTAGCCGTTACGGACTTTGCCAGGGTTCCCACCCGGGCGCTGCTGGCAATGGTCCCGGCCGCCCGGTAGTTGGTCCCGTCGTCGGCGACGTAGACCTCGCACCCGCCCCACAGGTCGCCCTTGCCTCTGGCGCCAATCCATACTTCCAGGCCGCTGGTGGTCAGTTCCGCGGGGGGCTGCATAATGAGCGGCGTGTCCGTATCCGGCGCGTCGGCGTTGTAATCGATGTACGGCCGGTCGCCCTCGTGCACATCATAAGCCGGTTTGCTTGCTTGCATCGGCGGGCGGCTGATAGCGGTAAACGTCAACGTCCCGTCCGTGTTTTCGGTTACGCTGTCGATCATCACGGGCGTTTTATCCAGCCCCAGGGCGCTGTCCGTCAGGGTAACCAGGTCTCCAACTTCCAGGCGGCAAAACGCCCAATCCAGTTTAAACGTAAATTTATTCCGCCCATACAGAGCATCCCTTGCCAGCTGTTCGGCTACTTTAACCGCCCTTTCCTTGGTATAAAACCAGTGTGCCGTTGTGCTGCTGGCCTGTCGGAGCCCATATTCCGCGATGTCGTCCTTCAGTTCATAAGCAACGGTTTCTGTTTCATAACTGTTTTTTCGGCTGATAAACTCCACCGGAAAACGGTTATAAATCTCACTGCTGTCCTTGCGCTGGCATGTCACCAGGGCGCCGTTGCTCTCCAAAAAGTCGTCCGCTGTTAAATCGTATTGGATGGTGGTGTCAGGCGCCCAGCTGCCCACCGGCCGGTCGGCCTTGCAAACGATTTTAAATTTGTTGTTGCTCCAAAACATATACGCGTTGGTCAACGTCATAAGCTCGTTGATAATGTCGTGGGCTGCTTTGGCTTCCGTTGTGTCCGTCGGGCTGGAAATCAGTAAATCAGCCTCACGGCAATACTTACGGTAATTGTCCAGGCCGATGATCTCGACGCCTGACAGACCTACTTTATCCAGGATGTCCCGGATTACATCCGCCGGGTTTGCATCTGTCCCATCGCCGGTCGCCGTCAGCATCCCGCGGACTTCAAAGTTATAGTCGGGCATGGAGCCACTGTCTCCCGCCATATAGGCAAGGTTTTCATACGTTAATGCCTTGTCCGGGTGCTTGCCCTTGACGTACGGCCAGGGGGCTTTTTGACTCCCATCGTACAAGGTCATACCGATTTGGTCGGAGGGATACTGATACACGTCTTTTCCCAGCCATACCTTGCCGATCCCGTTTATAGGTCCCTCACACAACCCCAGGATGACGGCAACGGTATATGTGTACGTAATAGACACAGACTTACTTTTGCCACCCTTGCCGGTCCGCTGCGTCTCTTTATGCTCATGGGCGGTAAAATCATCGTAATAAATCACGTTGCCAGCCAGGCGGCTGGTGCCGTATACTACGGGGACCGCGCCACCGTAGCTAGCCGTTGCAACAGTAAAATCACTAATTTTGTTGGCCCGCGTCGTTACGGTCCGGCCTCTAAAAAGCCCCATGCGCTCTCACCTCATTTCGTTTTTTAATGCTAAACCGATAAATCCCCCGGAGGCGGCTGTTTCCGCGGGCGTCTAAAAAATCAACGTCATTTACGGAGGACAGGATAACGCCTTGCTCCACCCGGGCATGACAGACAACGCCGTTGCCCATATAAACGCCACCGTGGGAAACGCACCGCCCATACTGATACAGTAAAAAGTCGCCCCGCTCCATGGTGTCCACCTTATCGCAATATCGTTCCACGATGGACTTAAACCACTCTTCCCCGTGGCTCAGGTGCCACATATTGGAGTAGTGATTAACCTTGATTTCGCCGCGCTTGACCAGTCCGGCGTCTTCCAGACTGCAAATTAACAGCATCCCGCAATCCACGCCGTGACCTTTGGCCTTGCCCTCGTTTACGTGGGGCGTCCCCAGCCAGGTTAAAGCAGCAGCAGCGATCCGGTCGCCTTGCTCACTCATAGCAGCACCTCCTTGCGTGGGATGTACGGCGCAATTACCGCGCTGCTGTCCGTGCTGGACGCCGTGACAACGCCGCCGGAACCGGTGGAAAAGCTGCCCTGGGGGTAGTATTTTCGAATAGGAAAATTCATGTTCAGGCCGCTGGTTTCCGCTTTGATGGACAGCTGTAATTGCAGCCCCCCGGCGTTCTTGATTTCGATCTTCCCGGCAAATAAATCAACGGTTCCAACGACGGCCCCTTCCCGGAAAAAGCAGCGTTTAAGGTGCAAGCGCGCCCGGTCCATGGTCCCGTCCAGCGCGGCCTTCATGATGGGTTTACTCTCGATCATATCCGTTTTTCCGGCATAAATGGTCACACTCAGGGTGTCAACGGTCAGGGTAGAGTTTAATTTTATCTGCTGCCGTTTAAACAGCAGCTTGCCGTGCTGATAAACCGTCCCGCCGTTGTTGATGTCAATATCTGCATCCGTATAGTAATAATGATTGCCATTAGCCGGGATAATGTCATAGAGGTCACAACTCTGTATTTGTTTTTGCGTGTTTAGATAGGCTGTTAAGCTGGCATCTACCTGTTTCATCTCACCACGTCCATTTTAAAACTACTGGAATTGTTAACGTTCTCGAAAACTCTGGTTAACTCTCCCCCATCATCAGAAAAACGCACTTTAAACCAGTATGTGTAATCTGCCGTCACCACAGCTCCCGTTGCTGGTGCTGTGGAAAAACTGATGACGCCACCGGACACGCTGTAACCGCTTGTCTGCTTTTTGCCGTCCACGTAGACGGTTACGTCCTCGATGTAGTCCGCTGGTTCCACATAGCCGTCCAGGCTCCAAACCGCCTGGTATTTTCCGGGTGTAATAACAGGCAGCGCCCTGCCGGTTTCCCGGTTTAACGTATGATCTAACCATAAAAATGGCTCATAGCCGCCCTTAACGCTGGCCACAAACGCCATTAATTTGTCGGCTGTATTATCATCAAGCAGGCCAAACGTTTCCGTGATGGTCCACTGCGGATAAAGCTGGTTGGTTAGCGTCCGGACCATTCCGGATCCGGACGTCTGTACCTGCGTATTCCATTTTTGCTTAAATTTGCTGTTCCAGGTCAGATGTTTGATTTCCTGGGGAAATTTTTTTAAAGCCATTACCACACCCCGCTCTCGGCGGCAAAATTACGGTTGTTGTCAAAAAGCGCCTGCTTGATAGCATCCAGGCCGCCGCGCTGTAAAAACGCACTAAATCCGGACGCGTCAACCGCAGATACGTTTAACGTGACGTTTCCGCCGGAAATTGCGGTAACGCCCCCGCTGCTGCCCAGGTCGGGGACGCGTCCGGCGTTGATGGCATCCAGATTGTCCCGCCCGATACGGTTAACCGCTTGAGACGTGATGACGTACTCCCCGTTGCTCAGCATTGCCGGGATGGAGTCACTTGTCCCGGTGCCAGGACCGGCAACGTACCCGCCGGTCGCGAACCCGAACTTGCCCTTGGTCACGCTGCCGAAATCCATACCAAACAGGGTGTGCCCTGCCCAACGGGCAGCCAGTTTCGGGTCTCCCACGATAGAGTAAATAGCAAACAAGCCTAGCCATTCAGAGGCGATTTTTAAAGCGTTTTGAAAAATCGTTTTGACAAAATCACCCAGGGCAGCCCCCGCGGATTTCGTTCCGGTCAAAATGCTGCTGAAAGCCTCGCCCATGCTCTTGCCAGCTTCTTGCCAATAGTTGACCATGGCGTCCTTCCAGTTTTTTGTATTTTTTACCTGGTTCGTTTCGGCTTCCCCGGCGTCAACCAATTTTTGTTTGTAGTTGTCGACAAATTCCTGCAGCGTCTCGTTTTTTGCAGCCATTTCTTCCTTGATGGCTTCCGGACTCATGCCCAGGACCTTTGCCAGGCCGTTAATACCCGCCTCCTGGTCCTCGCCCGCTGTAGCCATTGCCTGGTCGATTTCTGCCATTGCATCCGTCACGGTCGTTTTGATGGCGTCCACATAGGCTTTAATGCTGTTCGGATCCGCTCCGAACGTGGCCATTAACTCCTTGCTGTTTGCCTGCTGCTGCTGATAGCGCTCTGCGTATTGCAAGGCTTCGATTTGTGCCATATAAAGTTCTTTGGCGTCCCGCTCCTGCTCACTGATACGGTCCGTCACGGCCTGCCGAGTCCCGTCGTCCTGGATGTTTTCGGCCAGTTTGATTTCTTTTTCGTAGCTGTCAATCAAATCATCATAGGTTCGTTTGTATTCAGCCAGCTTGACCTTCCGGTCGGCGTCTGATTTGGCCTCGCCGGTAAGCATCGTTGCCCTGACCTTCATTTCTTCAATGGCTGCTTTTTCGTTCGCCTGCCGAATAGCGGTCCAGTCAGAGTATTTTTTTATAAGCGCTTCAATTTGACGCTGTTCTTCGGTAAGTTTTTCTTTCTTTTCTTTGGGTTCCTTTGTATCTTTTTCTTCTTTCGGCGCCCGGATGGCGGTGTGGAAATGGTTGTCGTCCTCGTTATATTCCTTTGGTACGCCCTTTCGCGGTCCAACTAGTTCGTCCCACGCGGTCCCAACGTATTCCTGGACGGCTCCACCCAGGGTGGCCACGATGGATTTAATCTTATCCCAAATAGCCTGCAACGGGCGGAGAATGGGTGCCAGATAACCGGCGATGGTACTTCCGATGTTCCGGGCGGCGTCGTTTAGCTTATAAAAAATAATGATTACAGCTTTAACGGCCGTCCGGACAACCTCCAGTCCGGCGTCGATAGCATCAAGCGCCCACTGCGCGATGGTGCCAAACTCGCTAAACGCGCTGGTTCCATCGGACCACACAAGGTCCAATAAATCTTGTGTAAAGTCTACTAGGGTTTGCACAATCCCGGACTTGTCGAAAGCCTCAAAGATGGCACCACCGATCCCCGCACAGATGGTCACCATGTTTCCCTCGACGTCTCCCCATTCGTCGATAATGTTCTGCTTGCTTTCAGCCATGGATCCATCAAAGGTCTGCATATAGTCCGTTAGGCTTTTTACGGCATCCTGGGCGTTCAGGGTTCCGTCGTCCATGGCTTCCATGGCTTCTTCGGCGGTCATGCCCACGGATTCAAATGCTTTATCCATGTCCAGACCGGACTGCTGTAATTCCTTCATCTGGCGGGAGGATACTTCCCCGGTCGCCTGGATTCTGGCCAGGGTGCGGATTAACGTTTCCGCCCCTGCCTGCCCTTTGCCCAAACCTGCGGCGGTATCAGCGCACAATTTAATCATGTGGGCAGCGTTGTTTGCACTGTAACCAAGGTTAACCAGGTCCATGCCCCACTGCTTGACAGCTGTCAGGTCATAATTGGTATCACGCCCGACGGTGTTAAATAGTTTACCGGCTTCTGCCGCGTCTTCTGCTGCCGGTTTCCAGGCCGCAAACATAGCCGCGGATTTTTCAGCCGCCGCCCCCATGGCGGCTACGTCCTGGACAAATTGGGCAATGGCAGAGGCAACCTTGACGGCCAGGGTGCCAGCAAAAGCCCCGGCGGCAACGTCCAGGGACGTAAACGCCGCGGTATTGACGCCCAGTTTTCCGGCTACGTTGTCCATCAGCTGCCCCAGGGCACTGTGTTTTTCTTCCACCTTTCCCAGGTTCTTGACTGTATCCTTAATTGCCTTGTTATATTCCGCGTTGACCTGTTTCTGGGCGTTCAATTTTTCTCTCAGGTCCTGCATAGCTTTGGCCTGTTCAGCGGTGGCGGTCGTGCCGGATTGCGTGGCCTTCTCCAGGTCCCGCAGTTCTTTTTGCATGGCGGCGGCGGCCTGTGCCCCCTCAGCCAGGGCACTATTCAGACGTTTCAGTCCTTCATCATTGGTAAAGGTTTCAAGATTAATTTTCGCATCGGCCATTTTTTCCACCTCCTACAGGTTAATGTGTTCTTTCAGGTAATTTAAAAGATAATCCGTAAAATATTGCTCAATCGCTTGCGCGTTCTTTTCAAAGTAAGTTCCGTGCGGCGCATATTCAGGGCCTTTCATACCTTGCCGCGGTCCTCGTTTTCTGATGGCCCGGCCATACGCCCCTGTGTTGTACCAACGGGCAAAATAATTTGCGTAAACCGTTGCATTAACAACGCCTACGTTCTCAACGGTAAATTTCCCTTTTTGTATATATTTGGCAATTTCCATCCCGCCGAACCCGGTCTGGGGATGGGTACGCCTGATATAGTCGCAGGTCGCGTTTTGTGCTTCTCGGGCGGCTTTAACAACGTCCGCGGTAAACCCTGCGTCTGTATATTTCTGGACTTTCGCCTGCAGCTCTGCAATGGTTTCCACGCGATCACCTCATAATAATAAAGAAGGGCCGCGTCGGCGGCCCTATCAAGTTATTCTCCGGTCGTAAATCCGGTTTTGGTTTCCGGCTTCCCGGTGCCAGTAGCCTTAAAGCTGTATTCCACCAGGTCCTCCGCGGAGCTGGTTTCTTCAAAGCCGGTCGGGACAGCGGTAAACTGCATATAATCTTTGCTATCCACATCCACGTAGGCAAACTGCAACGCGTTTTTATCGGTGCACTTGTCATCGTAAATAAAGGATTTCAGCACGTTCTGTCCCACATCGCCCGCGATTGCTACTAGTTTGGAAGAAATTTCAAAGGTTTTTCCGGTCGGCGCCGCGATGGACCAGCCGCCGCTGTCTTTAGTGGTCTTGCTCTGGGTGTTGACGGTCGGGCTCATAGTAAAATCCTCAGCCCCGCCGATTAAAACCCATTTCGGGGCTACGGCGGTTGCACCGGTCCCGTAATTAACGTATAACAGGCGTTTTTTACCGGAAATCCCGGTTGCGCCGTCAAATTGCGGTAAATTTTCCGCAGTAATAGTTACACTCATCTAAGTTAGTCCTCCTTTAACTGTCCTACACGGATTTTTAGGTTTATGCTGCCGTTTTGCCACTCCCCGGCGTCGCCTACGATTGGCAAACTGATAGATACAGCGCCGATGGTCAGGGCCACCAGGGTAAAACCGTCGGTATTTAAACTGGTGTTTAACGCCGCTCGCCCTTCCGGGCTTGCCAGGCGGCAAAACGTAGCTTCCAGCTTTTGGGCAACGTCTTTCCGTCCGCGGTAATTGCTGTAAATTTGCAGGTTGATGGTCATGGTCCACACGGGGCCCGTTTTGGTATCTCGCGCGTCCATGTCGGCCGCGCCCAGGATACCATAGGCAAATTCTGCCTGGCTCCGAAAATATTCCTCAATTTCGGCAATCGGCACCGCGCTGTCAAACCATTCCAGCCCTTGCCCATTCAACGTTGCGTATAAGGCTTTACTGATAGCGGTAAACGGCAATTTATAAGTCATAATTTACCGCCTCCCGTAATAGCCGTTGCTGTGATCTGCACATAAGCCGGACGGCTTTCGTCGATTAACAACACATCATTGATTTTATACGCCTTCCCGCCCCATTCCAGACGCCACGTGCTGTCTAGGTCCGGGCACGTTTTGCGGGTGTCCCTCACCAGGAAATAACGGGTGTCAACGGTCACATAGTCGCCGATAATCTGCTGTTTGCTTTGGCTCTTGACGGTAACAAGCGCCCTCAGCTTTAAAAATTCCGCATAGGTCATTGCGCTGACGCCGCCCAGGGCGTCCCGTTTAGGGGCGCTGGGCTTCATCAGTTTAATGCTTTCGGTAAATCGTCCCGGATTCCGCCGGAACATATCATGCACCGGTCTTGCTCAGTACAGTAAAGCAATTGCCGTAGGTGTTCAGGTTGGTAAATCTAGCCACGGCTCTAACAATAGTAGAGTTCGTTCTGAACCCTGCTTCCGTGCTGGACTGTACTTCCAGGGCCGGGAACGCGATATGATACAGGGCTCTGTAATCGCCCACTACGGCGGTATCATCAGCCAGGGCGGCCCCTTCTACCACGTGGATGGGACGGCTTTCAATCTGCCGGACGGTTTCGTTGTTGGCATCCCGTGCCAGCAGGTAGCGGCCCTGGGTATCTTTGGCCAGCGCCATTGCCGCAAACGTGTTCTGGTTGACCACAACGGATGCATTGGCCCCGGCGTCAAGCGGGCAGGTAATGATAGCCTTTTTAATGGCATCGATGGCGGCCACGGTGCCAAAATCGGCAACGGTGTTTTTCTTAACGTCGGTAGGCGCTACGGCTTTAGCCAGGATATCCTTGTTTACATCGTTGATGTAAATCCGATTAAACAGGGTGGAAATCAGGGCTACAACGTCGGTGGCGCTATCTCTAATCAGCTCGTTATACGGGGATAAGCGCGCCCTTACTGGCCAGGGTAAATGCCAGCTGGGTAAATGCTGCCTTGCCCTCTTTAATGCTGTTATTTTCGTCAAATGCTTCTAGGGTCACGCCTGCCTGGTTGGCATAATCAATAACGGGGATTTTTCCGGAACGGGTGCCGACGGTTACGCCGGTCACGATGGACCGCAGGTCTACGCCCTGACGGTCGTTTTCCACAATCGGCAGCAGGATTTCCGGAATCAGAAAACCGCCGTCAGCAGATACGGCGCCGTTCTGGCCAGTAGCCGTTGCCTGAAACGCTGCTTTCATCGTGGCATCCAGCTGGTTCATTTTTTCACGATCACCGCGCAGGAAATCTTTCAGGGCGGCGTTAATCATACCTCTAGTTACTTTTTCCATATTCGTTTTCTTTCCTTTCTCCGCGGTTTCCGCGGCAACGGCGTTTTTATATTCGTCCAGGGTGGCCTGCAGGCGCCGCTGTTCCTCCGCGCTCACCGGCTCCTGGTTTTCAACCTTCTTTTTCAGGCTGGCCTGGATGGCGGCCAGTTCCCTTTTTAACTCCAGGGAGTGCAACATTAAAAATTTTCCTCCATTTCTCAGCCAGGGCGGGGTCCATCTTCCCCGGCGCTTTGTTTTTCCGCCGGTAGGCGGTCAACTGCTCATAGGTGGGAGCGTGTTTTCCCAGCATCGACTGATATACAGGCAGGGATACGCGCCTGATTAATAAATCTTCTTCCCGATCTACCCTCCGCATATATCCTTCAAAAAGGGCATCCAGCTCTCCAACCGTCAACCGCTCAAATTCCCACGGCTTTAGGTTCAGTTCTCCATAAGCAATTTTTTCTAGTTCCGTTACAAGTTCTGTAACGGAATCATAGGATTTTATTTTTTGGTCCCCTGGGGCAGGTTTTTTGGTACTTTTCCAAACGTACCGGACTTCATCAGCGCGGGCACCAACACCTTCATGTACAGGTCCTGCGCACTCATTTCAGCCAGAGCAGCGCCCCAGATTTCATCAAATACGGCCGGTTCGGTGTTTTCAGGCATCCCGCCGCCGATAAGTCCCCATTTCAGCATGATGTAAAAATTTGTCAGGCTGGCCGTTGCCACGGCTTTAAACAGGCTGTTTCCCGGCAGTTCCTGTTCTGCCCCCATGACGGCTTTCAGCGGATAAGATACGCTGTATTCCTTTCCACCTGCTTTAAATTTTACGGTTTTGTCAATCGTTGCCATTTTCTCCTCCTTCATTTCCTTGTTCATCTCCCGGGCTGTCACCCAGGGCACCAGTGCCGCCCCGTTGGGTCAGTATATCCGCCTCCGGGCTGTCCAGCCGCGGATATTTCAGGCTTGCCCTGGCCTCGTTCGGCGTCAAAATCCCGGCGCCGGTGTAGCTGCATAGGACGGACGCCTTGCTTTGAGCGTCTAGGGTATCAAACACATCGTTCACGGTTCCAAACCTTAACCCGGCGTTTCGTTGTCTCTCAGACAGCAGCTTAACAGATAATTCCGCCGCGTATTGCTCTAAAATCGGGGCAATGGTCTGGCTAAAAAACTGCATCATTTGAGACGCAGAAAATGTTGCCGCGCCGGTCCCGCCCATACGATTAAGCATAGCCAGCGGGATACCGAACAGGGCGGAAATATCTTCCGCTTTGGACTCTTTGACGATCTGGTAATAATTCCCGACGTCGTTTGTGATGTTGCTTGCTTCCATCCCGGCGGGCAACGGCAAAATGGTTGCGTTGCTGTTGGACAGTAGCTCCTTGATTTGCGCTTGCAGCTCTTTTTGTTTGGTTTTGCTCAGGTCGGACGTGTACGTCAAAACAATAGTTCCGGAAAATCCATTGGAAATAGTGCTCCTGATGGCGCCTTCCACTTCCGCGTTTGCTTGCAGAGTTTCGCGCAATACCGCCCCGGCAGGTCGGCCCATAATACCGTTGGTAGAAAATGCCCGGAAATGTAAGATTTCCTCCGGCAAAATCGTGTACGTTGCACCGTTCCGCGGGTCGGTATAGCGGTAAACCAGCTTGCGCTGCCCATCCAGGATATTAGCATCATCCCACACCACCTGCATACTTCCGGCGTCCAGGGGCACCAGGGCGGCCAGGGCCGTTGTACGGTCGCAGTTGATGTAAGCAAACGCATTGCCGTATAAAAGCCGCTGTTTCTCCATAAATTCCCAAAACGTATACGCATTAATTCCAGGATACGGCTGGGAATTCAGCACATTGGCGCTGCCCGGAACGGCAGCGGGTTCCGCGGTGGAATCGGGGCGATAAACTGTCCATCGAAACTGGGCCAGATTTTGAGCTAAAATCTTGACGCACGTTGCAAAAATCACATCCGCGTTCGGGCTGATGTTAAACGCGCGGCCGTATCCTACCGGGGCCAGGTTTTGATACTGTTTCGCCGGGGGATACCCGCGGATATAGGCTTTGATTTTTTCAAACATTTATGCCTCCAGTTCCCGGTCAACGCTGGCAAATAAAGCAGCTAGGGCGGGTGGGACAACGTACGCCTGCGGCTTTTTATCATTCTCGCCGGAATCCGGATCCGGCTTCTTTTCGCCGTCCTTGTTGTCATCCTGTTCAGGGTTTTCCGGCTTGTCTTCACCAGGTTCCGCGGCTTCATCATCGCTGCCTCCCTCCGGTTCGTCGTCGGCTTTAGGTTTCTTGCCTTCGTCGGTCTTTTCGTCGTCGTCAGCTTTCGCCCGCGCCTGCAATACCAGGCCGCACAGGCTCCCGACGGCGGTCAGGGAACCTTCGGGGCGCTCCACCTTCTTTACGACAACGTTGTCAAAATATTCCGCGGCTTCGTCAGCTGTCATCCAAAAATCCCCGGCGTCCATGGCCGCACTTACCTTATCAATGTCCCGGCAATGAGCGGCCAGGATATTCCGTTGGATGGCGTCAATCCGCTTCATGGCTTCCACGGCGTTCTGCAATTCCTCTTTATTTCCGTCGGCAACGGTCCAGCAGTTGTGCAGCATCACGACGCTGTTTTCATCCACCACCACTTCGTCACATGCCAGGGCGATAATGGCGGCAATGCTTGCAGCCATAACATGGACATTAGCTGTTGCCTTGTGGCCGCTGTTCTGGATGGCGTTTACGATGGTCAGCCCTGCAAATACATCTCCGCCCGGGCTGTTAATGTCCAGGCTGTAATCTTCCGCGGCTCCCTGGATACCGGCAACAAGTTCATCCGTTTCAATACAATCATAAACGGGTCCAATTAAAGCAATATTTCCCATTCTCTCATTCCTTTCTGTACAACTGTAGCTGGGTAATCATGGCGCGGGCGCGGGGGTCCATACCGGCGCTTCCTTCGGCCCATCCACCTTCCCGGTTGTCGTAGGCGTCCGGCAACCAGAAATCAAGCAACCAGGCGTCAGCCTTTGTTTTAAAATTTTCGTTGCCATCATAAATCGCCTGGAAATCGTCTATAGCATCTTCCAGGTATCCGTACCCGGCCGAAATTTCCCGATTTAAAATTCTATCGTCGTCATTCCCGACGATATTTAAATATTCCTTGACTTCTTCCAGTGTAACCATTTAATCACCCCTTACCATTTCCAGCCAATCGTCCACGATCTCGTTGCCGTCAACGTCGCCCCGGCTCCAATCGATATACGGGGCGATAAATCCGGTCAGCATGGCGTCCACCGGGTCAATGCGGACGTTGCTGTCAGCTCTCAGGCTGATTTTTTCCAGGCTGTAATAGCCCGTCGGGTTTTTGACCATGACGGCGTTCATCATGGCCTTTTCCAGTATGTCCTCGTTCCCGGCGCTGTAGATGATTGCTTTATCTTTCCATAGTCCGGACAGGATTTCGATGTACTGGCTCAACGCTTTGGGGCTCTGATTTTGCAAAATAAACGTGTCGCACATTTCTGCCAGGTGCTCCTGTATGCCCGCGATCCCGTAGGGGTCGGCGGCAATGGTCACATAATGCAGGCCGTATTTTTCCATGGCCGCCTGGATGTATTCCAGGACCTGCCCGGCGTCGATGTTTTCGCCGCCCCCGCCAGTACATAAAAACAATTCCCGGTCTACATAATCCCGGTACGGAAATTTATCCGCGTCAACGTGCATCTGTAATTTATTTTTTGGCATCCAGGACACGACGTGGCAAAACATCCGTGGGGTTCCTTTCGGGCTCCCGGCTTTTAAGATTTTTCCGTCCTGTTCCTTTACGATTGTCCCAAACCAAACGGAAGTTAAATCCAGAGTATGAGACAGGTCAATGCCCAGATACCAATCTTTATAGCCCTTGCCCACAACATCAGCAAAGCCAACGGGCGCGCCGCAGGCTTTCATTTGCTCAAACGTGCACAGCCCGCGATCCTCTGCCGAATACCACACGTTACATTGTTTCGTCGCGAATGATTGCAGCTCAAAGCCTTTAACCTCGTTGGCCGCCCGCGCTTTTGCCGTGTAGGATTTTTTGATGTAATCCTTGACGGTATAGCCGTCTTGCTGAAAAAGCAGCACTGGGTTTGCCTTGCCCCATACCTTGATGGACGAAAAATCTTTTTTCGCTATATCCTCTTTATCTGGTTCACAGAGAAACAGAAAGTTTTCGTCCGGCAGCGTTCCTTCGAATAGATTCTTCTCCAGGCTCAACCATTTTTTATGGTTTGTTCCTCCGATTTCAAACTGCGCCGTGCTCATGGTTACAAGCAATTTGTCCTTATAATGGCCTTGCCCATCCTGGATAGTCTTGGTAATGATTTCATCGCACAACATCTCTTCATCGATCACCGCCACCCGATTAGTAAATCCATCCAGAGATTTTTTCGCGCCGCTCCCGGTCCGGAACATATCCAGTTTGTTATTAGTGATCCGGCTTTTTGCCCAGCAGGCGGTACGGTTTACGTTGGTGTACGTTTCCGCAAGGTACGGGTCATTATCAATAAATTTCACAAACTCATCAAAACAGATTTCCGCGTTCTGCCCCTTGCAGCTGGCCAGGATGATGTTCTCGTTCCGGTATTTGCTCATTGTCATTAAATAGTGCAGCACGCCGGATAATAAAAACGATTTCCCATTCCGTCGGGCGACGTAAATATTGGCCGTGTTCACCAGATAACCGCCGTCCGGACGCCGCAAACCGAAAATTCCGCACATGATAAATTTTTGTGCCGGGTATAATTCCAGGTGTTTAGCTTTGCCGTCCTGATCTACATAAATTAGCAGATTCAGAAATTTAAACATCGTTGCCATTTCATCAGCGGCAAAACGGTATTTTTTCGCAAGGTCTAAAAAGCGGGTAAAGCACAACAGCTCCGCCCGCCCCAGCAGTCCCTTCTTGTCGCGCTCAACCAGCGCCCGGTAGTAGTCACCTATGTAGTTTTTGAGTTCCGCGGGGACCTTTGCGGCCCGCAGTTCCTTTTCATACATTCAACCACCACCACCAAAACGTTTTCTAAATTCCATAACTCCCGCCTGGATTCTTTCCAGGGCTGCTTCCTTGTCTTTCTTGTACATGGCATGGATTTCCGCGTGGCTCTCAATGCTGACAGTAATTAAGTTATCCAGCCGGTAGGCCAGCTCTGGGGCTTCGTCTCGCTCTATGATATGATGGACCACCGGCCGCGCGGGGCGGGAATAAATTCCAATGCCCAGCATCCAGATGTCGTAGCCCATGTATCTAATGAGCACGTTTTTACGGCATTTCTCCCATTTTCGGCTTCCGTACATTTTCCGCGCTTCGTTTTCCTGCATCCGTTTGTTTTGATATTTCCGAGTGCACGTTGGGCAGCGTTTCCCTTCATACAGCTGGTGGCACGTGGGGCAACGTTTTTTAATCGCTCCCATTTTTTCGCGCTTCCTCTAGCAATTCAAAATAGGGGTTTTTGTCGGCTTTCAGTTCCTCTTTGATGGAATCAAATTTCAGAGTTTTATATAACGCAATGGCAATTTTGTTAAATTCCTTGTACAGCCCGATTAACGTTGCCAGTTCTTCCGGCTTCTTGACGCCCAGTCCGTCTTGAATCTCTTTTGATACTTCATTGCTCATAATGGTAAACCGGCAATATTGCAGTATCAGGTCTTTGTTGACGTCATTTATACTGTCGCATTTATTTTTTAAACTGTATATAAATTGATAAAGATTATTGATTTCTCTTGTCCTGCTTGCTTTAGCCATTTGCGTTAACCACCTTGAGAAAAAATGGAAACCTACCGCCGAATTGCAAATCTCGTGCCAACTTTTTCGAACCATACCCCCTATTGTGTGAAATCTTTGTGAACAATTTGTGCAATAAAAATACCGTGCCAACTCAATGACACGGTATTTTTACGTCGGTACAAGAGGGGGAATCATTGACGATGAAAACCCAATGAAAAAGATGAACCTACATAATATATTTTACCACGTTGGTGGTCGCCAATCTACCAATGTTTTGCATAGCGCATTTTTTGCTGCTGCATAATCGCGGCGCAATGTTGTGTATGGTGTCTTGATCGTGCTTGATATAGTTAACAATGGCACCCCATAGATACCATGGGCATATAACAGGTAGCGGTGCTGGCTGCTGTCAACCTGCTTAACATATCCTTGCATCATAATTAGCTCACGCTTTAACGCTTTAATGCGCTGTGTTGTATCCTCCAGCTTTGCCATGTCGTCAGCCATATCGTGGGCGGCCCCGCCTTGTGTATAGTCGCGGCTGGGGTCTACGGCCGACGGGGAAGATATAGCAAGGATAAACTCCTCGCGTTCTTCCTCCAGTTTTTTCAGCCGTTGCACAATGGCGGCCGCCAGGAATCTGTCAGCCGCGTTCATGGGCTTCCACCAGTTCAGCAAGTTCTTCCAGGCATTTGATGGCCTTGCGAATATCTTTGCTACCACCTTTCTTTGGATAGCGATAAAGATATTTCACGTTGTCGTAAATGTACGGGGCTTCCTCGCCGCTGCTCCCCCAGGCCATAATACGCTGGATTTTCCGGCACTCGATACCGTCGCGCCACGTATAACGATCTGCTGCATCCTTGCCGGTGCTATCAGCTTTGCCAGCTGGCACCCGGTGGGCTGCCGCAATGACGGGGCACTCGTCCACCATGGACAGCGGCGTACCGCAGGTGCTGGTTACATGGCAACGCGGATCTACGCGTTTTTTATCCTCGCCAATTTTAAACGTACAATACTCACAAGTGTTGCAGATTTCAATGTCCATCATGTTTCCTCCCCAATAAAAAATTCTCGTAACATTCATGGCCGCAGAAATAAATCTTTTTCCCGCGCCGGTCTTTCGTCCACCATTTCCAGGTCGGGGTGCAACGGAAAACACCGCCGCACTCGCTGCACGCCCGGAATACATCAGGTTTTACACACATAATGCCTCCTCCCCAATCCGTCCTCAGCAATCCGTTTGCAATGGTCGCCGCAAAACCAATAGCGCTTATGTTTGTAATAAAACGTGTACGGATATTTGCCCACCAACGGGACGATAAACTCCTTGCCGCACTTATCGCAAACGTGGCGCCGGGCCTCAATGCTCCCAGCTCTCGTTGTCCCCATCAGATAGCGTGCCCCCAATCCGTATAGCCAGATAACCCGACTACGGCAACAATCGCGGCAATCAGGATATACAAGGCGATACCAGCTAGGGCAATCTCAGCTCTCCATTCATGCATTTTAACCACCCACCTTCGCCAAATAAAACAGTTCGTCAGTCAACGGTTTTGCGTATTTTTTAAACATTTTCAAACTCTCCTGGTAAACGTCCGTGCGCTCACATGGGACGATCCGGAGGCCGAACTTGTCGTCCTTTGCCAGCCTTGCCCCACAATCGCGGGCGGTAAACAGCGCCTCGAACAGCTCCCGGCAATCGCTGGCATATGTCAGCAGCTTTAACCACAGGTCCGAATCATCCGGCAGGCGCTCCGCTGCCGGGTCCATCACTACCAGGCCCATACCGTCAAAAATAGCATCATTGACCATCTTTAACGCGTCGTCTACGCTGTAGGCAACGCAGGCCAGGGCGCCGGACGATTTGGCCATATGAATGAACCGGAACTGTTCTTCCGTCGGCTTGTTGGGCTTTACCTTGACTTCGACGAAAAACATCCGGCCCGTTGTGGGTAAAAATCCGGACAGGTCCGGGCGGCCTTTGGGCGCGCCGGTGGAAAACCACCGGCCGTCCTTTGTCTGAACCTTTCCAACGTTGATGCGCTCAACGTAACACCCTCGTTCTGACAGCGCTATCTCGATTTCGTGCATAAGGTCTGTTTCGGTCATCAGTAGTCCTCCTCTTCTTCCCGGCTAATGACCACACGGATACCATGCGCGGCTGCGACGTTGCCAGGTAAATAAATCCCGTACCCCTCAACTGTTAAAACGTCGCAGTATCCGTAATCGTGCATCAAACGATACGGAAAATCAGCAATGGAGCCCGTGTAAATCGTACAATCTCCCTCGTTGTCAACGCGCTGCACCAGGTTGATACAGCCGTTGCCCAAAAGGTCGTAAAGGTTGTGTAATGTCATTCCCGCTCTTCCTCTTAAACCATCTGTATCATGAGTTCCTTGTCGTCAGGTCGCATGATGTCAATATATAAAACACCACAACATCCGTACGCCCCGTCTCCGGCCATAATATTAAATACTTTGTAATTAAGAAACGGCTCTATGTCACAATACTTCATTTGATCATAATAATCATCGAAAATGTTTTCTACTCCTTCTCCTTCTTTATTGCAACGTTTTCTACTAATACACAGCTTGCCGGGGCTGTCAATCCTTTTTAATACGTCTTTCAGTCTCATCATGCCTTCTTCCTCCTAAACCATCCTTCGTTAAATTTCCTGGCTACGCCCCGATATTTCGGCGGTAGTTCCAAACCCATTTCCGCGGCCTTGTGCAAGCTCCATCCGAACTTGTAGCCTTTAGCCTTACGGAAAATCTCCAGTTCCGCAAACGTTTTGCAACGTTTATAGTCTCCATATGGAGATTCTTTGATTTCCTCCAGGGTCAGTCCGTCCACCATTTCCTGCTCCCGGTCTTTATCCCCGCCGCTGCTGTCCCTCGCGGCCTTAAATTCGTAGCCGCAATATGGACACATCGGCGCCGGTTTAAAAACGTGGAAGCAAACCGGGCACTGGGTCACCGTCGTTTCCGCCTGCTTTTTCCGCTTTTTAGGCTTTAGGCTCCACTCCCTGTCGTCGTCCGGGAACCCATGGCGGGTGTAGTTGCCCACATGGTCCAGGATGATTGCCTCTTTACTAGGATTTCCGGGGTCCGTCCTCATTGGCCGCATGGCCTGTTGGATATACAGCGTCAGGGATTTTGTAGGCCGTAGCAAGCACACGGCCTCGCAATCCGGTACATCAAACCCCTCGCCGAACAGGTCCACGTTGCACAACACCAGGACACGCCCGGCCCGGAAATCCTCGACGATCTTTTGCCGCAATGCCGTTGGTGTTTGTCCGTCCAGGTGTTCCGCGGGGATACCGGCGGCCTGAAACGCGGCCGCCGTCCCCTTGCTGGATTTAATGCTTGCACAGTATACGATGGTTTTTTTCCCGTCCGCATAATGCTTCCAGTTTTTTACCGTGTCGCCGAAAATCGCGCCTTTTTCCATCAGCTCTGCCACCTCTTCTGGGGCATAATCCCCGTTGCGGGTATGCAGCCCTTTAGGGTCGGCCAGGGGCGCGGAATAAAGGTGGTACGGCGCCAGGTAATGGTTGTCAATCAGCCATTTTGTACTCACCGACGTTATGAGCTGCTGAAACACCTTGCCCAGGCCGCCCTCGCCCATCCGTTGGGGCGTCGCCGTAAATCCGACTACCAGGGCGCGAGGGAAATACTCAATGATTTTTTTGTATGTCCTAGACAAGATGTGGTGGGCTTCATCTACGATAATCAGCACCGGCGGCGCCAGGTTGCGTAAACGTCGGCTGGCCGTCTGCACCATCATTACGCTGCACAGGTCAGGGTCCACGCCTTGCCGGTGCATGGTCCGCCTGATTTGCTCCACCAGCTCCCGCCGATGGACCAGAAACAGCACCCGCGCCCCGTTGTCCGTGGACGCCCTGGCAATGGTGGCAATGATAACGGATTTTCCGCCCCCACATCCCAGGACGGCGCACACGCGTTGGTTTCCGCGGTTAATGGCCGTCCTGATGTTGTTAACAAGGTCCCTTTGATATGGTCTAAGCTCCATCGATTAGCCTTCTTCCTTTTTGTCCTCCTGCCGTTCTTCCAGGCGCTTCTTTGCCCAACCGGCAAACGCTTCCAGGTCTTTCTTGGCTTGATACCGACGGTAAATTCTCCGGCCTTCCTCGATGGCAAAAATAGCCAGGTCGATGGTGGCGAAAATTACCAATGCTTTATAGATAATATCCATTGTCTACTCCTCCCATTCCGGCACCGGTTCTGCTGCCGCCTCCGGAAAATCCGTTCGGCCGGTGCTCCCGAAGCCGCCGTTGCCCCGTTCGGTTGGTGTCAGTTCTTCAACCTGCTGCAATTCCACCGGTACGTTAAACAGCAGCTGCGCGATACGGTCGCCGTGATAGATTGCGTCCGCCTGCTTCCAGCTTGGGACGTCGTAGTCCGGGTCCAGCTCTTTATACAACATACAAACCTCGCCGCGGTAATCGCTGTCGATTAAACCCATACCGATGGGACAAACCAGCATCGTTTTCACCCCCATGCTGGATCTGGCAAGGATGAACGCGTGGACGTTTTCCGGCATTTCCAGGGCAAAACCTAAAGGGGTTTTGGTCGTAACGCCGTTAATGCCAGGGATGTAATGCAGCTTGCGATCAGGGTCGTAATACTGATCTTCTCCGGTTCCATCAATCCTGGCGTAACAGTCATAAGCCGCCGCGCCGTCCGTCTTCTTGACGGGTAAATGCCCGCCGGGGAAAACCTTGATTTTTACAATCGGTAATTTAGTCGTTTTTCTCATTTTCCTGCTCCTTTCTCAGCTCATACCGCGCCCGAACCAGCTTCCGGCGCTGCTCCTTAATGACGTTTTTTACGGCGTCAAGATTCTTGATTGCCGTGTCAATGATTTCTTCACCCCTCTCCGGGTGGAATGTGATTTCATTCCGGCGGGCGCTCATAGAAGCCATGGTAAGCCGTCCCGCGTTCTCCAGTAAGCCAAAAGCCAACATAGCATTATTTATGGTTGCTTTCATACTCATACTCCACCTCCTGCGTAATAGCATCTCGCAAACGATACCGCGCCAATCGTAAGCGATCAATCACGTTGGCAATTTCTTCCTCTGCATCAAAAAGCCGTTGCACAGAGTCATTTAATCTCAGGTTGTACCCGTGTCGGTATCTCAGGTTCCAATTCAGCCCGCGCGCGATTTTTTGAGCATCGTGCATAGCCGTTTTGGCGTGGCATAAAGCCTTTTGGTTAATCATCTCTGTCCTGTCCTGTCCTTTCCTTATGCAACGCTCGGGTCAATGCCAGGATAATTTTGTTATCGTTATCAATCGTTGCCCCCAGCTTGTGGTTTTCAAATTCCAGTTCCTCGATACGTTCCTGCAACGCTTCGTTTTGCCGTTCCAGGTCGTCGATTCTCTCCTCGTCCGCGTTCAGCATTTCGCGCATTTCGTCAAATTCTTCCACTTTTTGCACCCACTTTCTTGTTTCTTCCGAAAGTCTACCATTTTGCACCTCCTTACGGTAGACTCCGGAACCCGCATCCTGCCTAGCTTTATGGCATTGTCTACCATGTCTACCCTTTTTTCGTAGAGGGGGTAGCATAATATATAAATATATCCGGACCACCAATTCCTTCCGGAATTTTAATTTCCATATATATCTATATATGTATGGTAGATATGGTAGAATGGTAGATATAGTAGTAAATATATAGGCGTGGTGCGGGTTTTCGGATTTTGAAAAGTCTACCATACGTCTACCATCTCTACCCTTTCAGAATTTTCTTGCAACTATTTACCAGTTACCAAAACCACATAAGACGCCCGAACTCCACAAATTGATTTAGTCCATAGCACCCTCCCATCCGGCCGCGTCAGTATTTTTCCCGTCGCTGCCCACTTTTTCTTTACCGCCGTAAAGTTAAACCCTTCCTCGGCCATAAACCTCATTAAAACCGACTTGTTTACGCTTACTTCGTTGCCAGTCCGCCCGCCCCAGATACGGCCGTCGCAGTCCCGGTGTTCTGCGTCGTCCTCATGGGCAACGTAAAATTTATCGGTGTTTTCCGCGATCCAGTCAACGACGGCGCTATATGCGCGCTCTGAAACATCAACCTGCTTTTTGCTCAGCAGGAACGGGGCAACGTCTTTAACCATCAGGCCAGGGATTTCCGAATTTAAAAAGTAAATCCGGAAAATGTCATCCGCCACCATCAGCAGAGCCATGGTCATTGCCTGCTTGTCCGTCGTCCCAGTTTTCAACAACTCCTGAAACGTCAGGTCGTAGGCCGCGCGAACGTCAACCTGCAAGGCTTTCTTGATGTATTCTGGGCCCAGCGTGCCGTAATGCTCGTTGATTGCCCGGACTACCTGGTTTCCGTGCTCCACTACAGGCCCGTCACACTCGATTTCGATTACGCGGTTTTTCACGCCGCCTCCGGAATTTTCGCCGGTCACGGGTTCCTCGCCGGTAAAAATAAATCCAGTGTTCCAGGTTTCGGGCTTTTCCACCCGCCGGTCGGCTGTCATGCGTGCCCGGCCGGTTTTTTCGGTAATGCGGTATAGCAGGCGGTCATAGCCGTTAAACCGGTCCTTGATGGTCTGCAATTCGTCGCCGATAAACGGGATGTTGCGCAACGTGGACGCAATGCCTACCAGGGCGTTATCCGTCATGTTCATGGTCCGCACCATCGCGCCAAATTGCGGATTGCCCCATACGCTGGCCGCCACCATGATACCTACCGTTTTACCGCTGCCGGTGCCGCCCCACAGATGAAACACGTAGGGAAGCCCTTTGATGATTTCCAGCAGGGGCGCGGCCAGGCTCGCGGCAACGGTCAGCCGCAAGTAAATGTTATCCATCAGCGGCCGCACGATCTTGAGCCATTCGTCCAGGGTGCCCTTTTGCTGTATTGCATTAACCAGGGCGTCGCCGGTCGGTCCGGCGTCAATGGTCAGTCCGTCCACATACGGGGCAAAACCGCCGTCATCCGTCCAGCCGAAATGGTCAATAAACGTTTCCCGTGGCATATCAGCCGGGTTTTCTGTCACGCACTCGCTGATGTATTTCACTAGGTACTGCGCGTTGTCGGTCGTGACTTCCAGGCCGTTGTTGGCCAGGTTGACGATACGGTTTTTACTGGCAACGTCGGACCGGTCGGCCGTAACGTTGGACCACTTGCCAGCCTTGTAAAAATCAAGACGGATACGTTCTTCGCCCGTTTCCGCGTTTACCAAAATACCCGTAGGCAGCGTGGGAATCCGGGAGGCCCATTGATAGGTAAAATCTCCGTTGTTGCCCTTTGTGGTCATACGGCGGATTCCTTCATCGTCGGCGATCCAGTCACCGCACCGTAAGGCCAGCGGCTGCCCGGTAAAATTGGTAACGTTCTCGTTGCCCTTGCGCTCCTGTGCCAGCTTGATTCTGGCCGCCTGTAAGTTTTTGCAAAACTCGCGTTTGATGGATAAATCTGACGCCCGGAACGTGGCCAGGCTTTCTGCTCGTTGTTGCTGCACCGGGTCGTCAATCTGAATCAGTTTTAGAAGGAAATCCTCGGAAATAAGGTCTGCACGGTCCAGATTTTGGAAATATTCCTCGGAAAATTCCGCCGTTGGAAATCTGTACTCCCGGATTTTTTCCGGGTCGCCCCCGCGTTCCAGGTAATCGGCAACGTCACCTTTAACCGGGCACTCCGGCCAGATTTCTGGCAATGGCAGAACTTTCGCCCCGCGCGCTTCCCATGCCTTGCCGTATTCCGCCCCCGGCCCGTCGTTGTCCGGGATAATAACCTTTCGGGCAAACTTCTCAACGGCTTTCCGGTCCACCTCAGACAGGTTCGGGCTTTCTGCCCCCGTGTTGGTTGACGTTGCCAGGAATCCCGCGTTGGTCATGGCGTCAGCGCATTTTTCGCCCTCCACGATGTACAGCGTTTCGGTTTTCTTTGCCGCCGTCAATCTATCCAGGTTGTACAGGTTGTTGCAAGGCTTCGGCTTTTTATAAATCACGGTTCCATCGGGTCCGGTATATAAAAAGCTGAATTTTTTGTGCCCATCCTCGAATTTTTCCCGGATTTTGCAATACGCTTCCCGTCCGTCCGGGTCCCGGTAGGTGTAGACGATCCGCTCTATCCGTCTCCCGTGGTCTTTTGGCTTTGACGGTGCAACGGGTGCAGGCGGTTCCCCGCCCACATCCAGGGCCTTTAACACCGCCGGGAGGGACGCGTGGCATTTATGGCAAAATACCAGCGTTTTATCTCCCTCCTGGTTAATGTACAGATGGTCCTCGTCACCGCACACTGGGCACTGCGCCACCAGGGCGCCACCGCGTTTATGGACGTTGTTCAGCTTCCCAAGGATTTCCTCATACGTCAGAACGGACATTCTTCAACGCCCGTTTCGACGGGGGCGGTTGTTGCAGGGTTTTCAGCAGCCGGGGCGGGGGCGCTGCTGCTGTTTCCTTTCAATTTTTTCAGAGGCGGGGCTTTAAACTTCCCGGCGCGAATATCGGCGGCGGATATAGTGTCCGCGATATACTGACGGATCTTTATTTTCCCGTCACGTGCGGGGTATTCTTCCTCCCCAATGACTGCGCCGAATACAAGGCCGTTTAACGCCGGGGCTTTTTTATCACAAGGCAAATCGTTCCACCGTTCTTTATCAAAATCGCGGTTAGATTTTTCCAGCGCTCGCATGAAATGCAACAGAAACCCCTGGGCAGTCAACTTGTAGCTTGCAAAATAGCGCGGCAAACGCCACCCGCGTTCATTAAAGTTTTTCATATTATGCCCCGCATATTGGCCTTCTTTGTAATCCCAGCTGATTTCGAAATATTCTTTGGATTCGTTTTCTTTAGTATCTACGATTTCCAACACATAGCCACCAACCGGCGGGCGGTTACTGCCACTAACCCCCGTGGACTCTGTTACCTTGCTCCAATCAACCTTTTGCATTTTCCGATTCTCCCTTCACTTCATCTTTAATCGGTTTCATTCCATAAAATTCTCTAATTCGAGAATCAACGGCCTTCAAGTCATTATCAATTTCCAGCGGGAACATCCCCATGGGGCTTTTGGCTGTAGTGAAGCCATTGCTCTGGGTCAGAAACTGGTACTTTTTGCCATCGGTTTCGGCATACAGAACGATTTCGCACAGCCCTTCCAGCACCAGCTGGTTGTCCAGCATCTTTCCGATGGTCTTTGCCTTGACCATGCCCCGGTCGGTTTCCTCAGCATGGTGCAGAAGGTAAACGATGGTGTCCGGGCTGGTCTTCTTGATGGTATCCAGCAAAGTATAAAAAGCGACTGCATAATCCGTGAACTTGCTGTAGCTTGATTCTTTTGCCCGCCGGAAGCTGTCGAAAGCCAGCAGGTACTGGCTATCATCGATTACATAAGCCCGCAGCGCATTTCGTTTCAGGCTGCTTTCAATGACGGAATAACCGCTATTCATGGCGACTTTTATTTTACTTTGGAACGGCAACCGTTTTCCCGCGACGCTGAAAACACCGACTTCATCAGGCTGGAAATTACGCAAGCTGGATGATTTCCCGCTGCCGGAAAATCCAATCACAAATACAGGCATACCCATTTAAATCACCTCACAAACAAACTTATCCGGCTGTTCTGTAACGGTCACGCCAGGAACGATTTCCCCGTCCGCCGTCACCATGTGGTCGCCGTCTGTCTTGCAGGTCTTTTTTAAAGCCGCCCAATCAACAGACTTTTTAATTTTGACGTATTCCGGCGCGTTGGTTTTAGCAAATTCCAACAGGGCGGTTTCGTCCCGGTCGATTTTTGCCGGGACCTTCCGGAACCCAAATTTTCCGCCCGGTAAAGAAATGGTCCGTTTCTTCTTGCCGGTCAGGGCTTCCTCTGCATACCCGGCGAGTAAGGCTTCGAAATGTTCGCAGTCCCGGTTATACGGAGCAATGGTGTTTTCCAGCCATTGGTCAAGCTGCCGTTTCTTTGCTTCATAAAATGTCCGGGCGTCCATAATTTCCGCTTTCGCCTCGGAAATTTTTTCCAGGCACCAGTTCGCCTGGTCGTCGTTTTCCGGTTTCCAGTGCTCCCGGCTTTCAGCAGGCGCGGGCGCTGTAAAATCCAGGTAATCAGATTCAAGCATCCTTGCTCACCTCTTTCTCTGCTTCCAGGGCTTTCCGCAATGCTTCCACGTAGGCCGTGGGAACTTCTTTTAAATCATCAAACCGCGTTTCCCGCGTGTGTAACAGCAGCTCAACGGCCGCACTCATCAGAGTCATTTCTTCCCCACTTCCTTCGCCAGTTTTTCGTAGTCTTGCCCCAAAACCTTGCAGGCCAGGTAAATGGTAGAGTCAGACGGCGCCCCGTCAATCTGCACCATGTAAGCCCATGAGTTTGGGCTCTGTCCGATTTTGGTTGCCAGCACATAACTGGCCATACCTTTGCTAACCCGGGCGCGTTCCAGGATTTTCCCGGCCTGCACCCGCTGTGCCCGGGACAGAAACGGCAGCTTCATAGGGGCCGTTTTAACCAGGCTGCGCATGGGCACGCCGGGCGCGATATAATCCCTGATCGCCATATATTGCCACGGCTCCAGGATCGTGGCCTGCATCAGCCTCTCCCACCGCAAAAGCCAGGACGCATCGCGGTCTGCTTGCCCCGCTACCTCCGTTGCGGTAAAACGCCGTGTTACGCGGATGTAACGTTCCCAGTCCCGAAAATTGTTGGCCATCTCATTGTCCACTAGCATCACCTCCCTGCTCCAGCCATTCCAAAAAGTGCTCCCGGGTGGCCAAGTATTTTTTTCCAATCCGGAAAACTTTTAGCTTCCCAGATTTCATGATTTCCCGCGCCCGGTATTCGCTGCAATCCAATGCGTTCATCAGCGCCTCAATATCCAGCACGGACGGCAGCGCCGCCCCGAACGCTGGCCCGCGGAGCTGTGCTTCCAGGTCCTTCACCCGCTGCTCCAGGACGGCAACGCGGGCGTCAATGGTTTTCATACAATCACCCCTTTAATTCAACAGCGTGTCACGTAGGGCCAGGTTGATACTGGCAACGACTTGATTTATTTTGCGGGTATAGGCCCGCGGCTTCGTGGTCTTTTTAATCAGTCCTTCCAACATCGTAACGATCATGACAAACAGGGTTTCCTCGTCTGCTTCAATTTGTGTTAATGATGTGATTGCTTCCGGGTCGCGTTCTGACTCTTCGACGATTTCCGCAGAGTCCTTGTATCCGGACAGTGCTAAAACATATTGCCTCACCCCGGCGTCATCCAGGATTTCTTTCACCCTGTCCATGGTCTTGTTCAATGCTTCCTCTTTCATAGGTTCATCCCCTCCCCTTTAGTTCATGGATTCTGTGTCGTCGTCTATGATGGCGTCGATCAGCTTCATCACAAAATGCGCTACTTTTTCCTTTTCTTCCGGATGTTCCTGGATTAACCGCTCGATGTAGGCCTCCACGGAAACCAGCATGGTAATGGTATCCATGGCCTGGACGACACGGGCGCCGCATCTCTCACGCTCCTTCGGGTCGTTTTCATCAATCTTTTTTGCGTCGTCGGCGCTGCCTAGACACGTTGCAATAATTAACACTTGCTTAAATCCAGCATCTCGCAATACGTTGGCTGCTAAACCAAGGGTCGCCTTGTTATCTTTCATAAGTTCATCCTCCCTTTAACGTTTGTATCGTATGGTAATCACGCGCCCGGGCTGTAAGTTCCCTGGGTCGGTTATATCGTTGTCAACCCTGGTCCGGTCGATGATAACCCTTATATCCTCGCTGCTATCCAGCCGAGAACAAATATCCCATAGAGATTGCCCGGGTTGGACAACACGGGATACCGTCTCATAGGGCCGGTGCTCCCGCTCCACGGCGTCCACGCCGTGACTTACAAGAGTTAGGCCGCACAGCACCAGGACCACAGCCGCCAGCTTGCTCCGTTTATCCATGTTATGCCCCCTCTCCTACGTGTCTTTTAGGACACTTTGACGTTAAAAAAAATACTCATGGTTTTGGCGTCACTCAGGTTTAGCACCTGGATGATTTTCTGGATTTCCGCCCGGGTAAATTCAGACAGCCCGCGGATTTTTTTAGACCAGGTGCTGCTGCTCATCCCGATTTTCTTTAAGAATTTCTTCATGGTCAAGCCCTCTAGCTTGATCGTTGCAATCAATTCCAGCGCGTTCATCATATCACCTCCTCGTTGTGTCTTTTAGGACACCCATAGAATACCACACCCGGGAACAAAAAACAAGCACTTTGGGAAACTTTTTTTCGTTTTTTACGGAAAAGTTCCCAATAAGAAACTTTTTATGGTATAATATTGATGTAAATCAGGAAGGAGAAGCCCATGAAAACAAACGAATTTATGGCGATACGGCGCAAGGAATTGGGCCTAACGCTAGAAGAAGTTGCCCAGCGTTGCGGTGTCGGGAAAAGCACCGTCCGGAAATGGGAAAAGGGATTAATAAAAAATATGGGGCGGGATAAAATCGACTTGCTGGCGGGCATTTTGCAAGTATCGCCCGTCCTGCTGCTGAAAGACGATTTTACCGCCAATGATCTGCAACGGCACTTTAAACGCGTTCCCATGTTAGGGTATGCAGCAGCGGGCGCGCCGCTGGAAGATTTAAACCAGGATACGCCGTATTATGATGTGGGTAACCGTTATAAGGTAGATTTTTGCATCACGGTATCCGGCGACTCCATGGTCAACGCTGGTATCAACGACGGCGATATAGTATTTATCAAGCAGCAGCCGGAAGTAGAGGTTGGACAAATTGGCTGTTTTGAGATTGACGGCGAACGGGTATGCCTCAAACGTTTTTATAAAACGGACACCGGCGTCATGCTGGTATCCGAAAATCCGAAATACGCGCCCATGGTTTTTAATATTGATAATTGCCAGGACTTCCGCTGTTTAGGTTTAGCCGTGCTAAAACAATCCGTTATCAAGTAAAGGAGGCTATATCATGGATGTTAAAAAAATGCTTTGCATCGCTTTGGCGGCAATGAGTTTTTCTGGCGTTGCCGCCGCCCGCTGCCTGCTGCTCAATGAGAAAAATAAAAGCTATACGGTCCCGGACGCGCTGAAAGAAATCAACGCGTCCATTACGTCCCGGGCGTCAGTCAGCACGCCGGACTACGATATTATCGCCTCCCCGTTTATAGATGATTACGTTGCCAGTCATACCCAGATGGTCATGTGGGCGTATCCGTACGAAAAACCAGAATCCTATCTAAAGCATAAGGAAAATGGCTATATTGTACGATCTCGCGGGAAATCGTTTTTAACGACGCTCTATACTTATCATGGCGTTATGGTAGGGATACAAAATAAATCTACAAAACCATTGGTCATTGATATTAATAACTCAACCATACAAATAGGCAAATACAATGGACAGCCATTTTATACCGGTCGTTTTATCAACCAGGGAGCAAACCAGCAGCCAAATATCATTATCCCGCCGGGAACGATGAAAGCCGTCGTGCTGCATCGGGCGGACGCTAACCCCGTCGGCGGGGAGTGGGTTTATCCGCCTGGCCCGCTGGATTTTGACCATTTAAAAGTAAATCTGTATTTAAAAGTCAATGATACCTATGTTTCCCTGGTCGCGGACGGTGGCATCCCCGAAAACGTCCAGGAAAAATATGACATGGCAACGCAATGGCCGAACGCCTAGGAGGCGCGCTATGGAAATCATCCATTCGCCCAATGGCACCTGGGGCTTCCGCGCCGTGGTCGGTCTTGACCCTGCAACGGGCAAGCGCAAGCGCGTGTCCCGGTTCGGCTTCCCGCGTCGCAAAGACGCGGAGGCCGCATTGCGGGAAATCCAGGAATCCGTCAAAAAAAAACAATATGTGCCCGGATCTGCGATCACTTTTGAAGCCTTTGCCGTCGACTGGTTAAAAATCTACAGTCAGCAGGTCAAGGTATCAACCGTCAGGATACGGGAACATAACTTAGCCTGGTTAAATCGCTATTTTGCAAAAATCCCCTTGCAGCAGATAACTAAACGTGATTACCAAATGTTTCTGCTGAACCTCAAAGATAAATTGCAGCCCAACACGATCTGCGGTGTCCATGCCACCGCGAAAATGATTTTTAAAAAAGCCCGGGAGTTTGAGCTGATTTACAACGATCCCACGGAGTTTGCCTCACCGCCCCGTCCGTCCAGAAAAATCATAGACCCAGAACAAGATGTGCCCCAGTACCTAGAAAAAGCGGACTTGCAACGTTTCCTGGACGAATCCAGGCGGCACACTCAGTACGGCGATTATAGCGCGCTGTTTATGCTGCTGGCCTATACTGGCCTCCGTATCGGGGAAGCTCTTGCCCTGACGTGGGAAGATATTGACCTTGACGCTGCAACGGTCAAAGTCACCAAAACGCTGTACAATCCTGGCAACCGCTACGACGCCTACCAGCTCCTGCCGCCCAAAACGCGGACGTCAGCGCGGATTTTATCGTTGCCCACCCAGTTAGTCGCGGAGCTCAAAAAATACCGTCTGGAGGCAACGTCGCGCCGGTTTACGTTTGGGGAACTCTGGCATTATCCCGAAGGCAGCCGTGGCGGGTTTGTTTTTACCGCCCCGATGCATCCAGGGTATCCGATCACCCATAGAAGCGTGCAGAACCATATTGATCATATCCAGGCAGCATTAAAACCGTCGTTGCCTTGCCGTGTCCACCCTCATATTTTCCGGCACACCCACGCGTCGCTGCTGGCCGAGGCGGGTGTTGATCTGGTTGATATTATGGACCGGTTAGGCCATTCTGACGATACCACCACCCGGAAAATATACCTCCATGTGACCAAACGCATGAAACGCCGGGCGGCGGAAAAATTTGCCGAACTGATGGAACGGTAGTCAATCCCCACGTTTTGCCATCGTTTTGCCTATGTTTTTCCCGCCCAGATTTTTACCAGACTTTCACCAGATTTTTCCTATTTTTCCTATGGTTTCCCATGATTTCCCATTTTGCATAAAAATAAATACCCCGTGCATAATATACACGGGGTATTTTTGTAGAATTTTTTTGCCCAATTTCAGCCCAATTTTGGCCCAATTTTGTAGGCTTTCGACTACATAAACATAGGCGTGGTGCGGGTTTCCGGGTGTACTGTTACATCATCCCGGGCATCCCGCCGCCCATGGCAGGGGCAGGGGCTGCACCTTTCTCAGCCGGTTTGTCAGCTACGACGGCTTCCGTGGTCAGGATCATGGAAGCGATGGAAGCAGCATTCTGGAGAGCACTGCGGGTCACTTTGCAGGGATCCACGATACCTGCTTTGATCATATCCACATATTCTTCCGTAGCAGCGTTGAAGCCGGTGCCTTTGGCAGCCTTCTTCACAGCTTCTACGATCACAGCACCTTCCAGGCCGGCGTTGTTGGCGATTTGCCGTACCGGTGCTTCGATGGCGCGTCTTACGATATCGATACCGGTCTTTTCGTCCCCTTCAGCCTTGGCTTCCAGTTCGTCCAGTACCGGCTGTACCTGCAGCAGAGCAGTGCCGCCGCCGGCTACGATGCCTTCAGCCACAGCAGCACGGGTAGCGTTCAGAGCATCTTCGATACGCAGTTTCTTATCCTTCAGTTCGGTTTCGGTAGCAGCGCCAACCTTGATGACAGCTACGCCGCCGGACAGTTTGGCCAGGCGTTCCTGGAGTTTTTCCTTATCGAACTGAGAAGTGGTTTCAGGGATCTGGGCGCGGATGGAAGCGATCCGGTCAGCCACAGCCTGTTTGTCACCGCCGCCGTCCACAATGGTGGTCAGGTCCTTGGTCACCCGAACCTGACCGCAGGTGCCCAGATCTTCCAGGGTAGCGCTGTCCAGTTTCCGGCCTACTTCTTCACTGATCACGGTAGCACCGGTGAGGGTGGCGATATCCTGCAGCATGGCTTTCCGACGGTCGCCGAAGCCAGGAGCCTTCACAGCCACAGCCTTGAAGGTGCCCCGCAGACGGTTCACTACCAAGGTGGCCAGGGCTTCGCCTTCGATGTCTTCAGCGATGATCACCAGAGGACGGTTGACCTTGGCGACCTGTTCCAGCACGGGGAGCATGTCCTTCATGCTGGAGATCTTCTTTTCGTTGCAGAGGATGTAGGGGTTGTCCAGCTCGCAGACCATCTTTTCGGCGTTGGTCACGAAGTAGGGGGACAGGTAGCCGCGG
>OHAG01000332.1_pt1 | contig 39711 bp, 29 predicted proteins | sample 1577081 | NCBI WGS metagenome assembly OHAG01 (sample SAMEA3541513, study PRJEB24748) | human gut metagenome | biome: human gut; feature: human-associated habitat; material: faeces | place: China | collected 2012
TGTTAAGCACGCCGCCAGCGTTCATCCTGAGCCAGGATCAAACTCTCATGTTAAAGTTTTGATTCCAGTCAAAATTCGCTTGGCTAATTTTAACCGTTATTACTGTTGTTTTGGTTTTGTTCTGAATGTTCTCTTGAACTTCAAGGCTTAACCAAAAGCCTTTGTTCTTAGAATTTTCAGGGTTTTACATACTGTTCAGTTTTCAAGGTTCTTTGTTGTTGTCTCATTGACAGCTCATTTATATTACCACAAGCAGTTATCTTTGTCAACAACTTTTTTTATTTTATTTTTCGCAACTGAGCTTTCGCTCAACAGCTTGGATATCATATCATAGGCAGTTGTCGTTGTCAACTATTTTTTCTTAATTTTCAAAACATTTTCGCAAATAAGAAAACCTGTGATATTCGATTTTCCCTGCATATGCAGACCAACGTCAAAACACGTTAGAGTTAGAGTTTACCATTTCAGCATTAACTTGTCAAGCGATTTTCACTTGTTTTTTCGCTGACATATTCCATACAGAATCATTGCGCATCCTCGCGGAGCGTTTATCTCAGCCGAAGACCCAACTCCCACTGAGACAAATTTGCTATTACTCGCCACCTAAAGAGGTGGGAGTCTTCTCGACTGAAATAAAAAATTTGGCACACCTAACTCATCACTAAGCAGCGAGAATGCGGTGTGCCGTTTTTCAATATCACAGTTTTTCTCTATACGCTTTTAAATAATCCGTTTCACAACACCCATCAGGATGCTTCCAAGCATATTGTGGTCATACAGCCAGGTCAGCCAGATATTGCTTTCTATCTGGTTCAGGAAAAGTTCACCAATCGCCGTTGCCGAGAACAGTGTAATAAGCAGTGCTGCAATCCAGACGAAAAAGATCCCTTCCGCGCCCCCCAACACGGCACCTGCCAGACGGTTCAGCCCCGATATGATCGGCAGCCGGGAGACCACATTGAGCGATACGGACAGAACACGCAGTCCGCCGAACACGGCTGCAAACAGCAGAAAAAAACTTATAATATTGATCAGGCTGTTTGCCAGATAACGGCTGACGTAGTGGGTAAAGCTGCTTACACCCAGCGCCTCGTAAACTTCGCTGTTATTATTCTCCAGAAGCGCATCCTTTAACTGTTCCGGAAGCTCCATTTCTTCAATAATACTGCGCTGTACGGATGGCGGCGCCGCGTCAACTGCCTCATTTTCCGCCTCATCGTCCTTTTGGATAAATTTCGTCACGCTGTCCTCCACCGCCTGATAGACCACCTCATTGCTGCGAAGCAGATTCGCGACAGACGGCGCACCAAAATGAACCACCCCCAGCGACAGCACCAGGGAAACGGCTGAGACTGCCAGGCGGACGAATCCGCGGTAATGCCCGTACAGTACCATGGAAACCAGATAGACTGCCACCACCACGAACAGCCAGTTTTCTTTTATATAAGCACCCATTGTCTGATCGCCTCCGCTACGCCCTCTTCCCGGTTCGAAGCGTCAATCCGGTCTGCGCGTTCCTTTAAAAATGGGGCGCCATTTTCCATCGCCACGCCGATTCCTGCTGCCTCCAGCATGGGCCAGTCGTTTTCGCCGTCTCCAAATGCCATCGTCTCCTCCGCTTCAATTCCCAGATACTGACAGAGATTCCGCAGCCCGCTCCCCTTTGTGATGCCCGCCGCGTTGAGTTCCAGATTCCACGGAAGCGAGGAGGTCACCAGAACCTCCGGCATCGCTTCCAGCTTTGCCCGGACTGCCTGTTTGCTCTCCCGGTCCTTAAAATTTAAATTCATCTTCTGCACCGGGCATTTTTTCTCCCGCAGATACTCCACCATGTCAGTAACTGCCCGGCGCGTCGCCCGGATATAGGCGCATTCACGTTCCGGTATCCCGTATTCTTCCAGCTGTGCCAGCAATCGCGTCTCGCTGACGCCGCCCTCCGATACATACATATCGTAAATAACCGGATGCCGGCGCAGCACCTCAATCACCCGGATCGTCTCTTCCCAGCTCAGGCAGCTTTCCGACACCCAGATATTTTTCCCGAAATCCCGGACGACCGCCCCATTTGTAAATATGCCATAGTGGACGCCCGGCAGGCTCAAAACCTCCTCTGGCACTGCCGGGAGCGCGCGCCCGGTCGCCGGGACAATCTCAATCCCCCGCTGCGCGCACAGTTCCATCACCTGTCTTGTTTTTTCCGACACGTGCATTTTTTCATTTAACAGTGTCCCATCTAAATCGAGGGCTATTAACCGTGTTCCCATCTTTCTCTCCCGTATCTCTTTTTACTGTCCACTACCAGAAAACGCTGCCGGGAAGCATTCCCCCGCAGCGCTCTCTTTTACTAATTAGCTTTAATTTTAAAATTTCTCGAATTGTTTTAATTAATCAAAGAAATGTTTCTCTTTCAGAATCAGAAGTCCATCCTTATCATATTTCGATGAGAACAGTCCGCTGAAGGATTTCTTCTCCGCCTTATCTGCAGCTTCCTCGATCAAATCTTCGGCACTTGTCTTGGTAAGCGGTTCTCCGTCCTCCTCCATCATCTCAGCGCGCTCGTACAGAGCCAGCATGCTCTTTCCCGAAATACTGCAGTCGATCTCCGATGCATATTTGCAGGCATACTGAACAAACTCCTCAACATCCATATCGCCGGACTTTTTGGACGGTTTCTCTTCCGACTCATCCTCTGGATAATTGGAATACTCGTCGTCCTCGCGTTCGTCTTTATAGCTGTCTTTGTAATCGTCCTTATAATCATCACGATAGCCGTCACGCGCATAATCATCCTCCGGCTCATACTCATCCTTCTCGTAGTGATCTTCTTCGTCTTCATACTCCGGCTCGTCATCGCGTCTTGCCTCTTCCTGACGGCGCAGTTCTTCTCTCTGCCGCTCTGCCAGACGGCGATCTTCCTCCGCTTTACGCGCTTCTTCTGCCTCTTTGGCTGCCAGTGCCTGTGCTTCTGCCTTGGCGCGCTCTTCTTCCTCACGGCGGGCTGCTGCTTCCTGCTGTCTGCGTTTTTCCTCTGCCTCTTTTTCTGCCTGACGGCGGATCTCCGCCTCACGCTCTGCCTGGCGTTTTCTGGCTGCTTCTGCTTCCTGCTGCGCCTGCTGGCGTTTCAGCTCTTCCTCGCGCGCCTGTGCCAGCTTCGCTGCATCGTCTTTCTGGTTTTCACAGCCGATATACTGGAAACGCTCTGCTAATGCCGGATATGCGCGGTGCATCTGCTCTAAACGCGCCTGCGTATCAATCAGAACAACGACCATGCCGGTTTCATCCTGTGTCATCAGTTCTTCCAGCTCTTCCACCGTCAAATCGTCCAGATCGGCTGCATGCTCGACCACCAGATCCTTGCCTGCCAGGCGCTCCGCCACCGATGCGATGCCGCGATGGGAAAGGTTTGCGCCGCTGATCTTGGCAACCGGATGCTTGGTCCCCAGCTCGCGGTGAATCTTTTTCAGGGAATCAAGTGCCATCGCAAGACCGGCTGCCGGATCTTCCGCCTCGATCATCAGATGATTCGATTCCTTGATCTCCTCTTCTTCCTCTTCCGGTTCGAAATCCCAGTCTTCCACTATGGTTTCCTCTTCCTCTTCAAATTCATGAATCGGAGCTTCCTCGCTCTTTTCCTCTGCCTCTGCCGGCTCTAGGTCGCGGAGATTCCTGAAAACACGTGTCTCCCCTTCGGATGCGCCCTCTTCCTCATCGTAAGGCTTGATCTTGGACACTTCTTTTGCCAGCGCTTCTTCCGCCTGTGCTTCATGAAGGCTTGCTACTACATTCTCGTCCAGCGCAGCCTTTTCTACTTTCTCGTCCGCCGGTTTTGTCTCAGCTTTCGGTTTTCCAGCCTTCTCTTCTGGCTCTGCCTGCTCCGGCTGTCCCTCCGGCTCGTTCTCCGGTTCGTCGTCCAGCTCTGCCTCCGGCTCATCCGTATCCAGATACTCTCCTTCCGGCTCTGGCTTGCGGTATGTACCGTTCTTGTACTCTTCTTCCACCGCACGCAGCTTTTCTTCGTACTTCTCGCGGTTTTCCACCAGATCCATCTGATATTTCGTCAGCGGCGCATACTGAAGTTTCAGTTCCATTGCCTTGTCCACATATTTGCCAAGACCGAACATCAGCATGATCTTGTCGCAGATCCGCACACAGTCGTCCGCCTGGTTCGCCTGATGATAAAGCTCTGCCAGGTGGTACAGCCATTTCTCATCCAGCTCTTCCTGACAATATCTCTCCAGAGAATTGATCTGCTGCTCTAACGGCGCATCCTTCGCCTCCAGAATCAGGAAACGAAGCAGGTACTGGCGCGGGTCATCGCCGGACAGCTCACAGAACTCCCGGTAATACGCCTCTGCCTCCTGAATATTATTTTCACGCAGTGCAAGGTCGGTCAGCTTATATAAAAGCCCCTTTCCAAGCGGCGCTCTCTCATATGCCAGCAATAAAATATCCTTGGCATCCTGATACTCTGCATTTTTCTCATAAATCTGGGAAATCATCGTAAGCAGGCTGGTGCTGCGTACACGACGCCAGTCGATGGTATCGGCGATCTTCATCGCCGTCTCGAAATCTCCCTTGTTAACCAGTTTCTTAATCTGCTCTACCTTGATGTTAAACTCGTATTTATCCATCTTATGCATCTCCTAACTTCCTGCCGCGGCAGAAGTTTTATTGTTACTGTTCACGCATACGTGCCCAGTAACGTTTTATTTGCTCACCGGCTACAGCTCTGTACGCCCATCCAGCGCGCGCAGAAGCGTTACCTCATCAATATATTCCAAGTCGCCCCCGACCGGAACGCCGCTGGCGATTCGCGTCACCCGGATCCCTGTCGGCTTAATCAGCTTGCTCAAATACATCGCGGTCGTCTCGCCCTCCAGGCTTGAGTTGGTTGCGATAATGACCTCACGAACCTCCTCTTTCTGCAAGCGAGTCATCAGCTCCTTGAGCCGGATGTCGCCCGGTCCGATCCCCAGCATCGGGGAGATCGCCCCATGCAGCACATGATAGACCCCGTTGTATTTTCCTGTCTTTTCATATGCCGCCAGATCGCGCGTATTTTCCACCACCATGATCGTCTCATGATCACGCCGGTCGCTGCTGCAGATCGGGCACAGTTCCTTATCAGTCAATGTGCAGCACTCCTTGCAGTAACGCACATTCTGCTTGGCTTCCAGAATCGCGCCGGACAAGTGCCTGACCTGTTCTTCCGGCATATTGATGATATGAAATGCAAGACGCTGCGCCGATTTACTTCCGATTCCGGGAAGTTTTGACAATTCTTCGATTAGCTTGCTAATCTGGCTGCTGTAATAATCCATCGCTTAAAACGGGAATCCGCCTCCCAGACCGCCAAGGCCACCGGTCAACTGGGACATCATCTGGCTGCTGTCCTCTTCCGCCTGACGGAATGCCTCGTTGGTCGCCGCCACGATCAGATCCTCTAACATCTCGATATCATCCGGATCCACTACTTCCTCAGACAGTTTCACGGAAAGAACCTCTTTTTTACCAGATACGGTCACGGTTACAGCGCCGCCGCCCGCGGATGCGCTGTACTGCTTCTCCTCCAGCTCTTTCTGCTTCTCTTCCATCTGGCGCTGCATTCTCTGCGCCTGCTTCATTAAATTGTTCATATTGCCCGGCATACCGCCTGGGAAACCGCCACGTTTTGCCATGGTGTCATTCCTCTCTTTCACTTCTTTTTATTTATATTCAGACTGGCTGCCGATTGCAGCCGGTTCTATATATCATATAAACCCACTAATATCATTTATCTGCATTTAATCACAGCTTCTTGCATTACAAAACAAGGCTCATCTTTGGCAAGCTCCACTACACAGGATCATCCTCTTCGACAATCACATCGGTATGGATTGCGTTCTTTAAATCCTCATCACTGACATAAACCGTTCTTTGCGGCACAGCAGATGATTCTAAACGGACTTTAAATTGCAGAGTCTTTTTGTATTTTTCTTGCACTACTTCCTGCAAATTCTTAAGCTCAGGCTCCCGATTGATAATTCCAAACGTATTTTCATCTGTACACACAATGCAAAGGCAGCCTTCGCCCGCCGGTTCTACACTTGTCTTGGGAAGACTGAGTCTAATCGAACCCACAAGCTGGCTCAGGGACGCAATCCGTCCCCATTCTTTCCGCATCAGCATCAGATCTTCGTACTGTGCCGGCGGAAGGGATACCGTCTTCGGCTCAGGCGGCGTTTCCACCACAGCCGTTTTGGAGGATGCCGCCTGCCCCGCTGCCGGTGCAAGGGACGCCAGTTTCTGTAGATTGTCCGGCATTTCCTGCATTTTCTGCTCTAATAGCGTAATCCGCTGTAAAATGGAATCAAGATTCTGTTCCATCGACGGCGTCGTCAGCTTGATAAAGGCAATCTCCACCAGAATCCGCTTCTGTGACGCGTAGCGCAGCTGCCCGGAAAGTTCCGAGAAAATACGGATGTAACGCATCAGCGTTTCCGTATCAACGCCTGCCGCCTCTTCCTTTAAAACTGCCAGATTTTCCTCCGACATATCGAGCATATCGCCCGGTTCGTCGGTCGTCTTGGCAATCAGGAGATTTCGCATATACCAGACGAAATCGTTGACAAGCTGCGAAAGATCGCGCCCCTGGGTGATCATTTCCTCAATCTCACGGATGCACGCCTTCGTATCACTTGCAAGCACCGCCTGAAACAGCTTGCTGAACACGCGGTTATCGACCGCGCCCAACACCTCGAGCACATTGTCATACGTCAGCTTTTCCCCGAAATGGAATGCCACGCACTGATCGAGAAGACTTAACGCATCTCGCATCGAGCCATCCGCCGCACGTGCCACATACCTAAGTGCCCGATCGTCTACATCGATCTGCTCCGCCTGCGTCAGCTCCGCCAGCCGTCCCGCGATGGTATCGATCGAGATCCGCTTGAAATCATATCTCTGGCACCGGGACAGGATCGTGATCGGGATCTTGTGGACCTCCGTCGTCGCCAAGATAAATATAACGTAGGACGGCGGTTCTTCCAGCGTCTTTAAGAGCGCATTGAACGCGCCAATCGAAAGCATATGAACCTCGTCAATGATGTAGACGCGGTAGCGCCCGTCCGTCGGCGGGTACTGCACCTGCTCCCGGATATCGCGGATATTTTCCACACCATTGTTGGATGCCGCATCGATCTCCACCACATTGAGGGAAGCTCCTTCCGCAATCTGGCGGCACATACTGCACTCGCCGCAGGGGCTGCCGTCCACCGGATGTTCACAGTTGACTGCCCGTGCAAAGATCTTGGCAATACTCGTCTTACCGGTTCCGCGCGTCCCGCAGAAGAGGTACGCGTGCCCGATCCGCCCGGAGTTGATCTGATTTTTCAGGGTCTTTACGATATGGTCCTGACCCCGGACCTCTTCAAAGGACGTCGGACGCCATTTTCTGTACAGTGCTGTATATGACATAAACTACTACTTCCTTACTATTCGTCGCCGAAGCTGATGCCTACATCCTTAGCTTCCCGGATAATATCGCTCTTCGGATCGACCATCTTTAATTTACCGGCAATGTCCGCGAGCGGAATTTTTTCAATCTTATTGTTGTTTAAAGCGACCATATAGCCGTATTCTTTGCGGCGGATCATCTCTGCTGCCTCCGCGCCGAGGCGCGTCGCAATCACACGGTCATACGGGCATGGCTCGCCTCCGCGCTGCATATGCCCCGGAACCGTCACACGGATCTCCTGTCCCGTCCGCTCGGAAATCTGGGCGCCCAGCTCGTAAGCGACCGACGGATAAACCGGTCCATTTTTCTTCTTTTCTTTTAATTCTTTTTTGGTCAGGGCTGCATTTTCCTTGGAAATCGCGCCCTCTGCGACCGCCAGAATCGTGAAATTCTTGCCATTTTTAGTACGGCTGCGGATCGCATTTACCACCACATCAATATCATACGGGATCTCCGGCAGGAGAATGATGTCAGCTCCGCCCGCGATGCCTGCATAGAGCGCCAGCCATCCCACCTTGTGGCCCATGATCTCCACGATGAAGACTCTGCCATGAGACGCCGCCGTCGTATGAATACAGTCGATGGCATTGGTCGCTACATCAACCGCACTATGGAATCCAAACGTAAGATCACTGCCCCAGAGATCGTTGTCTATGGTCTTCGGAAGAGAAACGATATTGAGTCCTTCCTCCCGCAGCAGATTTGCCGTCTTCTGGCTGCCGTTGCCGCCTAAAATGACGAGGCATTCCAGTTTCAGCTTGTAATAGGTGTGTTTCATCGCTTCCACTTTATCCAGACCGTTCTCGTCCAGCGTCCGCATCAGCTTGAAAGGCTGTCTGGAAGTTCCCAGAATCGTACCTCCGCGTGTCAGAATCCCGGAAAAATCCGACTGTTTCATAATCCGGTAGTCTGCATACATAAGACCTTTATAGCCGTCTTCAAATCCAACTATCTCTATGTCATCGAACATCTTGTACAGCGATTTTGCCACGCCTCGCATCGTCGCATTTAAGCTCTGGCAGTCGCCGCCGCTGGTTAACATACCGATTCTTCTCATGAGCGCTTTCCCTTTCTTCATAACCGTCCAGTACCTTCACAGTTACCCTTATTCTAAGTTTCCAACAACCCCCATATCAGGATAAACTACACCCATTTTGTAATTATAATACAATCATATCCCGCGGGCAAGAAAAAATTCCTTACAAATATCATAGACATAAAAATACCGGGATACGCGCTTTTAATCTGCTCCGGCACGGTATTCCTACCCCTTGGCAAATCAAATTCCACATATCCCGGCTATATTCACACACCTGCAAAAATGCTTGTTTCTGTATCTATTATTTTCTATTTTTTTTTCATAGGAAGCAATTTCCCATGAAATAAAAAAATCCGCACGCCCGGCTTCGAACGTATGCCATGGACGTTACCCTGACAGTTAACTCGGTCCAGGCTGCCTCGCGGCACACAGAAGCTTCTGCTTAGTGCTGCTGCATTCCTGCCCTGACACGGTTCACAGATTTCTGTTGCGCAAGACCCAGACTTCAACGCCACTTTTCAGGGGCAGCCCCACAGTAAAAACGCCCTCGGTCGGACAACACCCCTGCTATAGCGGATTGCAGGTACAGGGCACCGCTAACTCCCCGGCTGTGCGGAAACTTTATGACTTGATCTTATATGACGGAATGACCTGCAGACCGTCAGCCTGTTTAGTATACATGGCAGCCGCCGTTTTGTCAAGCCGGAGCTTGACTAACAAGCATTGTATAAAAATACACAAGAATACATTTTATTGTTTTTTTATCATTTTTTATCCCAGAATCTTGCAACAGAAGAAAGAAATCATTATAATAGGTATAAATCTAGCGACTGCAAAAAGTCAAACAGTTACTAAATCATAAAATTCTGTAAGATTGGAGCAACGATTATGGAAAAGAAAAATATCGACTGGAGCAACATCGGTTTCGGCTATATGCCAACGGATTACCGCTATGTTTCCATGTATCAGAATGGTTCCTGGGACGAAGGCGCCCTTACCTCCGACCCGAATATTACCCTGAATGAATGTGCCTGTGTTCTGCAGTATGCACAGACTTGCTTCGAGGGTCTGAAAGCGTATACGACCGAGGACGGCCATATCGTTACGTTCCGTCCTGACTTAAACGGCGAGCGTATGGAGAATTCCGCAAAAGGTCTTGAAATGCCGCCATTCCCGAAGGAGCGCTTCGTAGACGCCATCACAAAAGTAGTAGAAGCCAACGCAGCATTCGTACCGCCGTATGGTTCCGGTGCAACCCTGTACATCCGCCCGTATATGTTCGGTTATGATTCCATCATCGGCGTTAAACCGGCAAACATCTATCAGTTCCGTGTATTCTGTACACCGGTTGGCCCGTACTTCAAGGGCGGCGCTAAACCGATCACCATCCGCGTCAGCGATTTCGACCGTGCAGCACCTCACGGAACCGGTCACATCAAAGCCGGATTAAACTACGCGATGAGCCTGCATGCGATCGTCGATGCTCATAAGAACGGTTTCGATGAGAACATCTACCTGGATCCGCAGACACGTACCAAGATCGAGGAGACCGGCGGCGCAAACGTTATCTTTATCACCAAAGACGGCAAGCTGGTAACTCCGAAGTCCAACAGCATCCTTCCGTCTATCACACGCCGTTCTATCCTGCAGGTTGCAAGAGATTATCTCGGCATGGAGACCGAAGAGCGTGAAATATACTTAGACGAGGTAAAGGATTTCGCAGAGTGCGGTCTGTGCGGTACCGCAGCTGTTATCTCCCCGGTTGGCAAGATCGTTGACCACGGCAAGGAAATCTGCTTCCCGGCAGGTATGGAGAAGATGGGTCCGGTTACCCAGAAACTCTACGAGACACTGACCGGCATCCAGATGGGTCACATCAAAGCTCCGGAGGGCTGGATCCACGTAATCAAATAAGGACTGTATTTTTCGGTTTGAATGGGAAATATGGAATGCAAAAAGCTGGTGGAAATCATTCACCAGCTTTTTCTTCTTTCTTCTTTTTTCTCTTTTCACGCAATTCTTTGAAAAATTCTTTCAACATCATCGAACATTCCTCGCCCAAAAGTCCTTCTTCTGTCTCCACCTGATGATTGAATCTTTTTTCATCCAGAAGATTCAGTACCGAACCGGCGCAGCCGGCTTTCGGGTTCATGGAACCGATGTAAACTTTTGGAATCCGCGCCTGCACGATCGCCCCTGCGCACATCGGGCATGGTTCCAACGTCACGTACAGCTCACATTCTTCCAGGCGCCAGTCGCCCATGCGCTTGCACGCTTTTTTGATTGCCGCGATCTCCGCATGTGCCAGCGCGCTATGATCGACCATTCGACGGTTGTAACCCCTGCCGATGATTTTGTCCTCATACACGATCACGCAGCCGATCGGCACTTCTCCGAGCGCCCAGGCTTTCTTCGCCTCACGGATCGCCGCTTTCATATATTTCTCTTCCCGTGTCAATTTTGCTGCCACTGTTTTTTCCTCCGTTCAAATTCATCCGCTTCCAACAACAGACATCCTTATCCCAGTTTCCCGACAAGTTTGATCCGCTGCCAACCAAACACCTGAAAGCATTTGACCCGTGTCCATCCTACCCAGAAAAGCTATCCTTTGTCAAGAGTTCTGTAAAAGGAGCGACCGGCTTTTATGTAAAATTCAAATCCGTATACCAATACCCGAACCGGCTGTCGCGCGGCGGCTGGCGGGTGGAACGGACAAAGCGGTCAAAGCCGAACATCGCCGCCATATATTTTTCATTGTTTCCATAATGTCCCGGCACGCCCAGAATGTAGCGCCCCCGTTCGCCGGGTTTCCCCAGTCTCGCCAGAATCAGATATCGGTAGTTGTAGTAACCGTGCAGAAGAAAGCTGTTATTTCCATACACCCAGTTTTCCCGCGGCAGAAGCCCGATATCCTGCGGTTTGATTACCAGAATCTCGCAGCCGTCGGCGCATTCGAAGGCGGTTACTTTGGGATAGGCAGCACGCAGACGGTTCCAGAGGGACTCAGCGGGATCTTCTTTCGAAAATTCCTTGGATGAATCTGGTTGCGGTTGTTTTTGATTTTGAGAGCCTGGCTGAAATGCTTCTTGATGGTCTGGTGGAGAATCTGGAAGCGCCTCTTTCCGGACTTCCCAGGTGGATTCTTGAGAATCTTTCCGCCGTGCTTCTGTCTGTGCTTCCTGATAGGATTCCTGAGAACTTTCCTGCGGTGTCTCCGTTTGCACTTCCTGATTGGATTCCTGAAAACTTTCTTGCGGTGTCTCCGTTTGCACTTCCTGAACAACTTCTGCCTCTTGATGATCGGATGTTTCTGAGATATCTGGAACCGCTTCCATGGTTTCCGTGTCCTCGAAAATCTCCAGGTTTGAATCCTCCAGCTTTTCTGGCTGGGGCTGGCTGATTCCGAAGTCCGTTTCGTTTATATTCACAGCATCTTTCTTCTCTGTCTCCGTGGATGTGTCCTGACTCTCCATTTCTCCCGACCGGGTAAGTTCTGACGCCTCATCCAATTTTTCTTTCCCTACAGACGCGCTGTTCACTTCCCCAGTTACATTCTCTGCCAGTTTCCGCGTTGCCTCTTCCTTCTCCGCTTCCTGCTCCCGCACTTTCTCAGCCGTCACATCCGCCAGCTCAACCTCTGCCGCATGCGCGACGGCATCTTCCCAGATCGTCGTATAGGCACGCCATGCGCTGTCCGTCTCATGAAGAGTCAGACCACAGCACTCTTCCATATTGCAGCCGCTTCCTTCAATATTTTCACAATTGACGACGGCACGGAACTCCCCATTTCCGCCACGGACAAACAGGGTGCCGATACGGATTTCCTCCTGCCCTGCCAGAAGGTATACGCCGATCGGGCTGCCGCCCGCAAAGACACGGCGGACGCTGACCTGAATCCGGCAGGAAGTTCCCCGCGTCTCCAATTTCGCAAATCCCGTATTTTTCCCTTTGATTCCGCCCTCGTATGCATAGATATATGATATTAACCGATGATATGCAGACATGTTTTCACTCCTTTGCTTTGTATTATATGCAAAAGAAGCGCCGGTTTATGACAGGATTTCTATATCCTGATATAAACCAACGCTGCAAATACGTCCGTATAACGCAAAATCGGGAACAGTTAAAAACTGTTCCCGATACTGCCGGCGACCGGAATCGAACCGGTACGAAGTTTAACCCTCGCAGGATTTTAAGTCCTGTGCGTCTGCCAGTTCCGCCACGCCGGCATCATGATTACTCATGACTGGCACAAAGCCAAATGGATGGAGGTGGATTCGAACCACCGAAGCGAGACGCAACAGATTTACAGTCTGCCCCCTTTGGCCACTCGGGAACCCATCCAAAATTGCTCTGACAGTTGAAGATTATAACATGGCTGTCTCAAAAAAGCAAGTGTTTTTATATATTTTATTTAATATTTTTATTTCCATTTTTTCCTGCTTTTGATTCTTCTCGCTCAACTGCCAGAAATCATATATCTTGTCGAAGCCACATTTCCTACAATGCCGTATCATTTCCCGTCAAAACGATACTTCCGACCGGTGGGATTTTCACCTCGATATAGCCGTCCTTTATCTCATGTTCAACCTGTCCGGCGTTGTAACCGTCCTCATAGGTCATCATTTCCCGGCGCAGAACCGCCCCGTCGCGCACCCCGATCTGCCAGACCGGAATCTTGAGCGTCAGCCAGTCATCACCTGTATTGACCGCCGTCACGCCGCAGCACGCGCCGCCAGCTCTCTGAGCACTCTGAAAACGTCCATAGGCAATATAGCCATCTCCCGCCGCCAGCGCTTTCAGGGAACCATTTCTAAATGCCGGACAGCGTTTCCGGATGCCGCTCATATAGCGGTGGAACTCGATCAGCTCCAGGTTTTCCCCGCCCCACGGGTACGTCCGGCGGCTGTCCGGATCGGTCCATCCACAGACACCCGCTTCGTCACCGTAATAGATCGTCGGTGCGCCCGGCCAGGTCATCTGCATGACAACACCCTGGCGGAAAATGCCATAGCTGATGCCTTCCTCCGCCGCTTTTTCACCTGCCGACGCAAGACGGCCCACCCGGCGGTTTGTCCGCGTCATAAAGCGGGAGTGATCGTGGTTGGACAGCTCGTTCATCGCACACTGCACGGAAGCCGTCGGCATTTCACTCATATGGTAGCGCATTGCCTCAAAAAAGGCGCATCCATCCCCAAACAGCGCCGGATTTTCTTCGTCACTGTGCTTCTCCATCCCGGTCAGAAACCATGACAGCGGCTCCATAAACGCATCATAATTCATGACCGTATCCCACTGATCGCCCTTCAGCCAGTCATACGGGCTGCCGTAATGTTCCGCGATCATGACCGCCTCCGGATTTGCCTCCTTGACTGCCGCGCGGAAATCACGCCAGAACTGATGGTTCATCCCGGCACTCCGCCCCAGATCTGCCGCCACATCCAGCCGCCAGCCATCTGCTCCAAACGGCGCCGACACCCATTTTTTCGCAATCCCCAGAATGTACTGGTACAATTCCGGCGATTCCTCGTAATTGAGCTTCGGAAGCGTCGCGTGTCCCCACCAGCCGTCGTAGCTGTCATTAAACGGCCAGGCATTTTCATTGTGGAACTGGAAAAAATAGCGATACGGGCTGTCCTCCGAGACATATGCCCCCTGCGGATAGCCGCCCGCGTGCTGGTACAGAAGTTCCGCATCCAGCCATTTATTGAAAGAACCACAGTGATTGAACACACCGTCCACCAGCACCCGGATTCCCCGCTTGTGCGCTTCCTCAATCAGGCGGGCAAAAAAGGCATCGCTCGCCTCCAGGTTCTGCTCATCCGCCGTCCGCGTCATATATTTATGTGCGCGGTCATTGTCCGTATCTTCCGGGCACACCAGCCCGTCTGCGTCCTCCAGAATCACTCCATAATGCGGATCGATATGGTCGTAGTCCTGACAGTCATACTTATGGTTCGACGGTGATACAAATACCGGATTTAAGTAGATTGCTTCTATCTTGAGACTCTTTAAATAATCAAGTTTATCTAAAACACCCTGCAGATCGCCGCCGTAAAACCGTCCCACATCGAGTGTACTGATCGGTTCCTTCCAGTCCGTCACCCGGGTAACCGGTTTTTTCAGATAAATATATTCATTGGTTTCCGTATCGTTTGTAGGATCGCCGTTGCAGAACCGATCCACATAGATCTGATACATCAGCGCGCCCTTGCTCCACTCCGGCACATGAAATCCCGGAATCAGGCGGAACGGGTGCGCCGCCGCATCCTCTGTCAGCCCGATCCGGTCGTAAAGACAGACGTTCTCGCCCCAGGTCACCTGAAATACATACGAAAATATTTTCGTTCCCAGAGTCAGCGCACAGCTGTAGTAATCAAAACGGCTGTCTGACTTGTCAGCCATACCGCTACCATCTATGCCTCGATTTGTATCTGCACCGTTCCCAACGCTACCAGCACAGCACTCCCACGAAAGCCGTTTCATCTGCCACTCCTGCAAAAGCGCCCCGGTCTCCGGGTCATATTCCAGCAGTACAACCGCATCTGCTCCATTTTTCTCTGTTCTGAAATAAAATGTAACGACTTCACCCGCATCTGCCTCCGAAGGACAACGGTAATCCTCTGTCTCGTCGCAAAATAGCGCGTCGCGATTGATCTGCTCCATCTGTTTCCCTTTCCAGCGGTTTCACCGCTTTCACAATCATGTTATTTTCTGCCCATATTTTACAGGATTTCCCCAAATTACACAAGTTATTTTCACGCCCCTAATTTTAGGTAATAAAAAAGAATGTGCCTTGGCACATTCGGGCGTCTCGCGCGGTCGCTTGCGACATGTTTCTGCTTCGCGCGAGTGCGCATCCTCGCGGAGCATTTTTTGTTTCATAGGACGTAATTTTCTATGAAATAAAAAAGGTCAGCGGGGTAGCTGACCTTTTTAGGAGAAGGTATTTCGTTTTATGGGGTGTAGCAAAAACTATATAATGTATTGGGGGGGTTACGTCTATTATAATAGCATAGGAGCAGAAATAAGTGTGCACAAACATCGTTTTATTTCGATTTCTTTTTTGTGCAAATCAACATTCTCTCCCGAAATATCCAGCAAAATCCGCCTGAAATTTGCATAAAAGAAGGTGCCGCCACTGCCATTTCCATCTATCCGATGGCTGTCCGGGATGTTTCCCGCACATTCTGGCAGCTGACTGGCACCTTTTTTCAGGCTTATTTCCAGACCTGTCTCATGCTTTCAACTTTTTATGCTTCTGTCACCGGAGTTTCAGCTTCCCCTGACGGCTTTTCTCCATCCTGAAACAGCGCTTCAAACTCAGCCTGGCCGATCTTCTCCTTCTCCATCAGCAGGGCACAGCAGGAATGAAGCACATCTTCATGGTCGAGAATGATCCGTTTTGCCTTGGCGTAGCACTCATCGATGATGCGCTTTACCTCGCTGTCGATCTCGCTCGCCACTTCCTCGCTGTAGGTTCTCGTATGCGCCAGATCGCGGCCAATAAAGACCTCGTTGTTGTCGCCGCCGTAGTTGATCATGCCCAGTTTTTCTGACATACCGTACTCGGTTACCATCGCGCGCGCCATCGAGGTCGCCTGCTTGATATCCTGGGAAGCGCCGGTCGTGATGTCGTCAAAGATAATCTCCTCGGCGATTCGTCCGCCCAACGAAACCATGATATTTTGAAGCATTCTGCCCTTCGTCATATGAAGCTCATCCTGCTCCGGAAGCGGCATCGTATAACCTGCCGCACCAACGCCGGTCGGAATGATCGAAACGGTATGAACCGGTCCCACATCCGGGAGGACATGGAACAGAATCGCATGACCCGCCTCATGGTATGCGGTAATCTTCTTATCTTTCTCGGAAATCACCTTGCTGCGCTTCTCAGCACCGATTCCCACTTTAATAAAGGCTTTCTCAATATCCGTCTGGGTCAGGAACTTACGTCCCTCTTTTGCGGTATTGATCGCCGCCTCATTCATCAGGTTTTCCAGATCGGCTCCGGTAAATCCAGCGGTTGTCTGCGCGATGCGGTGTAAATCCACATCCTCGCCCAGCGGTTTTTCCTTCGTATGGACGCCGAGAATCTCCTCGCGACCCTTGACATCCGGTCGTCCGACTGCCACCTTTCGGTCAAATCTGCCCGGTCGCAGAATCGCCGGGTCGAGAATATCCACACGGTTCGTCGCTGCCATGACAATAATGCCCTCATTGACGCCGAAACCATCCATCTCAACTAAAAGCTGATTGAGCGTCTGCTCGCGCTCGTCGTGACCGCCGCCCATGCCGGTACCACGCTGTCTGGCAACCGCATCGATCTCATCGATAAAGACAATACACGGGGCATTTTTTTTGGCTTCCTCAAACAGGTCGCGGACACGGGATGCGCCGACACCGACGAACATTTCAACAAAATCCGAACCGGAAATCGAGAAGAACGGGACACCCGCCTCGCCCGCTACGGCCTTAGCAAGCAAGGTTTTACCAGTTCCTGGAGGTCCGACTAGGATCACGCCTTTCGGGATGCGCGCCCCGACACCGGTGTATTTCTGCGGGTTTTTCAGGAAATCTACGATCTCCTCCAGTTCCTCCTTCTCCTCTTCCAGACCGGCAACCTTGGTAAAGTTGACCTTGCTGGTCGATACCATCCGGGCACGGCTGCGTCCAAAATTCATCATCTTGGCATTTGCCCCGCCGCCGGAACGGGAATTGATAAACATAAACAGGAAGATCAGGACGCCTGCGGACAAAGCGATCGGCAGGATCACCGTCATAAAATAGCTGTCCTGGCGGACGCTGGTGGTCGTGTACGGAACCCCCGCCTTGCGAAGCGCCATCTCTACTTCCTTCACATCCAGCACATTGAACTCCTCCCGGTCGCCGGAAGTTGTCTCAAAAATAACCTCACCGGTCGGCACCTCGCGGTTCGGGCGGATCTGTGCGCTCTCTACGGTCTTATTTTCCAGATATACCATGAACTCCGGATAGCTTAATTCCCGCTCCGTCGCCATTCCAGGGACCTTCAACGAGAAAAACATGATAACGAGCAGCATGAGGATCAGAAGCCCCACGCCTCCCATCGACTGACGTTGTTTCAACTGGCTTCCTCCTTATACTTCCACAACACCGATGTACGGCAGGTTGCGGTATTTCTGATCGTAATCCAGGCCGTAACCTACGACAAACTCATCCGGGATTGTAAAGCAGGTATATTTAACCTGAACCTGTTTTTTCACGCGGCGCTCCGGCTTGTCAAGCAGGGTGCACAGCTCGATATTTTTCGGATTTCTCTGTTTTAATACCTCGATCAGATATGCCAGGGTGCGTCCGGAATCGATGATGTCCTCCACGATGATGACATTCTTGCCCTCCAGCGGCTCGTCCAGATCCTTGATAATCTTTACCACACCGCTTGACTTGGTGTCGGAACCGTAGCTGGATACAGACATGAAATCCAGGGAAACCGGAATAGTCAGGCGTTTTGCCAGTTCGCAGGTAAAAAATACGCCGCCCTTTAAGATACAGATCAGGTGGACTTCCTTTCCCTCATAATCTTTGTTGATCTGTGCTGCCACTTCACTGATCTTCTTGTTTACTTCTTCTTCCGTTAATAATACACGAATCTTATCAGCCACTGCTTTTTCCTCCGTTAAATTCCACCTCAAGGATGGTTTTTGTCTGTTCTGTTATCTTATAATATGCGCTGATCCGGTGCCCCACTATCCACAGGATATGTTTTTCTTCCGCCAGAAGCCAGATTTGCTCCCGCTCCTGTCTCGGAATTTTCTCATCAATCATCCAGGATTTCAGCGTCTTCCGACCACCGGACGGCAGTGTCAGGTAGTCCCCCGGCTGCCGGTGTCTCAGCGATAAGGTACCTTTTATTTTATCATAGTCAAACCATTTCGTATACTGGTTTTTCGGAAATTCATCCCCATTTTCACAGGGGAAAATATGCATCTGCAAAAGATTCTCATCCTGGCTGCCCGGAAGCAAACCCCCTTTTCTTTCCCCTGGATGACTAAGCGAGCGCACTTCAAGAAATCCATATACATTCACCGCCCGGAACCCATGCGGCAGCGAAATACTCTTTCCGGTTCCCTGATGCAGAAGTTCCCGCACCGCCTGCACATGCGTCTCCGTCACGTCCCGGAGCGGCATTTTGCTCTTTAAAAACAACCGCCGCACGATATAACCCTGCACAATCTCCGCCTGTTCTGCCAGCGCTCCTGCATCCGCCTTTCCGTCCGGTGCATGCTTTTGAAGCCATTCCTCTGCCACCTCTTCCAGATAGGCATCTGCCTGCCGGATGCGTCTGCCCGCCTGGTCGATATGACGGACTGCCTGTACATTCAGGCGCTCTTCTACCGCCGGAAGCAGTTCATTCCGAAGCCAATTGCGGCTGTATTCACTCTCCTGGTTCGTCGAGTCCTCGACCCAGTCCTGTCCCTGCTGCAAAAGCCATGCCTGAATCTCGCTCCGCTGCGCCCAGAGAAGAGGACGGATGATGCGCCCCCGCACCGGAGCAATGCCGGAAAGCCCGGTCAGACCGCTTCCGCGGAACAGGTTAAAAAGAACCGTTTCCGCATTATCATCCGCATGGTGGGCGGTGGCGATGTGAACCCGGGCGGCTGCCGCCTCTTTTCTCCCCGCATTCTCCGATGTCAAATCCGGATACATCTCTTTCTCCCACGCAAGCGCCGTCTCCTCATACAGGCGGTACCGTGCCAGTCGTCCCGCCTCCTCGACGGAACATTTCCGGTCAAGCGCCTCTTTTGCCGCATCGATACGGAACTCATAAAAAGGAATTTCCAGCCGTTCACACAGCATCCGTGAAAATGCCGCGTCCCGATCCGCCTCCGCGCCGCGCAGCCCGTGATGGACATGGAGCGCCCGCAGGGAAATCTGAAACGTCTCCCGCAGCTTCCAGAGTACCAGCAAAAGACCGACGGAATCCGCTCCCCCGGATAAACCGACCAGAACGCCATCCCCCGGCCTGGCCATATGATTTTGTTTCATATAAATTTCTGTTTGTTTCTGCATTCTTTTATATTTCTTTTTATCCCTCTTAAAAATAAATCCACTCGTAACTGTTCAGTACCTTCACAGTATAACGGATCTCCCCCTATTTCTCAACCTGCCAGATTCTACGTTACTGTTCACGCATACGTGCCCAGTAACGGAATTTGCCGTGGCTTCGCATTTAAATACGGCAAATTCCTGCTGCCACCACGTTTTCTTACGGCACTTTCGGTTCCAAAAGTGCCTACCCGTAAACAGTAACTACCCACGTTCCAGCACCGTCCCTACCAACACTGTGCAGTCATCCACCACACCCCCGTCCGAAAGCCCGGACGCAAACGCCAGGATCTGTTCTGCCAGTTCCTGCGGGTTGCCGCCGGAAAGGTTTGATACAAATTCCATGAACGTCTCTTCCTTGTGTTCCCCCGGCATCGCTTCGAGAATACCGTCGCTTATCATAATGATTTTTTCGCCGTCCCACATTTTCCGCGACATCAGAACCGGCTCCGCGTTCTGTACGATTCCCATCGGCAGCCCGCCTGCTTCCAGAAACTCAACGCCCTCACGCCCCAGAATAAAGGTCGGCACCGCGCCCAGCTTCATCGCTTCCAGCACACCTGTCCCCAGATCGATACAACATAGATCGATTGTTGCCGGATTCTGCTCCGTACCCGCCAGCAGAAGCACCGTATTTACCAATTTGAGCGCCGATCGCGCCGAAAATCCCGTCTCCAGCAGGCGCTGGGTCAGCTCAATGACCTTCTCGCTGTCCTCGCTGGCGCTTCTGCCGCTTCCCATGCCGTCCGACAGGCTCATAATCACCTGCCCCGGAAGCCCGGTCTGCACCGTGCACGTGTCGCCTGAAATCGGTTCTCCCTCCCTGGGGCTGCACGCCATGCCGTACACCATCCGGTATTTACCTTCTTCCACAAAACGGAAGGTCGCCGCATTGCGGGTGATAAGGCTTTTGCTGTCCTTCGCCACACTCCAGTGGCTTCCGGCGATCGCGCGTCCCAGAAGTTCCGCCACATCCCGCGCCGTCATGCATCGCCCATTGACGCTGCGGAGTGTGAGAAACGCCTCCTTCTGCTGATTTTCATATTGAAGCACCAGCATGTTGTCCACGCGCAGATGGCTTCTGCGAAGTATCCCCGAAAGCATCTCCTCCCAGGATGCCGTCACATCCGACGCCTGCTCCATCTGGTTGGAAAATTCCTCCAGAATCGCCGCCAGCTCCCGGAACTGGACGATCACCGCATCCCGGCTTTCCAGAAAACGGTTTTTCCACCCCAGATTCATCGTCGCCCGGCCGAGGCTCCGGTTCAATTCCCGCAAATATGCCTCTCTCTGGGAACAAATCTCATGAAACAGGCGCGGCATGTCCTCCAGGTCGATTTTCCCTTTCTGCTCGAACGTCCGAAGTAGATAATAGAGATAATAACTGTCGTCCCGGCGGTTGCCATAATACAGGTTGCACCGTGTACAATCGCCGCATACCGCCGACGCCGCCGTCTGCATTGCCGCCAGTCCGTCCTCCTTCGTCAGATGCCCCTGCCCGCCGATCTCATCCGCAAACGCCTGCGCCAGACCACCCAGTGACAGTGCCATGCTCTTTAAACGTCTTGCCGTGTAGACGTTGACATCCGCCATATCTCTATGTAAAGTTCTCCGTTTAAGCACAAAAATCCCTCCTAACCTGTATAACGCCATTATATACAGGCTGGAGGGAAATATTTGTCAAACGGACGGAGCAAAATCAGGGAAAACTTCGACATTTTCCGACACATCCAGGAATGCTGCTCCCCTGTGTGGCATGCCCCGGACATTCTATGATGCACCGCAAGCCTAATTCGAATTGGACGGTTTGAGCAGGATCTCATTGCGGTTTACAAGTCCCAGCTTCTCCTTCGCTACCTTCTCGATATACTGCTTGGTCTGCACGTATACCCGGTATTCCTCAAGCTGTTTGGCACGTTCTTCTTCCTTCGCAACCTGCGCCTCCAGATTTTCCTCGCGAATTGAATAGCTCCTATCCTTTTCCTTGAGATCGATGCCCTTGATGTGCACGGCAGCCGCCAGACTCAGCACTACCATCGTAACGCCCACAAGCGCCATCCGGTTGTTTAAATTATCCTTTTTCTTTTTCCGCACATTTCCACCCGGTCTGCCTTCTGACATCTGTCTACGCATTCTCATCTCACTTCCTTTCCATGTTTTCTGCCTGTCCCCTTGTTGTACGTTTCTTTCCGGTCTTCTGGCTTTTTTTGCCTCTTCTTTTCATTTTAATCCATCCGCTGCATTTTTTCAATACCGCAAACAAAAGACGGCTGCCCGTCCGGTCATAAAACACCATGCCGCCGAGCACGCCCGCCACCGCATAGCCGCGCAAGACTCCGTCATTCTGCCCGAACAAAAGCCGGAACGTCGCAAAGCTGGCAAAAAGCCAATACGCCGCATCCTCCATGCCTGTCCAAAATGAGCCGTGCCGTACCAGCCACCGGAAGATCCTAAGCCCGTCATACATCATCATCAGCGCGATTCCCGTACACACACTGCCGCCAAGCAGCCATATTTCCCCTCTCACCGTCCCGTTCATCCGCCACCGCCTAACGGAACAGCCGTCCAAAGAACGACTCCTGCGATTTCCGGTGGGACTCGTTGCAGGAATACGAAAAGCTTTCAAACTCGCCCTCTATATCCACTTCGCCCTTTTCCAACGTCAGACGGCTCACATGCAGCGCCTTCCCACGCACCGTCAGAAGCCCCATGTTTGTATCGAGAATCATCTGGTTCTCATCAAATGACACCACATCCTGGATCCCCGTCATACTCCCCTTTTCCCGGTTCAGAAGCTCCAGCTTGTGAGGTCTGGCATCCAATTTTTCTTCCATGCAAAAAACCTCCCAATTTATCTAACTTATAGCCTATAGCTGCCTATTGTTAAATATATTGGGAGGTTTTCAGGTTTATGAATGATTATCTGGCCGGTTCCCAGACACCGTCTGCATTTACATAATAGCCGTCCGGTGTCCACTCAGCCATATAAAGGGAGCCGTATGGACGCCCTGCGCCCTCCATGTAAACCCAGGTTTTTAATGTTTCATCATACGCCCAGGTCGGCTGCGGTGCATACGGATTTAAGTATACATATCCTAAATCCGGAATCAGCTGCCACTCCGTCAGCATCTCTCCTGTTGCCGGATCCAGATAATACCATCTGCCGTCCTGCGGATCCAGATACCAGCCCGTCCGCATGCCTGTGTTTTCATCCACATAGTACCATTCGCCCGCGCTGTAATCATAGACCCAGCCCGTCCGGATATATCCGTCGGCTCCAAACGCCCACCATGCGCCCCGGAGCTGTTTCCACACAACCTGTTCAACCTGCCTGCCGGTCGCCGGATCCAGAACCAGGCTTCCGGACAGATATGTACCATTTGACAGGCGGTAACGCCATCCGGTGCTCTCTTTTACCCATGTGCTGGTACTTCTGTCGCGGCCGGAAGTGGTCGTTCCCTGCGGATTGCCTGGGGTCGATGGATTCGGGTTCGACGGGTTGGGTTTCGTCGGATTGGACGGGTCAGACGATGCTTTCTTTGTCTGGACCGTTACCGCCTCGCTGGCTGCGGATGCCGTCGTATTGACACCTTCTTTGAGTCTCACATAGAAATTGTAAGTCGTTTCCGGTGTCAGCCCGGTAAATACCGGTGAATCCTGCCATTCTCCCTGATCCACGCAGTATTCCAGTTCATATCCTGCCGGAATCGCGGTTCCATCCACAAATGCTGACGGTGCTTCCAAGGTCACGCTGGTGTCTGTCCACGCTGCTGCCTGCGCTGCTTTCGGGGTCTTTGTTGCTATTTTCTTGATCGTCAGTTGCACCGTAATCGGATCACTCCTATAATATACGTTGCTGTCCGGGATCTTAATCTTACAGGAATACGTTCCCGCATTGATCGGCGGTGTCATGCTGGAATAAACGGTTCCGTTCACACCTTCATAGCGCACCTCATACTGACCCTGAAACTGTTCCGAAAGATCATGTCCACCTATCGTTGCCCGAATTTCATCCCCCACAGACTTCGGCGTACCATCGTAATCAACCTCTTTATTCGTACCATTCAGTGTAACTTTATCTTTGTCCCCAAAATACACATTTGTCTCAATATTCTGTGCCGGCATCTGAAAGGAAGCCGTCCATTTGCCGTCGGATTCGGTAAATTTCGGCGGGTAAATAACTATAAGCAAACCACCGCTGTATGTAAAGCATGCATTCTTGTTCTGCAGCTCCTTCATCCGCTTGACACCTTCATCTGTCAGGGTCGCCGTTACCAGCTCCCCGGCTTTTGCTGTAATCTTGTCCAGCGTATAATAAGAACTGCTTTCCAGCTTCTTTGTGATCGAAAATTCCGCAGTTAGATCATCCTGGACCTCGATATCCACAGCTACCATGCCCGGTCCATCTAAGTATACATAGAGAGTCGGGAGACCGGTTGTATTATCTTTTTCGATGTAATAATCGCCGTTCATTTTAAGTTCTGCTCTACTATTTACCTTTTTCGGTGTAACTGAACCTTTCTTATACAGCGACATTGATTTTATATTAAATTCTTTAAACAGCTTGCCACTGATAATATTTGTCACTTTCAGAGAGCCAATATGTTCCCCTCCGCTCCACTCTCTGGTTTCAAAGGCTGCCGTTGTTCCCCATGTACCCCACTCCTGTCCTACGAACCAGGTATACTGGTATGCGTTCATATTTTCCGCATAGGAAACCTGTACAGAGGCATCTGAACACGGCATCGTAAAGCAATACACCGTCGGATTCTCCAGATTGCAAATTGTCGCATCCACCTTTGAACCATTTGCATCGGTAATTGTTACTTTGCTTACGATATCATCCCGATCCAGACCCGTAAATGCAAGGTAAACTTTTTCTCCGGCTTTCTGTGAAAATGTAAATGTACTAGTTTCACTACCTGTCGTAGAAATTGGATTTGTTCCCTTTTTTGCATCATCCATGGATGCATACGCTTTCACGACTGCATTCGGGGAGTTTATCGTATTCTCCCGTTCTACTGTAACGGTGTGTTCCGCCGTATCAACTGTCAGATTGCATACTGCCTCCTTGGAAGGATCCGCCACGCTGGTGGCTGTGATCGTATAGGTTCCCGCTTTTGCCACATCCGCAGCAGTTACCCGTCCGTCCTCTACCTTGACTGCCGGATCACTGCTTTTCCATTCCACATCTCTGGACGCTCCGTTTGCCACATCGACGGTCGCAGTGAGCTGGACGCTTCCTCTCGGGTAAATCGTCTCATTGGTCTTATCCAGCGTAATTCCGGTAACCGAAGGTGTCAGATCCAGCGTCAGATCCGGACGTAAAGTCTGGTTTTTCAGAATCGGGAAAGCATACTCGCCGGTTGAATCCATCGTCCAGGTAGAATCAAAATTCCAGCCCAGCTTTTTATAAAATTCCGGATCTTTCAGGTCTTCCGCCGTTGCGTCCGCTCCATATAGCTTGTCTGCCCCCATCGTATCTGGATCCGGGGTCAAAATCGTTCCATCTGATTTTCTCGCAACTGTGCCGGCAAAGCCGTAGTTATCCCGGCAGCTTCCCGTTGTTCCGCCAATCCGGTTGAGCGATCGCATCTCCGGGAAAATGCTGACACAAGAGGAAATCGAACCGTTGGCGGAAATGCCTGCCACGGATGCGCCAATGGGATTTTTTGTCAGGGCTTCGCCTGCCGCGTAGCTGTGGGAGATCTTTACTTTACTGTCATTTCCGCATCCTACCAGTCCGCCAATAGAATTTCCCGCTTCAACGTCCATATCCACAACTGCATAGCTGTTGTCAATTGTTGTACTTCCACCGGTCCAACCGACCAAACCACCTGCAAAGCCACTGCTGGCGGTTCCCTTGATTTCAGCATCTGCATAGCAGGACTTAATATTTACCGAATAATTATACTTCCCCCTTACATTTCCAATCAAACCACCTGCCGATTCAATCTTATTCGTTCCATCTGCAGTTTCGATTGTTCCACTGACGTAACAATTTTCTACCGTCAGAGAACCATATACATCACCAACCAGGATGCCGACTCTCGCCCCATCGCGGGAAGCTTTAACCACCGCATTTTCTATGGTCAGATTCTTAATTTCACAATTCGAAGAAATTGCTCGAAACAATCCCACATAAACTTCGCCGACCGCATTCAAGCCTCGAATCATATGTCCGCATCCATCAAATTCAGCTCCGGCATTAGGAATCGAAGTAAACTCGTGACCGCCCATATCAATATCGCACATCAGTTTCGCTTTCCAGTTTGAAATCTTCGTATCTCTAAAATACGCAAGCTCTGCCCCTGTACTAATTTGATAATAACCATGTTCGTCTTTGGTCGGTTCCACAGCCGTTATTCCATCCCACTGATCCTGCACCCATACCGCCTTAAATGCTACATTTCTATTTGGCATTGTATAATCTGCACCGCTGGCATATGTAGTACTTCCGTCACTCCAGCCTTTAAAATTCATGCCATATACCTTAAAGGTATTCTCCGGAAGCGTAATCACAGTTCCGGCTGCGGCATTTCCCAGGGTCGGCGCATCTCCCTGTGAATCCTGGCGTCCGGATGCAAAGGTAATTGCATACTTCGCCGCGATTGGAAGATTTATTTCGATTGTTTCTGTTGACGCGCCCTCAGAGGTATCGCTCAAAACAATCATTCCCGTGATACTTCCGTTTTGTCCCGGTTCTTTGCCATCCGTTGCTGGTGTTAGATGGAACCCTTCTTCAGCGGACCAGTCCGCATGAATTTTTTGATTTGTGATAACGTTCTGTACAACCTGCAAAATTTCTTCCGCTGTTGTCCCATTTGTCACCGTCATCGCCTGCAGCGCTGCCTGTGCCGCTGTTTTGACATTCTCTAAGGTCTGCTCGGAAAATACATAGGTTCTACTCGTCGCCTCCTCGCTGTCACCATAGGTTGAACCATCTCCCGTTGCCCGGACTCCAAACGTATAGATTCCGCTCTCTGCAATCTGGGCGGTAAAATCGTAACCGGTTTCACCCGCCCCAAGTGTAACCGGAACCCCCAGTGCTGAACCATCCTTATAGAGCTGTACTTTATAGCCCGATGCATACGCAACCGAACTCCAGACGGCCTTTCCTTTTACTGTCTCATCCCATTTGACATCCGCAGGCGCCGCAAGCTGAACAAGATTCACCTTTTTTTTCAGCACAATTGAACCAATCGAACTTCCCTTGTAATGGACATATAAGGTTATTTTATTCGTATTGCCAAGATTCAGCGATTTAGCAAATTGAATCTTTATACCGCTTTCATTTTCTGTATTGTCCACTCCAAGAATTGTAACTCCGTCATACTCCGTTCCATCTTCCTCGGATGAAAGTTTAAAATCCCCCGCCTGTAAATCTTCATTTCCGGTATACGTAAGCGCAATTTTTCCATCTGCCGTGACAGTGTCCGCATCGGTTGTCTGGAAAGTTCCTGTCACAGTTTGTCCCGAAAGCATGGAAACCGGGTTTGTTTCCATGGTGAAATTAAGAGCTTCTAAATCGGCATCCGAAATCGTAACTGTTGTCCTAACCGTAATATATCCGGTCTTTTTGATCGTTACGTCATAGTCTCCATTGGCAAGATCTATGCTAAAGGTTCCATCTGAACCTGTTGTCGCCTTTTTCTCGCTGCTGCCCTTCTTAAAAGTAATCTCTGCGCCTGCGATTCCGGTTTCTCCAGACTTTACTGAGCCTGTTTTTGTCTCGGTTGCCTCAAGATACTCTGGTATGTCTGCGCCGGAGAATATAATTACTTCTTTATTATCTCTTTGCATCTTTAGCGTCGGAAGCTGATTAGCGGCAAATTCCCAGTTTTCCGCATCACTTCCCCAGCCAATCGTATTTTTCCAGAAATTGGTTGTTAAAAGGTCTGGTTTGAAAACACTCTCGCCACGATGCAACTCTGGCCATTTTCTATCTTTATCATTCTCTTTATCAAGAAGGGTTTCACCACATTTAACCCTCATACCCTGATAGGCGAAATTTCGTCCACCAACTACATGAACTTGATAATCACCGAAATAGCCAAAAATTCTATCTACATAGTATTGCGAACTGTTTGTGGAAATCTCTTCTTGCAATGCTGCGCTCTTATTAATTGTAACTGTTTTTCCTTGTCCACCAACTAATCCACCTGCACCGCGACCTGAATTTGTCGAAACACTTCCCATTGCAATACAGTTCATAATATTCAACTGCGTGCCATTTTTCACTTTAACCGAACCAACCAAGCCTCCAGCTAAAGACTCCCTATTATTATTATCTTTGTTTTCAATCTCTGCATTAACAATACAATTTTGAATTTCCAGCGTCCCCGACTGAACCTGTCCAATTAATCCACCTGCGGCACAATTTCCTGTAGTAGCAAGACTGCCACTGATATAACAATTTTCAATCTGCGAATCAGCACCTACAGTTCTCGCAATCGCTCCTACATGCTTTCCATCTCCCGTAATGGTCACATTGGACAAAATCAAATTTTTAACAGTTCCCGCCAAAACATTAAACAACGGCTGCGAAATTCCACTCAGCTCATATCCATTACCATCTAAACCAGCCGTTAGTGTTCTTGACTCCCACGACTCACCGCTTAGATCGATATCAGCCCCCAATCTAATATATTTACTTACACCAGAGGATTGATTTCCATTATATTGATTCTTTTGGTTTTCACCCATAACAGTAAACCACTGTTTTACATTACAAATCACATAGGGATACTCTTTCGTACCTTTTCCCGTGATTCCTTCATCTGCATACAACGCAATCCCCGCGTCTCCCACCTGCACATGGATCTCCGGCAAAGCAGTGTCTTCCGGTATCTCTTCGCTTTCCGGAATCACCGGAATATAGGTATAGATCGCCCCATTGTATTCTTCATTGGCTTTATCGTAGCCCTCCCAGGTCTTTTCTTCGGTTTCTTCTGGTTCGCCGTCCTCATTGAAGCGGTCAAAATAGTCCTCCGGTGCCAGTCCGCCCTGAAATTCAGAATAGTCGCTGTTTTCCGCATCCAGTTTCCACGTGATACCCGACAAAGTCTGCTCGGTGGTTTCTTCTCCCATCGTCTCACGCACGGTAAGAGTCTCCGGGAACTGGATGTCGGATTCTTTGCTTCCAAGCGGGAGAATCTGATCGGTGATCGATTCTTCCAACGGTGCAAATTCCAGCGTCGTTTTCGCCTGCTCTTCTTCCAGGACCGTGATCTGGATCACTGGAAGTTCGTCCTCATCTACCTCATAATTGCTGCTTTTCAGCTCTGCACGGAACAGGTAGATACCCGGATTTTCTCCATCATAACGGGATGCCTGGCTCTCTTCTGCATCCAGAACCCAGCGCACCTTTACTTTTCGCCAGAAACCTTCCTTTTCGTCAATCTCTTCCTCGGTCTTCTCATCCGTCTTGACATCTTCCCTCGGTTCATCCGTTTTTCCGTTCGAAGAACTGCCCTCTTCATTCAAATCTGCATTTCCACCTGAAGAACCAGAATCTGTCTTACCGGAATCGTCTTTCTCATCGGATTCACCGTTCCCCGGATTTGCATTTTCATCCTGAGAGTCCCCATTTTCCGCCGAATTTCCATCTTTCCCAGAATCTCCCTGTTCACCTGAACCGGATTCCGCTTTCTCTAAGCCCTCTCCACCTTCGCTTTTGTCTTTGCTATTCTCTCCGGCATCTTTTCCTTCGGTATCTTCTTTTTCTCCCTTCTCTTCGCTGTCCAACTTTTCCAGCACGGCATCATCATTTGTGCGGTTGGCAAACGCAGCTACATTCTCATCGCTCCCTGCGTCAGGCACATCTTCATTTTGCCCCCCCCCCGCTGACAAAAACGTCTATGCTGTCCGGCATCTCCAGATCCTGATACCGGGTTCCATAGGGAACTTTCTGATACAGAACCTGTTCCGATAAACTCTCGATCTCCCTGATCTGATAAAAATTCGTGTTCGCATAAACTCTAGGCACAGAGCCATATGAACTGCACGTTATCACTACCACCATTCCTGCTGCCAGGATTCTTCTTTTTCTCCTTCTCATACGCTTTTTCCTCTCATTCTCGAAATGTTGATTATCCGTCATAAAGTGTGTATACACAAATGAGTCGTCACTATATTTATATTATAATAATCAACTCTTACAAATTCAAGACAGAATCTGTTCTTTTAAGCGCATAAAGAAAAACGAGACGACCGAAGTCGTCTCGTAAAAGTCTAACTTTGAGGGGGCACCTCAATTCTCTTGACTTCTTTTTTTATTTCCGTTCTTTATATGATTATTTCTCCAGGTTCTCCGGGGTTCTGCACCATGTTAGGAGCATTTCTTTTAAAAATTCCAGTTCCTGCGTGTGGTCTGCCTTGTGATCGTCCGCCCACACAATTCCCTGTGCATAGCGCTCAGCCACCGCCAGCATCGCAATCGCAACGCTTGTAAATAACTGCTGCTCCGGGATATCGGTCCGGATGCTTTTATCGCTCCTCGCCTGCTCATAGAACTTATGATACAGCGCTCCTGCCGGCTTCAAAACATCCAGATGTTCAGCCAGCGCTTCCTCCTTGATTTTCTCCCGGGAGATAAAGTTTTTATAGTTATTACTGAACCGGAGTATTTCCGGGCGTTCCCGGTAAATCCGGATGATCTGGTCCGTATAAAACTCAATGTACTGATACGCCGTGAATGATTCAAATATCTCCGATCCCTTTTCTTCCAGAATCTCCTTCCAGAGATCGCCCCAGATTTTTCCGCTGATCGCTATCACAAGCTTGACCTTCGTCTGATAATAGTTATATAGGGTCGCAACGCCCACTTCCGCAGCGTCCGCCACTCTTTGTAAGCTGACATTCTCGATCCCATATTGCGAAAACAGCCTGAATCCAGCTTCCATCAGCTGTTCTTTCCGGCGCATCGCCTCTTTTTCATCCCGCTCTATATTTCTTGGCATTTCGTCCTCCGCGCCTTTTACTGACGTCTCTTGGATTTTTACAGGTATTCAAACATTTCTTTGGCATCTTCCTTGCGGATAGTCTCCTGTACGCTTGTAACGCGGACCTTCACCGATTTATTGCCGAAAGCAATTTCAATCACATCCCCAACCTTGACCTCCGCGCTGGCTCTTGCCACTTTATCATTCAGCATCACTCGTCCGCTGTCACACGCTTCATTGGCTACGGTTCTTCTCTTGATGATGCGGGACACTTTCAAATACTTATCTAGCCTCATATTTTTCCTTTCCATAGCCCCTTGCAGGGCACTTTCATCCTGGCGGAATCCCTTCGCTCCTATAATACTAAAGCCCTCCATGATATTTTATCACGAAGGGCTGTCTGTCACACATATATGTCTGAGATAATTATGCGTTTACCATATCCTTTAATGCTTTACCAGCTTTGAACTTCGGAGTCTTGGAAGCTGCGATCGGCATGGTCTCGCCGGTCTTCGGGTTTCTTCCCTCTCTAGCTGCTCTCTCAGCTACCTCAAAAGTACCAAAGCCAACCAGCTGAATCTTTCCGCCCTTAACCAGTTCCTCGGATACTGCATCTGTGAAAGCCTTGATTGCCTTCTCTGCGTCTTTCTTGGAAAGCTCTGCTTTCTCAGCTACAACTGCGATTAATTCTGTCTTGTTCATCGTATATTCCTCCTAGCTTATATCTTTGCACATGAATCCTCTTAGTTTTCTTCGTACATGCCCGCAAATCTTACTTTACATTTATATACATTTCTCCTTGCTTTGTCAAGGTTTTTTGCACTTTTCCTCACATTCCGAACCGACAATCGTTACGACTCGCAAATAGGAATTTTCTAAACTGAAAATTCCGTACGATGCCGTTTAGGCAGCAGATTATTCCGATTTTAAATGCGAAGCATCGCCAAAATCATAGTGTGAAGCACACGCAAGCACTTCACACTGTGATTTTTTGGTGAAAACCGGTGTAGTATCTGTGAAATTCCTTGTGCTTTTATCTCTTTTCCGCTCATGTTTTCTATCGTTTTTGCATGCTTTTCTCCGTCTTTCAGAATATCGTTTTTACAGGCTTTCGTCAACCTTTTCATTACAGTTACACTGTCTTCTTTACTTGCCTGAATCCCATTCTTATGGTAAGATCAAATAATGTATATCCGGCCTATTACGGCAAACATATAGAAAGGCTGAAAATTATTATGAAAAAGCAAAAACTATCTTCCCTTCTGCCTATCGCTGTATTTCTGATCTTTTATCTGGGGCTAGGAATCTGGTCAGAATATATCATGAAGATCCCGATGGGCTTTTACAACATTCCGATTGTTGTCGCATTTATGCTTGCGATCCTGACGGCCTGTTTCCAGAACCGTTCTCTTTCCTTTGACCGGAAACTGGAGCTGATGGGGCAAGGCATCGGAGATAAGAACATCATCACCATGCTTCTCATCTTCCTGACAGCCGGAACCTTTGTCGGTGTCGTAGGACGAAGCAGCGCTGAAAGCGTTGCTTATCTGATGCTGTCTCTTATCCCGGCCCGTTTTTCCGTTGCTGTTCTCTTTGTGGTAGCGTGCTTTGTCTCTACTTCCATGGGAACCTCCGTTGGAACCATCACCCTGATTGTTCCGATTGCCACTGCCGTATCTGAGACCTCTGGTTTCTCTCTGGCCCTTTGCGTCGCATCTGTCATCGGCGGTGCCATGTTTGGAGATAATCTCTCTTTCATCTCCGATACAACCATCGCAGCCTGCAACGGTCAGGGATGTGCTATGAAGGATAAATTCCGTGAGAACTTCGGCATCGCACTTCCGGCTGCCATCGCTTCCCTGGCACTTATCCTGGTCGTTTCCTTCCATCAGGATCCGGGAGCTGCCATCATAAAACCATACAACCTGATTCAGCTGATCCCCTATCTTCTGGTATTAGCAGGCGGCATTGCCGGTATTCAGGTATTTGTCGTTCTGTTAGTCGGAATCGTATCCGGTGCCATCATTATGCTGGGCTCCGGCCAGACTACTCCCTGGGAAATGCTTACCAACATGGGGTCCGGCACTTCCGGCATGTTTGAGACCAGTATGGTTGCCATCTTAGTTGCAGCTATGTGCGCACTGATCCGTGAAAACGGTGGCTTCGATGTTCTTCTTAACGTTATTCATCGCATCTTCCGTGGAAAACGCGGCGGTCAGTTTGGTGTCGGCCTTTTAGTTACCCTGCTGGATATCGCAACTGCCAATAACACAGTAGCTATCGTTATGGCCAACCCTATTGCAAAGGAAATTTCTGAAGATTATGGCATCAGTGCCAGAAAGACAGCCTCCCTTCTGGATACCTTTTCCTGTATCTCCCAGGGAATCCTGCCTTACGGTGCTCAGATGCTGGTAGCATTATCGGCGGTTCATGAGCTGGGCTATGAACTGTCTGCCTTTGAGGTCATGCCGCTTCTGTTCTATCCAAGCATGCTGTTTATCAGTTCTTTAATCTGTATCTTTCTGCTTCCAGAGCGCGGAAACCGTGTCAAAGCAAAAAAATAACAGCGAAACCCTTTCCACTGCACACATAAACGCATTGAGGCATAAAGAAGAGCTGTCCGACTTTCTCGTCATCAGACAGCTCTTTTATGAAATATCTCGAAGTTTCACTATATAACCTCTCTTTCTTAATTTTAACAAAAAAGGGGGCGTGTTCACAATTTATTTACTCATGCGTTTGTCATGCGCCTTGCTGTGCTTTTTCTGTGAAAAATCATGGAGTATCTGTGAACTCTCCTGCGCTTTCGTCTGTTTTTCGATATATCTGTTATATCAAATACCAATTTTTATCAAATACAGGACTATCAAAAACAGGATCGATGGACAACCGCCCAGGAGTTTTATCTCTCTTTACGTTTTCCATCGATCCCGTCTTCTTTTTTCTCTTACCGCCTGCTTCCAGGCATATTTATCTCATTTATCTTTTTTATCCTTCCATCTGACGTCCCAGAAATCCGGCTGCCGTCGCTGCCAGCTTCATCTCCGCCCCTCCAAGCGCCTGCTTTGCCTCCCGGCTGAGGAGAATCACCGCCCCGATCGCATCGCCCTCGCTCAAAATCGGCACAATCACCTCGGCGCTGCTCTCCTCCACCTCATCCGAAGTAATCGGGATAAATGCTTTTTCTCCCCGCGCCGCACAGATATTCTGACGTTCGGAGACTGCCAGCTCCAGCGCCCGGCTGATCGTCTTCTGGTAATATTCCTTCTTTGGTCCCCCGGATACCGCGATGATCTGATCCCGGTCCGCGATGCAGACCATCAGCCCAGTGGACTGCGCCATCGCCTCCGCGTACTGCACGGCAAATGCCGCCAGCTCTACCATCGGTGAATATTTTTTCAATATAATCTCGCCCTCGCGGTCCGTGAATATCTCAAGCGGCGTCCCTTCCCGAAGGCGCAGCGTCCGGCGTATCTCTTTCGGGATGACAACGCGACCCAGATCATCGATTCTTCTCACAATTCCTGTAGCTTTCATGATTTTTCCTCCTGCATACCACGTTTGCCATATCGTGTGTCTTATGGGTAGTATGTGGAAATGCAGGCGGATTATACATCTGAAATGGTTCGTCCCAATTTTAGAACTGAAAATTTTTGCGTTTTTTATTCCTGCCGTTTCTTCGGATTCGGATTGATCGCCACACCGCGGTTGATGTCGCCCTGTAAATTCTTGCCGAACTGGTAATCATTACCCGGAAGAATCACATTGAGCAGAACGCCCGCAATCGCTGCGATCGCAAGACCTGTCAGGGTAACCGAGGTTCCTGCCGCCTCAAAGGTCAGACCGTCGGAGAATCCCAGCCCGCAGACCAGAATTACCGCAGCGATTACCAGGTTCCGGGATTTGGTTAAATCCACCTGGTTTTCGACCACGTTGCGGACACCGATCGCAGAGATCATACCGTATAGCATGAAACTAACGCCGCCGATGATGGCAGACGGCATCGAACCGATGACCTCTGCCATCTTCGGAATAAAGCTCAGAATCACAGCAAAGACAGCTGCAATCCGGATGACACGCGGGTCATGGACACGGCTTAATTCCAGAACGCCCGTATTTTCGCCGTAAGTCGTATTGGCAGGACCGCCAACGAGTGCCGACAGAGATGTTGCGATACCATCGCCGACCAGCGTCCGGTGCAGTCCCGGATCCGCAAGGAAATTTTCTCCGACCGTCGCGGAGATCGCCGACATATCGCCGATATGTTCCATCATCGTCGCAAGCGCGATCGGCGCCATTACCATGACCGCCGTCGGGTCAAATTTGCACAGCTGGAACGGAGGAAGTCCGACCCAGGAAGCCGTCGCTACCTCTGAGAAATTTAGGATCGCACTTCCGTCCGGGTTTGTCATTCCCATCATCTGGAAGACTGCTGCCGCTGCATAGGAGATCACAACGCCCATCAGAATCGGAATGATCTTGAACATTCCCTTGCCCCAGATATTAAAAACGATGATGGTTCCCAGCGCGATCAACGCAATCAGCCAGTTTGTCGATGCGTTGGCGATCGCGGACGGCGCCAGTGAAAGTCCGATACAGATAATGATCGGACCTGTCACAACCGGCGGCAGATAGTGCATGACGCGCTCCACGCCTGCCAGCTTGATGATCAGCGCCAGAATCAGGTACAGCGCACCCGCTACCACGATACCGCCGCAGGCATATGGCAATTTCTCGCCCATCGTCATATCTGCAAAAATACCGCTGTCCAAGTTTGCCACCGTCGCAAATCCACCGAGGAATGCGAACGAGGAACCGAGGAACGCCGGGACTTTTAACTTAGAGCAGGCATGGAAAAACAGTGTTCCCAGACCCGCACACATCAGCGTTACCTGAATCGAAAGTCCCTCTCCCTCAAAATAGGTATTGACCAGAATCGGCACCAGGATCGTCGCGCCGAACATCGCAAACATATGCTGCAAACCTAAAAGCAGCATCTTCGGCAGACCCAGTGTTCTGGCGTCTTTAATGACCATGTCGTTTTCATTCATTTTAGATAGATACCTCCAACAATTCCCTTCATTTTATAATGTACATCATTTTCATTTTCCAGAATATCCTTTTTGACTTCATTCGTCAACCTTTCTGCCGCGCTTGCTTCGATTTTCTGTAAACAAAACAAAGAATGTGCCTTTTTGTGTAATGGGGAATTCCAAGGAATTTCCTATTGCACAAAAAAAGAGCTGTCCGACTTTCTCGTCATCAGACAGCTCTTTTATGAAATATCCCGAAGTTTCACTATATAACCTCTCTTTCTTTTATATTTTGTTTTAAATGTGCTATGGACCTCTTCCTTTCATATGAATCTCCTCCTTTGATTACATGTATCTATGTAAACTCTTTTAGAGATTGTATGATGATGGATTCCATCGATACCGATTTTTATCTTTTTATTTAATTGGATAAATTCGGTTTTTAAAACCATGATCATGTTTTTTAGTAACTAACTATCCCATTGGACCGTCCTCCTTGTTCCTTATTTCGTCCTAGAAACTATGGTAACCGTTTGTTGGGGTTATCTCTGTTTCTTTTGATGGTTTTATTTTACTAGATAATTTCCATTTTGTCAAGTATTATTTCTAATTATTTTTCATATTTTTCTTTATTTATCTGATTATATTTTTGTAATTGTTGTGTATTTCTGTTTTATTTGTTCTGTTTCTAACTATTATTGCGCTTTACGATCGCAATTTCTTGTATTTCTTGTTTTATAGAACGCAATTTCCTGTAAAATGAAGAAAGTCCCATGAACAAATCATGTGTCTTGACACATCCGGGCTTCTCGCGCGACCGCTTGCGGCATGTTTCTTCTTCGCATGAGTACGCATCCCGCAAAGCGTTTTGTCATAGGACGAAGCTTCCTATGACAAAAAAGAACCACCCCAAAAGAATATGCCGATACCGAACTACCTCTTCTGGAAATGGTTCTATTTTCTTCTATCTTCCCTAGTGGAACTGGAACACGATTCCGGCCACAGCCGCCACCACGATATAGAGGATCGGGTGCTTTTTCCATTTAACTAAGCCGTACCAGATCGCAAGCGACAGTACGATCGCTTTCCAGTTGATGATGGAAAACAGCTCGGAAAACGCCAGGCTGCCATCCTCGCCGACATGGAGGAACGCTATCTTTGCCACGCCGATACCTGCTGCCGCAATCAGGGCGGTAGATGCCGCGCGCAGACCATAGAGGGCATTCTGTACGATCGAAGAGGATTTAAACTTATCGAGAATCTTCGAGATAATCACAATGATGATGACCGACGGAAGCACCAGTGAGAGTGGCGCTGCCAGTCCGCCGAGAATCCCCTTAATATGGAAGCCGACGTAGGTCGCCATATTGACTCCCATCGGTCCCGGTGTGGACTCGGAGACAGCGATCATGTTGGAAATATCATTAAAGGTATACCATCCCGTCTCCTTGGAAATATTGTAAAGGAACGGGAGGGTCGCCAGTCCGCCTCCAATCGCAAACAGTCCGCAGCAGAAGAAGCGGAAGCATAATTCAAGTATCAGCATCATTTCTTCTCCCCCTTTCCGCCCTTCAGTACAATCCCGATCGCACCCGCCACGACAACAAGAAGCACCGGGGAAACCGATGTAAACAGTGACAGTACAAACACAACCGCCGCAATCGCGATCGCTCCTTTATCAACCAGCGATTTCTTCGCCAGCTTGACAACCGCACTGCCGATCAGCACACAAACGCAGGCGCGGATGCCTGCAAAGGCGCTGCTCACAAAGCTAAGTTCAATAAAGTTAGAAATAAATGCCGCAATAATCATAATGATGACAAGCGACGGCGCAATGACTCCCAGTGTCGCCGCAATCGCCCCTGGAATTCCCCGATTCTTATAACCGACAAACGTCGCCGTGTTGACCGCGATGATACCCGGTGTACACTGACCAATCGCGTAGTAATCCATCAATTCTTCATCCGTCGCCCAATGGCGTCCATTGACTACCTCTTTCTGCAGCATCGGCAGCATCGCATATCCGCCGCCGAAGGTAAACCCTCCGATTCTGGCAAACGTCAGAAACATATCCAGCAGTTCTTTCATTTCTGCCCACTCCCTTCCGTATTATCCCTACACTTTTATTTCTCTGGAATTTCCAGTATATACCTGCTTATGTATCATACCAGAATTCAAGGAGTCTGAAAAATACCATTCGGATATAGAATATATATCGGAAAGATATAGTTCGCCTGTTATTCTATCGGATTTTGTTATATAATATATCTGCCGTATACACAGTTTTACAACGAATCCGAACAGGAAGGAGCATTTATGGAACTTCGCCAGTTATCCTACTTCACCACCATCGTCAACGAGGGAAATATTTCCCAGGCAGCCAAAAAACTGAATATCTCACAACCTCCGCTCAGCCACCAGATGAAGCTTCTGGAGGCAGAACTGGGTGTGACGCTGTTTGAGCGCGGTTCCCGCCGCATCCGACTGACACCTGCTGGAAAGACGTTCTACGACCGGGCGCTTGCGATCCTCGATCTGAGCCAGGCTGCCCGCACGGAGCTGACTGCACAGAAACAGGAGATTCAGGGCGTTGTGCGCCTTGGCATCATCTCCTCCGCCGTCGAATTTGTGACCCGGCATTATCTTGCCCCATTCCGGCAATCCTATCCCAAAGCCCTGTTTGAACTCCATGAGTCCAATTCCTACCACCTGCTCGATCTGCTTCACTCCAACCAGATCGACCTCGCCGTGATCCGGACGCCATTTGCCAAAGCCGGGCTGGAGATGCAGACACTGCCGCCGGAGGCATTTCTGGCGATCGGGCGCGAAATGATCTGGAGCCATTACCAGGAATGCCCGAATGCCCTTCTGACCGATATTCCTGCTTCCGAACCACAAAAAAGCCATACGCCCACATCTCTTCCCCTCTCCGCCCTCACCCGCGCGCCGCTCATTCTTTACCGCCGCTGGCAGCCGCTGATTCTGGGATATTTTGAGGAACAGGCGCTGGAACCGAACATCGTCTGCATTGCCGACGATGCCAGAACCGCCCTTTTATGGGCGTCCGAAGGGCTGGGCATCGCGCTCGCGCCTGAATCTGCCCTCTGTTTAAATTCCGATCCCGCCCTGATCCGCCGGATCATCACCCAGCCCCAGATCCACTCAAGTATCTGTCTGGTCAAACGGAAGGAACGGAGTTTATCGCTGGTGGGGAATGCGTTTTTCCAAAGTTTCCATGCCACCGCTATTTCATAAATATGAATTTTATCCTATAAATTCAATTGACTTTACACTTTTTTCATTGTCGTGTTTGTACGAAATCAGATATTTATCATACGCTGAATATTTTTTTATATATCACCGCATTCTGTTTAATTTTTCCGGTAAATTACTTTCAATATCATTTTTTTAATATAAATTACACAAAAATTTTTAATATATAACACAAATGGCAGATTTTTCAGTTGGCATATCGAAAAACCGCACGTATAATTGGCATCAATTCAGGAAAAGCAGAATAAACATAACAGAAAATAATTGCAAGGGCGCATCTCTTTTACGATGAATGCGTCCTTGTTTTTATTTATATGGCAACTGATCACGTGCCGACTTACCGCGGGCACAGCTGAAAAAGAGGAGGAAATGTAAAGCCCGTCACTCTCTCCGGCGGACAGATGCAGCCAAAAGCGCTCCTCTTTGACGAACCAACCTCCGCACTCGATCCAGAGCTGGTCGGAGAGGTTTTAAACGTCATGAAGGAGCTGGCAAAATCGGGAATGACGATGGTCATTGTCACCCATGAGATGGGCTTTGCCCGTGATGTTTCTGACCGGGTGCTCTTTATGGCAGACGGCTATGTGGTTGAGGAAGGAAAGCCAGAGCAGATCTTTACCGCCCCGCAGCATAAACGGACCAAGGCATTCTTATCAAGACTGCTGGCATCTGCGTAGACCCACTATCAAAAACATAAGTGTCGACAGCCGCTTCGCGATCAATAAGATTGCGGAGCGGCTGTTTTCTGCCATAGGAAACCTCGTTCTATGTGCCATGGCACATTCCTTCTTATAAATTCAGATCTCCCAGACTGGCAAGATAATGTTTGCATATATCCAG
>OHAG01000333.1_pt1 | contig 39693 bp, 35 predicted proteins | sample 1577081 | NCBI WGS metagenome assembly OHAG01 (sample SAMEA3541513, study PRJEB24748) | human gut metagenome | biome: human gut; feature: human-associated habitat; material: faeces | place: China | collected 2012
CGGGAGGGCTATCTTGCAAGTGGATAACCCTTAGCGTTTAGCGTGTACATTAATAAGAATAAAAGTGCCTTTTTATGTAGAAAGAAAGCCAAACTTTTGATAACGATGGCACCCTGCCAGGGTATGGTACTTTTCTGACAAAATAATGTATGCAAGTTCGAGGGCGTCGAAATTGCAATGATACTCGCGGCGAATCGAGAGACTCTGAACCTGATTACTCCGAATGACGCCGCCGCCCTTGTATCGTTCGAAAAGCTGGGGCGTGAAGTAGTCGGCCTCGACGCCGTGATTGACATCCCCCTGGTTATCGTTGAGCTCACGCCGAAGACCAATACCTCACAGATGCTTGACCAAGAGCTTCAAAAGGCCCGCCCACGAGACAAAACGGTTCCAACGCGGTGACATGATGGTTTTGCCCAAGACCACAGTCTCGTCTACGGCTTCCGAACCCATTGGGTCACCAAGGTATAGGCCCGTGAGGTTCATATGCCATACCACGGTACCTGCTGTTCAACTGATGGCCAGACTTGGAAGCCCATATGAGGATGGCTCACCTGTCAGCATTATAGGTAGCTGGAATCGTCTAGGTCGTATGATGGAACACCGCATCGACATTACAAGAACGGCGAAACATATCGCCAAGTAATCGTTGCTGGAAATTGCATTAATTTTGCGCCCGACCACGTAGATAAGGGTCGTACTCGTCATCGAGGTTGCAGACGCAGCAGCACTCCCGCCCGGCTTCGAGGTCATCCCGGTCGAGCCCCCATTCCTCCTCACCTGAGAGACGCAGAAGAGCGTTAGCGACCGCTCGATGTCGGTTCGCTCGAGGGCCACATGGCAGGCGAGCGCCCCGCTCGCGCTCCATCGATTCCGTGGCTACGGCGAGGGTGTCGTAAATCGGGCTCATATGTATCCCTCGGGTTTATCGGTGCGGGCGTGCTTAAATTTGTTAAAATTCCTATGCGTCGAAAGACGCAAAGGAATTTGAGGTTCGTAAGAACCTCAATACTTCCTGTCTAGCGCACCCATGAACTGTTTGGGGCCCGCAAGGGAATGCAGGTAGGTCGTTCGCGGCCGGGGTGCGCACCGCATGTTAAGGCGTCGGGCAATCGCGGGTCCGACGCTTTTTTCAGGTGCATCGGCAGACATACGATCCTCCGTACCGAGTGCGGGCTGGCGACGCGCCGGCCCAATGGACGTCACGAAGTTACGCGGCGCGACCAAAAGGCTCGCGCGTCTTGCCGCAGCGGTAACATCGAAGCATTTGCACAGCTAGCAAATTCGAGCAGTTGCATGAGCTGTGGGCTGTCTTGCAGGGGGGGCGTCTGCAGGCAATTGTCCCATTGCTTCTCCAATCGGGTCTTAGTCTTCCGGCAACTCGTCGATATCCTCCGGCACCTCGATGCCCTTGACCGGGCACATGCAGCGAAGGGCCTCGCGGCGGTTCTTCGCTCGGGGGGGGCGAGCTGCGCCGAATGGTAATCGCCCGTGAACGTCCAGATGATGCCCGAGGTCGTCTTGTTGGCGGTGAGGCGGTACTTCCTCGCGAGCCTTTCGGCTTCACTCGTGCATTCCGAATCGCCCTCGTGCGCGTCGTCGTGGCTGCCTTCGGTGGTGTCTCCGCTGGCCGTTCGGATCTTCTTCAGGTAGAACCTGAAGCCGTTCGCGCGGCGGAACCAGTTGAGCGGGAACATCGCGTAGCGCTTGAAGGCATCGGAGTCGCCATCGGAGTTCTTCGTCATGAGCTCATCGAGGTAGAGGTCCCACGCGTCGTATATCTCATCGGCCTTGGCGCCCGCTTTCATCGCATCGCTGATCTCAGCCATGGTCTTCTCGAGAAAGATGCAGTTGCAGTGCTTGGTAGGTGAGTCGGCGATGAAGCGTGCCACATGGCGGACCTCGGCGCTCCAGCCGTCTTCGCTCCCTCCACAAGGTTCGTCTCCCTCGTTGGAGTTATCAGAAGAATAATAAGAATAATAAAAATTACTATTTATATATACATCCGTTCCCGATGAAGCCATATTGTCATCCTGCGGTTTTGCTGCGTTTCCGCAGTTAGATTGCGGTTCTGCAATTTCCTCCGACTCGACGTTTGCGCAGGCCGCTTAGATGCGACAATTTGGCGTATCGTTGTGACAAAATGACGCATCTGCGCGACCTGCGTGTTGTTGAAAACTAGAGTTTTCAACAGCTGAGATGTGACAAGTTGTCGCATCTGCCTGACCTGCGGGCTGCTGGAGATCGAAATCGAGGTTTTGTCCTCAGCGAGATGCTGAGACGGCATTCGACGGGAGTTAGATACTATGGCCGAGAAGAAGCAGGCCGGCACCCCGAAAAAAGCGGATAGCGGGCAAGGACCGCCCCTATTCGAAATTGGAATCGATTATCAGGGGTGCCGGCTACACGAACACCCAGGTGGCCCATCTCGCCGGCATTCCGATCAGCACATTGCAGACGATCATTCGCCTCGAAGCCGATCTGGGAACCGTGCGCGTCTCGAATCTGCTTTCACTTTGCCGGGTGCTGAATACAACCATAGAGTGGCTCTTCGATGCCGATATGCCGGTTGGCGATGACACCGATGCCCCAGTTGGGCAGAGGCTGGAGCTGATCACGCTGTTCAACTGCCTGAACACCGAGACTCACGGCGACTTGGTTGGCATGATGAAAAGCCTGGCGAAAGAGCCGAGCCGCCTGGTGGTCTGGCCGCGCAAGCGCGACTGATCGGATTTGCGGGCAGCCGTGTAGTTGGGTAGGGGGCTACATGGCTACACGGCTATACGGCTACATAGCTACAGAGCTATGCTGCTACAGAGCTACACTTCTACACGCATAGCCACCTACTCTTCCTGACGGTAGGGGAGGACGGCACGGCATTGAATTGCCCACGCTGCCGATTGAGCTCGTTGAGTTCTTTTGCAAGTGCCGTCTTGTCTTCGGCGAGTGCGTCGATGCCCGCGTCCACGTTCGGTTGCCGCCCCTATTCGAAATTGATTGACCGAAAAACTGGACTTCCTCTTCATATGCCGCCGTGGCTTCCAGCACATTTCCGCAATCTCGGAAACATCAAGTCCGCGGCGGAACATATAAGACCGATTGATGTGGCAAAAAGAAGGAGGGGCATTACGCCCCTCCTTCTGGACAGCCTGTATCCCGGTTCCCTGCCTGCCAGTTCGCCCTCCCCGAAACCCTCGGGGCGCTGTGGGGTCAAACCCCTCCGCATGGAAAATTCTATCGCGGCCATGCCCGCCATGCGTGTCACGCACACCACGCCAAACGTCAGGTTTACCAGCCGGGGCTGAGCCCTCTTTCGAGAGCAAACGTATTTTAGCATCTACAAACTCGAAATACCCTGCCGCATTTGAGGACTACCAGGAAACGGTCTACATTGCCACGAACCTATCGAACTATGCGCGTGCACGGCTATCGAGCTACACGCCTACACGCATAGCCACCTACTCTTCTTGACGGTAGGGGAGATTTCATCTACGGCGGCTCACCTGCCCCTGCGCTATAATAGAACATGCGTTCGTTAGCCATTCGGAAGGAGTGTCGTCGTGGGGGAGTGCGAGAAAACGATCCGCTTGGTGACCGCCCTCGTGGAGTGCCGTCCAGATGGCGAATACGTCCCCTGGGGGATTAAATGGTATGACGGCACGATATACCCATTCGCCCGCATCGAGTGGTACAGCCCTCGCTCATGGGCTCTCGGTCCAAAACGCCAGTCAGAATCATGGCGCGTGGTTCTAGAGAACGGTACCTGCCGGGACGTCTGCCATTACGGGAACAGCTGGTATGTCGTCCATGACCCGGACAATGACACTCCCGCAGCAAGCGCCCCGCAGGGACCGTGCAAGTAGCGATACTGCCGACTCGCATGTTTACCGAGGTGCACGCCTACAGAGCTACACACCTACACCCGAAACTTCCCGCCAAGCTCCCCGCAGGACAAAAGGGGTGCCTTTAATGGCACCCCGCAGTAAAGCAGCTCGTTATTATTCTTATTCTTATTCTTATTCTTCTTTTTATCCCTACACCGCTACCGCGCTACACGCCTACCGAGCTTCTAGCCTACACGCCCAGTAAACCAGCAGGGAGCCCATGAAAGGCTCCCTGCCGAGCCAAGCGTCTTGTTATTATTCAAGATTGCTTTTGCAACGGCGCCGAAATAGCTTCAACCATCTCATCGCGGCGACTTCTCTCACGCCATCGGCCGAATCGTTTCCCGCGATTCCTTCCATAGACCGACAGGATAGCTATCCTTGATCCCAGGGAGACACTTCCGAGGAAGAGGTTAAGTCAAATGGACCCGAACGAGAAGACCGACCAGTCCGCAATTGTCATCTGAGTTACCGCCTGCCAGGGCGCGTCCTTCGAGACCTACCGCGCCGACCCGGACGCGGGTGCCGAAATCCGCCTGCCGCTGACACCAGCCGAACTCGAAGACAAGCTCGCACGCGAAGCCGCCCGCGAAGGGGTTAAACCGAAGTTCCTGCGCCTCTGTGCATGGAAATACCTCGGCCGCTTCGCGCCCCTCGAGTGCCTCCCCCTCGATGAGTTCGGCACCGCTGGGGACGCGAACCTGCTCGCCGCGGCGGTCACGTGTGACCCAGACATCGATTGCAGCGTCCTCTTCCAGTACTGCGACCTCCGCGAGATCTACGGTCCGCTCGAATACCTCAACGTCGCTCTCCAGTACGATGATCTACCGTATCGCAAGTGGTCGTCCCCGCTCGACTTCAACGAGATCGGCATTGACGGCCTGACCCCGCATGAGGCGTGTGCCCTCCAGCTCGGCTGGGAACTGGCGGGCGGGAACACCACACGCGACCGCGACGATATGTCCGTCGAGGAACTCATAGAGCTTGGCGAGAGCGAGACGGAAGATCGGGAATTGGTTGTCTGGCGATGGGGCTTCATGGCCCCCTACGAGGGCGAAATAGACACCGCAAAGTATTCCAAAGACCAAATCCTCACGATATTGTTCCCATAACATCTAGATTGCCAGCCAATTAAGGCCGGCACCGCGAAGGCCGCGCGCCTGAAGACGAACGCTGACCTGATGGCTTCGCTCTTTAAGCACTGAAAAAAAGCACGGTCATCAATATACAAGGGCCATGTACCGTTGATGGTAATAATCAGTGGTACATGGCCCTAATTGCCGTTTACGGACAATAGAAGCAATGCTGTCTGACTCGATTTGAATGATGCTGGGGTCATCTTCATTCATCGATGAGGTTCCGTCCGCGTATTCCTCGGCAGAAAGTGGGCTGGAGCGCGTTGCGTGGTGCCTGGTGCCTAGATGCCATGGAATGGGGTATGTAGGCGTTGTGTAGGCAAAACTAAGCGTGAAATTGATTAAAAAAAGATTTCACCTCTTTTTCACTCCTCAGGGAATGAGAAAAAGGACGAATCAAAGAAAAAGCTCAGAAGCAATTATGCTTCTGAGCTGCACAAATGCAATGGAGCCAGCGACCGGGCTCGAACCGGTGACCCCCGCTTTACGAGAGCGGTGCTCTACCAACTGAGCTACGCTGGCGACCATGTGGTGACGCAACTGAGGCGTCAACGGCTGTCTATGATACGGGACATCGCACATCCGCGCAAGGGTTCTGACGGCTTTTCTCACTTTAAATGCACTAATATTGGAGACGCGATGTCTTGCTCTTACGGGTCTCAAACAGAATGGGGCGGCGATGGCTCAACCCAAGATTCTTCTCACACGCATCGATGATCGGTTTATTTACGGGCAAGACGTTGAGCTGTGGAATGAGGCGGTTGGTTCCAACCTCGTCCTGATCGTTAACGACGAGATTGCGGCGGATTCGCGCAAGTGGGCGCCTATGAGGGTCGCGGCGCCAGAAGGCGTGTGGACACGGTTTTTCTCGGTGCAAAAGGCCATCGAGGTCATGCATTCTGCAACGCCGCGCCAATGGATCCTGATTATGGTGGCATCGCCCGCGGATGCATTGGCGCTGGTGAAGGGCGGCGTGCCCATCACCAAGATCAGCGTTGGCCATATGCAGGCAGGGGAGGGCAAGCGCTCCGTAACGCCCGCAGTCGCCATAGACGATGCAGACGTCGCTGCTCTCAGAGAGTTGCAAGAGCTCGGCATAGAACTAGAAATCCGCTACCTCCCCAGCTCCAATCCCGATCCCCTCGAGAACCTGCTCACGTGATCCCCTGGGGGCGGAGGAAAAACGGATTATTTAGTCCACATAGAGGGCCTGTGTTGCGCCGCCTGCCAAAACTATGCCGGTTTACTACGGTGAATTGTCAATCGCCGAGCACGCCGAATATGCCAAAAATAAAACCGCAGGTAGACGGGGCGTTCATTTCCTAAAAACCAGCGTGTGGTCGGATATCGCGGGTTTATCGTAGTAAACTGGCATAGTTTTGTTATGCCACCAATTCAGTAGCAGCAATAATAAGCCAAAAGAACGAAAAAACGCCCGTCGGCGGTGGTGCCGGCGGGCGCTGCTGTGCGATATGTTGCGTTATGGGCTTAATGCCTCATAAAGTGGTATTCGATCACATTGCTGTAGGGGTGACCTGGGCCCACAATGCCCTGCGGGAACAGCGGCTGGTGCGGCGTGTCGGGGTACATTTCTGCCTCGAGGGCAAAGCCGGCGCCCCAACCATAGTTGGCGTCGTCCTTGGCATGCTCGTCGCCCAGCCAGTTGCCGGTGTAGAGCTGCACGCCCGGGGCGGTGGTGTAGTAGTCAAGCTCGCGGCCGGTCCACATCTCCTCGACGTGCATCGCGCGGCGCAGATTACGGCTGTACTGATAGCCATCGATGCACAGGCAGTGGTCGTAGCCGCGTGCCTGCTTAATCTGCGGGTCGTCGGCTTCCATGCCGGGAGCGACGGGGCGCAGCTCGCTAAAGTCAAACGGTGTTCCTTCGACCGGGGCAATTTCTCCGGTGGGGATGTTCTGCTCGTTAATGGGCAGGTAGTGGGCGGCGTTAGCAACAAAGAAGTGCTCACAGTCCATGCCAGCGTTATGACCGGCAAGGTTAAAGTACGTGTGGTTGGTCATGGACACATAAGTGGCGCGGTCGCTCTCGCAGCCATACTCGATACGGAAACGTCCGGTGCGTGTCACGGTAAACACGGCCGTAAAGGTGCGGTTGCCGGGCAGGCCCAGCTCGCCATCCTTAAGCGAGGTGGTCATGCGCACGGCGTTGTGGACCTCGTCGAGTTCAACGTCCCACACGCGCTTGTGCAGGCCGTGCTCAAGATCGCTGTGCAGGTTGTTGGCGCCCTCGTTGGCGGGCATATGCCAGTCCGCGCCGTCGATGGTGATCGTGGCACCCGCGGTGCGGTTGGCCACGGGGCCGATAGTCGCGCCAAAGCAGGCGGGGTTGTCAAAGTAATCCTCGAGCTTATCGAAGCCCAGCACCACATCGCGCACGTTGCCGGGAATGTCGGGCACATCGATACCCAGCACGGTGGCGCCATAGTCCATAATGCGAACGCAGATCTCGGGCCCGTTGAGGGTGTAACGATGAATGGGGGTACCGCACGGCGCGGTGCCGAAAAGCTCGGAAGTGATCATTTAGTTCCTAACATCGAGGTATTCCGGACAAACTGTAGCGCGAACAGGCAAGATTATCACTACACCCCACTAAAGCAGGGGGTATTTTTCTCAAAAAAGTGACGATTGACTTACTGTGGACAAATAAAAAGAAACCCGCCGGGATGCGACGGGTTTCTTCCACAGGGGATATGTGGCAATGAGTTAGGCGTTTGCCTTTGCGGACTCGGCTTCCTTGGCAGCCTTGAGGTCCTCCTCGGTAAACTTGCCGGTGGTGAGCGGCGAGAGGGTGCACTTATCCTGCTTCGCGTACTCGATGTTACGGGCGATCATCTGCTTGCGATACCAAGCAAAGAGCGCGACGTACACGACGATGGCAACGACAGTGGCGATGATCATGGTCACATCGCCCGTGGTCGCCTTGCCCACGAAGAAGGCCAGGAACTTCTCGACAGGTCCTTCCATGGTGGTCTGAGAAATCAGGCCGGTAACGCCATCGGGGAAAGCGCCGACAGTCTTAGCGGTAAAGGTAACGAAATCGGCGACGAGGGTGCCAGCGCCCAGGAAGACGGGCAGCAGGACAGCGCCAATGACGACCATGCGAATCACGCGGCCGCGGGTGACAACGAGCAGTGCCGGCGTCAGGCCCATGGCGATGATGCCACCGAGCGGCAGCAGGCCGTTCCAAGTGCCAGTCGGGGAGAAGGGGAAGGGAACGTTGGCGAGCAGCAGTGCCTCACCCAGCATGACGGGGGCAAGGATGTTTGCAGCAGCCCAGATCTCGGCGCGGCCGGCGATGAAGGGCCAGTCGAGGCCGACGTTGAGGGTACGGCCCTGGAGCCACTTGCTGTTGTTGGCAAAGTCGGAGATGCCCTGAGACAACGGCTCGACGGCTGCGATGAACCAAGAACCGATCATGGAGAACAGCTCAAGGCAGGTTGCGGCGGTAAAGGCGAGCGTGCAGATCTGCTGCGGGGTCTGGTGCGAAAGAAGGCCGACGAAGACGCCCAGGTAGATACCAATAGCAAACTTGGAGCCCCAGAAGCCGATCATGTTGTTGAGCTTGGCAGCGTCGAAGTCGTACTTATCGAGGAAGGGGAGCACCTTGTCGATGATCTTGTTGAGCAGCATGGCCAGCGGGTTCATCATGTAGTTCATGTGAGTCGTGGTCATGGGGTTCTCCTCGGGAGCACCCAAAAGATCGTTGAACGTGGGCTTCATAAGGTCGGAGTTCATGATCTTCATAACGCCGACGAAGACGACGAGCAGCGTGGCGACGACGATGTTGGCGCCAAAGTAGATGCAGGCAAGGCCGACAAAGGCGAGGTGCCAAACGTCAAAGATGTCGACGTCGATGGTGTTGGTCTTGGCGAGCACGATCATCACGATGTTGACGATGACGAGGACCATCAAGAAGTACAGCGTGTAGGGAGAACCCCAGGTGATGGTGGCCAGCGGTGCCCAACCCACGTCGGTAACGGTGAGCTGAAGGCCGGTGGACTCAACGAACGTCGTCATGGCGCTCGAGAAAGCCGTCGTCAGAATGTTGATGATGGCGCCGATGCCGGTAATGGCGATGCCGAGCTTAAGACCGCCCTCGAGGGCCTTGGTAAACTTAACTTTGAAGAGAAGGGCAATAACCGTCAAAACGATGGTCATCATAGGGGCTGCGCCAAGGTCGATCAGCGGCTGAAAGACGGCATTAGCAAACCCGATTACTGCGTCCATGTCTCCCTCTTTCCTAAAAGAGAATTTCCTTTTCCGTATGTTGCCTTAAAAAAGGAAGATGCCGTTCCCGGTCGTCATCTTCCTTAAAGCCAAAAATTGCGCAGAGCGAAGCTGCAAAAGATTAGTTGAGACCCTTTTCCTTGATAATGGCCTCGATCTTGTCGTAAACCGGCTTAGCCATGGCAGGCATGCGGTAAAGGATCGGGCCAGCGTCGACGATCGGGGTCTTAACCTCAAAGCCAAAGTCGGTCTTGGCGATCTGTGCGAAGATGTCGTACTGAGAGAGCATCTCCTCGTTGACGTCCTTGATCATCACAGCGTCGCAGTGCAGGTTGTAGCCACGATTCTTGAACTCGGACTCGATGGCGTCCTTGATCTGGTGGCTGGAGTTAACACCGGCGCCACAAGCTGCGAGAACCTTAATCATGATGAATTCCTTTCTCTATGCGGGTTATTCCGCGGATTCCTAAGGGTGGTTGGCTAGTCGGCAGGAAAGTTGTCGACCAAGAACTGGTAGATGGCCTTGGCGTCGGTCATGGAGAACAGCTCCTTGACGCGATCGGTGCCAAGAGCGTTAACGAAGTCCATGATCTTGGCGAGGATGCCCACCTGGGCCTCCTTGTCGTCGTTGAGAATCATGAACAGGAACGAGACGGGGAAGGTCTGCGAGGGGTCGATCATGGAGTGCCACTCGACGGGGGTCGTCAGCTTGACGGGGACGATGCGACGGGTGTGAACGAACTCGACCTCGGTGTGAGGAACGGCAAAGCTGGGCAACTCGGGGTCGACGACAGACATATCCATGCCGGTGGGGTAGCCCTTTTCGCGCTCGATGATGTTCTCGAGAAACGCGGGCGCCACATAGTTTTTGAGTGACAGCTTATTGGCGATCTCGGTAAAGACCTCTCCTTGCGTGGTGCGGTCGCAAACAAACACGGTGTCTTCGAAGAACAGATTGCTCTCTGCGGACATGTCTGCAACTCCTTCCGTTCCATGCAGATCGAACATGTTCGAATCTGTTTGTTTAAGTTCTCTGTTATTTAAGTCTAAGAGAATTAGTGTGTCAATCTGTTTTCTATTGTTCGGCAAAGTTCAATTTGCTTTATTGAGGCAACATTGGATTGAAATGATTTTAAAATCGCAGCTTTTTGCCTATGTATAGCTGAAGTTGATGTGTCGGATACATTCGATATTCAACGTTTGGCGTTTACTATCCTACCGTTCACCGGGAAAAACCGACCGTTTAGGGTGATTGAGCATAAATGTTCGATTACTATAAATGCGAACAAAACCACTCAAAGGAGTAAAAATGATCAAGGCGGAGCGTCAGGATAAGGTTCGTCAGCTGCTCGAGGAACAGGGGACGGTCTCGGTAAAAGAGATTTCTGATGCGTTAGGTGTCTCGGACATGACGATCCGCCGCGACCTTGAGGAACTTGCGAGCCTAGGCGAGATCGAGCGCGTGCACGGCGGAGCCCGCAGTGCACAGGGGCGTCCCCACGCTATGCTGCGCCATGAGTATTCGCACAGCGAAAAGCGCACTAAGCATGCCGAGGAAAAGCTGCAGATCGCGCGCCGCGCTGTGGAGCTTATCGAGGAAGGCTCGACCATCTTCTTGGGTACGGGCACCACGGTTGAGCAGATGGCCTCGATGCTGCCGGCGTTTCGCCTGCGCATTGTGACCAATTCGCTTTCGGTGTTTAACTTGCTCGAGGCGCGCGAAGACTGCGACCTGTGCCTCGTGGGCGGCATGTATCGCCGCCGCACCGCCGCCTTTGTGGGGCCCATGGCCGAGGATACCCTGCGCGCGCTGGGAATCGACGCAGCCTATATCGGCGCCAACGGCATTTTGAACGGCGATGTGTCCACGTCTAACATGGAAGAGGGCCGCATCCAGCAGCTCGCCTTTAGCAAGGCCGACTCGCGCTATCTGATCGCCGACTCCAGCAAGATCGGCAAGCGCGACTTCTACACCTTCTGCCGCCTGGACAATTTGGACGCTGTGGTGTGCGAGCCGGGTATTACCGATGCAGACCGCGCCGCCATCGAGGAGCACACGCAGGTCATCTGCTAGCGAGCGCTGTGGGAGATCGGGTCAAGTATTCAGCTTGCGGGCTAGACCAGGCGGGCGTAGTCATGTGACTGATGAAAGACGTGGGCGATATAGATCGTATCGCGCTCAAACTTGTAAAGACACGCATAGTTGTTGACGGGAAACGATTGATAATTGCGTGCCGCCAGTTCTCGTATGTGGGAGAGCGGCTGCTCGCGAAGCAGATCCAGCTGATGTTCAAACTCAGCAACAAAATTGCCCGCCGCGCGTGGATTCATGAGGATTTGAGCAAGGTATCCGACGATACTCTCGTACTCGTATCGTGCGCTTTTGAGTATTACGACGTTATAGGTCATATTTGTCTCGTATCGCGGTTGCGAAGGAGTCGTAGTCGCTATAGTCGCCTTGCGATATCTCGTTTTCTGCCAGCATTATACGAGACAGCAGCTTGGCTTTGGCGATTTCGTCTTGCATGAGGCGATATTGGTCGCTGCTGATGCAGTGCATGGCCTCGTAGCCGTTCTTGGTTACGGTGACGTCGCGCTCAGACTCAACAAGCGCGGTAAATGCAGCGGTGTCCTTCATGTCCCGGACAGGCACACAGGTGGGCATTGGGACCTCCTTTGCGATGGGACATAATTTTACCACGCCGTATCAAATAATCGTCGCCGCCGAATTGTCTCAATCTGTAGCAGGTAGACGTCCAAAACCGGGTTTAGTGTTACAGATCGAGACGGTGCGGCATAGCATCCGTTATGCGTAAAGCTCGGTATTACTGTATGTCTCAACCTTTGCAATGGTCGGTATTTTTGTAACTATAAGCTCATTTAAAGCTCGGTATTTTTGTATTATTAGATATATCTGAAGGTCGGTATTTTTGTAAACTAGCACGTAAATTATGCTGAGGTGAGATTATGTTTAAACGGAAGGCATATGATCGTCTGCAGGAGTGGAAAGAACGCTCGCAAGGGCGCACTGCGGTGCTTATTGAGGGTGCAAGACGCGTTGGCAAAACGACGCTCGTCAAGTGCTTCGCGCAAAATGAATACAAGGATTATCTGTACATTGACTTTTCGGCTGCTAGCAAAGCCACGCTCGATATATTTCTGAACCATCGTGAAGATGTCGATCTTTTTTTACGCATGCTTCAGCTGCAGTATGGTAAGGCCCTCGAACCGAGAGAGTCGCTGGTCATTTTTGATGAAGTGCAGCGGTTTCCCATCGCGCGCGAATACATAAAGCATCTTGTAGAAGACGGCAGATTTGATTACATCGAGACAGGCTCTCTTGTCTCCATCAAAAAGAATGTCGATAGCATTGTCATACCGTCAGAGGAAGAAAGAATCCCTCTCGAGCCCCTCGATTTTGAGGAGTATCTTTGGGCGACCGGAAAAGATCTTTATGCAGAAGAGATCCGTAAAGCGCGCGAATCTCGGACCGCGCTTCCGGACGGCGTTCATGCGACGTGCATGAGATTATTTGATGAGTATATGCTTGTCGGTGGTATGCCTCAGTCGGTCGACTCCTTTGTGGCAGAGAATGATTTTAGAGGATGCGACAGGGTTAAACGGCAGATTATCGCACTGTACGGGGAGGACATTGCCAAGTTTGGAGGTTCGGACGCTAGACGTGCGCGGGCGGTTTATGACGATATTCCGGGTCAATTATCTGCGGCAAATAAACGGTTCAAATTTGACAGCTTGGAGAAGGGGTCCCGTTTTGAGACATATGAGTCGGCGTTAATCTGGCTTGAGGATGCGCGACTGATTAACCGTTGCTATTTATGCAGTGATCCGAGCGTGGGTTACCGACTGCACGAGGACGCGTCTTCGCTTAAATGCTATATGGCGGACACGGGACTGCTCGTGAGCTTGGCGTTTGATGATGGTCCGGACCTTATGGATGTTCATAGAGACATTCAATTTGGAAGAATTTCAATTAATAAAGGAATGCTAATCGAGAACATCGTGGCGCAGCAGCTTAAGAGTCTGGGGCATTCGCTTTTTTATTACAGCTGGCAGGAGCCTTCCAAAACAGAGGGGAGTCGGCCCAGAACGCGTGAAATTGATTTTCTTGTTTCGCGCGGCTTTGAAGACGCGGCTGGAAAACCGCGGGTCACTCCTGTTGAAGTTAAATCTTCCAAATCGTATTCAACAATCTCGCTTGACGATTTCGGCAGACGATTCGAACGACGAGTCGGAGAAGAGATAGTTCTTCACCCAAAACAGCTCAGGGCTGAAGGGCATAGGATATATCTACCTCTGTATATGACGATCTTTATCTGATCGGTGGAATGCGGCCCTGTGGCTCATTGAACCGCAGGACCGTGTATCGTTGGGGCTTTATTGTGATAATGCGCGCAAGCTAAGCCGGGGATCGAGTTTTCGGGATATGTCGGTGAAGTTCCGTCACCGCGGACTGGGTGTCCGTGCGCCCGACGAGGTCGTTGCGTGCCTAGAAGCCCCGAGCTCCAGAAGCCGTACGCTTGTTTCGGGCGTGCTGGCCGAATGCTCCAGCGTGAAAGACCTACGGGTGTAGCTTGCTCGGCCTGTTTGTCTCGATCTGTAACAGCTAGGACTGAAAAACTCGGCTACGTGTTACAGGTTGAGATTTTTCGGCTAGGTCTAATCTATTCATCTCGATCTGTAACAGGTGGGGGCGAAATAACCGGCTAACTGTTATAGATTGAGATTGAGAGGATTGGCCGGTACGTTTGTCTCAATCTGTAACAGCTAGACGTCCAAAACCGGTTTTAGTGTTACAGATTGAGGCAATTCGGCCTGGTCGGTCCCTTTCATCTCAATCTGTAACAGTTGGGACTGAAAAGCTCGGCTGGATGTTACAGATTGAGACAAACGGCTTCCGACCTGCACAAAAAGGCCAGGGGCGGCGCGCCGTGTGACGTGCCGCCCCTGGCTGAGAAATGGGGACAGGTTGTGTGGGCGGGCGACCCCGCCAGCCACTAGTCCAGACGACGGGTCTGCGCCACGTGCTTGTACCAGTAGGCGCTTGCCTTGGGCGTGCGCTTCTGGGTTTCAAAGTCTACGTAGAAGAAGCCATAGCGCTTGTTGTAGCCATTGGTCCAGGAGAACTGATCCTGCAGGCTCCACAGGAAGTAGCCGCCCACGTTGACGCCCACCTCCATGGCCTTGAGCAACCAGCGCAGGTGCTGCTCGATGTAGTCGATGCGCGGCTGGTCGTCCACAAAACCGTCCTTGTAGGGGTCCTTGTAGCCCATGCCGTTCTCGGTGATGAAGATCTGCTTGTAGTTGGGGTAGCGCTGCTTAATGTAGACGAGCAGATCGAACAGGCCCTCGGGATAGATAATCCAGTCCCAGTCGGTGGTGGGGATGCCGGGCTTGTTCACATGCTCGCCAATACCCTTAACGCGCCAGCGGCCGGTGCCCTTCTCGCCCGTACCGTTGTGGTGCAGGTCGTTCTCGCCGTCGTAAGCCTTGAGGAAGCGGCACTGGTAGTTGTTGACACCCAGGTAATCGTTGTAGAGCGCAGCCTCGCGCATGATTTCCAGATCATCGTCCAGGATCTCGATGGCGCCGCCCGAGACGGCAGCCAGGCGGTTGGCGCACTCGAGGGTGTCGGGAGCATAGTCCCCGCGGAAGGTGGCGTCGAGCAAGAACTGGTTCTGCAGCACGTGCTCGTTATTGGCGGCCTTGATGTCGGCGGGGTCGTTCTCGTTGAGTGGGTACTTAAACTCCAGCGATTGAATGACGCCGATCTTGCCCTTAAAACCGCCGTTGTGGAAGGCCAGCACGGCCTTGGCGTGGGCGAGCATCATGTTGTGCTCGCACTGGAAGGCCTCGGCCAGATGAGCTTTGACGCCGCCGGGGAAGGTGCCCTCGATGTAGGTGTTGGAGGCGTCGGCCCAGATCTCGTTAAAGGTGAACCAGTAGGTCACCTGGTCGGCGTACTCCTTAAAGCAGAAGGTGGCAAAGTCCACAAAGGCATCGATGGTCTCGCGGTTGAGGAAGTCGCCCTTCTCAAAGAGGGGAAGCGGCGTGTCAAAGTGATGCAGCGTGACGAACGGCTCAACATGGTGCTTATGGCATTCGGCGAAGAGATCGTGGTAGAACTGGACGCCCTCGGGGTTGATTTCGCCGGTGCCGTTGGGGAAGATGCGGCTCCAGGCAATGGAGAGGCGAATGCCGTTGATGCCAAACTCCTCGCACAGCTCCAGATCGACGGGGTACTGGTTGTAGAAGTCCGAAGCGGGATCGGGGGAAAAGCGCCCCTGGGACTCCAGGAAGTCGTCCCAGGCAACCTTGCCCTTACCGTGAGTGCGGGTCTCGCCCTCTACCTGGTAGGCAGCGGTGGCGCCGCCAAAGACAAAGTCCTCGGGAAACTGCGCGGGCGGGTTGGTGACGCTAGCAGGATTAACGGACATGATGATCCAATCGTCTAAATCGAAGGGCCAGCCGGTCTTGGATGGTCGGCTGGCCCTGAGCGTTACTTACTTCGAAAGCTGCTCGGAGACGAAGGCGAGAGACTTGTCGCCGTTCTGGGAGAGCTCAATGTACTGCTTACCGCGGCAGGCGACGCACTTGTTGCCCACGCGCTCGCAGTCTTTCTGAAGGTCGGCCAGGTAGCTTGCGGCCTGCGGAGCCAGGACGACCAGGTCAAAGTCGGGGAGCATGTCCACGTGGTTGCCATATGCCTCGGCAGCGGTCTCAAGATTGATGCCGCGCTCCTTGGCAGCCTTGGCCAGCGCGTTGGCGAGCAGACCCGAGGTTCCGCCGCCCTGGCAGAGCACGAGCACGCGCTTGCCGTTGAGGTCGCTGGCGGTCGTTGCCTCGGCAGCGGGTGCTGCAGAAGCGGCAGGGGAGTCGACCTTCACGGCCTCGGCAGCAGCGCCGGCGGCAACGCTCTTGGCGTCAGCCTTGCCCTGGAAGGCATCGTTGAGCTTGGCGGCCTTCTCGGCGTTCTTGGCGGCGAGCTCCTCCTGGGAGATCTCGGCCTCCTCGGCGCACTTCTGGGCGTCATAGGCACGGAAGAACGGGTAGTACAGGACAAAGTCGACGACCAGGATGAGGGCGAGCATCACAAAGGCGAGCGGCTGGAAGCCCAAGCCCATGATGGTGCCGATGGGGCCGGGGACGGTCCAGGGCAGGGTGTACATAAAGCCGTTCATGCCCAAGAAGTCGATAAAGATCTTGAGGATCCAGATGTTGGCGATCGGGGCAAAAACAAACGGGACAAAGAAGACGGGGTTGAGCACGATAGGCGCGGCGAACAGCAGCGGCTCGTTGACGGCAAAGCACACGGGGACGATGGCTGCCTTACCGACGGCGCGCATCTCCTGAGACTTGGCCAGGAAGCAGAACATGAAGACCAGGACGAGCGTGGCACCGGTGCCGCCCATGCAGACGACGAAGTACTGGGCACCCTGGGTCAGGACAGCGGAAGCGTGCTGGCCAGCCTGGAACGCAGCCAGGTTGTCGGTCATGTTGGCAACAAGGGCGGCGGCGATGGCGGGCTCGACGATCGAGGGGCCGTGGACGCCGACGAACCAGAAGAGGCTCATGGCACCGTAGATCACAGCGAGGCCGATGTAGCCGTCGGCGGCGGTGAACAGGGGCTGGAACACCTGGATGACGCCCTGGGCAAAGCAGAAGCCAAAGGCAGCGCGGAAGACGATGTCAAAGACCCAAAAGACGGTGATGCAGACGGAGAAGGGGATGATGTCCTTAAAGGTCTGCGAGATGTTGGGCGGAACCTGCTCGGGCATCTTGACGGTGATGTTGCGCTTAATAAAGAACTTGTAGATGATGCCGGTCGCAAATGCAGCGATGAAGGCAGTCAGCAGGCCTTTGGAACCAAGATAGGTGGTGTTGAAGCCGCTGGCGGCGTCCGTGGCGATCGTGTCGCTCGAAAGGAGCAAGAAGCCGATGATGGCCGCGCACATGCACGAGATGAAGTTGATCTGGTTGTTCTTGGGCAGGTCGCGGTTCTGAGCGTCGGCGAAGTGCTTGGCCGTGGTGGCGGCGCAGGCGATGGCCAGGATGCCCATGGAGTAGTTGTAGCACTTCCACAGGGCGTTGTTGATGTCATCGGGCCAGTAGAAACCCCAGATGTTGGGGACCGAGGCTACCAGGCAGAAGATGGACGAGAAGATGATGATGGGGATGACGGAGATAAAGCCGTCGCGGATCGCCTTGAGGTACTTGTTGCGGGCGATCGCGTTGAAAAAGGGTTGGCCCTTTTCGATGATGGCGATGAGTTGCTCCATGCAATGCTCCTAAGAGTCGGTGGGTTAGCAACGATGGTAGCTTTTGGTGTTTGGTTGCCAAAATGTTGACGTTGCCATTTTGCGACACAAAAAAGACGCGAACTGATGGTTCCTGTGCCTGCGAACCGTCGATTCCTTATGCGTAAACGTTTGAGCCGCCCGGTGGCTCTGTGTTTGCACAATGGCAACGTTAACATTTGGACTACAAAAGCCGTTCGGGGAAGCAAAAATGTCGGTGAACGGTAGGTTTTGGGTGGTGAGCGTATGGCGGAGGAGGCGTTAGATATACTTAAAGACGTTTCATTTGACTGCGTAGGGTGCCACCAATGGCATCGTTGACATAGAAAGATCGACCTATGGCCGCTGTTAAAAAATCGGTATCCGTCAAAGACGTGGCACGTCTCGCGGGCGTCTCGGAGCAGACGGTCTCGCGCACCGTGCATGATTCGCCCAGCGTGCGCCCCGAGACCAAGGAGCGCGTGCGCGCCGCCATGCGCGAGCTTGGCTATCGTCCAAACTTTGCCGGCCGGTCGCTGCGTCGCGGCAAGTTCAAGACGGTCGGCGTCGCCATGTTCAACATTACCGGTACCGGCAACCTCGACCGTATGGAGGGCTTTGCCGCCGCAGCCGACAAACACGGCTATGCCATCACCCTTACTAAAGTAGATGGACACCCCTATACCCTCGAGAGCGCATCAACGCGCATGAGTGCGCTGCCGGTGGACGGCATGGTTGTGATCATGAACCGCATGCCGGCGGATTTTGGCACCTTTGAGCCGCTGCCCGGTATGCAGACGGTGCTCGTTACCATGCTGGAGCACCCGCTGTGCTCGACGGTCGATAACGACCAGTTCGATTGCTCGCGCCAGGTGGTCGAGTACTTGCTGGGGCAGGGGCACAGGACCGTGCACTTTATCTCGTGCCCCGAGCGCTCGCTTTCGGGCATGCAACGCGAGGAGGGCTGGCGTGAGACATTGCGCGCGCATGGTATTGAGCCGCCGCGACTCGTCCGTGGCGATTGGACGGCACGGAGCGGGTATGCTGCCGGTCAGGCTCTGGCGGACGATCCGACCTGTACGGCCATTTATGCTTCCAACGATGCCATGGCCTACGGCTGCATTCGCGGGCTCGAGTCGTGCGGAAGGCGCGTGCCCGAGGACGTAAGCGTGGTGGGTGTTGACGATAGTTTGGGCGATATCGTGCCCGATCGTCGCCTGACTACGGTGCGCTTTGACAACAAGCGCGTCGGCATGTGGGCGGTCGACAAGATTGCCGGCGCCGAGGGCGCTGCACCCGGTGTGGAGCACATGCTGTTTCCGGGTGTGCTCGTCGAGGGCGATACGGTGCGCTATGTACGCTAGGGTGCGGACCTGTTTGGGTTGCCGCTAATTGTGTTCGAGAATGTTCAGATTGGTTTAAAAACCGTTCACGGGCGAAAAGCAACCGTTCATAGCTCGAAATTACGTTTTGCGCTGTTCTTTTTTGTTTGAATGTTAATGTTCCTGCCATACACAGCGCAGCGCGTATGCCCGGACGCGATGCTCTCCGTTGGTTCATATGTGAAAGGAACGCAATATGGCAACCAAAGAAGAAATCTCGATGGTTGGATTCGAGATTGTCGCATACGCGGGCGACGCCCAGACCGATCTGCTTGCAGCGCTCGATGCTGCTCGCGAGGGTGATTTTGAGAAGGCCGAGCAGCTGCACAAGGATGCCAGCGATGCACTTATCGGCGCCCACGACACGCAGACCAAGCTGCTTTCGCAGGAGGCCGGCGGCGGCGAGATGGAGATGACCTTCATCATGGCTCACGCTCAGGATACTCTCATGACCACCATGATCCTGGAGAAGCAGACCCGCTTTACCATCGATGCCTATAAGCGCATCGCCGCACTCGAGGCTAAGCTCGCCTAACGAGCTCTCACAACCAAGTCCCCTTCCAAAAGCTCTGCCGCTACCCGCGGCAGGGCTTTTTCTGTTTACCCGGCACTCGGGGACGTTCCTTATCTGCCGGCAGTTTGGGACACTCCTGCCATGCATTCGATCCTTTGAGGATGGAAGAAACCGGGTCATTAGGTTTGCTGCGGTGCCGACTCGGTCTGTCGGTTACAAAACTATGCCGGTTTACTACGATGAATCGCATTCTTTCAACTATGGAAAGAACAGCGTTATCAAAGCCGCAGGTAGAAAGCTTGTCATTTTCTGCTAATAGCAAATGTGGTCGGTCCTATCGGTTTTATCGTAGTAAACCGGCATAGTTTTGAAATGGCACTATTCGACTAGCAGCGTTATGGAGCTTCTGCACGCCCTCCCGTTCGGTTTTTTGCTGGGTGGGTATACTTCCATCCGCAATACAGACCGGACTGAGGAGGTATCCAAATGCCGGATAACGGGTCAATACAAAAAAGAGATGCGCGCGAGATGGCTCATGGGCGTCCTGTCCAGATAACCGAGCACACGACGGTAACCGAGCTACAGCCCAGCCTGTCCGATGTTGTGTGCGCAAACAAAAAGCTGCAGATTGGCTTTATCGTTGTGCTCGTGGTACTGGCGCTGCTGTCGGGCTTTGTAGCTCGTCCGCATTTTGCCGATACCAAGACTTGGGACTCCACCATCGAAGTCATCGATCAAAAGAAGGGCAATGTTTTGGCGCTCACGACCTCGTGCGTTGCCCTATCTGCGGGCATTACCGCGCTGCCGGGTGATACGGGAACGCCGGTCGCCGAGCAGCTCGCGCAGCTTTCGGGTAACCTGGGCATCGTGCTCGCCGTGCTCTACCTCGAGAAATATTTGCTCACGATTTTGTGGTCGGTTGGCTTGGGCATCTTAATCCCATTTGCGTTGGTGCTTTTTGCGGTGTCGCTTGGCTTCCACGGGCGCTGGAGCACGAGCGCCGTCCTGCGCCGTGTGGCGACGCGCGTGTTGGTGGTTGCCGTAATCGGCATGGCGCTTGTGCCCGCGAGCGTATGGGTGTCGCAGAAGGTCGATGAAACGTATCGCGTAAGTATTGAGCAAGCTGAGCAAAAGGCAGCGGACGCTGCGGAAAAGACCGATACCACGGACAAGTCAGGCGAGACCAGCTCAAAATCGAACAAGAAAAAGTCCGAGACCACGGAGTCCAAAAACGTGCTCGAACAGTTGACTGACGGGGCCTCGAGCCTGGTCACGTCGGTGACCAGCGGTGCCAAGCAGATGACCGACAAGATCGTGCAGCAGGTGACCGACCTCATCGAAGGCGTCATCGTGATGATCGTGACCTCGTGTGTGATTCCTCTACTGGTGCTCGTGGCGTTCCTATGGCTAGGACACGTGCTGCTGGGGATCGATATCTCTGGCCCGGCGAACTATTTGACGGGCCGTTTTCTGAGCGCTCCGTCCAAACATGCCAAGAAGAGCGGGCAGTCTGAGTAGGCGGCAAAGCGATCTTTGGAAGATCAACCGTAAGAAGGGCGGCCGAGACACGTTCTCGGCCGCCCTTTTGTTTGTTGAACACGTGGTCGCTACGTCTGCGCCCGGTCCAAACGGCCGACAATCATCCGTGAACGGTATTTGTTCAAAAAAGAACAAAGACAAACAAATAATGGTTGCAGTCGGTGTTCGAATGTGTTCAAATAAACATGAACAGTGAAGAACCGCACATTCAGATGCCCGGACCTGAACGCGATTCAACACTTCCAAACAGAAACTACGCACCTGCGTATCTCTCAAGGAGGATGTCATGAGGGTTGTAATCGCTTCCGATGCCGACGGTATGTCGATGAAGGAGTCCATCAAGGAGATGCTCATCGCCGACGGTCACGAGGTCGTCGACTATTCCGAGACCCCTGCCGCGGACTTTGTTGATTCCGCGACCGCCGTTGCCAAGGACCTGCTGGAGCACAAGGATTCCCAGGGCTTCGCATTCGATAAGTACGGCGTCGGCTCCTATATGGCCGCCGTCAAGATCAAGGGCATGGTCGTCGCCAACATTTCCGACGAGCGTTCCGCCTACATGACCCGCGAGCACAACGGCTCGCGCATGGTCACCATGGGCCCGGGCGTTGTGGGCACCGAGGTCGCCAAGAAGATCGCCCGCGAGTTCCTGCGTGCTCAGTACGCTGGCGGCCGTCACCAGATCCGTGTCGACATGCTCAACAAGATGGCCTAACGAGAGCCACCGAGAACTCGAACTTCTACCTCAACTTGTGAATTCAGACGAAAGGACGTTCTGATGAAGAAGACCATCGCAATCGGTTGCGACCATATCGTTACGGACGAGAAGATCTATCTGGCCGACCGCCTGGAGCAGGCTGGCTACAAGGTGCTCGACTGCGGCACCTACAGCCACACCCGTACGCACTATCCCATCTACGGTAAGGCCGTGGGCGAGGCTGTTGCCAGCGGCAAGGCCGACTTTGGCGTGGCCCTGTGCGGCACCGGCATTGGCATCACCAACGCCGTCAACAAGGTCCCCGGCGCTCGCTGCGCCCTGGTTCGCGACATGACCTCTGCCCTGTATGCCCGTCGCGAGCTCAACGCCAACATCGTGGGCTTTGGCGGCAAGATCACCGGCGAGTTCCTGATGGCCGACATCATGCTTGCCTTCCTGGAGGAGCCCTACGAGAAGACCCCCGAGCACGATGCCCTGATCGCCAAGATCGATGCCTGCAATAAGGCCGACGCCGAGGCTCAGGCTGACCCGCACTTCTTTGACGAGTTCCTCGAGAAGTGGGACCGCGGCGAGTATCACGACTAAGGGGGTTCCGGCGTTTTAACAAACGCCGGATCGGTCGACGCTGCGCGGCCCCCAGGCACCCCATCTCGCCGCTCAAACCGTCGCTCGCGTACATGAAGTACGCGTCGCTCCTCTTTCGCGGCGACCTGGGGCACCTGAGCGCCGCTCGCTGACGTTGAGGGTGCCTGTGGGGTTGCCCTTGTTGTTGCGAAGCTTTCTGGTACAGCTAGCTGCTCCGATAACACGTTTGCTTGCTTGGCTTGAGTGCTTCGCTCTTGGCGGTCCCCGGCATTCTGCAGCTTTTCAATTGACGGCTCGCGTTTCTGTGAGGGGGCGCGGGCCGGTTTTCTATCAGCCCTATTGACTCGGCGGGCTGTCGTAAGAAAGGGAAGGCTCCTATGGGGTTTGTTCTTGATAACGGTTTGATTCGTGTGGCGTTGAGCACGGCGGGCGGGTCGTTCACTTCTATTGCGGCCAACGGCCGTGAGTACCTGTGGCAGGGTGACCCGGCGGTCTGGTCGGGCCAGGCACCCATTTGCTTCCCGATCTGCGGCGGCCTTCGTGACGGTCGCGCGATGACCATGGGCGGCCGCGAGGTAAACCTCGCCCGCCACGGCTTTGCGCGCAAACAGGAGTGGAAGCTCGAGGAGCAGAGCGACAACATGGCTGCGTTGAGCCTAAGCTCTGCCGACCATGCCGAGTTGCTCGAGCAGTACCCGTATCCGTTTAAGATCGTTGCTCGTTACACGATCGATTCGGAAAAGGTGACCGTGTCGTACGAAGTGACCAACGAGGGCACCGAGGATATGCCATTCTTTATGGGTGGTCACCCCGGCTTTAAGTGCCCGCTCGACGAGGGCGAGTCCTATGACGATTACGAGCTCCGTTTTGAGCAGCGTGAGGCCACCGAGCTCTGTACCGCCGTTCCCTCGACGGGCTTGATTGATGTTGAGCATCGCAGCAAGAACCCCATGGTCGGCCAGAACTTGCCGCTTACCCACGAACTCTTCGACTTCGCGGAGACCATCTTTGATGTGCTCGAGAGCCGCGTGGTTACGCTGACCAAGAAAACCGAGGACAAGGGCGTGCGCCTGACGTTCCCCGATATGCCGTACCTGATTGTGTGGAGCAAGCCCGAGGGCGACTTTGTGGCCGTGGAACCGTGGGGCGGCCTGTCCACCTGCTCCGACGAGGACGATATTCTGGAGCACAAGCGTGGCTGCCTGGTGGCCAAGCCGGGGGAGACCGTTACCCGCGGCTTTGAGATCGAGATCCTTTAACGAGCTATCGTATGTTTGGGGCGGGTCATGCCGCCCCGGAACAGGAGTTCAACATGATTCTGACCGTTACCATGAACCCGTCGATCGATACATGCTATCAGCTCGACAAGCTGATCATCGACGACGTTAACCGTGTGACGCCCGAAAAGACCGCTGGCGGCAAGGGCCTCAACGTGAGCCGTGTTCTGCTGCAGTTGGGCGACGATGTGCTCGCGACCGGTTTGCTCGGCGGCCACATGGGTGCCTATATGGCCGAGCTTATGGATGCCGACGGCGTCAAGAACGACTTTGTGCCCATCGCCGGTGAGACGCGCATTTGCCTGAATATTCTGCACGAGGGTAATCAGACCGAGCTGCTGGAGAGCGGCCCGCAGATCGCCCCGGCCGAGCTCGAGGCCTTTACGGCCAAGTTCGCCGAGCTTGCAGCGAAGGCGGACGTTGTGACGCTTTCGGGCTCGCTGCCGCGTGGCGTCGATGCTGGCTACTATGCTGAGCTCGTCAAGATCGCCGAGGAGGCGGGCGCCAAGGTGCTGCTCGACACCTCGGGTGCATCGCTGGAGGCCGCGCTGGAGTCCGACGCTAAGCCTGAGCTCGTAAAGCCCAACCTGACCGAGATTAACGGCCTGCTGGGTACGTCCTTTACGACCGAAGATGTCGATGCCCTACGCGAGGCGCTTGCCGCCGATGACCGTTTTGCCGGTATCCCCTGGGTTGTCGTTTCGATGGGCGCTGCCGGTTCGGTGGGCTTCCATGAGGGTCGCGCGTTCCGCGCCAAGACGCCCGCGATTGCGGCTGTGAATGCGACGGGTTCCGGCGACTCGACCATCGCCGGCTTTGCGCATGCCATTGCTGCTGGTGCCGACGACGTCACGGTGCTCAAGACCGCCAATACCTGCGGCAAGCTTAACGCCATGGATCCCAAGACCGGCCACCTGGTCATGGACCGCTGGGACGAGATCTACAACAACGTTGAGGTCGTAGAGTTGTAGCGGTTGCGACTCCTAATAGAATGAGCGTGGATAATCTCCCGCTTTCGGTGCCCATACGAGCTCAAAGTGGGAGATTTTCCACGCTCGAGTCATTAATCGTTGGGGACGTTCTTGTTTGACTAGTCGTTTAAGAACGTCCCCAACGACTACATTCAAAAACGGCGCCCGTCGGCGATGTTGCCGGCGGGCGCCGTTGTCTTGAAGACGAAATAGTCCGTTTTCCTCCGTCTCCAAGGGATCATTACAGTGAGTCGATAAAGCGCTGTTGGGCGGCGCGGCCGGCTTCGTCCCACTTAAAGACGCCGGCGTTGTCGAGCACGTGGCCAAACACCACGCCGACCTCCTCGTGCAGGATGTCGATGGCGTTGTCCGCCGTAAGCTCGTCGGCGCGGCGGGCATAGACGTCCTCGGCCCACGCGGCATGGCTGCGGCAAAGATCGTCGCTCTCGAGCGCTGCGGCAAGGTCGTAGCTGGCATCAGCCTTGGCTGCCAGCAGGTGCTCGCGGACAGCGCCGAGCTCGGGAACCAGGCGCGGCGGAAGAATAGCCAGGCCCATAACCTCGATCAGGCCGATGTTCTCCTTCTTAATGTGGTGATACTCGGCATGCGGGTGGAAAACGCCCAGCGGATGCTCGTCGGTCGTGATATTGCAGCGAAGCGCCAGGTAGGCCTCGTAAATCTCGCCGCCGGCGTTGCCGCGGGAGTCGACGCGGCGGATGACGGGCGTCACGGTGTTGTGCGCTACGCCGTCGGCCGTGTGCGCGATAACGCCCACAGACTCGTCGGTCCACTCGCGCCAGGCGAGGATAATCTTCTCGGCAGCGTCGAGCAGCTGAGCGCGGTCATGCGAGCGCAGGCGCAGCACCGAGAGTGGCCACTGCAGCACAGTGCCGGTGACCTGGTCAAAACCGGGCATGCTAAACTGCGAGACCTCGGCGGCATGCATCATGGGGAACTCGTGCGCGCCGCCCTGGAAGTGGTCGTGCGACAGAATCGAGCCGCCCACGATAGGCAGGTCGGCGTTGGAGCCGATGAAGTAATGCGGGAACAGGTCCACAAAGTCGAGCAGGCAGGTCAAGCCCTTGCGGTCGACGTGCATCGGACGATGCTCGGAGCTCATGGCAATGCAGTGCTCGTTAAAGTAGGCGTACGGGCTGTACTGGAAGCCCCAGCGCTCGCCGTTGAGCTGGATGGGGATAATGCGCAGGTTTTGGCGAGCGGGGTGAGCGCCGCCGTCGGCTGCGGCGGAGCGTCCGGGATAGCCCTCGTTTTCGATGCAGAGCTGGCAGGCGGGATACTTCTCGCCCGTGTTCTTGGCGGCACCTGCCGCGGCGATATCGCGCGGATCCTTCTCGGGCTTGGACAGGTTGATGGTGATCTCAAGATCGCCCCAGTTGGTGGGGGTGCTCCATTTGATGTTGCGCGCGATGGCGGCGCGGCGCACGTAGCCGGCGTCGCAGCACAGGCCGTAGAACCAGTCGGTCGCGGCGCGGGGCTCGTTGACGCCCATACGTCCGTTGAACTCTTCGTTTACAACCGAAGGCCTCGGCATGAGCGCACCCATGATGCGCATGGCGATGCGGTCGCGGCCTGACGCCGTGTCCTCGGCGGCACCGTTGGTAACGGCGGCCTCGGAAAGCGCGGCAAGCGTGCCTTCAAGATCAAAGTCGGGCAGGGTATTGGGGTGCAAGAGCGAGAGTTTCTCAACCTGGAGCGCCCAGGCCATATCGAGTGCGGGACCCGTGGCGCCGATGCACTCCAAAATGGTGTTGTATGCCCAGATCCGGTCGTCCTGGCCGATCATCGATCGGTGGATGGCGTACTCGATCAGGTTCTGCGCGGCCTCTCGCACGTCAGTCATTACAGCCATGCCGCGTAAGCCCCCTTGTCAGAGATGGCGTAGTGACGGGCAGAGCCCTCGCCCAGCCAGCCGTTCATCTTGGCAATGAAGGTGTCGACCAGATCGAGCGGCACGAAGGCCTGGATGGTGCCACCAAAGCCGCCACCGTGGATACGGACGGCGCCGCGGCCGTCGAGCACGTGCTCGGCCAGCGCCAGGGCATACATGGAAGGCTGCTCGGAACCCAGCTTGGCAACAACATTCTGCAGGTACATGGCAGAGCTGGCGCCGGACTCGCGCGTCAGGACCAGGAACTGGTCAATGTCGCCAGCGTTCAGGGCTGCCCAGCGCTTGTCGACCAGGCCGTTCTCGTACCAGTAGTGAACGGCACGCAGGCAAGCGCGGTCGCCCAGCTTGGCGCGCAGCTCGGGGAGCTTGGCGTCAAAGTCGGCAACGTTGACCTCGCACAGGCGTGCCTTGCCAAACTCGGCGGCGACGTCCTGCATCTCGCGCGGAACGGCGGCGTAGTCGTCGGTAGCCGCCACATGGTCGGCGCCAACCTTAACGAGCACGAGCGCATAGCCGTGATCCTCAAAGTTGAGCTCGAGCTTCTGGGTCTTAGGCTGAGCCTGATCCTCAAAGTCCATGTAGGCGAGGCCGCCCAGGCACACAGCCGCCTGATCCATAAGACCGCAGGGCTTGCCGTAATAGTTGTTCTCGGTGCGCTGGCTCATCTGGGCGAGCGCGACGGGCTCAATGGCGGGCGCGCCCCAGAGCGTCTCCATGGCGCGGCCGTAAGCCGCCTCGACAGCGGCGGAGCTAGAAAGGCCGCCACCCGAGGGGACGGAGCAGGTAAAGGCAAAGTCGAAGCCCTGGGGCTCAACGCCCAGAGCAGCGATTTCGTGGGCCATACCGCGCACGAGGCTTGCGGACGTGCCCTTCTCGGACTCTTGAATATCCAGCGTGTCGAGCGTGATCTCAAACGTAGGATAGCCCTCGTCGGCGACGCGAACCTTGTTGGAATCGGTCGCCACGGCAATGCCGTCGACGGCGACATCGAGCGAGCCGGCGATAACGTGACCGCCCTCGTGATCGGTGTGGTTGCCGCTGATCTCGGAACGGCCGGGCGCGTGCACATAGAGCACCTGGCGATCGCCGATGGGGCCAAACTCCTCCTCAAACAGCTTGGTGAGCGTGGCGAGTGTCTTTTCGTCGGGGGTGGTCATGAGGGTCCTTTCCTTGGCGCATACTGACGAGTTTTCCGTCGTAGTGAGTACGTTAACAATCTGAAGTGGCATAAACTCAGCATCTACGATGCCGCACGTTACGGGCTATGTTAACGTACTCATAACACAACACTTATCACTTTTTGAGAATCTGGTAATCGGTAGAAATCCAGCCGTGAACGGTATTGCCGTATGGACTTATAGAGCAGAAGAGTTGCGGATTGAAAAAGTAGAGTACGTTAACATGCGTCCGACGATAGCGGGCTTCGGCGCGGGGCGTATTTCTGCCCGGGCCGGCATGCACGCTATTCAGATCTCGCGAGGGTGAAGGTGATCCTGTGGTAAGGCGCCCGTCCAACGATACAGGTACGCGTCCGGTCTCCATGGCCGACGTCGCCCGCGCTGCTGGCGTTTCGCAGCAGACGGTTTCGCGCGTTGCCAACGGCCTCCCTAACGTCAACGAGCAGACGCGCCAGCGCGTGCAAGCCGCCATGCAGGAGCTCGGCTTCCGTCCGAGTTATGCCGGTCGCTCGCTGCGCGACGGCCGTTACCATTCGGTCGGTCTGTGCGTCAACGATGTCACCAAGTTTGGCAACCTCTCAATGATTGACGGCATCGCCAGCGCTGCTCGCGAGCATAATTGCGCCATCACGCTGGTCGAGATGTCCAAGACCGAGGAGTTTTCGCTTGCCGAGGCCACTCGCCGCATGGCAGCGCTGCCGGTGGACGGCATCATTATCGGCATGAGCCGTATGGCGCCCGATTTTGAGACGTTTGATCCACTGCCGGGCATTGGCACGGTCATCGTTACCATGTATGCGCATCCGCGCGTGACCACAGTCGATTCCGACCATTACGGCTGCTCGCTGTTGCTTATGGACCATCTGTTTGAGCTGGGGCACGAGCAGATTCGCTATATTGGCGGCCCGTCGTTCTCGGTCGACGAGCAATTTCGTCGCGCCGGTTGGCAGGATGCGCTCGAGCGTAAACACATCGAGCCGGCAGAGCCGCTCGAGGGCGACTGGTCTGCTAACAGCGGTTACGAGGCCGGCAGGTACCTGGCCGAGCATGACCGCGCCATGACGGCGATTTACGCGGCAAACGACCAGATGGCAAACGGCGCTATTGCAGCGCTGCGCGATAGCGGCCTGCGCGTGCCCGAGGACGTGAGCGTGGTGGGCGTCGACGATTCGCTCGATGATTTTGTCGCACACAACGAGCTCACGACCGTGCGATTCGATCTACATCAGCGCGGACGCGAGGTATTCGAGCATGCGGTTCCCGAGGCGGGTGCGGCGGACAAAACCGTTGCCATTCGTATTCCCGGACAACTCATCATTCGACATAGCACGGCGATACCGCGCGCATAGTTTGTGCTGATAAACGGCGATTTATCGCATTTCAATAACAATCGGTAAGGATGCCGGCAGATAGCTGTTGGGATGTAGCCGAGTGCTATGATAGACGGGCTCTTTTGTCTATCTAGGAGGCTTTGCCTGATGGAGATCACCAAGGATATCCGCTACGTTGGCGTCGACGATCACGACATTGACCTGTTCGAGGGCCAGTACGATGTGTCCGAGAACGGTATGGCATACAACAGCTACGTTATCTTGGGCGAAAAGATCGCTGTCGCCGATTCAGTCGACGGCGGTTTTGTTGACGAGTGGCTCGGCAACATCGAGGCCGTGCTCGATGGCCGTACGCCCGACTACCTGGTCGTCCATCACATGGAGCCCGATCACTCCGCCGGCATTGCCGCCTTTATGGAGCGCTACCCCCAGGCCCAGATCGTGGCCAGCATGGGCGCCTTCCGTATGATGGTCAACTACTTTGGTACCGATTATCCCGAGCGTAAGATGGTCGTCAAAGAGGGCGACGTGCTCGACCTGGGTGGCCACAGCCTAACGTTTGTCGGCGCCCCCAACGTGCACTGGCCCGAGGTGATCTTCTCCTACGAGTCCACCGACAAGGTGCTCTTTAGTGCCGACGGCTTTGGCAAGTTCGGCGCCAACGACATCGAGGACCCGGAAGGCTGGGCTTGCGAAGCGCGCCGCTACTACTTTGGCATCGTCGGTAAGTTCGGCAAATTCGTGCAGACCGTGCTCAAGAAGGCCGCCGATCTGGATATCCAGATCATCTGTCCGCTCCATGGTCCTGTTCTTACCGAGAATCTGGGCTATTACCTCGACACCTACAACACCTGGTCGAGCTATCAGCCCGAGGACGAGGGCATCACGATTGCCTATGCGAGCGTGTACGGCCATCTGAAGGCCGCCGTTGAGGAGCTTGCGTCTGCGCTCGAGGCCCGCGGCCAGAAGGTTTCCGTCTTTGACTTGGCTCGCGACGACATGGCCGAGGCCGTTGAGGATGCGTTCCGCTATGACCGTCTGGTGCTCGCCTCCATCACCTATCAGGGCGAGATCTTCCCGTTCATGAGCACCTTTATCCACACGCTTGCCGAGCACGCCTATCAGAACCGTACGGTGGCGCTCGTTGAGGCCGGCTCCTGGGCGCCCACCGCTGCCAAGGTTATGACCAAGGAGCTCGAGGGTATGAAGGACATCACGCTGACGCAGAATAAGGTGACCGTCCTGGGTTCGCTCAACGACGCCTCGCGCGCTCAGATCGAGGCCCTCGCCGACGAGCTTTCCAAGTAGCGATACGTTCACTTTCAACGCTCAAACCACCACAAAGGGGACAGGCACCTTTGTGGTGGTTTTTGTTTAAGCGCCGGCGATGACGAGATTTGGGCGGGCGTCGTCGACGGTCTCGGCGATTGAGGTGGCGACGGCATCGTCGGGGTCACGGTCCATCACGATAGTGTTGACGTCGGCAAGCTCGGCAAAACGGTACATGCCGCGTCCGTTGACCTTGCTGCCATCCATGAGGGCGACGTTTTGACGGGCGGCACCGACCATAGCCGCTTTGGTTTCGGCCATCTGCGGAAAGTCGGTCGTAAAGCCGCAGCCGGGAACAAAAGCGCCAGGGCACATGACAGCAAGGTCGGCATGGACCATTTGGAGCGCCTGCATGGTAAGTGGGCCGTACAGATAGCGATGACCTTTGCGCAGTGCCCCGCCCAGCATGACGACATCGACCGAGGGCATGCTCTCGTCGATGTAATCGGCGATGGTAATGTCGGCCGTGATAACGGTGATGCCGTTGCGTTGATCGAGGAGCCGAACGAACTCGAGTGCCGTGGTGCCCGAGTCGACGAGCAGGGTGTCACCATTGCCGACGAGTTCAATGGCGCTTTGTGCGATGGCCTGCTTGGCGGCGACGTTGACGTTGATGCGGCGATCCTGGGTTGATACGGTCAGCCGCTTCTGGAGCGACACGGCACCGCCATGCGTGCGACGCAGCTTGCCGGATTCGGCGAGCGCGTCCAGGTCGGCGCGGGCGGTGACGGAGGACACGCCAAAGGTTTGGGCGATTTCTGCTACTTGCACCGAGGCGTTATGTTCGAGCATCTCCATGATGGCGGCACGCCGCTCATCGGCGAAAGCTCGGGTTGTCGCATGGGCCATATCCGCTCCATCATCGTCTGAAATTTGCAGGAATTGTGTTGAGTCCATTTTCGTTCATTTTCTTTTTAAGTAAGAAAACGCCTTTTGATTACTTACTTTTTCTATAAAAGAAAGACGCTGAACGCCCAAAATTCAATATCGAACACGCCCACTCAGCTCCAATTCCTTCCGTTTACTTTTCAAAAACGACTGTATTGACCTGCATGGGCTCAATATCTCGCACATGCAGAGCCGCTGAATTTCATACAATGAGCGAAGCAAAACGCAAGGTAAAACGCCTTGCGGACACGTACGCCCGATGTCCAGATGCGGGCGAGGGAGAGGAGCAAACGCTCATGGCACTTGTTACCACCGAAAAGATGCTCAAGGACGCTCAGGCCGGCCACTACGCCGTTGGCGCTTTCAACGTCGAGAACCTCGAGTTTGTTATGGCCGTTCTGGCTGCCGCCGAGGAGACCAAGTCCCCCGTCATCATGCAGACCACCCCGGGCACCATCAAGACCGCTGGCCTGGATTACTTCTACGGCATGGTCAAGGCTGCTGCCGAGCGCGCTTCCGTGCCCGTCGCTCTGCACCTCGACCACGGCGATGGCTATGACCGCTGCATGCAGGCTTTCCGCACTGGCTACACCTCCGTCATGATCGACGGTTCGCACGAGTCCTTCGAGGACAACATCGCCCTGACCAAGTCCGTCGCCGACGCTGGCCGCGCCATGGGTGTGCCCGTCGAGGCCGAGCTCGGTAAGGTTGGCGGCAAGGAGGACGACGGTCCCGCGGTTGAGGGCGAGAGCCCCTACACCGATCCGGCCGAGGCCAAGGAGTTCGTCGAGCGCACCGGCTGCACCTCGCTGGCCATTGGCGTTGGCACCAGCCACGGCGTGTACACGAGCGATCCTCACATCGAGCAGTCCGTGGTCAAGGCCATCCGCGACGCCGTCGACGTGCCGCTGGTTCTGCACGGTACCTCCGGTGTGCCCGATGAGCAGGTTGCCGAGGCCGTGAAGAACGGCATCTGCAAGGTTAACTACGCCACCGAGCTGCGTCAGGCCTACACCAAGGGCTTCATGGCCTACATGGCCGAGAACCCCGCCTGCTTCGATCCCAAGAAGCCGGCCAAGGAGGGTATGCGTGAGATCACTGAGCTGGTTAAGATCCGCATGACCAACCTCAACTCTGTGGGCAAAGCAGAGTAACAGCAAGGGTACTCTGATCCCACCGGACGGTTTGGGCGGGTCCCGTACTTAGTTTCCAAAACGTCCTCGCGCATGAAGGCCCCCGTTGTCTCGCTTCTTCGAAGCGTTGACAACGGGGGCCTTCGCGCTGCGGAATGATTTTGGAAACTAAGTACGGGACCCGCCAAACCGTTCTGCTCAATCGCCCTTGTGGCGTTAGTGTCGGAAAAATAAGACGTTGCTTTTTGCCCCCTGCGGAAAGATTGGGGAACTAAGCCCTCGTCCCTCCCAAGCTGACCTACTCGAGGTCGTCGCCCTTATGGCGTTAGGGCGGAAAATAATAAGAAGCCTTCGCGCTGCGGAATGATTTTGGAAACTAAGTACGGGGACCCGCCCAAGCCGTTCTGCTCAATCGCCCTTGTGGTGTTGGGACTGAAAGGGTGGGACGCGTGGGTTATTTGGTTGTTAGGGTTAGTAGGTCGTTGGGGGTTTTGAGGTTGTAGGTGGCGTTTGGGATATCTTGGTGTGATCCCCATGCTGCTCGGGCAAAACTGACCCCTGCTGAAGTTGCGCATTGTTCGTCGTAGACGGTGTCGCCAACGTAGACGACGTTGCCAGGATTCGCGCCCGCACGTCGGAGATATTCGAGCATGGGTGCGGGTGCGGGTTTATGTTCGGTTGTGTCTTCGACAAGGATGATGTGCTCAAAATACTTATCGAAACCAAGGGGTGCAATTTCTTTTGCGTATTCGTCGCGCGCACGTGAGGAGACGATGCCAAGTTTGCAGCCGCTATCGGCGAGTGTTGCGATGACTTCAAGCAAGCCTGGAAACACGCTGATGGTGCTTTTAAAGCTGGCGGCAACTTGGCACCAGCGATCCAACGTTGCCTGCGAGTAGATCCCAAGTTTCTCAAGGGCATCCTTGCCGGGTATGCCGAGGGCAAAGTCAAGCTCGTGTCGGGGAAGCGTTTTGCTGGTCTCTTCTTGGACAATCTGGACAAGCGATGACAGAACGCTTTCTTCTGTATCTGCCAATGTCCCATCAACGTCAAATACGATATGGTCAAAGTGCTTCATATGATTGCTCCTCTCTGTTGTTTGCCTGCAAGTTTGATGCAGTGACAGAAGAAGGGTTAGCGGGATTTCTGCCTGGTGCTATCGAGATTCTGCCTCGCTGCTCGATAGCTCGAAGGAGTGCACCCCATTTGTTCTTTAAATACCTGGCCAAGATGGCTTGCTGTTATAAATCCGCATTGGCGCGCGACTGTCTGTACCGTTCGCGTGGTGTGTGCCAAAAGTTCGCAAGCACGGTTTATGCGGTATGCGCGTAGATATGCCGCCGGGGTCGTTCCTGCACAAGTTTCGATAATGCGGTAACACTCTCTTTCGCTTACGCCGGCTGCAGATGCCATCTGGGGCACATCTATAGCGGCTGCATAGTTTGCGCGGATAAAGTCCAGGATTGCCTTGAACTGTACGTCGCGGCTGGTCATCCAAGAGGCGCCGTCGGAAGAAAAGAGCGGTTCGGTCTTGGCGTTAATCTGAATCCAGAGCTCTGACAAACTATTTCGAAGCGCCATCTCGTTCTGCGGCTGTTGAAGGTCGTGGCTAAAGGAGCTCTTCAGCAAATCGATAAAGGGCATATCGTCGGGATTGGTGGGCGACCATTTGAGCACATCGACGCCTCGACATTGAAGCAATGGGTTGATGTAGCGCTTTTGGAGACGTCCCGCGGGATCGCCGAGCATCGACGGCTGAAAGATATGCAGCATTTGAATGGCTGGCGCCGAATTGGGTGATTGCAGCGTACTGTGCAAAACGCCGCCGTTGATAAAGCCGGCGGACCCTTCCTCAAAGCGTACGTGCTCATGAGCCGCGTGCGTTCGATAGTCAATCGCTCCCTGCTCCATGTAGAAAAGCTCAACTTCGGAATGCCAGTGCCAGGGGACGGAATTGCCCGGATAGCGAGCGAATTCTGCGCGTTCGGCAATATAGGGCCAGTCTTCGGCGGTCTCGGGAAACGCTTCCTCGCGTCCTCCGCGGTGCAATTCTATGTGATCCATGTTTCGCATGGCATCAGTATAAAGCGCGATGGGCTTAGATTGCTCTTGCCTGTTCGGGGAACGCCTTGTCTAGGGATGCTTGGAGCTTTTCGAAGGAAGCTCGTAAGTTGAGGCTCTGATCGGCTGAGCGCTTGGTTTTTGTGGTGGGGGAGTCGAGGAGGCCGTTTCTCTGTGTCGGGGGGAAGGAGAAAAGGTTTGCATGTTTTAGGGATGGCTGCTGTGCTGCGTCATTGGAAGAATGCATGCTTTTGCGGCCTCCTCGATATCCACCAAAAGGATGCGCTCGGGGTTTGCTGCTAGGTCCCGTGCGCTGGCTACATTATGCCGCGGCTGCCGCAAAGAAGCGCTAAAGAAAGGCTTAACCTGGTTTGGTGTTACGATGAAACTGCAGGTCAGAGGTATCGAGTAACACTCTTGAAAGGGTTTGAGCTTAAGGGCTTTCTAAGGTTTGTGACGTGGATGTGGCGCGGACGTGCGTAGCGTGTGAATGCTCGCTGTTAGCGCTGCGGCTCTGTGGCGCGCACCTGCTCGATGACCTTTTCCATCGTGGCGTCGATGCGGTCTTTTTTGAGTTCGCATTCCCAGATGGTTATGGGCGTCCAGCCCATTTGAGTGAGCGCTGCCACAGCAGCACGGTCGCGCTCGACGTTGCGACGGAACTTTGCCTCCCAAAACTCAACGTTGCGCTTGGGCTGGCTTGGGTTGCACTTGGGGCAGCGGTGCCAAAAGCAACCGTTGACGAAGATGGCGATCTTGCGGCCGGGGAAGGCGATGTCGGGCTTGCCGGGTACCTTCCATTCCAAACGATAGCCCGTAAGGCCCGCGGCCCGTAGGCGCTGACGTACGAGCAGCTCGGGCTTGGTGTTGGCGCGCTTGTTGCCCTTCATGGACTTTTTGATGGCGGCGCGACGGCGGACCAGTTCGCGCTCGTCAGCGGAGAGGTCCGAGGTATCGATGCCGTCGAGCAGACCGGGCTTGGGACGCTTTTTGCTGCGGCGTTTAGGTGCGCGCTTGGGTTTGGTGGCGGGTTTGTCGGTTGTGTTGGGCGCGGCGTCATCGGCGGAGCTTGCCTCAAGCCGATCTTCCTTTAACTCAATCAGAGCATCGATGAGCCCCTTGTCGGCGGGCATCCACTCCACCGTGGCAAGCGAGGTGCGCGGAATCCAGCGGATATCGAGCTGGCGGTCGTGCTTCTGGGGCTCATCGGATTCATCGGCGAGCGAGCAGTAGTAGCACTCCATGGAGAGATGGAAATCGGGATAGTCATACTCAACGGTGTAGAAGTCACGCAGGTTGGTGACCTTCACCTGCAGCTCTTCTATGAGCTCGCGGCGCACGGCGTCTTCTGGCGTCTCACCGCGCATGAGCTTGCCACCGGGGAACTCCCAAAGTCCCTGCATGTCGCCATAGCCGCGCTGCACAGCCAGTAGCTCGTCGGATCCTTCCTTGCGAATGATCCCGGCGGCAACATGAACAGTCTTCAACAGGAGTCCTCTCTCAACATCAACACGTGGCAGACTACGCTTACCTTACGCAACGGTAAGGCAAGCGTAAGCCATATCGATGGTAGCCGACTCGGCATCTTGCGACTATAGATGCCGTAGACTAATCGCAAGAAAGGACTCGGTATGCAAACCACGCACATGGCGACCCCGGTACTGGAGGTCGCGCATCTCGAAAAGGTATATGGAGCGCTGGGCAACGTGACCCGCGCGCTCAACGACGTCAGCTTTACCGTCAACCGCGGTGAGTTCGTTGGCATCATGGGCGCCTCGGGCTCGGGCAAGTCGACGCTGCTCAACTGCGTGTCGACCATCGATAGCGCCACGAGTGGCACCATCCGCATCAACGGCCAGGACGTGACGCGCATGAAGCAGGCCAAGCTTTCGCAGTTCCGCCGCGAGGAGCTGGGCTTTATCTTCCAGGACTCCAACCTACTCGATACGCTCACGGCACGCGAGAACATCGCCCTGCCGCTCACCATCGCCCGCACAAACTCGGCAGAGATCTCGACCCGCGTGCAGGATGTGGCCGCGCGCCTGTCTATCAGTCAGGTGCTCGACAAGTATCCCTACCAAATGTCGGGCGGCCAGCAGCAGCGCGTTGCCGCGGCTCGCGCGCTCGTCACCGACCCCACCATGATCATGGCCGACGAGCCCACCGGCGCCCTCGATTCCAAGAGCGCTCGCCTGCTGCTCGAGAGCCTGGAGGCCCTTAACCGCCGCCTGCGCGCCACCGTGCTCATGGTTACGCACGACAGTTTTGCCGCCAGCTACACGAGCCGTGTGCTGTTTATTCGCGACGGCAAGATCTTCACCGAGCTGCGCCGCGGCGACACCGACCGCCGAGAGTTCTTCGACCGCATTATGGAGGTCGTTGCCATGATGGGCGGTGAAGGCTCCGATGCTCTGTAAACTCGCTTGGGGCAACGTCCGCCGCGCCGGCCGCGACTACCTCGTCTACTTGCTGACGCTCACCCTGGGTGTCACGGTCTTCTATGCCTTCAATACCGTCTCGATGCAGGTCGACATTGCCGGCATCAAGGAGGAGGGACTGTCCGAGCTCATGGGCAGCATGCTCGGTTACCTGACGTACTTTTTGGCCGGCGTCATGGCCTTTTTGATGGTGTATGCCAACAACTTCATCATGAAGCGCCGCAAAAAGGAGTTCGGCCTGTACCAGGTGCTCGGCATGCGCCGCGGGCGCGTCGCCACGATCATGGCGCTCGAGACCGTGATCGTTTCGGTCGGCGCCTTTGTCGCCGGCATTGTGCTGGGCGTGGGGCTCTCCCAGCTCATGACATTCTTTACGGCCTCGCTCTTTAAGACACAGATCGCTAATTTCCACTTCTTTTTCTCGGTGCATGCGTTCAACCTGACCCTTGCCTGCATGCTCGTGATGTTTGTGCTCACGCTGCTGCTGAACCTTCGCGCCGTGCGCCGCACCAGGCTCATCGAGCTTATGGGTGCCGAGCGTCGCAACGAGAGCATCAAGACGCGCAACCCCTGGATCGCGATTGCCATCTTTGTCGTGGGCGTGGTGCTTGTGGGCGTGGCCTATTACCGTCTGCTACGTGATGGGTTCCCGCTGACTGCGACGGACAGCAAGCCGCAAGAGGCCATGAGCCAGTTTGGCATTACGACCGCTATGGTTACAGTGGGTACCTTTGCGCTGTTCTGGGGACTCTCGGGCATGCTCATCAAGCTGCTGCAGAGCCTGCGCGGCGTGTACTGGCGCGGCCTCAACATGTTTACCGTGCGCCAGCTTGCGGCCAAGGTCAACACGGTGTGCTTTTCGATGGGCGTCATCGCGATGATTCTGTTTTTGGCCATTACCTCGGTGACCTGCGGTATGTCGATTGCCAACGTGATGAACGAAAACCTGGAGCGCTATAACCCTGTTGACGTGTCTCAGACGTATGTCTATTACACGCCCGAAACGCTCGACTACTACAAGGAGTATGTCAATCCGTCTGAGGCCGATCGCATGGTGCTGGCCGATGCAACGGTCGATTTGTACGCTGCATGGCATGGCGATCGTAAAGATCCCGATAACGTTGCAGACGGTATTAAGGGCAAGTCGGCGGACAACAACGACGAGACCGGCAAGAAGGTCAATATCGCCGATGTTGCCGGTGAACATGTGCAGATCGATTCGTATCTGAGTTACCCGCTTGGCGGCTCGGGCCCCTCGGTGGTGGCGGGTGAGATGTGCAAGGCCATGGGCGAAAAGCTTCCCAAGGCGCTCGAGGGAAGCAACGCCGATGCGATGGGTCTGTTTGTGACGCCGGCGAGCCAGTACAACAAATTGCGCCAGATGATGGGCGAGGAGCTGGTGAGCATTGGCCGGGACCAGTACTTGCTTACGTGTGATATGGGCGGTGAGCTGGGCGACCTGTACACCAAATACATGGCCGGCGGCCATGCCCTCACCTTGGGCGGGCATGAGCTCAAGCCCGCAACCGATAAGTCGGACGAGGACACGGCGGCCATCGCCAACTCGGCGATGGGCAGCAATCCCGGTACCGTGGTCGTAGCCGATGAACTGCTGTCCCAGCTTAACCTGCAGCCGTATTCCAGTAATCTGCTCGTTAACTACAAACAGGGGATGGATACGACCGAGGCAGACGAGAGCATTAAATACACCTTGCTCGACAATCTGCTCGTTGACGGCAAGGAGCCGGGGTCGTGGGGAGTCTTCATCACGCGTTCCGAGATGTACACGCAAGCAGCGCAGATGAACGGCATGATTAGCTATCTGGCCATCTACATTGGCTTTGTACTGGTCGTTGCGTGCGCGGCAATCCTATCGATCCAGCAGCTCTCCAATGTGGCCGACGGCAGCCGCAGCTATCGTGTGCTGGCACAGATCGGCTGTGACGACCGCCAGATTCGCCATTCGGTGATGGCGCAGCAAGCGGTATTCTTTCTGTTCCCGCTGGCAGTGGGCCTGGCGCACTCCTTTGTGGCGCTCAAGGTGATCATCGAGCTGGTGAGCGTATTCGGCGATATGAGCATCGGCGGCACCGTGGGCCTCACCTGCGCGATTTTCCTGGCGGCCTATGGTGGCTACTTCCTGGTAACGTACCTCATGAGCGCCGGCATGGTACAAGCTGCCATCGCCACCCGCTACAGCGAGTAACAAGCGGGCAAAACCGTCGCAAAATCAGAGCGAATAACCGCCGCGAAGGGAGTCCAGCTCCCTTCGCGGCGGTATTTTGCGTATCTAGAGCATCTCAGATGCAAGTGAGTAGGCTTTTTTGGATCTGCCGAGCACATCGCGGCAAGTGCTCAATAAAATCGCAGGTCAGGGCTGTGGCGTTTTGAGGTGTGCTCGGCATCCCGCCAAAAGCCTACTCACTTGGTTTTACTGCTAGAAAACCGCCGCGAGGGAAAGTAGCTCCCTCGCGGCGGTTTTTGGCGTTTACCCAGATAAAACCTGCCAAAATAAACCTGCCTTTTTTGGCAGGTGGTTTCAGCTGAACGGCGGGCCGTGCGGCTTGGGTGTGCGGGCTCACAATCTGGGGAAACCGAACAGATTGGGGGCTTGTATGATCGATTCGAAGGGAAACGTGCGACCCGAGGGCATGTTTAACAGAGTGCGCCTGGCCCCCGAAGCCCGGAGCGCATACGATACGCAAGGGGTAGTCGTTGGGGACGTCCCCAATGACCACTCCGGCAACGCCGATGTTTTGGCGCAGACAGCGAAAGCCCGCCAGAGCGAGCAAGGTGCCTTGAAACAAGGCGGCATTGACCTTTTGGTCATGCCGCCGAAGTTGAAAGGCAGATTGCCGCTCTGGCGGGCTTGCAGCGT
>OHAG01000337.1_pt1 | contig 39458 bp, 46 predicted proteins | sample 1577081 | NCBI WGS metagenome assembly OHAG01 (sample SAMEA3541513, study PRJEB24748) | human gut metagenome | biome: human gut; feature: human-associated habitat; material: faeces | place: China | collected 2012
ATGCATATGTGCTCCATCTTTTTGTCCGCTTTCATAGATTCTTGGATCCAAACCAGCATAGGCTACTAACTCATTTTTCTTTTTGAATCTTGTCATATCACCTAGCTCTGCAATGATACGCGCTGCCAGATTATCTCCAATACCAGGAATAGATTTAATTATAATAAAATCCGGTAATTCTTGAACCAGTCTTATCATTTCATTGATTGTTCTTTCTGCTTCATTTAGATCCTCATTTAATTTCTTGATCAGTCTTTCAAGTATCAATACATCAATATCATCCTTGCCGCATCCTGAATAAATTGTTTTTGAATATTCTATTGCCTTGGATGCCATCTTATTGCTTACCGCTTGACGATGATGCGTTTTCTTTTGGATGATTTTTGATACTGTATTAATACTTTTCTTTTGCAGTAATTCTGGATGTGGATATTTTTCAATGACTGTCAAAGATACTGCACCATATAAATCATCAAATAAAGTATCATAGCCGGGAAATACGATATCCAATTGTGCTCTGAAAGCCACCTTATCTTTCCGTATATGTACTAATATGTCTTCATAATAGCGAGATAACTCTCTTAATTCATGATATGTTGTTTGTGGTTTATAGCTGCTATGCAAACTTTGATTATAATATGTTTTTGCGATTGATTTTGGATCTAGCTTATCTGTCTTTGGACTTCTTAATGAATCATTTTTTCTTGTTTTAGCTGATAATAGTGGGTTGATGATAAATTGTTTAATGTTGTTATCTTCAAGCACTTTCTTAAGTACACGGTGATAAACTCCTGTTGCCTCATAAACAACACATACTTCTGTTTCTAATTTTCTTTCCATATCTTTGACAAGATTTACTATCTCATCAAATCCTTCTTTGGTGTGTTTAATTGAACGTACATCTGTAAACTTCACGTTTAAATCTTTGAATGCCTGATAATCTGATTTACCCTTAGATACATCAACAGATACTATTGGACCATTCATTTTTATCCCTTCTTTCCTGAAATATTTGAAAGCATTACTTCCTGATTTATGACTATCTATTTTCGTCTTACATGCAGGTTCAATTGATAAATCAAAAGTCCTATTTGGATATAAACTGATTCATGTCATAAAAGGAAGCAGAGAATTTTTTTTAACGAAATCACAAATATGTTTCCAAGAGAACTTCTCTCTGCTTTCTAAAGTCTATTATAATGTATGCCTACAAAATAAAAGACTAGAAGTTAAATATTTGTAACCTCTAGTCAGTATGTTTATTTAGTGAAGAGAAGAACGATACATAAATAGTCATAGCTATAAATCGTTACTTACGAGCTTACCTGTTGGATGTCTCAAATCAAAATATTTATCTTCTCTTCCATGATATTGTACCATTTCTAGATAAAATAAAAACTAGAATTATTACTATGAATAACTTCTAGTTTTATAATACGAAAGAGATTTTACTCTCTTTCTATGATTGAAAATACTTTTCTATTTCTTTTACTTCCTTTTCAGGTATTTCTAATAAGTTAATTGCTTCTCTAAATGACATTTGTAATCCTATCATTAGTTTTTTACATGCGCTATATTCTTTTCTTTACGTTCTATTTGTTTGCCTTCATTTCTTGCTTCTAAGGCAATGCTTTCACCTAAATCACAAATATCTTTAACCTCACTTTCTATTTTCTTTGTATCAAATCCATACTCTTCTATAATTCTTTGTTTCCCATTATAATCTAATACATTATTTAAAAAGACCATCAATGGTGTCAATAATTCATCATATACTTCATACTTTTTATTTAAATCATGTTCTTTGTTTGGGTATACCACAAGAATAACTTCCTTGTCATAAACTTCTTTTTCTTCTACTGTTGCTCCACAAATAATCCTTTCGTTTGTTTCATAGGCATTCATATGACCATCTTTTCTTTTAGGTGCCTTTAGCATGATTCACAAAGAATAGACCTTCTTCATTCCATCATAGTTTTTATCATCATACTCTGTTCCCAATTATCCTGACACTATCTTGGCGACATAAGCATAGCCACTAGTAATAACAGAATATCCTTTTTGTATTTCTAAATTTAAATAGACTCGTATATTCTTTTCATCTTCTTGTGGCACATCAATATAACACAAAATATCATAATAAACCACGTCTTCATCTTTGATGAAGCCCTTTTTATCTACAAGATGAAAATGTGGATTAACTATTAGATCACCTATATGTACTCCTTTTATTAGTCTTCTAATTTCTTCAACATTTAAATGATTTGCTTCATCTACAGCTGCCTTTATGATTCTTGATAATACTTCTTCATTTCCTATGATCATCTTACATAAATGATCATACATTGTTGTTTGTTTACTCGTTGTTATTTTATTGATTGTTTCCATAAGTAGTCCTCCTACTTATTTATTCGCTCCTTTTTTATTTTTTCTTCTTTTTTGTAAAAATAAAAAAATTGTTAGGAAATCTTATGACTTCCTAACAATCATTCATATTAATCTTTAATTGCTTTATGATATTCTTGAAGTGATTTTACTTCATGTGTTCCATGAATTTCAGCCTCTAAGATACCTTCTACAGCTGCATTTGCAGCAGCAATGTTTGTCATGTATGGAATTTTCATTTTAATAGCTGTTTTTCTAATATAACTATCATCATGTGCAGATTCTTTACCATGTGGCGTATTGATCACCATATCAAGTTCACCATTTGTAAGAGCATCTGCAATATTTGGACGACCTTCTTTGATCTTTTTAATTTTGATAGCTGGAATATTATTGCTATTGATTAATTCAAATGTTTTACCTGTAGCAACAATTTCAAAGCCTGCATCATAATATTTTCTAGCAAGAGCAACAACATCTTTTTTATCTCTATCAGAGACAGAAATTAAAACACGACCAGATGTTGGTAATTTTGTTTGAGTAGCTTCTTCAGCTTTAAAGATAGCAGCTCCATAAGAATTAGCTAAACCTAATACTTCTCCTGTTGATCTCATTTCAGGTCCTAGAATTGGATCAACTTCAGGGAACATATTGAATGGAAAAACAGCTTGTTTTACACCAATATGAGGAATCTTTCTATCTTTTAAATCTTTAACAGGTGATGGTCTACCTGTAAGTTCACGCGTAACGATATCTGTTGCAAGTTTTACCATGTTGATGTTACATACCTTAGATACTAAAGGTACTGTTCTTGAAGCACGTGGATTTGCTTCTAAAACATAAACTTTATCATCAGCAATGGCATATTGCATATTCATTAAACCACGAACATTCATTTCTTTAGCAATTTTCTTAGTATATTCTTTTATTGTTTGTACATGTCTTACTGGAATATGTTTAGATGGTAAAATACATGCTGAGTCCCCTGAGTGAATACCAGCAAGTTCAATATGTTCCATAACAGCAGGCACAAAAACATTTTCTCCATCAGAAATAGCATCTGCTTCACATTCCATCGCATCATTTAAGAAACGGTCAATTAAGATAGGACGATCAGGTGTTACCCCAACAGCAGCTGCCATGTATTGTTTTAATGATTCATCATCATAAACAACTTCCATTCCTCTACCACCTAATACATAAGATGGTCTTACCATTAATGGATAACCAATTCTTTGAGCAATTTCTAAAGCATCATCGATTGTTACAGCCATTCCTGATTCTGGCATTGGAATTTCTAGTTTTTCCATCATTTCATTAAATAAATCACGATCTTCAGCCATATCAATAGTTTCAGGTGTTGTTCCTAAGATATTAACACCATTTTCTTTTAATTGACTTGCAAGATTTAATGGTGTTTGTCCACCAAATTGAGCAATAACTCCTAATGGTTTTTCTTTTTCATGAATACTTAAAACATCTTCTAATGTTAATGGTTCAAAATAAAGTTTATCAGATGTATCATAATCTGTTGAAACTGTTTCTGGGTTACAGTTTACAATAATTGTTTCAAATCCTAATTTCTTTAAGGCAAGAGAAGCATGAACGCAACAATAATCAAATTCAATACCTTGACCAATTCTGTTTGGTCCCCCACCTAAAATCATGATTTTCTTATTATTTGAAACTTCATCTTGATCTTTTCCATTATATGTAGAGTAATAATAAGAACTATCTTTTGTACTTGATACATGAACAGGTTCCCAGACTTGATGCATACCCATAGCTAATCTTTGATTTCTAATTTCTTTTTCTTCTACATCTAATAACTTAGAAATATATTTATCAGCAAATCCATCTTTCTTTGCTTGTTTTAAAACATCATCTGGTAATTGATTTCCTTTATAAGAAGCAATTTTTTCTTCTTCTTCAACGAGTTCTTTCATTTGTTCAATGAAATAATGTTTAATTTTTGTAAGTTCAAATAATTCATTAACAGTAGCTCCTTTTCTTAAAGCTTCATACATAATGAATTGTCTTTCACTTGTTGGATTAATTAATAATTTTAATAATTCATCTTTAGATAAATCATTAAAGTTCTTTGCATATCCTAAACCATAACGTCCTGTTTCTAAAGAACGAATTGCTTTTTGGAAAGCTTCTTTATAAGTTTTACCAATACTCATAACTTCCCCAACAGCTTTCATTTGTGTACCAAGTTTATCTTCAGCCCCTTTGAATTTTTCAAAAGCCCAACGAGCAAACTTAATAACAACATAATCCCCATCAGGATAATATTTATCTAACGTTCCATATTTACCACAAGGAATTTCATCTAATGTAAGACCAGCAGCTAACATTGCTGAAACTAAGGCAATAGGGAAACCTGTCGCTTTAGAAGCTAAAGCAGATGAACGTGATGTTCTTGGATTGATTTCAATAACAACAATACGATCTGTTACTGGATCATGAGCAAATTGAACATTTGTACCGCCAATAACTCCAATTGATTCAACAATACGATAAGCTTGTTCTTGTAAACGATCTTGTACTTCTTTAGAAATAGTAAGCATTGGTGCACTACAGAAAGAATCTCCAGTATGTACTCCTAATGGATCAATATTTTCAATAAAACAAATTGTAATCATGTTATTTTTAGCATCTCTTACAACTTCTAATTCTAATTCTTCCCAACCTAAAATAGATTCTTCAATTAAGCATTGGTGTACTAAACTTGCTTGTAAACCTCTATTGACAACTGTTTTTAATTCATCAACATTGTAAACAAGTCCTCCACCTGCTCCACCCATTGTATAGGCAGGTCTTACAACTACTGGATATCCTAATTTATCAGCAATAGCTAAAGCTTCATCAACCGTATTTGCAATTTCACTTCTTGCCATTTCAATACCAAGTTCATTCATGGCTTTTTTGAATTCTAAACGGTCTTCTCCACGTTCAATAGCATCTACTTTTACCCCTAATACTTGAACGTCATATTTGTCTAAAACTCCGGCATTACTTAATTCAGAACATAGATTTAAAGCTGATTGTCCACCTAAGTTAGGAAGTAAAGCATCTGGTCTTTCTTTTTCAATGATTTGTGTTAATCTTTCTACATTCAATGGTTCAATATATGTCACATCTGCAGTTTCTGGATCTGTCATAATTGTAGCTGGGTTAGAATTGACTAAAACAATTTTATACCCTAATCCTCTTAATGCTTTACAAGCTTGTGTACCTGAATAATCAAATTCACATGCTTGACCAATAATAATCGGTCCTGAACCAATGACTAATACTGTGTTAATATCTTCTCTTTTTGGCATCTTTAATCCTCCTTTTGATTGTAAAAAAAACATATCTTAGAAAAGATATGTTTCAAATTAAAAAATAAAAAGCGAAAAAGGGCCCATGTCTTTATATTGAATTGTCATAAGTAGATCTTTTTTCATAATGGCCTCCTATAAGCAATTTCGCTCTATCCATAGAAAGATTATATAAGATAATGATTGGGAATTAAATAAATTAAAATATAATTATCATACTAATTTTTTATTTCCATGCCAAATAATATCCTTGCCAATTCTTTTTAAGTTGAGCTGTTACTTCTTGTTTCTTTTTTATTCCCATTTCATTTGTATACGTATATTCAACCATCACAGTATCTTCTTTTTTTATATTTTTACATGCATATGTTTTTTCAAATTCAATATGTTCTTTATCCCACAAATAGATTTCATCTTTCTTTGTCTTATTTCCACTAAATGAAAGAGTAAAATCACCTTTGTTCTTTTTTTCATTATAACTTTCTAACATAATTCCACCACTAGCATCTTCATCTAAATAGTTTTCAAAGTTGATATCTGCATCTAACATTCCAAAATTTGTTTCACCATTTGTTTGGGAAATAAGTTGTGCAAATCGAACTGTTTAAATAGGTAGATTTATTGTTCCTTTAAAATGATCCTCTTCTTTATTTAAAGAAAGTGTATATGTATCTTTATCTGTTTTAAAAATAACTTATGCTGTTGTATTATCTTGATAATTTTTTAAAATCAAATCAATATTTATATTATAACTATCCTTTTTAATATTACTGATATAACCACTAAAATAAGAACAAATAGAATTTGTATCTAGTGAAATTGGTTGATTACCATAAAAGTCATTGATTTGTTGTTGCAACGAAGAATTTGCTTCTTCCAATGCATCCATTCTCTCACTCATCTTAACTGCTACATAGCTTTCCATAATAAATGCTAGAAAAACAGCAATTCCAAAGATAATAATCATATTTCGATGATTAGTACTTTGATCCGTTTTTATTTTTTTGCTTTCATCTAAAAGTTCTTCTAAAGAGATGCCAAAAACATCAGCCATAGCCTTACAACTTTGTATATCAGGTGATGACTGATTACTTTCCCATTTTGATATTGTTTGTCTTGATATATGTGGTAATTTACCTAATTCTTCTTGCGATAATCCCTTCATTTTCCGATATTTTTAAATACGTTCTCCAAGTGTCATATAATCTTTCATCCTTTTATTCATCATAACATGAGATAAGAAGAAGATATGCTCTAAGGATTAACATTTTGTCTATGAATCTTTGCTTTAATAAAAATCAAATATTTAGTACAATTATCTAAAGGAGGAATTCTATGAAATCTAAAATACTCTTTATTTGTTGTTTTATTTTATTATTATGTAGTTGTTCAAAAAAGGAAGACACTAAAACCGAAGAACTTCTTACAAATAATGATATTGGTTTTACAATTATCGTTGAAGATGGTCGTGGAATTACAAAGGATTCTAAGATAAATCATATAAATGATTATATTGGTGATCAGTATATAGAATCAAAAAAGAATAATGATACAGTTTATTATAATGATTCTATTCAAATTACTTTAAATAAAAAGAATAAAGTTAAAAAAGTAGAACTATTTACAGATCATTACAAAGTTGAAGGTAATTTCTACGTTGGTTTAGAAAAAAATAATTTAGATTACGAAAATCACAAAGAAGCGAACAATCAATATATTGCATATAGTGAAAATAAAACAGTTAAAATGACCTACACGCTTTCAAACAATACAATTACAAAAATCACATTAGCCTAAAAATAGTTATCGATCAGATAACTATTTTTCTTTTAATTTCTTCATTTTTTCTTCTTTTGCAATCGTTTTAAAAATAATACTTTTACTTGTAGGACTATATGATTCAAAATCTATCTCATGTGCATGCTCATCATATATTGGTGCATCATCCACAATAATCGTTACATTCATACGTAAAATATCATAAATTCTTTTTACTAATTTATTATTGGGATTTAAATTAGGATTTGTTTCAATTCTATAGATAGTACTCTCACTTACTCCTAAGCCCTCTGCAAGCTCTTTTCTAGAAACGCCTCTTTCTATTCTTTTATTCATAATTATCTCATTAACATTCATTATCCGTCACCCTTTTAATTCATGTTAACAATTAAATCGTGCATTTTACGCATTATAAAAGATACCTTCAAGAACGATAACTATTCTTTCATGCACGTTCTATTGACTTTATATTCGTGTCAAATATAAAGTACACTTAAGGAGGTAATTATGATAAACTATTTAATTGAAAAATACTTTACATTGTTAAAGGGAATTGCATACGGTAGTGCATCATCAATGTCTGCTATGGATTTATATGAATTCGACAAGCCTGAACAATTAAAGAATTTAAACAAATAAGGAAGGTGGCATCATTATGAATATTTTGATATTAGAGGATACAAGTACTTTTGTAGAGGAGTTTGTTGATATACTCAAAAATAACAATCTATTCACTGATGCCCATTTCTTTTGTCTAGGGGATCATTTTGAAAAGATTGATGATACAAAAGATTACCAAGTTATTTTTATAGATGTTCATTTAAGTAAATCAATAAATGGTATCGATTTTTCTATAGAACTTAAAAAGAGGTTTCCCAAAGCACTTATTGTTTTTGTGACCATGAACAACAACTTTGTTCATAAATCTATGGAACTTCAACCATTTTATTTCATTAGAAAAGATCATTTAAATGAAGACATGTCTATCTTCTTTAAAATGTTTAAAGAACATTTAGAGAACACAAGTTTTATAGTCATTAACGCTAGAGAAAAACGTGTACGTATTAATACCAGTGATATTATCTACATAGAAGCTGATGGTCATTACTTAAAAATTATCACATTAGATGGTGAATACAAATTCAAAGAAAAGATAAAGGAATTTAAAACTCAACTCAATAATAACAATATCATTCAAGTACATAGATCCTATCTTATTAATTTAGATTTTGTCTATGACGCTAATACAAAATATATTATCTTAAGAAACAAGAAAGAAATTAATATAGGTAAAACATATAAAAAGAAATTTAAACTAACTTATCAGGACTATTTACTCAATGGTAGCTTATAGTATATTTCTTAATTTTGTAGAAGTATTTACACTTACTGCTTTCGTTTACCTTTATTACTCATTTTCAAGTAGAAAACAGTTTTGTCTTCTACTTACTTCTTTATTCTTAATATGTGAATTATGTGATATTTTCAAAGAAAATGGTGGTGTATTAATGTCACCATATTTTCTAATTTGTTTATTTCATATTTTTTATAATAAACATAATATTCATTTTGGTGATATTTTTATACTCGGTTGCTATGTTTTCCTGATTTTTATATATCCGTTTTTATTTTTTTCGCTATTTAAACCTTTGCTAACTGCAGGATATGTATATTTATTTTATTTGTTAGCAGGATTTATTTCAAAAATTATATTAATTTCTTTTACCTACTGGCTTATAAAACATTTCAAATATAATATTACTGTTCCAAACAAACAATACTCACTAGTCATAATAATAGAAATAATTATTTTAGGCGTACTTGTTATTGTTGGTTATTCTACTATTAATACATCTGCTGATTATAGTCCATTCATCATTTGTTTTCTATTAATTATTGTTTTCATTCTTATAATTGCAAATGGTATATACTTTAATATGGTTTACACAGAAAAGATGCAATATGAAAAGCAATTACAAAAAGAAAAATATATAAAACAAAGCTTACGTCTCATACAAAACATTAGTTATGATATTGATGATAAGAAACATCGTATTCATTGGATATTAGAACACATTAAACACTTAAATAACGATACCAATCCAGAAATATCCAAAGCTATTGAACAATATCAATCTAAAAACACTTACCAAAAATTAGTTGCATCTAAAAATCCGGTATTTGATATTTTGATTTCTGTAAAAATCAATAGGTTACAAGATGATAATATAAGTATTAAACCTTTCTTTGAGATTAGTCAAAATGAAAAATATGATGATTTAGATTTTACTGATGTTATTTCTGAAATTTTAAATTACGTTAAAAGGAATAGTGAAATAACTTTGCACATTAAAGGTCAAGGCATTTATACGTTAGTTGAACTTTATTCAGAAAATGATTTTTATGATTATGATAGATGTAAAATTGAATCTGATTTAATTGTTAAGAAAAAGAACATTTATAAAGATGGTATTTATTACATGAAATTTTTATTAAAAGGAACAGATGATGATGTTAGAGAAAATTTATGATAAATATGATTTTGATCAAGATTATGAAGTATATAAGTATGGTCAACAAGTTTTAATATTTAATTCAATCGTTAATATATTTATGTTTATTCTAGGATTATGTTTACATGAAGGACTTATGACATTAGTTTGGATGCTAGCATTTTCCGGATTAAAAGTGAATTTAGGTGGATATCATTGTGATAGTCCTGTTAAATGTTTTGTATCTTCCAATTTAATATTTTTTCTATCTATGCTTTCTTATAAATATTTAAGTTCGTATTTCTTATTATTATTTATTCCACTTGGAATACTATTTATGTTATTTTTTAAATATATTCCATTTATAAATAAAAAAGCAAAAATTACAATATGTATAGAACTTATTTGTTTACTTATTCCAAAAATAAATATGATTGTTATTCTTGCTTTATGCGAAAACATCATTTTATATTTAATGACAGCCAAAGAAAAAGTCAATTCGTAATGTGAATTGACTTTTTAAATACTATTTATTTTGTAGATATTCATCCATTGCTTTAGCTGCTTTTTTACCAGCACCCATAGCTAAGATAACTGTTGCTGCACCAGTAACAACATCTCCACCTGCATAAACACCATCTTTAGATGTTTTCATTGAATCTTCATCAACGATAATTCCACCCCAAGATTGGCAATCTAAACCAGGAGTTGTATGTCTGATTAATGGGTTTGGACTTTGTCCAATAGCAACAATAACTGTTCCTGTTTCAATTGTGAAGTTAGATCCTTCTTTAGCGATTGGTCTTCTTCTTCCAGATGCATCAGGTTCACCTAATTCCATTTCAACACATTCCATAGATTTAACCCATCCATCTTCACCTTCAATTTTAACTGGATTAGTTAATAGTTTGAAGATAATTCCTTCTTCTTTAGCGTGATGTACTTCTTCAGCACGAGCAGGAACTTCTTCAGGTCCACGACGATAAACGATATATACGTTTTTAGCTCCTAAACGTTTTGCAGTTCTTGCGGCATCCATAGCAACGTTACCAGCACCGATAACACATACTGTATCTGTTACTTTAACTGGAGTTGGATGATCTGGGAATTGATATCCCTTCATTAAGTTAACACGAGTTAAGAATTCGTTCGCTGCATAAACACCGTTTAAGTTTTCCCCAGGAATTCCTTGGAAACGTGGTAAACCAGCACCACTACCTACGAAGATTCCTTGATATCCTTGTTCTTGTAATTCATCAATTGTAATTGAACGTCCTACAACAACATTTGTTTCGAAATCTACACCTAGAGCAGCAACACCATCTACTTCGCTTTGCACTAATTTTTTAGGTAATCTGAATTCTGGAATACCATAAGATAATACCCCACCTGTTTTATGTAATGCTTCAAAAACAGTCACATCATAACCTTTTTTAGCTAATTCACCAGCACATGTAATACCAGCAGGTCCTGATCCAATAACAGCAACTTTTTTACCATTTTTTTCAATTTTTAATTCTGCAGGTTTTCCATGTTCTCTATGATAATCAGCAACGAATCTTTCTAATCGTCCAATTCCTACTGATTCAGTTTTAATTCCTCTAACACATTTACCTTCACATTGATTTTCTTGAGGACAAACACGTCCACAAATTGCAGGTAATGCGTTTTCTCTTGTAATTGTTTGATAAGCTTCTTCAAATTCACCTTCAGCAACATGATGAATGAATTCAGGAATTGGTACTCCTACTGGACACCCGTCCATACAGAATGGTTTTTTACAGTTTAAGCAACGAGTTGCTTCTTCCATAGCTTGTTCTTTTGTATATCCTAAAGAAACTTCTTCAAAGTTTTTATTTCTTACATTAGGATCTTGTTCAGGCATTTTAACCTTATTTGGTGACATATTAGGCATTATTTTGCACCTCCCATTAAATTACAAATACGATCTGCATTCGCATCTACTTGATGTTCTTCTTCTTTAAACATTCTTTGGCGAGCCATTAATTCATCAAAGTCTACTGATAAACCATCAAAGTCTGGTCCATCAACACATGCGAATTTAATTTTACCATCAACAGTAACACGGCAGCATCCACACATACCTGTACCATCAATCATAATAGGGTTTAATGAAACCATTGTTTTTAAATTATGAGGTTTTGTTACCCCAACAACAGCTTTCATCATAGGTACTGGTCCAATAGCGATAACTTCATCAATTGGATTACCATTATCAATTAATTCTTGTAATTTAACAGTTCCAAATCCTTTTTCTCCTAAAGATCCATCATCTGTCATCACATATACATTTTTACAGAAAGCTTTGAACTTATCTGCCCATAATACATATTGTGCTTCACGTCCACCAATGATAACATCCACATCTACACCCATTTCAGCTAATTTTTTAAGTTGTGGATATAATGGTGCACTACCAACCCCACCGGCAATACCAACAACATGATTTGATTTATGTAAATCAGTTGGTACACCTAAAGGTCCAACGAAGTCAGTGATTTCATCACCTTCGTTTAATTTTGCTAATTGACGAGTTGAAAAACCTACAATTTGATAAATAATTGTAATTGTTTCAGCTTCTCGATCATAATCAGCAATTGTTAAAGGAATTCTTTCTCCATCTTCACCAACTCTTAAAATAATGAATTGACCTGGTTCGCACTTTCTAGCAACCATTGGAGCATGAACTTCCATTAATTCAACAACATCATTTAGTCTTTCTTTTTTGACTATTTTGTACATTTCTGGTTTCCCCCAATTCTTTTAGACTACCTCTATTATACGCCTATGTGAATAAAAAAACAACGCTCCTTCTAGTAAGATTTACTAAGATTTACTAAAAGAAAATCGTTGTTTTAATTTTTTAAAAATTCTATATTTTGAATATTTTTTGCTCTTTCAAACTTTTCAATTAAGTTAATATTATTGTTATTTTTAAACAATAAAGAATATAATATCCATTATATAATCTGCACTTACCTTTGATGAATAAGATCCTATCTTTGAAAAAATATTTTCTTTAGAACATATCATTAAACAATAATCTGCATTTTTTCTTAAATAGCTATCATTAATAGAAGTAACAGCAATCACTGTACCTTCTTTTTGTTTAATATAATTCACAATTCTTTTAATCTCTTGTTCCTCTCCAGAATACGAAATCACAATAGCAACACTATCTTTATTAGAAAGCATTGCTTGTCTATTTTGATCAGATGATATATGTTTTAGATTTATAATCACCTATTACTGAAGAGGCAAAATGTATTCTAAAGTCGTTATATTTTTTTCACCTAATCTTTTACAAAATCTTGAAATTGTTGATGGTGATGTATATGTAATTTCAGCTAAATCTGTTATTTTCAAATCAACAATATAATCTTTATGATCAAGAATATAATTGGCTATACCTTTTTCTAAATCTGTAAAGTTATCTTGATATTCTAACTTATAAAGTAAGCTCATAGTATCACCTCAATATAAAAATAAAATATTCTTACAACAATAAATAGTGTTATAGAATACTTTATAATTTATTTTCAAATATCTTAAAAAAATCACTTTTTATTTTGAAAAATTTTTATTCTTTTTTTCCAATATAAACAGAAACCTTTTGACTTAAATCTTCATATACTTTTGTTGAGATGCGATGATCCGTAATAATACCATCGATTTCTTCCCAAGAACAAACTGTATATAATCCTTTTTCTTGAAACTTACTACTATCAGCAACCACAAAAACATAATCACTTTTTTCAATCATTTTCTTTTTAACTCCTAATTTTTGATAGGAATGACATGTTGGTCCATCACTATTTAATAATCCAGAAGTTCCTAAAACACAGACATCTACTTGAACTTTATCTAGATATTCTTCACTCCAATGTCCTACTATTGATTGGTTTTTTTCTCTTTTTTTACCAGGAGTTAAAAACACATTATGTAAATTTCCATCTAATTGTTCAAATGCACCTATAGAAACCGTAAAAATATCTTTTGAAGGCATTAAATTAATATATGAACAACAACTTTGACAAGTACTTCCTGAATCAATGATTATACTATTATGTGCCATTAATATTGAAGAAATACAACGTGCAATTTCTTTTTTTTCATCATATTTTTGTTTTTCTCTAAATTCGATATTTTTTTCTGTTCCTAACGTTGCAAGTGTTGCTCCACCATATTCTTTTTTAACAACTCCTTTTTCTTCTAAAAAAGTTAAATCTTTACGAATTGTTTCCATACTTACTTGATATTTTTGGGAAAGTTCTTTTGCTTTGACATATCCTTTTTGATCTAATAAATCAACAATTTCTTGTAATCTTTTTGTTGCAGTAATAGCCATATTTCATCACTCCTTGAAGAGATTATAGCTACCTATATACAAAAGCACAACTTGCGATTAGTTGTGTTTTAAACATACTTTTTATTTATTATAAAAAAAACTTAGGATTTCTCCAAGCTCTATTAAGCTTCTACAGCTTGTTTGTTTTGATATTTTTCGTAAGAAATTAAGAATAGTGTGTAAATAACTACAGAAATTGCAATTAAAATTGCTTGAGTTACTGCACCCATAATATTTGCACCTGTTGCCAAGAATCCAAAGATCAATGATGGACATGTCCAAGGTACTGTTAAACATGCAACTGGGCAGAATCCAATAACTGTTAATACATAACCTACGATTTCAAGAACGATTGATGTTAATACAAATGGAATACCAAATGTAACTGTTTCGTTGATTTCGAATAATCCTGGAATTAATGATAATGAAGCGATTGCTTTGTTATCTTCACGTTTAGAGAAAATAAAGATAGCAATAACTAAACCTAATGTACATCCAGAACCACCAATTTCACCCCACATTTGAATAGCATACATATTAATAATGTTTGTTGTTTTTTCACCTCTGTTGAATTTTTCAAGTGCTAATGGAGTAAAGATTGATTCTTTAACAGCTGATACCATATTATTACCATGAATACCTACTAACCAGAATAACATGATTACTAAATATAAAATAATAAAACCAGGAACAGTTGCATCTAAGCTTCCTAAAGGATCTTGGATACTGTTTTTAATAATATCATTTAAATATAAACCTGTTATGTTATAATACGCTGATCCAATACAAGCAGTAATGATCAATGTTAAAATAGCTGGTACTAAAACTTCGAATGCACGAGATACACCTGGTGGAACTTGGTCAGGCATTTTAATGCATCTTGTTTTTCAAAGAACGAAAAAAGGAAAAGTAAACGGGCGTCGCTTACTTTTCCTACGTCATTCAATGAATATAGTTGTCAAAAAAATATCTAAGAGAAGAATGACTTTATAATCTTCTTTGATTACACTTTCATTTTACATATCTTTTATGAATTGAAAATGAAATTTATAGATTTTGATAATTATTTTCATATATTTTTTTATTTATGATTTAGTGTATGCAAATTATTTTCATCGATGTGCTTGAATAAAGGAAATATTTTTTAATTCAATTTCATTAAAATACTCTGACATATGATTATTCATCATTTCTGATGTCAAAGTTTCATCTGCACTATACCAACTTTTAGATTTAAAATAGTCTGCAATCTCAGGTGTTTTAAACGTACAATGATATCTAGCATAAATTTCATTAAGTCCTAACCGTAACTGAGAATCATCTTTATTTTCTAAATCAGCTTCTGTAAGAAGTTCTGTATCACTATGAGCAAATATATATTCATCCTCATCTGTATTTTCTTCTACTGTTGTTTCTATTTTTTCATTTACAATAACTTGAAGGGCTTTTTCTTTACCTGATTCACTAGTACAAATTATTTTTGTCTTACCTGATGATAAAGCCGTAATTTTACCATTTGTATCTACGATACATATTTTTTCATTTTTCGATTGATAAGTACATTTAAGATTAGTTTGAATGGTATATTCATCTCCAATATTTAATGTAACTTTACTTTTTTCTAAATGTAATGGTTTTTCAACATGTTGACTAACAAGATTATCTGGTGAATAAGATGGTTTATTTCCTTTAAAAAATAAAATAAATCCTAACATAGCAATCACCACGACAAGTGCTATGATTCCTAAAATAATAATTTTAGTTTTTTTACGCACTTCTTTTTTATGTTTTTCTCTATTTTTAACCCTTGAACCTACTTCTTCTACTTGGATATCCTCTTGCGATATTCTTGTTCCACAAATATCACAATATTTGGCTCCTTTTGTTAGTAAACTATGACATTTTGGACATAACATAATCATCATCTCCTTACCTTTATTATAAAATAAAATATATTGATTTTCACTACCCGTTTTAGTATAATGTCAAAGACTGGTTCGAGAGCCAAACCCAGTATAAAAAACTAAGGATAAGTAATGAAGATGGCTCTGTCATCTTTTTTATTTCATCTGGCTTCTAACTGTACTTTAGAAGAGGAGGACTACAAATGAATAATAAAAAGGTACAATTAATTGTAATGAATGCCATGATTGGTGCTGCTTATGCAGTTTTAACAATTTTGATTTCACCTATTGCTTATGGAGCAGTGCAAATGCGCTTAACTGAAATTATTGTTTTACTTGCATGTTACAACAAGAAATTTATTCCAGGACTTACTATTGGATGTTTGCTTGCAAACCTTGCATCTCCAATGGGATTATATGACATTTGTTTTGGAACAGCTGCAACATTGATTGCTTGTCTTGGTATGTATTATGTTAAAAATGTTTTTGCTGGAGCTTTAATTGGTGGGGTTGTCAATGGTTTAATCGTTGGTTTAGAACTTTATCTAGCTTTAGAATTACCATTTATGATTAATGCATTCTATGTTTTCATTGGTGAATTTATTGTTTTAATTATTGGAGCATTCTTATTTAAATGTTTAGAAAAAAATAAAACACTTATGAATAAATATATTTTAGAATAGTAAAAAAGCTATAACAGCGAAATGCTTGTTATAGCTTTTATTTATGTTCTTCAATATAGTTTACTATATCGTTTACTGTTTTAAAATTCATAACGTCTTCATCAGGAATTTCAATTCCAAATTCTTCTTCAGCAGACATGATTAATTCAACTGAATCTAATGAATCTAATTCTAGATCTTCTTTTAATTTAGCATCTAGAGTAATTTTTGATTCATCAATATCCATTGTATCTTTTAAAATTTCTTTGATTTGATCAAGTACCATTTTATTTCCTCCTTCTGTATACAGCTATTATAACAAATGCTTTTGATTTGTAAACAAAACAATTTGACAAACAACCTAAAAGTCTATATCATTTAGGAAAGTATGTTTGGGAGGTAAAATAATGATTTTAAGACCAACGAAAATCGAAGATATTTCACGTGTCATTGACATTATTAATCAAGCAAAAACTTATTTCAAAAATAATGATATTGATCAATGGCAAGATGGATATCCTAATGAAGAAACAATTGAAAAAGATATAGAAAATAATGAAGCTTATGTTTTAGAAGAAGACGGTGTTATTTTAGGAACGTGTATGGTAACGATTCATGGGGAACCTGCTTATAACCGTATTGAAGGAAAATGGATTTTAAATTGTCCTTATATATGTGTACATCGTATTGCTGTTGATAATGAATATAAAGGAAAAGGATTAGCTTCTACGATTTTAGATCAAGTAGTTGCTATGTATCCAGATTATCATAGTGTTAGAATGGATACACATCATGATAATCTTTCTATGCAAAGTTTTTTAACTAAATATGGTTTTAAATATTGTGGAGAAATCACTTTAAAAAGTGGTGCTTTAAGAAGAGCTTATGAAAAAAGAATCTAAGCTCTTTTTTATGTCCTTAATTTTCCTTCTTTAAGTAATCTTAATAATTCATCATTTTGCCTTTGTGAACCTGTATAATTATCTATTCCATTTAATTTAGCTAATTTTGTTCTATTAGCAAAAGAAGCATCTTCTTGAATAGAACGCAATGCATCTGTAAAACTATTGCCTGTATAATCAGGTGCACTTAAATATCTTATCTTTCTTTCTATGACCTGATCATTGACCCAGCCGGCATCTTGTCCTATAAGATAGGGATTTCTAGCACCTTGAACAATTCTCGTAATAATTCCAAAATGACGATATGGCATTAATGGTTGCGTAGATTCACTTGTTAAAAATACATGGTGAAATTCTACCTCATCGCCTATCTTATACCTTGTTAAATTCGTATTAGAAAAATTATTATAACCACCTTCTTCGATGATTTGTGGAAAATCTTTATAGGCATAATTTAGATCCACCATTGTATCAATTCCTAAAACATTTCCTGTAGCGCTATATTGCCACATACCATATTCTCCATCATAATTAAGTTCATCATTATATCTTGCAATCCATTTTGTATACTCATTAAAGATTGGACTTGTAAGTTTAGTTCTAAACCAAAACAATGATGCATACATTCCTACATAGTAACCTTCTTGTTCGAGTCTTTGAGCAAATGTTTGTGCAATATTCGCTATTGTTTGATTACTTTGTCTTCCTGTTGTATTATTATCTTCTAAATCATAATAAACAGGATAGGCCATTTGATAATCCTTTACGAGTCTTAATACATGTTTAGCTTCTGATAGAGCTTCTCTTTCATTGGTTGCATAAGAATATAAATAAACCCCAAAAGGGATTTTTAAACGTGTACATTCATCCGCATTTCTTTTAAAATACGGATCATCTTGACTTTCCAGATTACTTCCATACCCACATCTAATGATTGCAAAATCAATATGTTTTTTAACTTCTTGCCAATCAATCAACCCTTGAAATTTAGAAACATCAATTCCATGTTTTACCAAAATTTTTCACCTCATTATAAAATATGTCACAATGTCAAAAATGTTATTATTATCGTTGTTTATATTTACTTTTGGTTAAAAAAATAAGATAATAGCTACGGGAGGAATTATAGTTATGAAAAAGAGTTTAATCTCCATGATTTGTTTTACTTTGTTAGTATCCTTTTTTTGTTCTACAAGTCAAGTTCATGCAGTAAACTTTGAAGGACAAGAAGATAAATATATGAAACTTTGTTCTAGTAAAAGTTTATCTAATAGTAATTATAATACTTGTAAACAATTTAATTCATACTTAAAAAAGAAAAACAATCAGTTACAAAGTTCTATTGATGAATCTAAATCTAAAATTTCAGATACTCAAAGTTCATTAGATGACGTTGTTTCTAAAATTGCTGATTTAAATAACCAAATTGAACAAAAGCAACAAGAAATCAACTATTTGGAAAGTTCAATTAAATCATTAGAAGCAAGTATCACAGCTAAAGAAAACGAAGTTAAAGAACGTATGTATGCTATGCAATCATACAATAATAGTAATAGTTATATTGAATTTATTTTTGGTGCTTCAAACTTCTCTGATTTCTTTTCAAGAATTGATAGTGTCAATGAAATCACTCAATTCGATAAAGAATTAGTAGAAAAAATTGCTGATGAAAAGAAGCAAGTTGAATCTCAAAAAGCAACTATTGAAACAGTAAAAGCAAATATTGTTTCTCAACAAAACGAACAATATACTTTACAAACTCAATATGAAGATTTATTAGCTAAACAACAAAAAGATTTAGCATCTGCTGAAAGTGAACAATCTAAAATTTCTGATACTCAAAGTTCATTAGATTCATTCTTATCATCAGTCGTTGTTACTCAACAATCTTCATCAGGTAGCAGTAGTGGTTCTACAACTATTAGACCATCTACAAATGTCCCTACTACAAATAAGTATGGTTCTACAGTTGTAGCTGCTGCTTATTCTAAATTAGGTTGTCCTTATGTATGGGGAGCAAGTGGACCTAATTCATTTGACTGTTCTGGTTTGGTTATGTGGTGTTATGCACAAGCAGGTGTTTCACTTGATCACTATTCTGGATCTCAAGGTCAATCTGGAGCAATTATTCCATTAAGTCAAGCTCAACCAGGAGATATCTTATGGAAAAGTGGACATGTAGGTATTTATATTGGTAATGGTCAATATATTCATGCACCACAAACAGGTGATGTTGTTAAGATTGCATCTAATGTAAGTAGATTTACTTGTGCAGTTAGACCTTATTAGTAATGACTGAAAACCTTTAAGTTTATAAGCTTAAAGGTTTTTATTTTGTATAAAAACAACTTTTATTTACTTTTTTTAGAAAGTGAGGTATAAATAATATGAGGGGGTGTTTTGTTTGAAAATTAAAAAATATTTTGTAGGATTTGTTGCATCTACAATGCTTGTATCAACATGCTATTGTATAAAACCTGTAGAAGCTATTGATTTTTCAAAAGATGAATCAAAATATATGTCACTATGTGCAAGTGGAAAACTAACAAATAGTAATAAGAAAACATGCGAAGAATTCAACAGCTATCTCAAAGCTAAAAATAAGAAGTTAAAAAAAGATTTAGAAAATCAAAAAAGTGCTGCGGCGAGTACAACGCAAACATTAGACAGTGTTCAAAAAAAGCTAAATTCATTAAATTCGGATATTTCATCTAAAGAAGCTGAAATTCAATATGTTGAAACATCTATACAAAATGCCCAAGCAGATATAGATAAAGATAATCAAGAAATAAAAGATCGTATGTATGTCATGCAATCTTATATGAATGAAAATACTTTTATCAATTATATATTTGGGGCTGATAATTTTACTGATATGTTATCTAGAATAGATAGTTTCAATACACTTACTTCAAGTGACCAAGATTTGATTGCTCAAATGTTAGAAAAGAAAAAGGAAATTGAAAATCAAAAAGTTACTTTAGAAAACGCTAAAATTGTTTTAGAAGAACAAAAGAAAGAACAAGCGGCTATTCAAGTACAATATGAAACATTATTAGAAGAACAAAGAAAACAAATTGCTTCTACGCAAGATGCTATATATGATTATGGTGCTGCAAGTGAATCATTAGCTGCTGCTATTGATAAATTCAATGCTGAAGCTTATGAAACAAAACCATCAACAGCTAGACCTGCTCCACCAGCATCAAATAATACAAATAGCAATAATTCAAATAATACTGGTAATAATAATTCAAATAACAACAATAATAATTCAAGTAATAATAACTCTAATAGTAATACAAACAATAACGCTAACAATTCTAACACAAATAACACAACATCTTCTAATCTTGGATATAAAATTTATGAAGTAGCTCGTTCAAAATTAGGATGTCGTTATTATTGGGGTGCAAATGGACCAAATATGTTTGATTGTTCTGGATTAGTCTATTATTGTTTAAACCATGCAGGAAAATCTGTAGGTAGAACAACCGCAGCAGGTTATTCATCTATGTTTTCAGGGGTAAGCTGGTCAAATTCACAAACTGGTGATTTAGCTTGCTTTGGAACTGGATCAGTTACACATATTGGAATTGTAATGTTGAATAGTGATGGTACTAGAAGTTTAATTCACTGTGGTGGTGGCGGATCACATACTTTTGGAAATGATCCTAATGCTTGTGTTAAAATTAGTGATTTTCAACCTGGTTCTTATTACTATAAAAGAATTATAACAATTAGACATGTCTCATAAGGTCCATCTGGGCCTTTTTCTTTATAAAGAAAAAAGGTAGACGAATTTCGTCTACCTTTTTATTTTAAGAATGTTTTATAATCTTTATAATTTTTCTTTAATAATTCAGGTGTGTTTAAATGATATGGACATTTTGTCATACATTTTCCACAATTCAAACACTCTTCTATTTTTTTCATTTCATTTTGCCAATGTTCATTTAACCAACTTGCTGCTGGTGCTCTTCTTAACATTAAAGACATTCTAGCACATTGATTAATTTGAATTCCTTTAGGACAAGGCATACAATAACCACATCCTCTACAGAAATCTCCTGCTAATTCTTTTCGATCATGAGCAATTAAATCTTGAATTTCTTGAGTAAGTTCTGGTGCTTTTGTTTGATATGAAATAAATTCATCCAATTCACTCTCTTTTTGAATTCCCCAAATTGGTAAAACATTATCAAATTGTGCTAAATAAGCATATGCTGCATCAGAACGATTAATTAAACCTCCAGATAATGCTTTCATACAAATAAAACCAATATTGTGTTCTTTACATTTATGTACTAAATCAATATCTTTTTGATCTGCTAAATAACTAAATGGGAATTGAATTGTATCATATAACCCACTTTCACAAGCTTCTATAGCTACTGGTAAACGATGATTTGTTAGACCAATAAAATGAATCTTACCTTGTGCTTTTGCTTCTAACATAGCTTCATATAATCCTGTACCATCTCCTGGCTTTGGACAAAACGATGGATTATGAAATTGATAAATATCAATATAATCTGTTTTTAAATTTTTTAAACTTGTTTCAAGATCTTGCCAAAATCCTTCTACTGTAGTAGATCCTGTCTTCGTTGCAATATAAATATCTTTTCTAACATCACTTAATGCATTTCCTAGCTTTTCTTCACTATCACTATACCATCTTGCACTATCAAAAAAACGAATTCCTTGATCATATGCCTTTCTTAAAATTGTTGTTGCATCTTCTTCAGTTACTCGTTGAATTGGTAATGCCCCAAAACCATTACGATTCACTGTAATTCCTGTTCTCCCTAATGTAACTTTTTCCATTACTTTTTCCTCTTTTTCTAATCTTAACTTAAATATTCACCAATTCCATTTACAATTCCTTGAACAATTTTATTTTGATAATCCTCACTTGAAAGTAATCGATCTTCTCCTGGATTTGATAAAAATCCCATTTCTACAATAGTAACAGGAACTTTTGACCAATTTAAACCTGTCATATTATCAACAATTGAAACTCCTCTATTTCTAGAACCTGTTGCCTTACAAATATTATTCACAATACTTTTTGAAAGTGATTGTGATTGACTTGCAATACTTGCACAATATCTATTAGAAGTTGAAGGCGCAAGTGTCAACGTTCCTGTAGAAGAAGATGATTCACTTGAATCACAATGTAAACGAATAAATGCATCTGCATTTGCCTCATTTGCCATTTGAGCTCTTTGAACATTAGATAAATCGACATTTTGTGATGTACGACACATAACCACAGTATAACCTTGATTTGATAAAGCTTCTTGTAATTTAAGTGCCACTTCTAAGTTGATTTGTGATTCTGTTTTCCCTGTTACACATCCTGTTGCCCCTGTTGTCACTTTTGCTTTCATTGTCGATGAACCTGGTCCATTAGGTTCTAATGAACTATTTCCTCGTGCTTGATGTCCTGCATCAATACAAATCACTTTTCCTCCGCCATGATAAATCTTAGCTGCTGATAATTCTTGTTTAGGTTTTTCTTTTACATGTACAGTTATTTCTTTTTCTGCTTGATTTCCTGAACTATCTTTCGCAAATACTTTTATTTGATAATCCCCTGCTTTATTTACATCTAATGAAGATAAATCATATTGTAAATCAACATTGCTTAAATCTGTTGCTTTGATTTCTTGATTAAAATCATAATTTTCTGTTCCTTCTTCAAATGAAACTTCATTTATTTCATTAAAAACAGGAGCTGTAGTATCTTTAACAATCACTTTCTTTTTTAGTTTTTGATCTTGATATTTAATATTTATTGTATAGTTTCCAATTGCTGGATAATCTTTTTGATCTTCATTTTTTAGATTATCTGTTATTTTTATTTCTTTCAACTTATCTTTATCTATGTCTTTTGTTTGAATAAGATCATCAAATGAATATTGAACTGTATTTCCATATTCTACAAAAATCTCTTTTTTATTTTTTAATGATAATTCAATTTTTTCTTCTCGTGTAAGATAATAAATACCTCCCACTATCACCACGATAACAATCCCAATAACTCCTATAAACTTCTTTTTCATATTCTTTTTTCTCCTTAAAACTATTATACAAAAAAAAGAGAAGAATGGAAGTTCTTCTCTATAAACCTTTGACATGAATACGTGTAATTGCACGTTGCAAAGCTGCTTGTGCTCTTAACATATCGATTTCATCGTTTTGTATTTTAAGTCTTTCTTCAGCTCTTCTTTTTGCTTCTTGTGCTCTTTCTAAATCAATTTCTTCTTGTGATTCAATTGCATTAGCAATTAAAGTTGTTTCTGTTTCATTTACATAAATGAAACCACCTGCGACAGAAAAATATGTTCTTTTTCCATCAATAATATAATTCATTTGAGACACTTTTACACCACTTGCTAGTGGAATATGATGAGCTAAAATACCTATTTGTCCAGCAGTTGTATCAAGATTTATCTGATCAATTTCCACTTCTTGGTAAATACCTTGAGGTGTAATGATTTTTAGCTTAAATTTAGTCATTTTCGATTTGTTTAGCCTTTTCTACAGCTTCTTGAATAGTACCAACATTATGGAATGCTTGTTCAGGTAATTGATCCCATTTACCTTCAAGAATTTCTTTAAATCCTTGAACAGTATCTTCTACACGGACATATTTTCCATCTAAACCAGTAAATTGACTAGCTACTGTAAATGGTTGTGATAAGAAGTTACGTACACGTCTTGCACGTGCAACGATTAATTTATCTTCATCACCTAATTCATCCATCCCAAGAATTGCGATGATATCTTGTAATTCTTGATAACGTTGTAAGATTTGTTGAACACCATGAGCTACTTCATAATGATCTTTACCTACAACTAATGGATCTAAGGCTCTTGATGAAGAGTTAAGTGGATCTACTGCAGGGTAAATACCTAAAGCAGCGATTGAACGATCCAAGACGATTTTAGCATCTAAGTGAGCAAATGTTGTTGCTGGTGCAGGGTCAGTTAAGTCATCGGCTGGTACATAGACCGCTTGTACTGATGTAATTGATCCTTTTTTAGTTGATGTAATACGTTCTTGTAAAGCACCCATTTCAGTTGCTAGAGTTGGTTGATATCCTGCTTGTGATGGTACACGTCCAAGTAAGGCAGAAACTTCTGAACCTGCTTGTGTGAAACGGAAGATGTTATCAATGAATAATAACACGTCTTGACCTTGTCCATCACGGAATTGTTCAGCCATTGTTAAACCAGTTAAGGCAACACGTAAACGTGCTCCTGGAGGTTCGTTCATTTGTCCAAAGACAAGTGATGTTTTAGATAAAACGCCACTTTCTTTCATTTCATAGTATAAATCGTTACCTTCACGGCTACGTTCTCCAACACCGGCGAATACTGATAACCCACCATGTTGTGTTGCGATATTATTAATAAATTCTTGGATCAATACTGTTTTACCTACTCCGGCACCACCGAATAACCCAATTTTACCACCTTTGATAAAAGGACAAATTAAGTCTACAACTTTAATTCCTGTTTCAAAGATTTCTGTAGTTGTCATTTGTTCTGCATAAGTTGGCGCAGATCTATGGATAGGCATACGTGGAACATCATTTCCTAATTCACCTTTACCGTCAATTGGTTCACCTAAAACATTGAACATACGTCCTAATGTATCATTTCCTACTGGAACTGAAATTGGGTGACCTGTATCAACAGCATCCATTCCTCTTACTACCCCATCAGTTGGTCCCATGGCGATACATCTTACTGCATCATCTCCAATGTGTTGAGCAACTTCTACGACTAATTCTTCTTCACCATTTTGAATACGAATTGCTGTATTTAATCGAGGTAATTTATCTTCGCTAGCAAATGCAATATCAATAACTGGCCCACGGGCACTAATTATTTTCCCAATATTTGCCATATTGACCTCCTTATTGCGCATTAGCTCCAGCAACAATTTCACTAACTTCATTAGTAATTGCTGTTTGACGAGCTTGATTGTATTTTAATAATAATTGTTCTGTTAATTCTTCTGCGTTATCTGTAGCATTTTCCATTGAAGTTCTACGTGACGCATTTTCACTTGTCACACTTTCAACAAGATAGCCATAAACGACAGCTTGTAAATACATTGGTATTAAACTATCTAAAACTTCTTCAGGACTTGGTTCAAAAATAGTGAATTTATTGGTAATTTCAATATTTTCAAACTCATTTGTATCAATTGGTAAAAGTGTTACTGTACGTGGTTTAAATGTTAAGTTATTAACAAATTCAGTATAAATGATTTTTATACTTCCCACTTCTTTATTAATATAAAGATCTGTGACACTTTTTACTAATTTAGTCACTTCATCAAAAGCTAATGTTGAATTTAATGAAGCAAAATCAGTATTGATTGGTCCTTGATGCGTTCTACGGAAATAATTTGTTCCTTTACTTCCAATTGAGTAAACATAATCTTCATCTTTAATTTGTTGACTAATTTCTTTAAAGACATTGGCATTATATCCACCACATAATCCTAAACTTGAAGAAATAACAATATAAACATCTTTATCTACTTTATTTTCAGCGAGATAGGCAGAATCTTTTAACCCTTTATTAGAAGCTAAAATTTCTGCACATGTTTGTCTAACACCTTGATAATAAGGTTTTAATTCATCAAGTTGATTTCTTGTTTTACGAAGTTTAGATGTCGCAACTAATTCCATTGCTTTTGTAATCTTTTTAGTAGATTCAACGGATTTAATACGACGCTTAATTTCTTGCATTGATCCAGGCATTAGTTAGCCCCTTGTGTTTTTAAGAATTGATCAACATAAGCGCCTGTTGCTTCTTTCATCTTCGCTTCTAATTCATTTGAAATCACTTTTTGAGTTTCTATTTCAGTAATAAATTCAGGATGAGCCATTTGAATATTTTCTACTAAACCATCCATAAATTCTTTTACTTTTTCTACAGCTATTTGTTTTGTATAACCATATTTTAATGCAAATAAAGTAATGACTTGTGTTGGTACACTACGTGGTGAGTATTGTGCTTGTTTTAATACTTCACGTACTTTTGCCCCATGATCCAATGTTGCTTTAGTAGCAGCATCTAAGTCAGAACCAAATTGTGCGAAAGCTTGCATTTCTGCATATTGAGCAAGTTCAAGTTTTAATGAACCAGATACTTGTTTCATCGCTTTAATTTGTGCAGTAGAACCTACACGTGATACAGATAATCCTGTATCTACAGCTGGTCTAAATCCAGAGTTGAACAATTCTTGTTGTAAGAAGATTTGTCCATCAGTAATTGAAATAACGTTTGTTGGAATATATGCTGAAATATCCCCAGCTTGTGTTTCAATGATTGGTAAAGCAGTAATTGATCCTCCACCATTTTCTTCATTTAAACGGCAAGCACGTTCAAGTAATCTTGAATGTAAATAGAAGACATCCCCTGGATAAGCTTCACGTCCTGGTGGTCTTTTTAATAATAACGACATTGTACGATAAGCTACCGCATGTTTAGATAAATCATCATAAACAATTAAAACATCTTTTCCTTCATCTAACCAATGTTCAGCAATTGCACATCCAGCATATGGTGCAATATATTGAATTGGTGCAAGTTCACTCGCTCCGGCAGAAACAACACATGTATAATCCATTGCTCCACCTTGACGTAATTTTTCAACAACTTGTGCAACTGTTGAATTCTTTTGTCCAATAGCAACATAAACACAATAAATGTTTTGTCCTTTTTGGTTTAAAATTGTATCAATAGCAATTGCAGTTTTACCTGTTTGACGGTCACCGATAATTAACTCACGTTGACCTCTACCGATAGGAATGATAGCATCAATTGATGTAATACCAGTTTGTAATGGTTGATCAACTGATTTTCTTGTCATTACCCCACTAGCAACACGTTCGATTGGTTTAGTTTTACCAGTATTGATTTCACCTTGACCATCGATTGCTTGTCCTAATGGATTAACAACTCTTCCTAACATTTCATCCCCGACAGGGACTTCAATAATTCTTCCAGTACGTTTAACTTCGTCTCCTTCTTTAATCGTACTTTCAGATCCAAGTAGTACGGCTCCTACACTATCTTCATCTAAGTTCATGACCATTCCGTAAACATCATTTGGGAAAAGTAATAATTCACCTAACATGGCATTATCTAACCCATGAATAACACTTACACCATCACCAACAGTCACGACTGTTCCGACATCTTTTTGTTCAATGATATCGTCATAATGCTTAATTTGTTCTTTAATTAAAGCACTAATTTCATTTGGTCTAAGCCCCACTATTTCCACCTACTTTCTTAATAGTTCTTTTTTAAGCATTTCTACTTTATTTTTAATTGTTCCATCATAAATACGGTTAGCAATTTGAACTTTAATACCACCTAATAATGATGGATCAATAGATACTTTTAAAGTAACCTTTTTGTTTTCTTTTTGACTGATTGCTTTTTCTATATCTTGAATTTGTTGATCAGTTAATTCATAAGGTGTATAGATCACACCTTCTTCTATACCTAAATATTGATTTGATAAATTAATATAAGATTTAACAATATCATCAATATAACGAATTCTTCTTGATTGCACTAATAGTTTTAAGAAATTTAAAACATATTGATCAACATTCCCTTTAAATGATTGATCCAATAATTGAATCTTTTTATCATTTTCAATAAGAACGTGATTAAAGAATTGAACAATTTGAGGATCACTATCTAGAACCTCACCAACTAATTTGATGTCATCAAGATATTGAGTGACTTGATTTTCTTCTTTTGCTAAATCAAATAAAGATTCAGCATATCTATCGCCAACAACACTCATTAGTTAACCACATCATCAACAAATTCTTCTACTAATCCTTTGTTGATTTCTTCATTCATTTCTTTGTTCATCACTTTAGTTGCAACCTCAATAGCAACATCCACAATTTCTTGTTTCATATCTGCTTGAGCTTGTTTCTTTTCTGTTTCAATTTCTTTTTGTGCTTGTTCAATTTTAGCTCTTGCTTCTTCGTTTGCTTGGTCAATAATTTGTTGTTTCACTTTTTGACCATCATCTTTTGCTTGATCAAGAATTTCACGATATTTACTTGCCGCTTCACGTGCTTCTTTTTCAGCTGTTTCTAAATTTACAGAAGCTTTTTCATTCATTTCTTTTGCCTCATTGATTGTAGATTCTATGTAATCTGCTCTTTTAGCAAAATATTCCATGACATTTTTCCATAAAAACTTCTTAAAAATAAGTAACAAAACTCCTGTAGATAATAATTGAACAATCAGTGTTGTAAGATTAGGGAATAATTTTCCTGCTATATCTGGCATCTTTATTCCTCCTTTGTCAGATTTTCAATTATTAATATACGAATAATAAGATTAAAGAAACTAATAAACCGTAGATGGCAACTGTTTCTGATAAGGCAATCCCTAAGATCATCATAGTACGGATTTTACCTTCAGCTTCTGGGTTTCTACCAACAGCTTCTACAGCTTTACTAGCAGCAATCCCTTCACCAATCCCTGTTCCTAAACCTGCACATACAGCAAGACCTGCTGCAATAGCAATTAAACCTTTTACCATAATTTTTTTCCTCCTAAAAAATAGTTCATTTTTCATTTATATCTTAACTAGCAAGCTAGTAAAGAACTTAATCTGGATTTTCCATCATTATCAAGATAGATGATAATGTAACGAATACCAATGTTTGAATGCATCCTGCAAAGACATCAAAATAACAATGTAGCCAAGGAGCAATCACTGGTCCTAAAAAGTTAAAGTTGATCAATAACCCTGAAATGTAACCTGTTAATTGATAAACTAAATACATAAGGATCGATCCACTTAAAATATTCCCAAATAAACGCATTGATAACGAAATCAATGGCGAAAGAATACTTAATAAGTTTGTTGGTGGCCATACAGCACCCCAAATGTAAGATAATAATCCTTGTTTTTTGATTGCATTAAACTGAATTAAACAGAATGTAATTGTTGTTAATGCAAGAGTAATAGAATAATTTGAAGTTGGTGCTTCAAATCCTAATAATCCACTTAAGTTGGCAATGATCAAATATGCAAAGAGCATTGCAAAGTATGGATAATAGTTCTTTTCAAATTTCTTTGGCATGATACTTTTTAAATAGTCGTAAATCATTTTAACACCTGTTTCAACAACTAAAACAACACCTTTAGGTCTTGCTGTTGGATCAGCAGTTGCAAATTTTTTTCCGGCATAAATAAAGAAAATAGCCATCACCACCATAATAATCAATGAAAAGATTAATTCTACCTGTAAAGAATCTAAGAAGTTACTCACCCTTTCACCCCCTTCATTTGATAACTTACAATATATATGGTTATTTTAATGACCATATATCCAAAAAGAACACCCATCAGATTAAACCATTTTGGAATAAAAATAGCAATTAAAAAACCAATCGCATAAATTGCAAGTTTGACTATATTTAATAAGATAATTAAACTTGTAGATCTTTTTAAGTTCAATATCATATCAGACGTGATAATAATAACATAAAAAATTGCAAGATTAAATAAATATCCAAGCAAAAAACCTAGCGGATAACTGATAGATTTCATCGTCAAACCAATAATTGAAAAAACGATAAAACCTATCAAAAAAATAAAAAATGATTTCTTAAAAACTAACTTTTCATTCATGATTTTCCACCTTTTAATAATGTTCTCATCACTTCTATAAACGCTAAAACAAGAAATACTAACGTCAGAAGAGGTTTGGTTAGTAATATACTATCCAAATATAAACCCAATATGACGCCAGCTATTAAAGTTCCAAATATTTTACCTGATAACGTCAATGCATAAAGCAAATCTTTAAAAAGCTTCTCTTTATTATTCATTTGTTCCAAACAAACGATCTCCGGCATCTCCAAGTCCAGGAACAATATAACCATGCTCATTTAATTTTTCATCTAATGCTGCAAGTGTAATATCAACATCAGGATGTACTTCTTGAATCGCTTTAACTCCTTCTGGTGCTCCTACTAAACAAACAAGTTTGATTTTTCTTGCTCCTCTTTGTTTAATATTTTCAATTGCCATATTAGCACTTCCACCAGTTGCTAGCATTGGATCTAAAACAATGACTAAAGCATCTTCTAGACCTTTTGGAAATTTAGCATAATATTCACGTGGAATTAAAGTTTCTTCATCTCTTTCCATTCCAATATGTCCAACTTTAGCTGTTGGAATAATATCTCTAAAGCCATCAACTAAACCAATTCCTGCACGTAAAATAGGTGCAAGAATAATTTGTTGATCCATTTCTTTTCCCACCATTGGACAAACAGGTGTTTCAATTGCTTTATCTTTTAATGAAACATTGCGTGTTACTTCAAATGCCATAAGTTTAGCAATTTCATCTAAGTTTTGTTTAAAAATATAAGTTGATGTATTTTTATCACGCATAATTGTTAATTTATGTTGAATTAAAGCATGATCTAATATTGTTACTGACATATTTGCCTCCTAAATATATTTAATATTTGAATACATTGTGACCTTTTCAGTAAGTTTTGCTACTCGTTTTAAACATTCTTCTTTAATTTCATCTGTTTCTTCATTTTTTAAACGATAAGCAATAATTCTAGCAACTTCTTCAAAGTCTTCTTCTTTGAATCCTTTTGTTGTCATTGCTGGTGTTCCAATACGAATTCCTGAAGCTTTGAATGGTTTTTCTGTATCAAAAGGAATTGCATTTTTATTAGCTGTAATATTGATTTCATCAAGTAAACGTTGTGCTTTTTTACCAGAAATACCACAACTTGCTTTAACATCAACAAGTAATAAGTGGTTATCTGTTCCTCCAGCAACCAATCTGAACCCTTCTTCTTTAAAGACTTTTTCCATTGCTTTAGCATTTTTGATAATTTGTTTTGCATAGTCTTTAAATTCTGGTTGTTGTACTTCATAGAAACATTGTGCTTTAGCAGCGATAATATGCATTAATGGTCCACCTTGCATACCTGGGAAAACTGCACGATCAATATCTGCAGCAAATTCTTTTTTACACATGATGACACCACCACGAGGTCCTCTTAATGTTTTATGTGTTGTTGTTGTGACAATATCAGCATATGGAAATGGTGATGGATGAACGCCAGCAGCTACAAGTCCAGCGATATGAGCCATATCTACCATAAATAATGCGCCATTATCATGAGCAACTTTAGCCATAAATTCAAAATCAATAATTCTACTATAAGCACTTGCTCCAGCAACAACGAGTTTTGGTTTAATTTCTTCTACTTGTTTTTTATAAGCTTCATAATCAATTGTTTCTGTCTCTTTTGAAACACCATAGCTATAAAATTCATAGTTGATTCCTGAAAAGTTCAATGGATGCCCATGTGTTAAATGTCCCCCATCAGCAAGTGACATACCTAACACTTTATCTCCATGTTGTAATAAAGCTAAATAAACTGCAGTATTAGCTTGTGCTCCACTATGTGGTTGAACATTAGCATGTTCTGCCCCATAGATTTCACAAATTCTTTGTCTTGCAAGTTCTTCAACTTCATCAACAAATTGACATCCCCCATAATATCTTTTTGCTGGATATCCTTCAGCATATTTATTTGTAAGAACTGATCCAGCTAATTGTAATACTTCTTCAGAAACAAAGTTTTCTGAAGCAATCAATTCAATGTTATTTCTTTGTCTATTTAATTCTCTTTCAACACTTTCAAATAATTGTGTATCTTTCATTATTTATTACTCCTTTTCTAAAGCCATCATTTTTTGAATTCTTGCATCATGTCTTCCGCCTTCATATTCGCTTTCAAGCCATGCATGTAAGATTTCTAAAGCTAAGCCTTCCCCTATAACACGTTGCCCCATTGCTAACATGTTTGAATCATTATGTTGACGTGTTGCTTTTGCACTAAATACATCATGACATAATGAACAACGAATTCCGTTTACTTTATTGGCAGTAATGCTGACACCAATTCCAGTTCCACATACAACAACCCCCTTGTCGCACGTTCCATCAGCAACAGCTTTTGCTGCTTTAGAAGCATAATCTGGATAATCACAGCTTTCTTCTGTGTATGTACCAAAATCTACAACTTCATAACCATTTTTTTCTAAATCATCTTTTAATACATTTTTTAATCTGAGACCACCATGGTCACATGCCATTGCAATTTTCACTTCAATACCTCCATGATTTTTTCTTCACTAATACAACCTTGACGTAATATTGTTACATCATCATCAATTTTTACCACTGTACTTGCTAGAGTATTTTGACATTTTCCTTTGACGATCATCTTTAGTTTCCCATTAAATTCATGATACACATCTAAATCATTTAAAAGTGTCTCTTGACCTGAAATGTTAGCGCTTGTTACTAACATTGGCCCTACTCTTTTCAATAATTCTAATACAAATGGATCATCAGGTATTCTTATACCTATCGTTTCTAATCCCGCTGTAAAATCATCTGATAAAATTGATTTCTTTTTTAAAACAAGAGTTATCATTCCCGGCATAAATTCATCAATCAATTTTTGAGCATTTGTATTTACATAAGCATATTTTTCTATATCTTGAGAATCATAGATCATCAAAGATACTGCTTTACTATGACTTCTATGTTTAATTTCATAGATTTTTTCAAGTGCCGAAAGATTTCCAAACTTCACACCTAAGCCAAAAACAGTCTCGGTAGGAAAAGCCACAACCTCATCTTGTTTTAATAATTCAACAACCTCGTTTATGTTCTTTTTTTCTACCAAAACTGTTTCCATGATTCCACCTCATTTTGTGATATTATACTATTTTATTATTTAAAATGATACCCTTATCCCTGGATATTTATCTCTTTCAATAAAATATTTAGCATATTTCTTAACGATTTTCCCACTATTTCTTTAATTTTCCCTAAACAAGCAAAAATCAACCTATTTTATATAAAATAACAGTGAAATCTCTATACAAATAAAATTTAAAAAAAGATATTTCACTACCGACACACAGAAAATAAAAAATCTGAGATCATATCTTAAAAACACATTTCGCGTTCTCAGTTTAATATAGAGATTTTACTTGTGTTTAGAAAGGAGGCATTTAAAAAGCAACTCTGTTTAATGAGAGTTGTTTTTTATTTAAACCAAAAATGAACAAAAAAAGTAATCACCTATGCTGACAAGTTTGTGATTACTTTTTAATAAATTTTGAAATAAATCATCATAGCAATGAATCTATTTGAGAACTCTTTTCATATATATTACATTTTATTTCATCTTTAAAGACAATTCTATTTTTGATTATCTTTTAACCTATATTTTCTATTTGTGTTTGTACCAATTGATTCTACAGAATCCATTTGTGAAAGAATCTCTCTCGTTCTAGAATGTTTTAAACCAATATATTCTGCAATATCTTTTGTTTTTGCTTCTTTATTTTCACTAAGATATTCTTTTATTTTTATCATTTTTTCTTTTGTTTTATTTGTTATTTTTTTCTTCGCCGTTTTTTCTTCGCCACTTTTCTTCGCCGTTTTTTCTTCGCCACTTTTCTTCGCCGCTTTTTCTTTGTTTGTTTTATCTACAAATTCAAGTGTTAAGATAGTTCGATCAGGATCAAACCTTTCTTCAATAACAGGTTCTTTCCATCCTTGATCTTCCCATGTATTGAAGATATTAGGAACACCACTTCCAGAACGTTCACCTATGTTTACAAGATTAAACATTTTCATAAGAGTTTTATTACGCGGGTCAGATTCCCCACCTTTTCTCATTTGTTCCTTTCCAGTTCTAATATATCCAGGATTTTCGAAAATAATTTGATTTTGATCTTTTTTAATAACAACCCCTCTTGTCCCATAGTAATCTGCATTAATCAAACAATTAGCTAATGCTTCACGAAGTGCTTTATGGACAGGTGTATCGTCTATCCTGTCCCCTCCTTTCATTGAAAAAGGAACTTTAACATCTTTAATGATTTTATTATAGACTCTAAAATAAAAGTCACATATATTTCCAGACCATTCACCTGAACTTGATTGTAAACGATCAGTCCAACGAATAGATGGATCTAAAACTTCTCGATAATCTAAAAAATAATCTGGAAAATGACGTACAATATTATACTCATTTCCAAACATCAACATTCCTGCTGCTGTAGGATGTAATTGATGATCTTCTTTTGAAATTGCTGCTGCACCAATGCTTCTTAAATATTCATCATTATTTAATCTTTCAAAGGGATGTCCTGCATTTAATACTTGATGTCTATTTCGATAACCTTGGATTGTTTCATAGTTTAAATCTTCTAATGGAACATCATCTAGCACTTCCATATCCATTGTTTTTTCTGCTTGGTCACGTAACATTGTTTTAACTTGCAAACGTGTACAATGATAATCACCATCATGATTTCTTCTATATGTTCCATGAAATAAATTATTATTAATATAGACAGGTTTTTCTTCCCTTCTTGCCATTGGAACATGAATCACAATAATTTGATCATCTTCTTTTTTATAAACTTCTACATCATCATCTCTTAATAAATTAATACTTACTTTTTGTCTATTATTAATATCATTCCAAAATTGTTTAATTAATTTTTGACAACTGTCAGCATCTAATCCTGAAGTAAACCATGTCCCATCTTTATTTTCTATTACCCCTAGAATAATAACTCCACCATATCCATTTGAAAAAGCAGAATACGTTTCCCAAATGGAGTTTGGTAAACCATTCTTAGCACTTTTTACTTCTCTTCGATTATCTTCTTTATATGAATCAAATTCATCTAAATCAAATAGTTTTTCCACAAAGATTATTCCTTTCTTTTGATCATATATAATATATGTTCATATATTGTATAAATTATACTATTTTTACTTCTAAAAAAATAGCTTATTTTAGCAAAAAGAAAAAGGCACTGAATACTCAGAAACCTTCATTATTTTTTAAATACAACCAACTTACTTAAAATATAATTTAAGATAACAACAATCACATTGACAACAACTTTAGCAACAACATCATTAACAATATTAAAATTCACTAAGAACCACATTAACACCATATCCATGATTCCTGTTGCTAACCTAGAACCAAAAAAAGAAATTGCTTCTTTGATAATTTGATTATTTTTACTATCAAAAACATACTTTCTATTTGTAACATACGCAAATAAAACAGATAAAAACCATGCCATTGCATTAGAAAATAAATAATTCATATGTAAAAGATTAGAAAAAATGTAATAAACAACAATATTAACAACCGTTGTAAGTACTCCAAATACTAAATACATAATGATTTCTTTATTTTTTTGAATAATATTCTTCATATACTCTCCTTAAACAAATATCTTTATAAAACAGATTATTAATAGCATGAATACAATAAATTTAAAGGTATCCATATCTACAATCATTTTAAATTTCTTTGGTATACTTTTAACTACTCTTATATTACGGAAAGAATCAATCATTTCATTTGTCATATCCATGAGTCCTTTTGCACAATAAGGGATAAGTAATACAAAATATGTAATTGTATATTGGGATTTTGCTTCCCAAAATAAATGAAAAATAAATCCACCAATAAAAATAGTAGGTAGCAATAATCTATGTAATTTCATATGTCTTCCTGTAAAATAAATATAAGCTAGTGTTCCTAATAATACAGTAGACTCAAATACATTAAATATTTGATACCAAAGTTCACTTTGAATATAAAAACTGCTATGTCTTGTAACCCACGTTCCTTGGAAATCAGGATTGCACCATTGTGATACAGTTTTCCTATATAAAAAATCAATAAATTCACTTGGATGTGTTATATAATTAAATAACGTATTTTTTAAATCATTCTTGGCTTGTGCGTTCGCAAGGTCATAATCTCCATTATTATTTTCATAAACACTCCAATTATACCCATTGTACCAACCAGGAGCTACATCACTATCTTGTAGTCCCATTTCTACATAAGCAATCATCGGTATTCCTTTTCCTAATTCTATACCTGTTATGTTTTTTATAATTGTATTGGGAATAAATGATGAAGCAAAATATGCAGGAACAAATAAAATTAGTAAGATAATAGATTTATATTTTTTATTTAAGATGATATCAAATAAAATAAAGATTAACATTGCGACAAAGATAATTAAATAATTTGATTTAAACATCATTGCAAAAATAATTGATCCTATAGATAATAAAATATACTTAATTTTACCTGTTTCAAAATATTGATAACCAGCAAGTATTGCTAGTAAAGAAAAAGCATGTCCAAAAATATTTCCATATACAAAAGCTATATAAAAAGTTAATGGAAAAAAGATAAATAATAAAATAAGTGTCCAATTCTTTAATTCATCATTTCGAAAACTAATTTGGGATATTTTACATAAACAATAATAACTCACTAATAAACCAATGATATTGAGTACTTGAAAAGCTTGATAATTATTTTCACCAAATATAAATGATAAATAATAAAGAATAACAACAATTCCTGCTTGATTAGAACACTTTCCTACATATCCCAAAGGTGTAAAATAACTATAATTTCCATTCTTTAAACCTGTAGCTGCTTCTAATATATTATATTGATCAGCAACAGGTTTAACATCAAATTTAAATATCATGAATACACCTACAATGAGAAGTATTAAACTTAATATAATAAATATTTTATTAAAATAATATGTCTCTTGTGTTTTATAATGTTTTCTTACAAAATAAGTAAAGAAAACAATGATTATAAACCACACAAATAGATAGAATGGTTTATCAGCCACAATCGTTGTATGTTCATCCCAACTTAAATAAGCATTATTAAATAGACTTAATAAAGTTAATAGCAGTGTTATTCCTGTAAAAAAAACTAATATAATATTTTTCCCTAATTTTTTTAATTTTGAATCAAACATATCTTCACCTTTATTTATTATTGCTTAAATTACTATCCTTTACAATATATACTGGTCTATGTTTCGTTTCGAGATATGTCTTAGATAAATATTGTCCTAAAATACCCGTACAGAATATTTGTATACCACCTATTAAAGTAATAATACAAACCAATGATGGCCATCCACTTGTAGGATCATTAAAAATCAATGTCTTAATAATAATGAATATGATAAATATAAATGCTATAAATAGCATCAACATACCAATAAGTGATGCAATCGCTAATGGTGCTGTTGAAAAGGCGACAATTCCTTCAATACTATATAATAATAATTTCCAAAATGACCATTTTGTTTCTCCTGCAACTCTTTCTACATTTTCAAATTCAATCCATTTTGTTTTAAATCCTACCCATCCAAATAATCCTTTACTAAAACGATTATATTCTTTTAATTCTAATAAAGCATTTACAAACTGTCTTGTCATTAAACGATAATCACGTGCACCATCCATTAATTCAGTATCAGATATTTTATTCATTATTTTATAAAACATTCTTGCAAAAAAAGAACGAATTGGTGGTTCACCTTTTCTAGTAACTCTTCTTGTTGCTGCACTATCATATCCTTCTTCTCTAATTGCTTTCAACATTTCTGGTAGTAATCTTGGTGGATCTTGCAAATCAGCATCCATTAAACAGACATAATCCCCTGTGCTGTTTTCAAAACCTGCATACATCGCTGCTTCTTTTCCAAAATTTCTTGAAAAAGATATATATTTAACTCTAGAATCATTACTTGCAAGTTCCATCATAATTTCTAATGTTTTATCTTTTGAACCGTCATTGACTAATAATAATTCAAAATCAACATCATTCATTTCATCCATGACTCTACTCATTTCCTTATAATAGTAATGAAGCGCCGCTTCTTCATTATAACAAGGAACAATAACTGTTATTTTTTCCATATTGTTTTTCTCCCCTCTATGATTCACTTAATTTTATAATAACAATATCATCATTTATATAAACTTTCTTATTTTTTAGATATATTTCTTTATCTTTTACTAAATTATAACAATTAGGTAATTGATTATTTTCTACAAATTGATTATCTAATCCTAAACATCTAAAAAATCCTTGAGCTCTTCCGTTAGATGTTTGCCCATCAAAATTATCCCATTCAAAAAAAGAATGTCCTAAAACTTCTCCTTTTAACATCTTATTAGGATTATAGCATCCTATAATTGCAATTTTCCTATCTTCTAAATGATTCTCTTGTAATGTTTCAACAATATCATACGCTATTTTTTTATCTAAATTATAAACATTTTGTGCACTTACTTGTAAATAAACAGTCACTACTGATTGAAATAAGATAATAATAATTGATATAGTTTTAATTATTTGATAATCCATATTTTCTAAAAAATAAATCATATAAAACGATAAAGTAATCACTATAGAAAATTGTGATCGACCTACTGCTTCTGAACCAGTTATCAAAATCAAAATAGCTGGTACTATAAATAAACAAATAGATAAAAATAATTTCCAATAATCTTTTTTATCTTTTAAAGATAATGTAATTTTTTCTTCTCTTGTAAAATAAAAAACACAGCCAAATAGCTTAACTGAAAACCGACATCAAACAAATACATGGGCTGGTATATCAACATTATAAAA
>OHAG01000338.1_pt1 | contig 39374 bp, 27 predicted proteins | sample 1577081 | NCBI WGS metagenome assembly OHAG01 (sample SAMEA3541513, study PRJEB24748) | human gut metagenome | biome: human gut; feature: human-associated habitat; material: faeces | place: China | collected 2012
GCGGATTCGGAGGTACTCGGTCGATGGTGCGAGCCGCCCGAATGTGAGCCGCCGGGCGATGGCTGAATAATATCCGGCAGATAGGTATCCTCACCGCCGCCGTCGCGGCTGCCCGCACTGTAGCCGTGCTTGAGCGGAGCGACGTCGTATGTAAAGGTCAGAATGCCGGTCTGCCCTCCGGGATATTCCACCTGCAATGCACAGGTCGTTCCCGATGTCAGTCCGCAGGTCTGCGGATAAAGTTTCAGCGCATCCGTCCCGACCGAAATCCCGCGCGTCAGCGCCTCCCATGCACCGTTTTCCCGCTTAAGCCATACCGTGAACCGGTCGCGCTGCGCCTTTTGCTCCTCGGTCAGCACCCACGGAAAAATCATCTGACCGCGTGCCGTGATGAACTCACCGATCTCCGGCTTTCCGGTCTGCTGTACGCTCACGCGACAGCGAATCATCGGCGCTTCCACGCCCTCGGCAAGCGAAAAGCACGCTCTGTCCTCCCCATCGACCAAAAGCAGCGGCGCCACAGCATCATACACGCCGGGCGTATTCCAATCGACCGCCGACAGCTCCCACGCTCCGGTGAAAAAGTCATAGGGTGTGCCATTCGCATCATAGCCGCACAAGCCGTCTCTCGCATCACGGAAAAAGGCGTGCAGCGCGTCCGCATCTCCGCAGGCAATCGCGGCTACGTCAACATTTACCTGTGTGTCGAAGCGCGTCAGCACGATGGTTTCCGGTTCCGGTTCGGGCGTGGATTCGGGCGGTTCGGGTTCCGGTTCGGGCTCGATCCAAAAGCCGCTGTCCATATCGGGTTCTGCCGGCTGAATCGCGTCGTTTTCCTCATTTTCGTCCGATACTTCCGGCGTTTCCTCGGTGGTTTCCGTATCGGCAGGTTGATTTTCCGCAATGGCAGGCGGCTGCTCCGCGCCGTGCTCCGGCAGATCCGGCAGTTCGTCCGCCAATGCCGCGCCGGTACACGCTGCCGCGCACAGCAGCGGCAAAATCAGCTTCGCATATGCTCTCATAATCCCCTCTCCATTTCCCGCAGGGCAAACGCCTGAAAGCTGCGCAGCACCTCGCTGCGGCAGCGCCGCGCAATCGGCAGACGAAGTCCGTTATCCATAATAAAATCACTGCCCTCCTGCGCGGCTACATGCCCGAGTTGGATTAAAATACCTCGCCCGATGCCGAGAAAACGGTTGTCCGTCTCCAGCGGCGCGGTCAGTTCGGCAAAGGTCGCTGCACTCTCAATACTGTACTCACACAGGCGCACCACGCCACGCCGTGCGATCGACTCGATGCACACAATCTCCCGCCGGGAAAGCATCTGCACGCCGCTTTTGGTGGGTACAGTCAAAAGATCGGACGGATCGGGCGCAGGAAAGCAGAAATCCAACGCCTGCCGCAGGCGCTCCTCGGCAAAGGGCTTAACCAAATAGTAGGTGGCGCGCACCGCATAACTTTCCAACATAAATTCCTGGCTGGTGGTAAGGAAAATGATCCGGCAAGCCGGGTCGCGGTGATACAGCAGCCGCGCGACCTCCATGCCGCTGACCTCGCCCATGTAAATATCAATAAATGCGGCGTCATACCGTCTGGGCACGAACGCGGCGGTAAATTCCTCGCCGGAGGCAAACTCCTCGATGGTGAACGCAGCGCCGCGCGGTGCAAGCTCCCGCTCGAGCGCCTCCCGCAGAACCGCGCGGTCGGCGGACAGATCATCTATAATCGCGATACGCAGCATACAACGCCTCCTGAATAAACTATTCCATTTTCATTATAGCACAAAAACAACGCGGTCGAGCAACCGTTTGGTCGCTAAAAGCAGCCGTTCGGTAAAATCGCTTGCCGCGGGCTGGACAGCGTAGTTTACTATAATCAGCCAGACTCGATACGGAGTCCGGCTTTTTATGGCAATCCCGCATAATTGAATAAGAGCGATTTGTGAGTAAATTTTGCGTACTGATGAGGAGGAGAACATATGCATCTGGCACTGCTGGCACGATATCTGGACGGTGACTTGTGGGAGGCGCGGCTGTGCGCTGCTGTTCCCGAAGAGCCTTTGCCGGTTGATGAATTCAACGCGCTTTCCGCGCTCTCCGGCTGCACCGCCGCCTACGATGCGGCAGTTGTGGCACTGGATGGTCCGGACGGTCTGACAGCGGTACGCGAGCTGCGGCAGCGGGCGCCGCTGCTGCCTATCCTCTGGATTGCAGATGAGATGGAATACGCGGTGTTCGCATTCCGATATCGCGTGACGGCATTCCTGCTGCGCGATGCTTCAACCGCGGCACTGCGCAGCGCGATCAACACCATGAGGAGGGAATCTGCATGAATATTGCCTGCTGCGGCATCGACCGCGAGCAATTCCACGCAGCAGAACAGGCGTGTGGCTGTCCGGTGCTGTATTTTGTCGATGCATCCGACCGGCGCGGCGACGTTCGGCTTGCCTATGCCCTGCGGGACGGCGTACCGATCCGGCTGGCGGTAGTCGGTTATCAAGGCGCGGCGGGACTGACCGCGTGCGATTTTCTGTGCAGCCATCTGCCCGGAGAGCGCATACTGTGGCTGTGCCGCCGACCCGAGTTTTCCACAGAAGCGCGGCGACTCGGCGTACACTTCTATCCCGTGGGACCGCCCGATACCGTCCCACCCGATCAAATTACACAGGAGCTCATCCGCCTGCTGCGGCAGCAGCCAGAATACAATAAAGGAGGCATAACAGAATGAAATACAAAAGAGGGATCAGCTTGACATTGACAGCGGCGCTGCTGCTGTCAATGCTGCCGCAGATCGTACTGCCAAAGGCAGCGGCAGCCAATATACCGGAGCGCGAGATCGACAGCAGCACCTATGCGGCGCTCGGTCTGTCGCTCAATGCCGAGGACAAGGGCGCATCTCTGACAGCGCCGTACAGCAAGGAGCACGTTTCGCAGGCGTTCACCGCCAGCGAGGTCTATGTTGCGGCGAGCGGTTCGCAGGCGAACCGCTACCTCATCCGGGACGGCTTCGACCGCATGGAGACCAACAACCGCGATTCCGCCGTATGGGACGGCGACGACCACCACAAGAGCAATGTGCAGGGCAATCTGGACGGCGCGTATATCCGCTATGCCGTCAACGGCTACGGGCTCGGCTTGGGCAAATACAGCAACACCTACGCCAGCAAGCTCAGCTCGAACAGCCGCAACTTAACCGATTATAACGATAACGGCTTTTCCGGTATCTATGCGACAAGCACGGCATTCAGCAAGGGCGACGGCAAGGATAATTACGTTGCCGAGCTTCGTGCTTACGGTCGCGGCGAAAAAACCACCATCGGCAGCAAAAAGTACGACGGTAAATTCGAACTCGCGCTGTTTAAGGTAAACGATAACGGCAAGCGTTCCCCTGCCGATACGCTATCCCCGATCGCTACCGCAGAAATGACCTACGGCGACGGCATGGCATACTTCACCCGCCGTTATGTGCAGGAAATGGACGCCATCATGGACGTTGCCGCGGCAGATATGAACGGCGACGGTAAGGACGAGCTGTTCGTCTACGCCGGACGCTGGAAAGACGAAAACGGCATGCGCTACGCCTATGTGGATGTATTCAACACCACTTCCATGAAACGCATTAACGAGTTAAAAATCAATGCCGGTAAATCATCCTCGTATCAGCAGGCAACGCAGTGGCAGTGGCAGATCGAGAAAATCCCGGTCGTGACGCTCGCCGGCGGCGACCTTAACCGCGACGGCAAGGAGGAAATTGCCGTTACCGCGTCCGCACCGACCGACAACAGCAATGTGGCCTCGGCGGCGCACCTGACCGTATTCACCGAGGAATCCGGCAAGCTCACGCCGGTCAGCGGTCTGGATACCGTATCGCTTGCCGATGGCGAGCAGGCGATGGTATCCGCAAACTGCGCGTTCGGCACGTTCTCCCTGCCGGATACCGGCATCACCGGTACGGTGCTCATCGCAGCGGGTTATCAGAGCAATAACGCCTCTTCCGCGCACGACTCCGGCATGTATACGACCGCTGCGTACCGCTTTGCCTACTACGATCCGCAGTCGAAAAAGTTTAAGCTGTCCGAGTACCGCACACAGGCACTCGGTGACAGCGGCAAGAAAATCGCGCAAAGCTACATAGACAAACCGAACGATGGCTATTACCGTCCGGTTCATGCGCCTATCGCGCTCGGCTGCGCGGATATGGAGGGCATCGGTGCAAACAACAGCAACGATGAGGTACTGCTCGGCGGAGAAATCTACGATTTTGACACTACCGGCGGTATCACGACCCAGCTTTCGTCCGTCAGCGTATGCACCTCGCAGGTCAACATCAACGGCAAGAACAAGGCCAAGGAACAGGTCTGGATCAGCGATGTGCAGGCGGGCGTAGTGGATAGTAACCCATCCGGCACAAGTGAGGTAGATCAGGACAACAATTGGCGCGAATCCTTCGTTTATGTTGCCGGCGTACACCGCAAGGAGCCGGTCAACGGCAGCGATGATTACTACTGGATGGACCTCGGTGCGGCATATCTGACCGGCGCAAAGAGCGGCGCATCAGACAACACCAAAAACCACATATTCTACAGCACGCAGGAGGGCGTTATCGCGGAATCCAGCCGCCGCAACGACAATACGGGCACGTTCGTCAGTCTGGCACTGCCGGATTTCGGCAACGACTCGATCACCATGCGCTACGTTGCCGACTATACGGTATACACCAATCCCGAGGTATACGCAGTCCTGCAGGCGACGCCGTACTTTGCCGACCTCAACGAAACGTATGACTACATCGGCAACGGCGGCACCGCCTACGGCACAAGCAAATCCACCGGCGACACCAAAACCGCAAGCGTTTCGCAGGCGCTCGGCGTATATCACTCGCTCGAGGTACAGGCGTTCGCCGGCGGCGAATACGAGGTTGAGCTGTCCGCAAGCTACAGCTATGACTACGCAGAATCGACCGAAATCGAGCACTCCGTCACCTACAACGCGCAGGCAGGCGGCGGCGATATGGCTGTTGTGTACACCATACCGTATCAGTACTATATTTATGAGATGTACGACCCGGACAGTAAGCAGTGGAGCACTACCATCCTGCCCGCAGCGCTCGATCCGACCGTTGCGGTGCTCGATGTGGAAAGCTATGACGAGATCGCCGCGGAAACCAAGGGGCTGGAGCCGATTTCCGGCAACCTGCTTTACTCCACGCCCGGTGAACCGGAAACCTATGCTAATCAACCCGCCGGTACGCGCGAGTTTACCTTTAACGGTGCCTATGCGCACACGGGCGCAAGCAGCACCACTGCCGATACCACGCAGGAGATCACCAAGACGACCGGCAAAGAACACAGCCACGCCTTTAATCTGGAGCTGAACTACAAGGTTGGCGGCGGCGGCGCACTGCTCGGCAATAAGGGCTATGTCGGCGTGACCGGCAGCACCGGCGCAGGCGGCGGCTGGAGCAAGTCCAGCGCGGACGGCACGGCGTTCTCCGGCACGGTCGATTCCCTGCCTGCTGAGGCAACGCAGTACGGCTTCCACTGGAAGCTGATCGTCAACAATGCGCAGCTTGGCGATACGCCGGTCTGGATCGTTGGCTATGAGGTCAAAAACGTCAAGCAGCCACCCAGAATGCCTCAGAATCTGACCGTTACCGAGGTCAGCACCAGCACGGTGGATTTGGAATGGGAATCCAGCGGCGGCGCGGCATATTACGAGATCAGCATGATCGACCAGCATGGCGAATACAACAAGATCGCAACAGTCCCCTATACGGTAACACAGTATCAGGTGACCGACCTCGATGCCAACACCGATTACCGGTTCAGCGTACGCGCGGTCAGTCCAACCAAGGGCAGCAGTATCGACAGCCCAATCGCCTACGCTACTACACTGAACGGTACGGCGAATTTTGAGATCACCACCCACCCGAAGGACACCTCGACTGCCGCAGGTAAAACTGCGACCTTCACCGCCGCCGCGACCTACACCGATGACAGCGGCGCCAAGCCGGTCAGCTATCAGTGGCAGGTGAAAACGACCGACAGCAAGTCGCAGTGGCGCGAACTGAAAAACAGCACCGGTGTTTCCGGCGCGAACGGTCCGGCGCTCACCATCACCGCTGCAGAAGAGATGAGCGGCTATGCATACCGCTGCCGCGTGTATGTGAAAAACCGTTCGCTGTACACCAAATCTGCAGCACTGGACGTTTCCCGCGTGCCGACCAGCATTCAAATCACACCGAAGGACGACACTGTTTGGCTGTCCGGCGGCACGCTGACGACCAGTGTGGGAACCACTGTCACCGGTCAGAAGGCGGTAACGCTGACGAGCGGTAATAAGACCTATTCCCTGCTCTCTGGCGGCAACCAATTTTTCTGGTTTGACAGTGCGGCGTATTACGCCTATAAAGGTCCCGCGCCGACGCTGACCGGCGGTCTGGTCGGCACGACGCAGACGTTTGACACAAGCAATATCGACAGCACCGCTCTGGACGTTGCGCAGACCTCGCCGCAGGCGGTCATCACCGTAACCGATAACGACGGCAAGACCGATACCCGAACGATTGCGCTCAGCGATTCGACAGATGATGATACGACGCAGATTACCTACAACGGCAAGTCGTACACTGTTCAGCACAAATGGAGCGGCACCATAGGCAGTGATTCCTATTCGTTCTACGAAGCGAAAAACACCGAGGATACCGTTTATCTGTGCACAAAGAGCGGCGAAGCGACCTATTCCGCGTTTACATTGCAGTATGCGGCAACCCTTGTCAACGGAATCAACGCCAACAACCTGGCACCGGTCTATCAGGCGACCGAAACCACCGGAACGACCACCGGCACCGAAACGGTAAAGAGCGATAAAACGTATAACCTCTCCGCTTTGGTATCGGACAACGACAGCAAGCAGCCGACCGACATGACTGGAACCGTCACCTTTACGATTTCCGGCGCGGGCATTGAGGGTCAGAGCTTTACCGTACCTGTCAGCGAAAGCAAAGCCGCTCTGAGCAGCTTTGCCCCCAAGGGCGAAGGCGCGGCAACCATCACCGCCATGTACTCCGGCGATGACGTCTACGCGCCGAGCACCGCGTCTGTGAATGTCTATTTCGTGCTGAACAAGACAGACCGCTCGGTGCTGTCGCTGACCGCACCCGCGAACGTCACCTACGGCGAGAGCGCAAATCTCGCCGCAACGCTGACCAGTCAAAATGGCACTTCGCAGAATGTCACAGCGACCTATAAGGTGGAAAAGCTGGCAAGCGGCAAGTACGTTTCGGCAGTATCCGACACTGACTATACCCTCGAAAACGGCGTATTTACGCCCAAACTGGTGACGAACTACCGCATTACGGCAACCTGTCAGAATCTTACCGATTCCAAGGTTATTATCGTAAGCAAGGGCACGCTCACGCTGTCCGCTGCCGATACGAGCAAGGCGCTGAACGACACCAACCGCACGCCTGCCGCCGCAGAGGTTTCCGGTCTTGCGGCATGGGACAACGACACCCTAACGGCAGACACGGACTACACGCTGACCTCCGAAGGCACCACCGCAGCCCTTCCGGGTAAATACCCCATCTATATCGCGCTAAAGGATTCGAAGAAGATTCAATCCTTGCAGGAGAAGTACAATATCCTGCTGAAAAACGCGGTTTACACGCTTTCCGGCGAAAGCTACACCGTAAACGCCAAGGGCGATACCAACGGCACGGTTTCCATCACCTATCAGGCGGATGCCGCGAGCGCAGTGCTTCCGGTTTCCAGCGGCAGCAGCCTGCCCAAAGGCAGCAAGGTGACGTTCACCGCACAGCCCAAGGCAGGCTACACCGTCAGCCGTTGGAAGGTCGGCACGGATTACGTTCCAGACAGCGGCAGCACATATTACAACAACATCAGCTATACTATTGACGATTTGGGCGCAGATACCGATGTTTCCGTAGAATTTACCGCCGGAGCCAGCGCGTTTACCTATCAATCGAATAACGATACCATGGGTACGGTTTCTGCTAACTACCTGACGGACGGTGCACTCGGCAGTGCGTTTGTCTCGGGCGGAAACGTCAATTACAGTCAGACCATCCGCGTGTCGGCGCAGCTCAAGGACGGATTTGCCATCGACCATTGGGTGGTCAACGGCGAAACGCTCAAAACCGCAGACGGCACGCACAATTACACCGGCAGCACTTATACATTCGATAAATTCACCGAGAATGTGACAGTAACCGTATATTTTGTCGCAAACAGCCATCCGGTTGTGACCATTAAGCCGGTGGACAATGACGGCAATCCGCTGACCGGCGCAAAAGTCTCGGTCGGCGGCACCGAGCTGACCGGCATGAACGGTGTATTCACCTATACGGCACACACCGGTGAAAATCCGGTCATCACCGTAACGCCGCCGGACGGTCTGCTGGTCGATTCGTGGACGGCAACACCCGACACGGAGGGCACGCTCAGCACCGATAACCGCGTCATGGCGCTGCATGATCTGCGCCAGAACACCACCTTCGTTGTAAAATGCACCGCACTCAACCGCTATACCGTAGCCTTTCAGGGCAAGATGGCGGACGGCTCCGCAATTACCGATGCGGCAGGTACGGTATCGGCGGTCAAGCTGGGCGCAGGTGCGCTGACGAGCGGCGAAAGCCAGCTTCAAGGCTCGACCATTCAGTTTACCGCCAAGGCGAACACCGGCTATGAGATTGCCGGCTGGAAGCTGAACGGCAACGCCGTTACGCCGACCGCAAGCGGTACCTATCAAATCCCCTCGCTGAACGGCAACGCTGCTCTGGTCGTAACCTTCCGTCAGCAGCCGAAAATCACGCTTTCGGCAGGTGAAAACGGCACGCTGACCTGCGACTCGCATACCGGCAGTAGCTTCTATCTGCCCTGCGGCAGCAAGGACGCGCTGACCTTCACCGCGCAGCCGGAGAGCGGCTATCGCGTTGCAGGCTGGACGGTAAACAACAACGATGTTTCCGGTTCGGCGGTTGTAAACTCGGATGACCAGACGTACACCTATACACCGAACGCCGACGGAATCACCGAGGATGTGACTGTTTCCGTTGCGTTTGAGAAAATCCCGACCGCGAAAATCACCTTCTCGGTTGTGGATACCACGCCGGAGGACGACAATTCCGGCGAAAACGGCACGCTTTCCGCTGTAGCGACCCGCAACGGCACGAATACCGCGCTCCGGAGCGGCGATGAAGTTCTCAGCGGCTCGGAGGTTATGTTCACCGCACAGCCCAATCAGGGCTACAAGGTGCAGAGATGGTATCTGGACGGCAAGGAGCAGGCAGGCGCACCGACGCTCAACATCACGGATAGCGATACCGCACACGAGGTCAAGGTGCAGTTCACCGAGATCAGCAGTGCTGTTACCTTCGGCATTGCCGAAGACAGCGACACCGGTCATGGTGCAAGCCTGTCCGCCGCCTTCCTGCGTGCCGGCATGAGTCAACCCGATGCCATTGCCAGCGGCAACAACGTCACCGCCGAGGGCAAGCTGACCGTAACGGTCGAAAATCTGGATGACGGCTACAAAATCGCAGGCTGGACGCTGAACGGCGCCGCTTACGAGCAAAACGGCAAGCCGTATACCGGCAACAGCCTCGCTTGTGACGTTTCGGCAACACAAGGCGCGGATATCCGCGTAAAGCTTGAGCGCAAATCCTACGAAGTGACCTTCTCGGCGCAGACCGGCGGCGGCATTACGAATGATAAATCGCTGACAAGCGGCGATATGGTCAAGGGCGATACCGAAATCACGTTCACAGCGTCCGCACCGGCAAGCGGCTACACCTTCATCGGCTGGAAGGTAAACGGCACGATGCACAAAACCGATGCAACGACCTACACCCTGACCGTCACCGAGGACACCGAAATCATTGCGTGCTACGAAATCGCGGACGCGGAATACACCGTAACCTACGGCATTCTTCCGACAAACGGCAAGGACAACGGCACGCTGACGGTTTCCGGTCCGGACGCAGACGGCAAGGCAAAATCCGGCACGCGCGTTGCGTTTACGGCAGTGCCCGATACGGGTTACATGGTCGAAAACTGGTACGCAGACGCGACAGGCATCACAGCCATCGGTACGGAGGAGAGCACAACCTATGTCATTGACCCGCTGACCGGCAACACCTCGGTTTACGTCCGCTTTGTGCCGATTCCGACACACACCGTCACCGTCAATATCAGCGGCAGTGGCGCGGTTTCTGCCAAAGTAAACGGTGCAGACGTTGCTATTACTGGCGGCAAGCTGACCGTTCCGCACCATGCGGCGGTTGTTCTCACCGCACAGCCGAGCAGCGGCGCATATCTGACCGGCTGGACGCTGGATGGCACAGCAGGAGGCAACGCGCTGACACTCAACCTGAACAACGTGACGGAGAACCACATCATTGACGCAGCATTCGGCGTCAGCCAGATGGTGACGCTTACGACCGTCTGCGGTGACGGCGGCAAGCTGACCGTTAAACGCGCGGATGGCACGACCATTGACGCCTCCGGCGGCATTCAGGTACCCAAGGGCGCTCCGCTGACGCTGACCGCCGCACCGGATTCCGGTAAGATGGTTCGGGCGTGGACGGTAAACGGCACGGCAGCAGACGAGCTCTCCAACACTTTCACGCTCACTCCGACCGAAAACAGCAAGGTGCAAGTGGATTTTGAGAATGTAACGCTGTTTGATCTGCCTGCCGACAACGCAAAGTATACCTTCCGCACGAGTTCCAGAACACCCAATGATTACGGCACGGAACGTCAGATTCGCAAAGGCGGCACGATCGAATTTGCAATGCGCCCCGCAGAGGGATACCTGATCCGCAATCTGGATTTCCAAGGCGGTACGGTAACGCGCTGCGCATTGCAGACAGACGGCAGTTGGAGCATCCGCATGGAAAAGGTTGTCAGCACTATCACGTTTAAGGCCAACATCTATTCGATGGTTCCTCTGACCATTACCGCACCGCAAAACGGCACACTGACGGTCAAGCTGGGCGACACCGTTCTGACAGACGGCGCAAAGCTGGCGGCAGGCGATATACTCACCATTGCCGCAGATCCGGCAACCGGCTACACGCTCGATAAGCTGACCGTTTCCGGCGCGACCAAGCAGCCGGGCGGCACTTACAAGGTCGATGCGGCAGCGGTTTCCGTCAGCGCAAGCTTTAAGAGCACCGGCGGTACCTCCGGCGGCGGTGGCGGCGGCGGAGCCGTTGCGCCGACCACTTACGATATCGTTATCCCGTCTGCACTGGCGAACATCGTCAAAGCGGATAAGACTAAGGCGGCGGCAGGCGACACCGTAACGCTGACCGTTTCCGACGAGGGTACGCTGACCGTCACGGACGCAAACGGCAAGTCCGTTGCGCTGACCGACCTCGGCAGCGGCAAATACGCCTTCAAGATGCCGTCCTCCAAGGTCAATGTGGCGTTTGCTGCGTCCGGCGAAACCAAGCCGTGTGACGGTGGCAAGGATTGTCCGTCGGCACCGTTTAAGGACGTTGACACCGGTAAGTGGTATCATGTATCCATCGACTATGTGCTGACGCACAGCATAATGAACGGCGTTTCCGGCACTTCCTTTGCACCGAACAGCAATCTGACGCGCGGTATGCTTGTGCAGATTCTGTTCAATCTGGAGGGCAATCCGCAGAGCGCTTCTGCAAGCTTCTCCGACGTTAAGGTGGACGCATGGTACGCCAAGGCGGTCGGCTGGGCAGCGGCAAACAAGGTCGTAACCGGCTACGCAGACGGCACGTTCCGACCGAATGCAGCCGTCACCCGTGAACAAGCGGCAGCAATCCTGTACCGCTACGCACAGAGCAAGGGCATTGACGTAAGCGTAGGCGAGGACACCAACATTCTCAGCTACGCAGATGCCCTGCAGGCAAGCGAGTACGCAATTCCCGCATTGCAGTGGGCTGTCGGCGCAGGCGTGCTGAATGGCAAGAGCGGCAACCTTCTTGCCCCGACCGGCACCGCAACTCGTGCCGAGATCGCCGCAATTATGCAGCGCTGGTGCGAGAAAATCGTTCAAAAGTAAAACCAAATACGCCGGATAGCATGAAAAAGGAGCAGTCTATGACTGCTCCTTTTGGCATATAAAATCACCCCATCTGTTAGATAGTATATCATACGGTACATATCCCTTTTGTCAGCAACCCTTGTCCGGCAATTGCCATAGTATTTGTTTCTCAAAACCTGCTTTATAGACAGCTACCTTATGGGCAGCTTTTTTATAATAGACTTGTGCCGTCTCTATGCTCTGCGCGAGGCCGCACTTGTACTTTTCCGAAGCCGTATGCTACAATAAAACCACTACATTCGACAGAAAGCAGGAACAGCCATGCGCACCAAACGGGAACAGATTATCTTTCAGGCATTTCATGACCAGATCTGCCGATCAGAGTTCAGCAGCGGTTTGACGCTGTTTTTCGGGCTGCACGGAAACAGCTCAATCCGATACCAGTCCGCCGAGTACTCCATGCCCGCAGGCGCGCTGCTGGTTGTCAACCCGTTTGAATTATATCAGGTGAACTGCTCGGAAAATGCCGAGATGATCGCCATGCAGATCCCCGAAAATCTGCTGCAGCTTGCCAGCTGGAGCAGACAGAATGTCTGCTTCTGCTACGCCTCCAGCCGGAATGAAAAGCAGGAGTACCAGACCATCCGCGTATTATTTGCAACGATTTTTCAGGATTTCTTTCAGAATCCGGAGCAGAACGCCTCCGGTATTGTCACCAATGTACTCAAGCTCGTTGATCTGCTGACAGCGCATTTTCTCATTTCCGATGTGCCAAAAAGCAATACCAAGCGCGAGGAGACCATGCGCCGTATGAAGCGCATCATGGATCATATTCATTCCAACTGGAATGAGGATATTTCCCTGCGCGAGCTTGCTGCACGCGAGTTTCTGTCCGAAGGCTATCTGTCCCGATTCCTCAAGCAGAATCTGGATATGACCTACTCCCAGTATGTCATGGGGCTGCGTCTGGAACACGCCGAAAAGCAGCTGCGCAGCACGGATCACTCCATTACTCAGATCGCCTACGACTGCGGATTTCACAACGCCAGTGCTTTCATCGAACATTTTCGTCAGAAACACGGCCTGACACCGCGGCAATACCGCCAGCATGCCACCCATAAAGCCGCCGCTGACCCATCCGGCGAGGAAACTTTACTGCAGGACGGCGTTACCTATCTGCTGCAGTTTGCCGTTCCGCCCGATCCGCAGCGCGAGCTGCCGCACGAAACGCGGTACATCACGGTTGATGAGAATGTACAGCCGCGCAGGCTTCATCATACGTGGAAAACCCTGCTCAACGCCGGATACGCCAAGCATCTGCTGACCGCCGCTGTTCAACAGCAGATTATCAAAATCCAGCAGGAGATCGGCTTCCGCTATCTGCGGTTCCACGGCATGCTCGATCAGGAGCTTCACATCTATCAGGGTATGGAAAACGGCCAAGTGAAGTGCTGCTTCACCTACTTCGATATGGTCATCGACTTCCTGCTCGAGCAGGGGCTGCGCCCGTTCCTGGAATTCAGCTTTATTCCCCGGGAACTGGCGAAAGCACAGACCAGCATCTTCGAGACCGGCTCGATCACCGCTGCATGTGCGGACTGCACAGCATTCGGCGCACTGGTTGAAGCTATTCTGCGGCATGCAATCTGCCGATACGGCTGGGACGAGGTATCCCAGTGGAAGTTCTCTACCTTTCAGATTAACTATGTGTTCTTCGACTGCATGACCATGGATGAATATCTCGAACTGTATGACTGCGTGTACCATGCGGTCAAAGCTGTCGATACACGGCTGCAATTCGGCGGCCCAGGCGCCATGTCCAGTGTGGTATGGGACCCGCGCGGTATGCGTGTCTTTCTGCAGTATGCCACAGCCCACGACTGTTTGCCGGATTTCCTGACCGTGCAAAGCTATCCGCATGAATCTTCGTCCGCCGATGCAAATTTTATGAGCTATACGCTCAGTCAGCAGTCTATCCCATCCGTATTATCCAAGGATACAAATTTCGTTAAAACCTTCCTCTATGACCTGAACGGTATATGCCGCGAATTTGAATTGCCCGACATGGGCATTTTCATCGAGGAATGGAACTCCACGCTATGGCAGCGCGACCTTTCGAGCGACACCTGCTACAAATCCGTCTGGCTGACCAAAAACATCTGCGAAAATATGGATGCCGTATCCGCCTTCGGCTACTGGACAATCTCCGATCTGATGGACGAGCGTGCGAACTTCGATTCCATGTACCACGGCGGCTACGGTCTGTTCACCTATAACGGCGTGCCGAAGAGTGGCTATGAGGCACTGCGCCTGCTCGGACAGCTCGGCAACTGCTGCATTGCTTCCGGTGACGGCTGGTATTTCACCCAAAGTGAACGGGAATGGCAGCTGATTCTATATAATTACACCCATTACGACAACATTTACCGCTATCGCTACCGCCGTCTGGAGCATCCGGAAGACGCCTATTCGGTATTCGAGAGCGGCAAGGTCGTGCGGTTTCAGGTCACATTTCCCGCTCTCAGACGCGGTCTGTACCAGATTGAGCAGCAGGACATCACCCGCACCTCGGGTTCCTCGTTCGACCTGTGGCTTGCCGCTGGTGCACCGCCGTCCCCTGACCGAGCCTTCCTGCAATATCTGGCCGATCACGCTTCCGCACACCGCACACTGACCACCGAACAGGTGGATACCGCTCTGCGGCTCGAGACAACACTGCAGCCGCTTGAGGTACGGCTTTTCCGCATCAGAAAGATGAATTTTATATAAACCTTTTCTAAAATATCTGTTTTTTGATCTTTTTTTATCTGTCATTTCATATTATGCGACAAAAACACGGTTTCTCCTCCGAGTAAATACAAAATATATTGCTATGTCCAAAATGAATATCCCGTATTTTCTTTGTTCTTTTCGTGCTATACTATAGTCAAATCCCAAACAGAAACGCTGCGCAGCCGATTCTGAACGAAACGGTGGTAAGGAAAATGACGAAAAAACAGCTTTCAATGAATGACACCTCATTCAAAACCAGTCTGATGGAAAAAATCGCATACGGCATGGGCGACACCGCCTGCAACGTCGTATTTGCAATCACCTCCAGTCTGATCGTATACTTCTACACGAACGTAATCGGCATGTCTGCGGCACTTGTCGGAACGATTCTGTTAGCATCTCGTGTATTTGACGGTATCAGCGACCTGCTGATTGCCCAGATTGTAGACAAGGTAAACTCCCCGAAGGGCAAGGCCCGTGCGTGGATACTCTGGATGGCCGCACCTTACGGTATTGCCTCCGTGCTGATGTTCTGCGTGCCGCCACATTCAAGCACGATGGTGCAGGCGATCTATGTATTCATCACCTATAACCTGTGCACCACCGGCGTATATACCGCACTCAACCTGCCGTATTCCAATCTGGCACCGATGATGACTCGCAATGACGATGACCTTGCTAAACTCAATCTGTTCCGCATGGCCATGTCCCCGATCGGTAACCTGATCGTTACCGCACTCACCCTGCCGTTCATCAACATGCTCGGCGGCGGTCAGCAGGCATGGATCACGGTCTGCGCGATTTACTCCATCGTTGCTTTCTTCATGCTACTGTTCTGCTACAAGGGCTGTCAGGAGCGTTTCCACACTGATGCAGCCAAGGAAGCCGAGGCTATGCCGTTCGCACAGCGCCTGAAGGCTACCCTGAAGAACAAGTATTTCATCGTTCTTACTCTCACGATGATAGCCGTTGCTCTGTACCAGAACGTAAACGGCACCGTTGCTACTTACTACGCACAGTATATGCTGGGTAACGTCGAAGTCATGGGCGTTATGCAGAGTTTCGAGAACATTCCGAAGATTATTGCTATCATCTGTCTTGCCCCATTCATCAAGAAGTTCGGCAAGCGCAATCTGGTTCTGTTCGGCGCAGTGCTCTGCGTGCTCGGTCAGGTCGTTGTCCTGTTTGCACCGCAGAATATGACCATGGTTATGGCCGCTGCTGTTATGCGCGGTATCGGCGAAGCCCCGTTCTACGGCTGCATCTTCACCATGCTGGCTGATGTTATCGAGTACGGTCACTGGAAGACCGGTATCCGTGTACAGGCCCTCATCTTCTCCGCATTCACTGTCGGCCAGAAGTTCGGCGGCGGCGTTGCAGGCTGGCTTGTTGGTCAGCTGATGGAGGTTTCCGGCTTTACCGGTCTGGAAGTGGAGATTCCCTCCGCAATAAGCATGGTCAAGAACCTTTACATTTACGGCAACATGATCGCATGGGCCTTGGTTATCATCCTTATGCTGGTTTACCATCTGGATAAGGAATACGACGGCATTATGAAGGATCTCACCGGCCGTACGGCGTAACAGAAAGCGTGAACAACATGTATACCCATAAAATTTTAGACATATGCGACCCGAAAAATCCCTACGCCCCCAAGTTCTCCGGCACGTTTGAGCTGCCGGTAGAATACGCGGGCAAAAAACGCCGCATGCTGGCCTATGTACCGCATGATATCCGCGAATCCACCGCCGGTATTCTTGTGCTGGGAGAAAACGGCCAGACCGCCGATGATCTGCTCGAGCACAGCGGCTGGTGTGAGATCGCGGACACCGAGGAGTGCAAGGAACGTCTGATCGTGTTCTTCCTCGAGCCGGAAAACGGCACATGGAACATGGACGAAGCCTACGGCACACCGGATGGCGATGTTGCGTATATCAACGCGGCAGCACTTGCTGCCGCAGACCGCAAGCTGTTCTGCGTGCACGAATCCAAGTTCTATCTGATCGGCTGTAAGGAGGGCGGCGTGCTCGCCAATATGGCGGCGGCTTACGACCCGGCGTTCTTTGCAGGTGTGGCTTCGGTCGGCGGCTCGGCAGTTTCCGAGCAGTATCTGACCGACTGCGGACAGGCGTATGCCCTCAATCTGGACGGCTTTGAGGATCCGGAACATCGCAAGGACATTCACAAGCAGGATATCCCGATGCCCGCGTGGATTATCGACGATCCGACCGTATCTACCGGTACCGGCGACGCTATCCTCACCTACTGGCGCAATGCATGTGAAGCCGAAGAAGGCCGTCAGCTGTCTCCCGATCAGTACGAGTATTACCGCGTGAAGGAAACACCTTACGCGCCTAATCAGGAGAAGGAAGCGTACCGTGTCTGCCACAGCAGTGTTCCCGGTGCATCCGAGCAGTATGCCAAACGCCTGCAGCGCCGTATCTGGAAGGACTTTCTCTATCGTCAGCGCCGCTGGATGAGCAGTCCCGGCGGTGAACTGCGCGTGACAAAGGATCCGGTCCGCGACCTCGGCATGGAGTACCACTACGAGGAATTTGACGGCTGGATGCGCGAATGGTATGTTTACATTCCGCAGTCGGTACGGCAAAATCCCGAAAAGAAGGTGCCGCTCGTGCTCGCGATGCATGGCTACACCTGTACCGGTGAAATCTACGCCGGCAACAGCGGTTGGTACGATGTCGCAGAAAAATACGGATTCATTGTTGTGTTCCCGTCCGCACTGCATGCCAAGGTTGACATGCCTGAGCAGGGTCTTATGCCAGACTGGGCGCCGCTCAACGCATGGAATGTGTTCCTTGAGGACGACCGCCCGGATGAACTGAAATTCTTCTCGTTCCTGCTGGACAAGATGATTGCCGAGTATCCGGTGGACGAGCACCGCGTGTTCGCAACCGGTCACTCGTGGGGCTCGCTGATGACCGAAATGCTGGCGTTGGGACTGACCGAGCGCTTTGCCGCTGTCGCCCCCTGCTCGGGTGCATTCTTCGGCGGTGCGTATGAGAAAATGACTTCCCTGCCGTATGCCGCCGAAAACGGCGTACAGCTTCCAATCTGGATGTTCTGGGGCTCGGACGAAGAATGGCTCATTCCGTGTGAACCCACCCACGAGAACGAAACCGGTCTGACCGTCGAGCTGTGGCTGAAACGCAATGGTAAGGCAGATATGATCCCTGCTGATTGGGCACAGTGCGCCAACACGGTCAATGGTCGCTTCAAAGATCATTACTTCGACCGTGAGGGCACGGCTCCCGTGCAGTTCACGCAGGTGGACTACATGCCGCATGCTACTATGCCGGAAATGTCGTTCCGCATTTGGGAAGAATTCTTCAGTAAGTTCTCCCGCAGCTGATAGCTAATCTACTACTTTCCTTTGCATATGATTGGACAGTCCATAGCGAGGGCCTCTGTGTTGAATTTGATTCTAACACAGAGGCCCTCGCTGTGGACCTTTTATTTGACTAAATGCGCAACTTCATTTTACAACGCGCGCTTATTTATATCTTCTTTCCGCAATTCTCTAACCATAACGGCGACACTCCCGCAAATCCCGATTTACGCATCCCTCGTCAAATCCACATCCGGACGAGCATTTGTGCCATACACGATGCGCGGGACACCGCTGTAATCCTCGGTGATAGTGACATCCTTGTAGCCGTGCCGCTGCATGATGCCTGCCACGTCGTCGGCCTGATGCCAACCGCACTCGAACAGCAGCCTGCCGTTCGGCACCAGCAGCTCCCCCCAGCTGTCGCAGATGGCATGATAGAAATCCAGACCGTCCTCGCCGCCGTAAAGCGCCTCATGCGGCTCAAAATCGGCTACACTGCGGTCGAGCATCTGCATTTCGTCCTCGGTAACGTACGGCGGATTGGAAACGATGATATCAAACTGCCCGAGTCCGCGCGGAGGCGCGTGCATAACATCGGCTTTCATGGTCAGCAAACGGCTGCTCACGCCCAGATCACGGGCGTTCTCGCGGGTAATGTGCAGCGCACCGTCCGACAGGTCGATCGCGGTCACGCGGGCATCCTCGACCGTGTGCGCCGCCGCAATGCCGATACAGCCCGAGCCGCAGCACAAATCGAGAATACGCGGTGAAACCCGCTCTTTGGCCTGCTCAATGACCAGCTCGCACAGCCGCTCGGTGTCCGAGCGCGGAATGAGCACCGAACGATCCACCTTGAAGGTCAGGCCGTAAAAATCCCATTCGCCGATAATATACGCCAGCGGCTCGCCGTCCAGACAGCGGTCGCACAGCAGACCGGCGTAATCCACGGTCGCATCCTCAACGTAGAAATGGGACCAGCCGGCCGTCTGCTTTTTGTCTGCTTTGCAGGCGTAGGCGGTAATCTCCCGCGCGGTCAGCTGCGGCATCGGGTCGCCGCCCTCTTTCAAACGGCGGAAAAGCTGCATGTAAACATCGTTGATAGTCTTGGTCACACAGGGTCAACTCCTAAAATTTACGCGGGTTTGAACCACAGCGGCACGGCGTTCGCCCGCACCCTGCAATTACGGAACACGGCTGCGGCCGCCGACTGAAATTCTGCGGCATTTTTGGCTTTTTTAATCGCTTTGCCCGGTTTTTCGCTGTTTTCAAACAGATTCAGATGATAAAACCAGATTTCCTTCATGCGGAGCATGGCAATCCGGCTGTCACCGAAGGCTTCGCAGTAGCGCACGAACAATGTATCGTGGAAGGTCTCGAGCATTTTTGCGTCTGCGGCCTTGCCGCCGGTCATGCGCGCCACGAGAGACGGATCGGCGATCAGCGCACGGCCGATCATCACCGCCGGTAAATCGGGATAGCGTTCGCTGACGGTGCTCACATCCCGCTCGGTGATGAGATCGCCGTTGTAGCATACGGGCATGCTGCAGCGCGGCAGCGCCGCCGCGAAATCCTCCTCGCGCACCTTTCCCTTGTAGAAATCCTGCCGTACGCGCGGATGGATGGTCAGCTCGGTGATGGGATAGCGGTTGTAAATCTCGAGCAGCTTGTCAAACTCGCTTGCCTCATGCACGCCGAGACGCGTTTTTACCGAAATACCCTCGCATTTTGCGAAAACTTCGTCAAAAAACCGGTCCAGCTCGTCCGGATGTGCGAGAAAACCGGCTCCTTTTCCCTTGGCCGTCACCGTGCCGGACGGACAGCCAAGGTTGAGATTGACCTCGGGATACCCGAGGTCATGCAGTGCATTCACCGCCCAGATGCAGTCCGCGGCGGACTTGGTGAGCAGCTGCGGAACCGCAGGCACGCCCTCGTTGTACTCCGGCAGGACATCGCGCTTTTGCCGCGGCGTCAGCTTTTCATTCGTGGTCGGTGTGATAAACGGCATGAAATACTTGTCCACACCTGAGAAAAATTCGTGGTGCGTCCGGCGATAGACCGCACCGGTCACGCCTTCCATCGGTGCAAAATAATAGTGCATGGCGCTTACCACTCGTCCGAGCCGTCATCCGGAATGACCGCCTTCATCGCGGTGATCGCAACCTCGATCATGGAATCGTCCGGCTCGAATACGGTCAGGTGCTGCACCATCAGTCCCGGCCAGCGCAGCGCACGCGAGAGCAGACTCTCCGAGCGGCCGGCGTAGCGGTTAAACTCGTAGCTTATGCCGACAACAAGCGGCAGCAGGATCAAATGCGCGAGCATGCGCACGAACGGATTGGTAATGTCGATGATGGAAAAGACGATCGACGAAACGATAGTCGCAATGATAATCAGCACAAACATGAAGCTGGTGCCGCATCTCGGGTGGTATTTGCCCTGTTTGCGAACATTTTCAACGGTCAGTTCTTCGCCTGCTTCGTAGCAGAAAATGGTCTTGTGCTCTGCGCCGTGGTACTCGAACGTGCGGCGGATGTCCTTCATATGCGACACCGACCACATGAACAGCAGGAACAGAATGACGCGCACGCAGCCCTCGAGTACATTACGCGCGAGCACACCCCAGGTTTTCGGCACAAAACCGCCGAGAAAGCTCGGCAGCAGGATGAACAGGCCGATCGGCAGGGCAATGCCGATGACAGTCGAAATGCTCAGGATGATCTTGTTCAGACCCTCCGAGCCGAATTTCTTTTCCAGCCAGAGTTCAAACTTGGACGGCGGCACATCGGCTTCCTCGTCCTCAAAGAAGGACGCGGAGTAGTTGATGGCCTGCATGCCCTCCTTCATAGCGGTGAACAGCGTATACGCGCCGCGGAAAATCGGCTTTTCCCAAATCGGGGCACGGCTCGGCGTCGGTTCGGTCTTGCTGACAAGCTCGCCGTTCGCCTTACGCACGACCGTGCAGGACTTCTTAGGTCCCTTCATTACAATACCCTCGATGATTGCCTGACCACCGATGGTGGTTTTCTTTTGCGTTGTCATGAATGCTCTCCTTCGGTAAACGGGGTTTCAGATGCCTTCGGAATGGCACCGGTAATGCCGAGCGCCTCCTCGGACTTGGCAGACGGCATGGTGACGGTAACCGTCGTTCCCTTGCCGACCTCGGACGCGATATCCAGCGTGCCGCCGTGCATGGAAACGATTTCCTCTGTCACGGCAAGGCCGATGCCGCTGCCGCGCTGCTTGGATGACCCCTTGTAGAATTTCTCCTTGACGAACGGCAGCTCAGCTTCGGGAATACCCTGACCGTAGTCGCGCACAGACGCAACGATGTTGCCGCCGTCACGTTTAAGGTCAATATCAATCTGCTTGCCGTCGCCGCCGTATTTCGCGGCGTTGTCCAGAATATTCAAAAACACCTGCTTCATGCGGTGGCGATCGCCGTTGATGTAGTAGTTTGCATCCACATCTTCGTCGTACAGCAGGCGGATTCCGCTCTTTTTGAGCAGGTTTTCATACATATAAACCGCTTCATACAGCTCGATGGACATATCAAACGTCTCGATCTCCAGCTTCATGCGGCCGGATTCGATGCGCGCAAAGTCCAGCAGCTCCTCGACCATGCGGGTCAGACGGCCCGCCTCCTTCTGGATGATCGTCAGGCCCTGCATAACCTCCTCCGGGTCCTCGCCGCCGCCGGCCAGCAGTGTCTCACTCCAGCCGCCGATGGCAGTCAGCGGTGTACGCAGCTCGTGTGAAACCGAAGAAATGAAATCGTTTTTCATGCGTTCGGCGCGGCTGATCTCGTCCGACATATAATTGATGGTATCGCACAGCTCACCAATCTCGTCATCGTAGGTCTTCTGCAGGCGCACGCCGTAGCGTCCGGCCGCGATCTCCTTGGCGATGGTGTTGATTTTGAGCACCGGATCGACGATCGACCGGATAAAATAACTGTTCGATGCCACAACCAGCATGAGGAACAGCAGGCATGCCAGCAGAGAGCAGCCGACGATTATCCAGATCTGCCGTTCGACGATACGCAGTGAGGTGATATACCGCACGCCGCCGACCAGATCGCCGCGCGCACTCAGCAGCGGCGCTGTGACACTCATCACGCGCTCGCCGGAAAGCGGGTCTCTGCCCGTGAAAACTGCGGTTTTCTGACCGGAAAGCGCCTGCGAGGCATCCTCGGTCGAAGCAACGCCGCCACCGGATAAGCCCGAGGTGGACAGCAGAATACGGCCGTTTGCGTCCAAAAACTGCTGTTCAAACTTGTCCTGATCCTGAAATGTGGTGACGGTTGCCTCCGCCTGCGTGTAAAACTGATCGTAGGTGTCGGTGAAGTATTTGCGGAATGTGTCCGACGTGGTCGCCGCGCGTGACGCGAGGTTGTCGCGCACGGTGGCATAGTAATATCCCGAAACACCGACAGAGATCAAAATGACCACAACAGCCAGAATGACGAGCACGAAGGACAAAGAGTTCACCAGCCAGCGGCCCTTGATGCCGCCCGGCGAGTGCTGTACCTTTGGTACCTCCGGCTTCGGAGGCGGTTCCGGTTTGCGTTTTTGCTTGCGATTTGTCATAGAAAATGACCTTTCTAATGCCGCTTACCAAGCGGCAGAATGTGCGCTGACGCCGCGCGGGAATTCGCCTACCCGGCGGGGCACAAGAAGGAAGCAACCTGCGGTTTCCTCCTTCTTGTGAATCTTCCTCTTTCCCTTAGAGGGCACGGCGATAATTCATAACTGAGACTATAGGGGAACGGGCGTACCGTTCATCTTCCGTAGAGGCATTTCTCTACCTCAGATGCTCAAGCTGTTTTCTAACTGCTATACATACGGTTTACTCCACGCAATTCACCTTGTGTCGCGCCTGCGAAGATAAAACCGCCTGTGTAGCAGTATGCTGTCTGACACTGTGCATCGGTTAGGGCATGGGAGCACACTGTGCTTCCCTACGGTAGAAAAAATCCTCTGCCGTTCCCCTATTTCGGAGCGGTCGCCGGTCTCTGGTCTGCGCCAGACCATGAAACAAAGGGAAACGGGAGTCCCAAGAGGGTAGAAACCGCAGGTGTCTACCCTTTTGGTTTCTGCGGCGAAACCGCCGCCGTTTCTCCCGCCGCGGGTGCGGCGATTGGCTATATCAGCCCTCCCACATATAACCGTAGCCGCGGACCGTTACAATATGGGTCGGATCCGCCGGCGAATCCTCAATTTTAATCCGCAGACGGCGGATATTCACATCCACAATCTTCAGCTCGCCCACATAGTGGTGTCCCCAGACCATTTCGAGCAGCTCATCGCGCGAAAGCGCCTTGCCGATGTTCTGCATAAACGCCTTGAGCAGACCGTATTCGATCTGCGTCAGCTCGATCTTCACACCGTTCTTGAGCACCTCGCGGGCGCGCAGATTCAGCTTGAACGGACCGGATTTGATCACATCGTCCTCAGAGAACGGCGAACCGGACACCCGGCGGTACAGCGCGTCCACACGCGCCGCCAGCTCGATAACCGAAAACGGCTTGGTGACATAATCGTCCGCACCGTTCATCAGGCCGGTTACCTTGTCCGCTTCCTGCGTGCGGGCGGTCAGCATGATAACGCCCGCCTGATAGCCCGCGCCGCGCATGGCGCGGCAGACCTCGTAGCCGTCGATGCCGGGCAGCATAACATCCAACACCGCAACCGCGATATCCTGATTTTCATGGTACTTTTCCAGTGCTATTTCGCCGGTTTCGGCCTCTATTACCTCGTAACCGCTGCGTTTCAGGTTGAGAACCAGAAAGGAGCGGATATTCTCTTCATCTTCCAGAACCAGAATTTTGCGCTTCATTGTAATATCCTCCTGTACTTTTAGCGCTTATTGGTAACTGCCGCGTTTCTGCGGCGTTTGATGATTCTTAATTGTTCCACGCCTGGTTGACCAGCGAGAATCGGGCTTTGATCTCGTCTCCGGTCAGCGCCAGCTCGCTCTGCTCGCCTTCATTTGTCAGCTTGGCGAAGTAGATGGCCTGCGTGGTCTGTCCCAGCTGGATCAGATCGGTGCGCTCGGCGTAGTATTCACGGTTGGAGCCGGTCGCGCAGTAAATGTTAAACAGCGGGATGGACATTTTATTCTTACGGTACTCAAAAAATTCCACATAGCTGAGTCCGCCGTCGTTTGCCTTGATTGCGGTGATGCGGTTATGCCATTTCTGGTCGATCAGCAGGCTCCACGCATCCGAAATGTTCTGATAAGTGGTTGCAACCTTGGTCGGAACTTTGCCGATGCCGTAGGCATACCAGTCGAGCATATACACCGCATCGGACGAGGATGTGTCCTTATAGCCCGCCATCAGCACTGCACGCGGCAGCTCGGTGATGCCGTCGCCGTTGACATCGCTCGCGTAGACCGCCACCGGACGGTAGGTGCTGTGGCTGGCGGTATCCTCGCCGTCCAGTGCCAGATTGCGCAGCGTGTCGTTCGAGTAGACGAAAATATCCGTCGTCAGACCGGCGCCATTCGCCACCTTTTCCTCAGCAAACACAGCGGTCTTGCTGTCCTGCACACGGCCGGACTGCATGTGCTCAACCGCAGCCGCCCCCTGACTGGTCGCCGTCTCACCGGCCGGCAGCATGGAGCCGCTGTCATATTGGTACAGGCGTGCCACGCGCTTGCCGGATGTGTCGCTCGTGATCAGCAGCAGATCCTTTGCACCGTTGTCGGTCAGATCGGTCAGCTCCATAGCGGTATATTCGGTTTCGAGAATGATACCCGGCGTGCAGTTTTCGTCAAAATCGCACATGGTAAGCGCACCTGTTCCGTCGCCCGGCAGGCGCCAGGTGAGGACCATACCGCGCTTGCCGCTCGGTTCAAGTACCGGAAATTCGACCGAACGCAATGCCGTTCCGCGGCCGTCGATCGTGCCGGTGCAGACGTAGCTGTCACCCTGCTTGCGGTAAACAGCTACCGTAAATTTGTTGCTCGTCGCCGAGGTGGCGCCGCGGAAAAACGTGATGGCCTCCTCTACGCCGTCGTTGTCCAGATCGGCAAGCTGAATAGACGAACGGTTTTCGCCCTCGCTCGGCGAGGCATAGGATACGCCCTGTGCAAGCTGCTTTTCCAGCTCAGTCTGCAGGCTTTGGTAATTACTGGATGGTTTGGGCGCGGCCAACAGCTCATCGCCCGATGGAAACACACAGCCGCCCAGCAGCAAAAGGAACAGCAGCGCCGGTAAAATTCGCAGTGATCTCATGGAGCTCTCCTACCTAAAATGATACAAATATTGGTTGATAGGTGCAGGCACCTATACATATTAAGTATAGCACATTCAGGCAGCGTGTGGTACTGAAATTTACGCAAATTTTGCAGGATTTCAAGCAGAAAGGGATAGAAAAAGGACGGACCAAAGGTCCGCCCTCAGGCTGTCGCGAAACTACAGCTTTGCCGACAAGAGGAACGGACCGTAGACCGTTCCTCTTGTCGGCCGAAATTTTCTCGCTCTATAGGTCAAAAATCCGAACGCTATCCTTGCGCGGCTTCTCGGCCGCGCTGCGTGGCACATATCCCCGGATTTTTAGAATTTGCACAGCAAATCCTATTTGATGTGCGCTATCGCGCGAATTAACTTTAAAAGGACACACTATGTGCGTCCTTTTACGGGATTTCATCAGTATCTCAGCGGAATACCGTGCGGTTCAGCCTCACCGGCAGGCAGCAGCGCCGCCGTGATGTCCGGCCGGCGTGTTTCGATAAAGTTTACGCCTTTGCGGATGAGTTCCGCAAGCGTATTGGGATCGTCCGTGCACCGGCTCATGGTGAACAGCCCCGCCTGTCGGCACGCCGAAACCAGCCGCTCGGACAAATCCTTCGGCTCGGCCCGCAGACCGAACAGGCCGGTTGTCTGCGCGGCATTGACCAGCGCGTCAATCTCGCTCGGCAGATTGGGCATCTCACCCATGATATGTAAATCCGGATTGGCAGACGCTACACGAGCCGCTTCCACCAACCCCAGACCGATGATGATCGTGTCATCCAGACAATCCGCATACCGCAGCGTCATACGCAGCTGCCGCAGCATGGTCTGATCGTGCACGGTGATGGCAATCTTGCCCTGACAGGTGCGTGCCAGCTCGATCGCCTGACTAACCGGCGTCAGCTGCGGCGCCGCCTGATGCAGCTCCGCGTAGCTGTAATCGCGGACGGGCAGCCTCGTGCCGTCGGGCGCGGCAACACAGCCGTCCGACGAAAGCACAGCAATACCGTCTGCCGACATGGCAACCGAAAAACAGCAGCCTTTTGCGCCCTCGTCGTTGCCGGCCAGAATGGATTCCAGTCCGCCGCGTTCGGTATCCATGCAGCCGTCCGCAGACAGGACAAAAGTCTCCTTATTGGTATAGTACAATACCGATCCTCTCCCTCTGTTACAGGGTCTCCGGAGCCTCGTACTCTACGCCCTGCGTATCCACGGTAACGGACTTCATCTTCTGCTCCTCGCGCGGACGGTCGTGCCAGTCGCGCTTGGTGTTGACGATGGCATCAACAATGTCCATGCCGTCGATAACCATGCCGAAGGAAGCATACTGACCGTCCAGATGCGGTGCGTCCTCGGTCATAATAAAGAACTGGCTGCCTGCGGAGTCCGGTGCAGCGGTACGCGCCATAGACAGAACACCGCGGGTGTGGTTCAGGTCATTCTGGAAGCCGTTTGCGGTAAACTCGCCGCGAATCTCATAACCGGGGCCGCCCATGCCGGTGCCTTCCGGGTCACCGCCCTGAATCATAAAGCCCGGGATAACACGATGGAAGATCGTGCCGTCATAAAAGCCCTTCTGCACCAGAGAAACAAAGTTGCGAACCGTGTTCGGTGCAACTTCCGGGTACAGCTCTGCACGGATTACGCCGCCGTTTTCCATTTCAATCGTAACGATAGGATTGCTCATTGGTATCAACTCCATAATTTTTGTCATTTTGCAGCATATGCACAGCCGAGCTGTACATATATGTACTTCTATTGTAGCAAATTTGGAGTGGAACGGCAAGTGGTGTTTGTCGAACAGCGGCAGCTGTCTATTATTTTGCGTTGATTGACTGGTGCGCTTGAACCGCGTAAGCGGTTCACCCTGTCCGGGCGGCACCTTTTCTGCACCGGCTGACCGGGGCACACGAGTCGCGTGAGCGATACGCTCTGTCTGGGCGGCAGTCTTTTCTGCACCGATTTTGCGGGGTACACGAACTGCGCAAGCGTGTTCGCCCCTAACGGGCGGGGAGTTGCGCTCTGCGGAGCGCGGGAGACTGCCGCGTCCGCGGCGGGGACAAAGAGGAAGGGACACCTACGGTTTGCCCGTAGGCTGCTAAACCTTGTTTCCGCGCCGTGCGCGGATTAAATGAGTGCCCTTCCGCTTTGAACTCCTACCTTTCCCTTGTTAGATAGTCTGGCGCAAACCAGAGGCCGGCGACCGCTCCGAAAAAGGGGAACGGCAGTCGGGTTACCATTGCGTGACTTTCGTAAAATATTCGCAGTTCACAGATAGCGTACTGCTACACAGACCGGAGGGTCTCCGCAGACGCGACATACCCGTGTCGCGCAAATCGTTAGTCTGGAGATTACAGACAGCACCTACGAAGATAAGTTGTACCAAACATCTAAATTCATAGTTGCCGTGCGTTATAACGTGCCAAAGGGTTGCGCAACACTGTTATCCCCCAGGGGACCCTCTCTTGCCCTTCGGGCAATTCACCTTGTGTTGCGCCTGCGTAGATGAAACCATATGTGTAGCAGCACGGTATCCGACCCTGCGAATATGTGGATACATGGCGCGCAAAGCGCGTCCATGCGGAAGAAAAAATCCTCTGCCGTTCTCCTATTTCGGAGCGGTCGCCGCTCTCTGATTTTCGCCAAATTAGGAATAAAGGAAACGGGATTCACAAGGGTGGAAACCTTGGTGTCTACCCTTGTGCCCACCGCCGCGGGTACGGCGAACCACCGAGCCAAGTTTTGGCTCTCATTCCTGCTTCGCAGGATACCGCTGTAAAAACCTGTCGCAAAAACTGGCTATCCACTTTATCCACAGGACTTTCCACAGGGTATCTGGGGATAACCTTGTGCATAAAGTGGATAACTTTTTGTATACACCCTCGCAGGCCGCCGTATATCTCGGTTTTTCGACTACGCATTGTAATATCGGCTGTGGAAAAACCACCGCTGCATAATCCACCGCACCTTGTGGAAAACTTGTGAGCAGGGCAAATTCACCACTTCAGGAGGGATCATCTATGTCCGAAGAAACCCCGTCCATTGCCGCACCGGAACAGAATGCCATCGCGGAAACCGGCTCGATTACGGCAAGAACATCGCGTGGAACGATACACTGCATCACCATTGTCGGCCAGATCGAGGGCCACATGGAACTTCCCGCACAGAACAAAACCACCAAGTACGAGCACCTCATCCCGCAGATTGCGGCAGTTGAGCAGACCGACGAAATCGACGGTCTGCTGGTTCTGCTCAACACGGTCGGTGGCGATGTGGAAGCCGGACTTGCCATCGCTGAGCTGATCGCGGGCATGAAAAAGCCGACCGTGTCGCTCGTGCTCGGCGGCGGGCATTCGATCGGTGTACCGCTGGCCGTTGCCGCCAAAAAGAGCTTTATCGCCGTTTCCGCCGCCATGACCATTCATCCGGTGCGGATGAACGGCACGATCATTGCTGTGCCGCAGGCGTTCGAGTATCTGGCGAAAATTCAGGAGCGCATCGTGGATTTCATCACCTCGCACTCACACATCACCGCCGAACGTCTGCAGAAGCTTATGCGCGAAACCGGTCAGCTGACCGCCGATGTCGGCACCGTGATCTCCGGCAATCAGGCCGCCGCACTCGGACTGATTGATGCGGTCGGCACGCTTTCGGATGCGCTGGAAGCGCTCTATACGATGATTGGCGAGCACAAAATGCAAAAAAGAGACGGTAAATAACCGTCTCTTAGCTTGTCGAAAAAGCAATATTTGATTTTTATGCTTCGTGCGGCAGCACGCATTCAATCGAATTTGCTTTGCAAATTCATAAATTCCGGGAGCATGGCCCAGGCCACCCTCTCTTGCCGCTATGCGGCAATTCACCTTGTGTATCTCGGAATTTATACAAGGGAAGAAAAAATGTGCCCGTCAGGGCGCGGTTTTTCTTCGGTTTCGCTCGAAAGCGTGGTTTCGAGCGAGAGGCTGCTCGGAAAACGTTAGTTTTTCGACAGCCTCAGAGACGGTAAATAACCGTCTCTCCGTCTGTCTTTTGCATTATACGCTCTGTTTTTTCCGTTCCGGCAGCTGTGCCAGCACGATAGCGCCAAACATCAGCACACAGCCGAAAATTTCTCGACCGGACAGCGCCTGACCGAGAATAAGCCAGCCTGCGATAACCGAGATAACCGACTCCAGACTCATGATAAGCGATGCTACCGCCGGGTTCATGCCCTTCTGACCGACAATCTGCAGAGTATACCCCACGCCGGACGACATCGCACCGGCATACAGGATGGGCTTCCATGCCGCGAGGATGTTCGCGAAGCTCGGCTGCTCGAAGATCAGCATACCGATGCCCGATAAGATCGCACAGAAGAAAAACTGGATGCAGGACATCTTCACGCCGTCCACCATCGGTGAAAAATGGTCGATGACTGTGATATGGATGGAGAACAGCAGCGCACACGACAGACCGATGAGGTCGCCCATCGCGAAGCCGAAGCTGCCGCCCGTCATGCACAGGAAGTACAGCCCGGCCATTGCCAGCGCAACGCCGCACCAATGCTTCACACCGCATCTGCGGCCGAACAGCAGGCCGAGCAGCGGCACGATCAGGATGTAGCACGCGGTGAGGAATCCAGCCTTGCCGACTGGCGTATACAGCAGCGCGAACTGCTGGGTGATGCTGCCCGCGCACAGCGCCGTGCCGCAGCACATACCGCCGATAACGAGCGTTTTGCGGGCTTTGCGGTGCTCCTCGGGCGCTTGCTTCGGATGCGGGCCGCCGCTTTTGCCCAACACCGCGATGACCGGCAGCAGGACCAGTCCGCCGATGACGTTGCGCGCGAACACAAAGGTGAACGGTCCGACATACTGCATGCCGACGCTCTGCGCCACAAAGGCCACACCCCAGATGGTGGCCGTCAACAGCAGGAGCAAAGAGTTTCGCAGCTTCATACCTGTTTTCTCCCTTATTGGAAAAATTTCATAAAAAAAGAACCGCCTAAAAGCGGTTCTTCATGGAGCTGCTAACCAGATTTGAACTGGTGACCTCATCCTTACCAAGGATGCACTCTACCGACTGAGCTATAGCAGCATTGGCAGGGGCAGTAGGGATCGAACCCACGGCACTCGGTTTTGGAGACCGATGCTCTACCAGCTGAGCTATACCCCTATAAAGTGGCTCCTCAAGTTGGACTCGAACCAACGACCCTGCGGTTAACAGCCGCATGCTCTACCAACTGAGCTATTGAGGAATATAAAATGCTGGTACACGCTGTTTGGATAGTTTATCGCAATCAGCTTATATATTATAGCGCGGATACAGCTTATTTGTCAATAGGTTTTGCAAATTTTTTTCGCAAGTTTTTTGCTTCCGCGCAGAATGTCAAAAAGGGACCCTCTCGGGTCCCTTTTAGGCTTTATTCGGTAACTTTTGCACCGGTAACGATCGCCTTCGGCGAACCGGTGAGTTTTTTACCGGTATACGGCGTGTTGATTCCCTTGGATTTATACGTTTCGTATACCTTCTCGGTATCCCAGTCCAGCAGCACCAGACGGGCGAAATTGCCTGCCTGCACAGCACGGTCGGTCAGGCCGTAGATTTCGGCAGGTGCTTTGCTCATGCGGTCCACGAGCTGCATCGGCGTGAGCTTTCCGGTCTGAACGAGGTAAGTATTGCACACCGAGAACGCGGTTTCCAAGCCGGTGATGCCGGACGGCGCCTTTGCGAACTCGCGGGCCTTCTCCTCCGCGGTGTGCGGTGCATGGTCGGTTGCCACCATGTCGATGGTGCCGTCCGCCAGAGCCGCAATCAGCGCCTGACGGTCAGCCTCCTTGCGGAGCGGCGGATTCATGCGCGCATAAGTGCCGTGTGCCGGCACATCATCCTCGGTCAGCGACAGATGATGCGGCGTAACCTCGGCGTAAATCTTCGCGCCCATCGCCTTGCCCGCCCGAATGAGCGCGACCGACTGCGCGGACGAAACGTGCTGGAACAGCACGCGCGCACCAGTATCGAGCGCCAGCGCAATGTCACGGCCGATCATTGCAGATTCCGCGCTCGCCATTGCGCCCGGTACGCCGAAATGCTTGGCGGCCTCCGAGCCGTAGTTGACACCCGGAGACGGCACGAGTGACGGCTCCTCCTCGTGAAACGAGAGCAGCGTGCCGCGCTTGGCGGCTTCCGCCATGGCGGTGCGGCACAGCGCCGCACCCGTCAGGTTGATGCCGTCGTCGGTCAGGCACGGCGCACCCGCTTCGAGCAGTGCGTCAAAGTCGGTCAGCTCCTGCCCTTTTAGGCCCTTGGTGACCGAGCCTGCCTGCAAAACCTGCACCGGACAGTCCTTCGCCTTGTCGGTAACGTAGCGGATGATCTCGGGTGTGTCGCAGGTCGGCACGGTGTTCGCCATGCAGATTACCGTGGCGTAGCCGCCTGCGGCTGCCGCCGCCGCACCGGTCAGCACGTCTTCCTTCTGGGTCTGACCGGGATCGCGGAAGTGAACGTGCCCGTCCACAAAGCCAGGAGAGACGGTCAGCCCGCTCGCGTCATACACCGTGCAGCCCGCGGGCGCGTCGATGTGCTCAGCCACCTGCGCGATAACGCCGTCGTCACCGATCAGCACATCACGCAGCGCATCCATCTGCGTATACGGGTCGAGAACCCGTCCGTTTTGAATCAACAGCATGGTAAAACCTCCGTTTTATCTCGTTTAATCGCGGTAGAACGCACCAAAGCCCTTGTATGCCATATACAGATCCAGCTTGGCAATGCACTCGAACGGTGCGTGCATGGAGAGCACCGGAACGCCTGCGTCTACGGTGTCAATGTTGCGGTTTGCGAGGTACATGGCAACCGTGCCGCCGCCGCCCTGATCGACCTTGCCAAGCTGACCGGTCTGCCAGATAACACCCGCCTTGTCAAAGATGCAGCGGATACGCGCCATCAGCTCAGCGGTTGCATCCGAGGTACCGGACTTGCCGCGTGCGCCCGTGTACTTGACGAGCGCGAAGCCGCAGTTTGCGCGCGCGTCGTTGCGCTTCTCGGAAACCTCCGGATAGTTGGGGTCAAAGGCGTTGCAGACATCGGCAGACAGGCAGACCGAGTTCTCGAAGCACTCATCGAGCAGCACATCCTGTGCGCGGCAGAGGTCGGCCATAAAGGTGTCGAACGCGCGCGACTGCATGCCGGTCACGCCGTCGGAGCCGATCTCCTCCTTGTCCACCAGCAGGCATACACCGGTATGTGCCGGAGTCTCGGTCAGGTCGAACAGAGAGGTTGCTGCCGGATAGGAGCAAACGCGGTCGTCGTGGCCGTACGCGCCGACAAACGAGCGGTCAAAACCGATATCGCAGGCATTGAACGCCGGAACGCAGCACAGCTCTGCAGACAGGAAATCCGCCTCGGTCATGCCGTACTCGCGGTTGAGATGCTCCATAATGGCGAGTTTGATCTTCTCGCTGCACTTTTCGTCCACGGTTTCGCTCGGAACCGAGCCGATGAGGATGTTCAGACCCTCGCCCTTGATCACCTCGGTCGCCTTGCGGGTCATCTGCTCGGTGGCAAGGTGCGGCAGCAGGTCGGTGATAACGAACTTCGGGTCGGTCGGCTTGTCGCCTACACGCACCTGTACGCGCTTGACCTCGCCGTTCTCGCAGACGCAGACAACGCCGCGCAGCTCAAGCGGAATTGCGGTCCACTGATACTTCTTGATGCCGCCGTAGTAGTGGGTCTTGAAGAACGCCATACCGTTGTCCTCGTACAGCGGCACGGTGCGGATGTCAACGCGCGGTGCATCGAGGTGAGCAGCAGTCAGACGTACGCCCTCGGCCAGACTCTGATTGCCGATAACAGCCAGCATAATGCCCTTGTGGCGGTTGATGCGGTAAATCTTGTCACCCGGACGAAGCGTGTCATCGCGCGTCCAGGCACGGAAGCCCTTGCTCTCAGCCATGCGGGCGATTTCCAGCACGGCGTCACGCTCGGTTTTGCTCTCGTCGAGGAATTTTCTGTAACCCTCGGCGTAGGTCTGAATGCCCTGCTTGTCCTCGTCGGTCAAACGGTCAAAGCCGGTCTTTTTGTCGTAAAAAAGCTGTTCGGAAGTCATGTTGCATTCTCCTTTTTTAATCCGAATCACTTAATGAGTTGACTGTATAAAGCATCGGTGTCCCGATAGAGTGCATCGAGATCGCCGTTGTTTTCGATGATAAAATCGCATTTTTCGCGGTAAAACGCGTCGTTCGGCTGCGCGTCAATGCGGGCGCGTGCGGCTTCATCGGACAGACCGTCCCGCTCGATGATACGGGCAACGCGCGTGTCGTGCGGCGCGAGCACAGCGACGATTTTGTCGCAGAAGTCGTCCGCACCGGCTTCAAACAGGGTCGGCGCATCGTACAGCACGACCGGGCACTCGCTCTGTGCGTGAATCGCGTCGAGAGACGCCCTGCGGATATACGGAGTGGTGATTTCGTTGAGCGTTTGCAGCTTTGCGGGGTCGGAAAACACGATTTTCGCAAGTTTCGGGCGATCAAGCGCACCGTTTGCGTCAGTCACGATGCCAAAGGCGGCGTCGAGTGCGGACAGCATTTCGCGGTTCTCCGCGCAGAGCGTGCGGTAGACGGCATCCGCATCCACCCAGCCTGCACCGAGAGCGCGCATACGCGCGGCAACCGTGCCTTTTCCGGTGCCGCTGCCGCCGGTCAAGCCGATGATTTTCATTAGTTTCACTTCCCTCAATGTAAGATGTTCATGCTAATTAATTGTCATTCAGTCCAAATGGAATCGTATTCAACTTACTTTTCCACAAACTCTCTATTTCTATTACGCTTGTGTTATCTACTGCCAGAGATTTCGGTAAAATTTGCAGAATGCTGAACTGAAACTTGTGATAGCGCTCTGAATCTTCTTTCAGCAGTTCCTTGATTTTCTTATTTCCGCCATGTCTGGTATTGACATACTCGCTCCATCTGCCATACAATCCATTTTTTCCGTATGCTGAACCAACATATTGTTTTCCGCTTACGGTATCAGTAATCAAATAAATTGCATACGTTGTGGATAATGCACCCACCCAATCACTGTAAAAATCAGGTGCCGCAATAATGCTCTCCAGTTCATCAAACGACAGCCGCATATTTTCAAAATCGGTCAGCTTGGAAACGAGCTGTGCATTTCGATGTGGCATGAGCGCAACAATTTCTTTCTCCGTTGTGCCGTTATGACACCAATTTCGCGCACCTTGTCCCCAGTCGATTATCAGCCGATCCTCATATTCCTGCATAATATCCTGTTTTTCCAGATCATAATAAAATTCAGGCGGGTTTTTGGGCTTTATAGGAAATCCTTTCGGAAACTTCATGCCTTTAGCGGAATATACCCCTTTCACAAGGTAACAGCCCTCATAACGTCCCAGTGTTCCCTGTGTGCCGACAAAATTCAGAATATACCGACAGTTTTCAAATCTTTTCTTTCCCTGTGTTTTCAGGTAGAGTTCAAAAAATCCGTTTTCATAACAGAATTTTGCATCTTTATCGGACATCGGATGTCTTGCCAGCTTGACTTCTTTGGGATTCAATCCCGCATTACGCATCACATCGGACAACTTCAAAAGCATTCTTTACACCTCAATTACCGAGAATCCCGCCGCTTTCTTGATGCGGTTCGCCACTGCAAGACCGAGTCCTTCATCCGACGGACACTGCGCCCAAATCTGCGTTACCTCGGTATCATCGAACGCTCGCAGGCGGTCGAATACCTCGCGCGCCTGTGCACCGAGATCGTCCCTCGAGCCGAAGCACTCCACAATGCAGTTCGGGAACATATCCTTGTACTCATCAAAGCACAGTACACCGGTTGCGTCACCGATACGCTCCGCGATGTACTTCGCCGTGTCCTGCGGATCGCCGCGCACGACCGTTACGGGCGCTTTCGGCGCGTAATGCCGGTATTTCATGCCGGGCGCCGACACCTTCACGTCATCCCCGATCTTCTCGTACAGCGCGCGGTCAACATCCACCTCGCCGAGCACCGAACGCAGCTGTTCAAGCGTGATGCCGCCCGGACGCAGCAGACGCGGACGCTCGAGCGCGAGTGTGATTACCGTGCTCTCCACGCCGACGCCGCACGCGCCGCCATCCAGTACGGCCGCGATCTTGCTGTCCATATCGTGCATAACGTGCGCCGCCGTGGTCGTGGACGGTCTGCCCGAAGTATTCGCAGACGGAGCCGCCAGTGGTACGCCGCTCTCCCGAATCAGCGCACGCGCCATCGGGTGCGACGGCAGGCGGATGCCCACTGTGTCCAGTCCGCACGAAACCTCGTCCGGAATGCAGTCGCCCTTGGGCACGATCATGGTCAGCGGACCCGGCCAGAACGCCTCGGCAAGCTGCTTTGCCTGCGGCGGAACCGCCGGACACAGGTCGTAAATCCGGTCAAAGTCCGCGATGTGGACGATCAGCGGGTTATCCTGCGGACGGCCTTTCGCCAGAAAAATTTTCTTTACCGCCTCGCCGTTCAGCGCATTCGCCGCAAGGCCGTACACGGTTTCGGTCGGCATACCGACGACCTCGCCCGCTCGAATGAGTTCTGCGGCGGTTTTTACCGCGTTTTCGTCGGTTTCCGGTGTCAAAAGAGTTGTTTTCATCAGTTTACACTTCCATTTATGATATCAATGGTCTTTTTCTTCCACTTTGGTGACGATGCCGTTTTCCAGTGTCAGGTCGAGCGTTACCTCATCAAACGGCTGTGCAATGAGGTACGAAAGGCAGGTATCGGTGTCTGTATAGTCCGGCGTGCCGAGCAGCTCACGCACCTCGTCCGCGCTCATGCCGACAAGTTCAGTGCTGTTTTGCAGGTCGCTGACCATGAAATGCCGCTGGCTCGGTGCGGTTTTCGCCCAGTTTTCCGCAGAAAACGTCTTTGGCACGCCGATACCGAGGTCAAAATAACGGTTTGCGTTCCAGATGCCGTTTCCCACAAGCAGCATCGCCAGCACGCACGATATGCACCAGTGGGCTTTCTTCGTCCTGCCCCGAAACAGCTGCACGCTCGCCGCAAGAAATACGGCGATGCCCAGAACAAGTAAAATTACACCACTTCTTAACATGAAAATCCTCCTTTTATTATAAGGGTCTGTGACCCTTGTTTCCCACCAAAGAGAGGTTTATCGGACATTCACCATGCTATACTCCAATTATAAAAGAAAGGAGTGCTTCGCATGGCAAAGAACAAGAACGTTTTCGTCACGATCACCGGTTTTCAGCACTATTACGGACGTGAGCCGTTCCAGATCGGCAATCTCATCCGCTGTGCCAAGGAGCCGAGCAATCCGTACGACAGCGATGCCATCCGCGCGTTTCTGCCGTACATCGGCAAGGTCGGCTACATTGCCAACAGCCCGCAGACCAAGGCCGGCGGCACGGAAAGCGCATCGCGCATTTACGAGCGCGTGTCCAAGCGGTTTTACGTCCGCGTGCTGTTCACCACCTGCACGAAAATTATATGCCGCGTAGAGTTCGGCGATATGTCCGATCTGAATGCTGAGCTGGAGAGCCAGACCGAGGACAAGTGGGACAACTGGGACGATGAGGATGACAAAATCCAGTTCTAAGGCAATACCGCATAATTGAACAAGAGTGATTTGCGAGTAAATTTTGCGTACTGACGAGGCACAGTTTTGCGGTAATACTTGATGTATTACCGTGAAACTGCAACAAAGTCAGGACACAAAATTTCCGCAAAGCACCGCAGCTTTAATTGTGCGGTGTTGCCCCAAGGCTACATTTCGCTCTGCTCCTTCAGCTTTTCCGCTGTGTCAGCCGCAATAAGCGCATCTAAAATCTCGTCCATATCGCCGTTCAGGAACTGATCCAGCTTGTAGATGGTCAGCTTAATGCGGTGATCGGACACGCGATTCTCCGGGAAATTGTAGGTGCGGATGCGCTCCGAGCGGTCGCCGGTGCCGACCTGGCTTTTTCGGTCGGCGGCGATGGCCGCACGCTGCTTTTCCACCTCGGCCTCGTACAGCCGCGAACGCAGCACAGACAGCGCCTTGTCCTTGTTTTTGTGCTGGCTGCGCTCATCCTGGCACTCTACGACCGTATTTGTCGGAATATGGGTGACACGGATAGCCGATGAGGTCTTATTGATGTGCTGACCGCCCGCACCGGATGCGCGGAACGTGTCAATGCGTAAATCCTTCGGGTCGATGTAGAAGTCGAGTTCCTCCGCTTCGGGAAGGACAGCCACAGTGGTTGTCGAGGTGTGAACGCGGCCCTGACTTTCGGTCTCGGGCACACGCTGCACGCGGTGTACGCCGCTCTCGAACTTGAGCCGCGAGTACACCTTATCGCCTGCTACGCGGAACACGATTTCCTTATAGCCGCCGAGTTCGGTCTCGGATTTGTTCATGACTTCGGTCTGCCAGCCGCGCTTGTCGGCGTACATCGTGTACATGCGGTACAGGTCAGCGGCAAACAGCGCGCTTTCCTCGCCGCCTGCACCGCCGCGAATCTCAACGTAGATATTCTTCTCGTCGTTCGGGTCCTTGGGCAGCAGCAGGATTTTCAGCTCTCCCTCCAGACGGGTAATATCGCTTTTGGCCTGCTGCAGCTCCTCCTGCGCCAGCTCCTTCATGTCCGGATCGGACAACATTTCGGTCGCGTCCGCGAGCGTGCGCTGTGCCTGCTCGTATTCGCGGAAAGCGGTGACGATCGGCTCGAGTTCGTTGCGCTCGCGCAGCAGCTTGGCCGCCCGGTCGGGGTCGTCGTATAAATCCGGCGCGGAAAGCCGCATTTCCAGCTCGTCCAGCCGCGCCGCTAAGACTTTCAGTTTTTCAAACATATTCTATCTCCAAATCGTGTGAAGCACGGAAAATTCATCAAAATTACGTTTACCAGCGTCCGGTGAATATCAAGCCCATGATGGAGCAGTATTCGCGGCACCTTACCGCCATCCACTGCCCCGGATACGGCGTTTTCGCGGGAACGCCTGCGTCACCCAGACCGGCATGCGCCAGCAGGCGGCGTGCGCGGGCAAGATGATAATCATTTGTAATTACGGCAACAGCTGCGCCCTCGGGCAGCAGCTTTTTTGCGTTGGCGATATTCTGGATGGTCGTGCTCGACTTGTTCTCCAGGATCAGCCGTTCCGCATCTGCGCCGTGCGCGATCATGTAATCCTGCATGGCTGCAGCCTCGGTGCGCGGCTCATCGCCGCCCTGACCGCCACACAGGATGGCCTGACTGCCCGGATTGACGTTCAGCACCGCGATCGCCGTATCGCACCGTGCCGCCAGAGCCGCCGACGGCTGTCCGTTCGGATTGACGAGCGCACCCAGCACCAGATAGTAATCCGCCTGCGGCGCAGCTGACGGGTCATCCTCGTCGAATGCTATGCCGATCACAAACACCTGCACCGCCGCAAACGACAGCACGAACAATGCAAACAGTACGCGTCCCACGCGCGACAAAATGCGGCACGCCTTATGCTTTTCGCGTCCGCAAAGCATCAGCCATTCCCCCATACAGCCGATAGCGAGCGCCAGCAGGAAAATACCGCCGAACCGCGACGGCTTCCAGAACAGCTGCGGCACGCCAATAACAGCAAACAGCACCGCCAGCCCTATCCATACCCTTTTTTCTTTCATTGCAGTTCCTCCAGTTCGGCCGCGACGGCTTCCCATTCGTCCATTTTTGCGGCGAGTTTTTCGTCACAGTCTTCCTTTTCGGTCATCAGTTCGAGCAGCTTGCCGGAATCCGATGCCGCGTCCACCATCTGCTGTTCGAGGTCGGACGACTGGGCTTCCAGCTGCGATATTTCGCGCTCGAGCGTGTTCAGCCGCTTCTGCAGATTCTTGGTGCCGCCGGTGCGCTTGGGCTTTTCGGGCGGCTTGGGTACGTCGTCCAGTGTCGGGACGGCGGCCTTTTTCTTTTTGGGTGCCGGTGCGGGCGCCGCTTCCGGCAGTACGCCGCCGCCCTTGGCTCGCCAGTCAAGG
>OHAG01000363.1_pt1 | contig 37621 bp, 30 predicted proteins | sample 1577081 | NCBI WGS metagenome assembly OHAG01 (sample SAMEA3541513, study PRJEB24748) | human gut metagenome | biome: human gut; feature: human-associated habitat; material: faeces | place: China | collected 2012
AAAGTCTATTATTAAGGTCATAGGTATAGTTTACATCAGTATCTCCATTGTCATCACAAATTTTCTTTAGAGTTCTATTTCCGGCTGCGTCATAAAAATAATCTATTTCTTCTCTATCGTAATCTTCATCAATAATTCTTGAAAATTCATCGTAATCATAATAACATTTTACACCATTTCTGTTTTGTTGGCTAACATTTCCATCAAGATAATAATCATAACTGTAGATTGACATTTGTGTATTATCAGCATTATTGTTGATTACTTTTTCTATCATATTACCTTTATTATATGTATATGATGTAGATGTACCATTGCCGTATGTTACAGAACTTAAATTATCATTTGAATCATAAGTATATCTTGCCATTACCTTACTGTTATTCAAAGAATCTGAAACAGTAGTCATATTACCTTTGGCATCATATTCATAATTTATCATCTGTTGAATATCATAATCACCATAATGACCGGTATTGTTATTATATATTTTACTATACACACATTTACCATTTGCATTGTTGCCATATACCATAGCATAGCTTTTGCCGTCTTCAAAAAGTTTTTGCTCCATAACAAGACCCTTATTATCGTACTTATTAGCTATTGCTGATGTATCATTTGTAACCAATGTTACTCCACCTGTTTTACCATAAGTGTATTGAGCTTTAACCTTTTCTTTATTATTTGTAGTTGTGTATTCCTTAGATAATCTATTCATTCCGTCATAGGCATATTTGATTGTAACATTATTTCTATCGACTTTACTAATCAAATTGTCACAAAAATCATAGGTATATCGTTCAGTTTTTCCCATTGCATCAGTATATGTAATAGGTTTATTATGGCAATTATAAGTATATTCTACTTTTCTAGTACCATTTGCATATTTTATAGAAGTATTATTTCCTACATTATCATATGTATATTCATTAACCCATTCTGGAGTATTACCCATTTGCACTCCTGATTTTATAAGGTTATTCCTGTCATCATACTTATATACCTTAGTATTGTAATCATTACCATTTTTTCTGACAGATTCCGAGCAAACGTTACCATTTTCATCGTATGTATAATCAGTAATAGCATATTGTCCACCATCAAAAGGAGCTTTGACCTGTATTTTTCTACCATTAGCATCATAAGTTATAGTAGACTTATTATTTTTTGAATCTGTAGCAGATATATTTCTATTTAAAAAGTCATATTCGTACGTTGTTATATGACCATTAGGGTCAGTTTGCTTAGTCACATTTCCAAATATGTCATACTCCATTGTGTATTTCTTATTGAGATAATCTGTGGCTGTAACAGGATTTCCTAAATAGTCATTGGTATAGTTTGTAGTTACACCATTCTTTATTTCCTGTACTACATAGCCCATACTGTCAACAGTTTCACTTGAAATAATATTTGAACAATTATCATCGCCTAAAACAGTCTTCCTTGATTGTCCATTACCGTATCCATATACTGACTTATACATTTGAGTACCAGTCAAGGCATCATTAATGGTCTTACTTGATAATCTATTTTTATAATCATATGTATAAACACTCTTGCTTTTACCAGGAACAGTTCGTACTGAAAGATTCATATTTTCATCATATTCATAGGTAGCAAGATTTTTGTTATAACTTAAATCATATATACTTGTCAATGCTCCAAGTGCATTGTAATTATACTTTATAGCATTTCCATTTTCATCAGTATATTGTGCTGTATTAGCTCCATAATCATATGTTACAGTTTTAGCTGTATTATCAGGGTATGTACTCTTTATAACATTACCCATATCATCATATGTATATGAAGTTGTTTTTCCATTACCATCTGTTTCAGATGTTACATTACCCATATTATTGTATGTCTTTCTAACAGTAATTTCTCCTGTAGTAGAAGAACCAACATAGGTGTCATTATTTACATATGTATATGTTGTTGGTATATAATGAGTGCTATCTGTAAATGCTCTTTGCTCGATTACATCACCTTTACTATTATATGAATACTGTGTTTTAGCCTTTAAATCGCTATTTGCAGTTACTGTAGATTCAGTAATAAGACTATTGCTATCTATAGTATTTCTCTCAACTATAGTTGTAGATGAATTTTGCTTATAAGTCTTTGATTTCTGTACATAGTAATTACTATCGCCATAATACGTATATTCAGTTAAGCCCTCTTTATCAAGGTCTTTTTCCTTTAAATATTCATATTCTCTACCCTTACAAGATAATGGACTATAATATCTTAACAATTTACCACTATAGTTATCATAATAATAATACTCTGCTTTTATAACATTTTCATCATTCGTATATACCCAATTTGGATAAGGACAAGTATGCTTGCCGTCATTTTCTACATCAGTATATCCCATCTCTACAGTTTTTTGAGTACCCTTTGGATATGTTCCACTTACTATTTTTGTATTAAGATTAATACTATTATAGGTATAAGTTGTATCTAAATTACCCTCTATAGTCCTTACTGTATAAGGATAAGCATTTGATTCGTTCTTTTTCTTATGTCCTGTATAGTTATTTTCACTATAAAAATAACTAGTCCCTGAATATTTCTTACCATCAGGTGTGGTATAATATTTACAACTTATAGGTCTAATCTTATCATCTTCATCTTCATTACCATATGTACTCTCGCCATACTCGTAATTTGCAGTAGCTCCTGTAGGATAAGTTACTTTTGTAAGATTATAAGAGAAAAACTTTTTAGGGTCTTTATTCTTTTTATGTATGGTATCTGTTTTGCCAGTATAGCCGTATGTAGTAACTAAACTTTTACCATTTACACTTTCCGTTTTACTTACCAAATAATAGAATGACCTTTTCTCACAATATCTTGAATAATTAAATCTATAACTAATTTGATGACCATTTGGTAAAGTGACTACATATGTTCTGCCACTTGTGTCATTATTTGCCACCATTGTTATTGTACTACCATTCACATTTGTAATAGTAATATCATCGTGGTTATAATTTACGGATATAGCATTTCCAAATCGGTCTACTTTCTTCATAAAAAGGCCTTGTTTATTGAAAAACTCTCTTGTACCATCGCTATAAATCAATACTGCCTTTGCCCCTGGTACAATATTTTGATAGTCTTCCTCTAATTTTAAATCTTGAAAAGCATACCCATATATTTTAAAATCATGACTTCCTGCCATATCTACTTTACCAATAGAGTATGTTCTACCATCTTCAAGTATAATTTGACTAAATGCAACAACATTGTTATTACCATGAGGCTTATTTCCACCTGCCGCATTTGCAATTCTGCTAAAACCTAAATGCCATACATATTCACTTGGAATGTTCCATACATTTACAGTAGATGTAGCTTCAAATCTGTTACTTGAATCAAACTTAAATGATAGATTTGTATCAAGTCCATTTTTTCCCGGAATTGTTGCTATCTTTTCAGTATACATCAATGCACCAGTTGTAAGACTTACATTATCATTTATGCCAGCATCTGTATTAAATGGTCCTTTAAGTTTAGCACTATCTACTAGATTATCACTTTCATCTTCTGTAGTAACAGATGAATTGGTTGTTGAATATGTGCTTAAAAGCCCTCTATCTGCTGCCAATTCATCTATTTCCCTAGCTAAACTAACTGCATTTGTATCATTTTTTTCAATATATTGATTTACTGCATCTTCATCAATAGCATATTTATCAGCAAGTTCTCTGGAATTAACAGGTACAAAAAGGTCATTACCCGGAACAACTTCTACTGCACTTTGACTTGTAACTGCATCAACCACATCATCAACTTTTTTCTCAATGACTGCTGACGCAAAAAATGCTTTTACGGCTGATTCCATATCAATACCACTTATAAGCATTTCTTGGAATTTTTCTTTTACAGACTCTTGTTCTATGTAATTACTATCCAAATTTGCTACTGCAAATTCTTCAGCAGACTTTTTAGCCTTTTTCAAAGAACCAAAATTTCTTATCATTTCAAAAGCTTGGTCTACATTTATTTCCATTTGCTGCATTATAACTGCTATGGATATAGAATGTCTTATGTCATAACCCCTATCACGAAGTTGTGACATAGTATCTTCTCTTACACCTAAATACATATTTAATCCATTCTTTTCATATCCATTTAGGTTTTCATACATTTGACCATCATTTAACAGCACCAATATACCATCAGGAATGTCATCTGTATTTATTTCGTCATCTTCCAGCTGACTTATATTAATCGTTACTTCTTCTGTTGTAGTTTCAGATATTTCTTCTATCCCTTCATTTTCTACAACTGACTCATCATCGTTCACAACTGATGAGCCACTTAAAACTTCATCATTTTTTTGTAGATTGTCTACAGAATCAACCACTGATTCAAATAGTTCCCCTGCCATTGTTAATGTACCACCAGACATACATTCTGTAGCCATAACAAAAGCAAGAACAAAGGCAATTCTTTTTAAAACACCTTTCATATTTTCGCCCCCTTATTCAGCCATAACTGCCTTAAGTTTAATTGAAGTAGTAGCAGTTTGTTTTGCTTTACATTCTATTGAAGCAAGTATGCCACTCCAATTTTTAACATCCTTATTTACCTTAAATTTTAAAACACCGTCTTTATTCTCCAAAATAGTAATTGCTCCATTATTTTGCAATACCGGTACAGTAATATTATACGCACCTTGGTCTTCATCAAATAATTTTGTAATATCTATAACACTACTGTCATAATAAATTGTATAAACAAAATCTTTTATATTATTTACATTTTCTAATGTATAAAAGTATTTATATGTTTTGCCCTGTTCAACATTTATTTGCTTTGTAGTATCAGGAATTAAAGTATTTCCATTTTCAACTTCAATTTTATATATATTCACTCCATTACTACTTGTATCATTTGTATAAATATATAATTTATCATAAGGTCCTGTATAATCAAATGCGTATTCATTAATTTCTTTATTTAAATAATCTTTCCCAATTAAATAACCTGAATCATTAGCAATAAATAAACTAGCATTTGTATTTTCTGAATTTGCAGTAATCTTTATTTTTCTCGCACATCTTACTTTATCAGAACCTTCACTATTAGATATGTTAAACGCTATTGCTCCACCATGAGAGAAATAACTTCCTCTTAAACTTAACGCCTTAGAATACAAATTATTATCTGTATTTTTTATAATGACATTATAATAAGGTACACTAATTAATTCTAAATTATCTATTACTTCTGTGCTATCTACTGTATGAGCAGTAAAGTTTTCATTATTGGAGAAGTCCCAACTTTTATTTTCAATATAGTTATCTAATCTAGGAATAACTGTAATTTTATAAACTCTTATACCGCTATCAAAAGACCGCAAACACATTCTTCCACCATCACCATTATATTTTATCCTTTGCGTTGTTATAGTTGGCTGTATCAACATATCTAATGATTTGCCGTCTTCATCTTTTAAATATTCAGAATAATTTGTTGTAACAATTAATTTTCTTTTACTAGATGAATCACTTGTTCTTGCTGTTATATAAACATCTGAATTTGGAAAAACAGGAAAATCTATTTGTCTGCTTCCTGATTTACAATCGCCTACTAAATCTATTGCCCCAGTATTTCTAACTTTTGCATCGTTATAATTTACTGATGGATTGTATTTCATTGCATAATCTTTGCTTGCAAATAAATTCATATTGTTATATGAAACATTCTTATTAATATCAAACTTTGTATCTCCAAATATAGACGAGTCAAAATCCCATTCATATTTTTGACCATCAGACAATGGAGTATGTTCCGTAGCATCATATTTATGTACATAAATTGCATATGCTCTTACAGCTCCATCTTGTGCATATAAACACAATGTAGTAGAAGCCCCTGTATATTTGAATTTATATGTACCAACTGCATTTACAGCCAATGTTTGACTTTTTCCAGTCTTTTCGTCATACAGAACATAATGCCTAGTAACATTGACATCATTTGAACGTCCCAGTATATAAATTTCACAGTCACCACTAACGTTAAATTTAACGGAGCCATTTTCTTTAGTCCCATTTTGTGGAAAATAAGCATATCCACTATAAAATCTACCATTAAACTCTCTTCTCATGCTTACATCTATATATATCCCCGGCATAAGCGTTAGTCCATCTACACTTTTTTCGGTTTTTATGCTACCCGCAAAGTCTAAATTTCCATCTCCAAATAACCATTCTGATTCATTTTCTTTAACAAAATCAGAAAAAACATTTGTATCTGTTATATCTGCAAAAACAATATTAGTTCCTAAAAGTAAAAATAACAGATTAAAAATAATAAATATTTTTTTCATTTTACCCCTCCCAATAAATAATTTTACTAAATTTTAAGATATATTACTCTGAATTAATTAACTATCACCACTTTTCTAATTAAATTTTAATATATCTTTAATTATATTTTAACATTTTTAGAGTTTATAATCAACTTATTGTGTACATTTTTAGTAAATATATATATATTTCTTTTAAAATATAGTATTATTTAGCAAAAAATATATTTAAATTTACTATGTTTTCAAATATGGATAATTAACTTCAATTATGGTATACTCATCATAGCCCTTTAAAAACAGGGTACAATAATATAGTTGATAGGAGTTCAAACATTATGATAAAAGTAAATTTTGTTTGCCACGGCAATATTTGTCGTTCACCAATGGCTGAATTTATATTAAAGAAAATGGCAAAGGACAGAGGTATAGACATTTCTGTATCATCATCTGCTACTAGCTACGAAGAAATAGGAAATGACATTCATCCAGGTACTAAAAGAGTTTTAACAGCTCACAGTATTCCCTTTTCAAAAAGAGGTGCTACACATTTTGAAAAAGAAGATTATAAAAACAATGATTTTATACTTTGTATGGACAGCTACAACATTAAAAATTTAAAGCGAATTATTGGTTCTGACCCAGAAAACAAGGTACATTTACTATTAGAATACGGTAAAAGTACCAGAGATATTTCTGACCCTTGGTATACTGGAAATTTTGATTTAACATACGACGATATTGTTGAAGGCTGTGAGGGATTTTTAGATTATTTAGCAAATAACAATTTAATATAATTATTTTTTAACAAAAATATGTTTTTAGATTAATTTTTGTTGTGTATAATGCCCTATGCTATTTTTTCTAAGTGATAAATATTATGTTGTTAATTTTAAAGATAACAAAATAACATTTGTGAAAATATTATCAAAAAGTAAATTTGACTAAAAAATAACAATTAATTCTAAACGTATACAAAATATATTCTACTGGTAAAAATTGAAATTTAATGCTATAATATCAAGCATAGTAATTGTTAATTATTTATCAATCACTTTTAAAAACAAATTGTATATGAACGAAAGGAGTTAATTTACTCATGGCAAATTTAAGAAAATGTGCTGTAATTGGTTGTGGATTTGTTGGTTCAAGTTCTGCCTTTGCACTTATGGAAAGTGGACTTTTTAACGAACTAGTTTTAATAGATGTAAATAAGGAAAAAGCTGAAGGCGAAGCTATGGATATTAGCCACGGTCTTCCTTACGTAAGAAGAATGGATATTTATGCTGGCGACTATTCTGACTGTAAAGATGCTGGTATTATTATTATTACTGCTGGTGCTGGTCAGAAACCTGGAGAAACAAGACTTGACCTTGTAAACAAGAATGTTGCAATTTTCAAGAGCATTATCCCTGAAATTGTAAAATACAACAAAGATGCTATTCTTCTTGTAGTAAGTAATCCTGTTGATATTTTAACTTATGTTACATTAAAGCTTTCAGGTTTCCCTAAGAACAGAGTAATTGGTAGTGGTACAGTTCTTGACTCTGCCAGATTAAAGTATCTTTTAGGCAAGCATCTTGATGTAAACCCAAAGAGTGTTCATGCTTATATCATTGGTGAACACGGTGATAGCGAGCTTGCTGTATGGTCAAGTGCTAACGTAAGCGGTATTCCTATTACTGACTTCTGTGAGCTTAGAGGTCACAAGACAAATCATAACGAAAATGAACAGGCATTATACGAAGAAGTTAAAAACAGTGCTTATGAAATAATTAAGAAAAAAGGTGCAACATACTATGGTATTGCCCTTTCTGTCAGAAGAATTTGTGAAAGTATTGTTCACGATGAACACAGTATTCTTCCTGTAAGTTCTTATCACGAGGAAAGAATAAACTATGACCTTGAAGATATTTGTATGAGTGTTCCTGCTATTGTAGGTTCTAACGGTATTCAACAGGTATTAAAGATTAGACTTGACCACAATGAACAGAATGCTTTAAAGGCATCTGCTACAGAGTTAAAGTCTATTCTTGACACATTAGATTTATAATATACAACAAAAGCGACTGACAAAAATCAGTCGCTTTATTTTTTACCAAATTGTTATTCTATTTTCCGGTTTAACGTACATTGCGTCACCTTCAGATATTCCATAAGTATCATAGAATTCCTGGAAGTTACTAAGTACAGTATTAACTCTTACCCCATAATTTGCGTGTTCGTCTTCACTTATCAAATATGCAAGGTATTTTCTTGTAGCCCCTCCGACAAATGAACTGGCAAAAGAATTGAAGAAAGATTTGTAATCTGCGTTTTCAATAGTATTCATTATATCAAGAACGCATCTCATAGCACTTATATCAGCAACATTTTCATCTTCTGTTTTTGCACCTGAAGTGTATAAATCTGTTACCAAAGGCTTGCTATCGTATAATTTTACTACACTATCACACTTATCTTCAAATGTTTCTTTTTCTTTATCATTCCACCATGGCTTATTATTACCATTTTCATCATAATCAGCACCACTAGCATCAAAAGCGTGAGAGATTTCATGAGCAATAATATAACCGATTGAGCCTAACTTCTTTTCTCTGCTATATGATGGGCTATAAATAGGGTCTTGTAATATACCTGTATAGATATTAATTGAATTTGTTCTTCTGACATATTCTGCATTACAATAAACTACTGAACCTGTTTCCCAATAAATTCTTGTATGAGGTTTATTCATTTTTGCTGCTTCACTAGCTGAAAGCTGTGAATACATTTTTTCAAAGTAAACAAATGAATTACCACCATTTTCAAGTGTTGGAAGTTTAAAGTCAACAAATATATCTGACCAATCCGGATTACCTACAGTAATAATCATATTGTCAAGTTTCTTAATTGCCTCTTTCTTAGATGCATCACTGAGCCAATCCAACTTGTTAATTCTATTCTTATACTGGTTAATAACTTCTTTAGCTATTGATGTAACATCTTCTTTTGCACCCTTTGGTAAATACTTTTCGCAGTAAATCTGGTCAAGATATGTACCCATATAGTGTTCTACAATGTCTTTTACATCTTCTTTCATTTCATCTTTTGAAACTATTTTATTTTTTCCATAATAAACATTGTAGTCTAAAGCTTCTGAATAAATATTTATAATATTAAACTTAGCTAAAGCCTTTAACTGTTCAATACGAGAATTATCTAAATATGATCCCCAAGCCTTTGTAGCTTCAAAATTAATTGTACAACAGTTAGAATCTGTTACATTAAATCCGAAACTCTTACATAAATCAGCAATATTAAGAGTCTTATAATATTTCTGAACTTCTGAAAGTTTAACCTGCTTTACATCCTTGCCGTCCATATAATCATCAAAAGAATTATTGTTGTCTCTTGTCATTGCCTGTGCAACTTGTCTAGCAATAATATCATAATTCTTTGCATCTTTCTTTGCAGTTGCATCATCTTCGCCAGCATCTGTAAAATAGTCTACATAGTATTCCATAATCTTTTGGTTTACATCTGTAGTAGTTGCATATCTATACATATCAGCAATACTTTCATCAACACAAGGGCTAAGATAAATTGTAGATTTTGTAGAATCATTCAAATCAACATCATACGCAAAACCAATTAATGGATAATTATAAATATTGCAACTCTCCTTTAAGTAACTCAAAAGTTCATTAAGATTGTTTGCCTTATCAATGCCATCTAAATACTTTTTAATAGGTTCTGCTCCTCTGGCATTTCTTGCATCCATATCTATAAGGGATTTGTAGAAATCCTGCACCTGTCTTTCTTTTGTTCCCTCTGCATATGTACCCTTTACTATGTCATCAAGTATTTTATCATAGTTATTTTCATTTTTAGTCTGAGTATCTGACATTATAGATTTTTCATATTTTTCATCATCTTCATCTAATACCATAGAATCTAAATAACTTTTATTTTCTGTTGCATAGTAGTCATTTTTCAATTCCTGTCCATAGTATCTATGAAGATTTGTAAAGAAATCATTTAACATCTGACTATTCATACTAACAACTGTGCCCATACTGCTAGTTACCATTTGAGGAAGTAATCCAGCCTTATAAAGATTTGCATAATCCCTAGTGTATACATCTAACTTAGACATATCGTAATTAGGCTTGCTGTACAAATTATATCCTTTTGCTTCTGGCAACTTATTACACAAGTCATTTAATAATTTAAAAGCATTTGCTACTGTAAGTGTATTACTATCGCTATAGCTTTTGAAAACATCCATATTAAGGTTATAACTTTCAGGACACTTGCTACATAAATCTCTAATATCCCCTACTGTAACAGTATCATTAATTATTACCTTTGCCGATGATGCTGCCTGCTGAAGTGTATTACTACCAGCTGCAAATACATTAGTAGATAAGCCTGATACTGTCATAATTACTGATAACAGCAATGCTATTTTTCTTTTCATAAAAATCTCCCCTTTCCTGCTATAAGAACAGTATATCATAAAAGGAAAAATTTAACAATATTTTATTATAATTCTGTACCTTTAAAAAATGTACCAATTTCTTTTCCATCCATAATATCAAATATCTTTTCTGGCTTAGAACCATGAGCAATTACCATATCTATACCCTTAGATGTTACCATTTCTGCTGCATCTAACTTTGAAACCATACCACCAGTACCTCTGTTAGAGCCAGAACCACTAGCCAAAGCTCTTATTTTATCATCAATTTTTTCTACTTTATGTATTATTTTTGCATCAGGATTATTTCTTGGGTCTTCACTATATAAACCATCAATATCAGATAACAAAATTAACTTAGATGCCTTTGTAAGAATAGCAACTATAGCTGACAATGTATCATTATCACTAAAGAGTTTCTTTTCATTTTCAATTTCAGTTGAAGATATAGAGTCATTTTCATTTACAATAGGTATTATATTATGCTCAATAAGAGTAAAGAATGTATTTCTTAAATTTTGTTTTTTTACCGGATTTTCAACATCATCACCACTTAAAAGAATTTGGCTTACCATTTTGCCATATTCTGAAAAGAATTTATCATAAAGGTGCATAAGTTCACACTGACCTACAGATGCTGCAGCCTGTTTTAATTTTAATTCCTTTGGCTTTTGTTGAAGTCCCATTTTATTTGCACCTACAGCTATAGCCCCTGAAGACACAAGAATAACCTCATAGCCCTCATTAGCAAGTCCAGACAATACCTGTGCAAGTTTATCCATAGTTCTGAAATTATTTTCACCAGTTTCTGTAGTTATTGTTGATGTTCCAACTTTTATTACAATTCTATTTTTTACAGTTTCCATTTTACATTCTCCTTTTCATTATTGTAGCTTAACATACAAACCATTGTATTTATACTAAAAAAGTCCTGAGCTTAACACTCAGGACGAATTATCGCGGTACCACCTAATTTTGGAAAAATCCACTCTCAACAGCACGAGAACTAAAGTCTGATGCCTTTCCCTATAACGGGGGATACCGTACTGACTTAGTTGGGTCAATAAGCTCAAAGGGAGGTTCAATGCCTTTCAATGAAGATTTTCACCAACCATCTTCTCTCTGAAAAATCCGGAACAAATACTAATCCTTATCTACGCCTTTAACTTATGGCTGAATTATATCACAATTTTTTAAACTAATCAAGAAAAATTTAAAAGCTAATTATTAAGCCACCAATATCTGCATATGATGAGCATAATCCACTACCTTCTGTAATATGACATTCCTTAAAATTAAGTTTAGACATCATAACTTCTTTTAATTCATTAGCCTTTTCCAAGGCATCAATATGTGTAATATAGAGAACTCTGTTTTCTGTATCACTACATTTTTTTGTTATATCATCTATAAGCTTTAAATACGCCTTTTTCATACCTTTTGCCTTAGCTGTAAGCACGGCATGACCATCATCAGCCCCACAAATAGGAACTATACCCAACAATGCTGCCAATTTAGCCACATATGGATTTAATCTACCTGTATTTACAAGGGAATCATAATTTTCCAATATAAAATATGTATTCAAATTATCTCTGAAATTACAAATTTCATTTTTTATTTCATCAAAAGATAAACCCTTTTCTTTAAGCTCTAATATTTTATTTACAATTAATGTTTCTCCAACAGATGCACTTTTGCTATCTACAACATAAATATTCTTTTTGCCATAGTCATCAAAATACAAGTCTTTTGCAGTAACAGCACTGTTGTAAGAACCACTTAAATGGCTAGAAAGAGTAACAACAAATACATCTTCATCTCCTCCGTAAGCATCAACATAAAGCTGTGGAGAAGGAGCAGCAGTTTTTCTGTTTTTCTTATTTTCTCTCAATTTATTTCTAAAATTAACAATATCTAAATCTAAAGTATCAGAAAAAATTTCATCATTAATTTGTAAAGTCAAAGGAACTTGCACAATATTAGAATTATTTTTCATTTCAGTTGTGAAATCACAACCACTATCTGCAACTATCTTCATATATGTAACCTCCAAGATTTTAACTCATAAAACAGTATATCATATATTTGCATAAAAATCACTATTCAGAAAAAATTAACGACCTTAATTTGTGGCTTGTACATAAGCCATCGGATTTATCTTTCCGATTCATTGGTCAGAACTTTCAACTTCGTTGAAAGCCACACTTCGTGTGTCCGATTTATCTTTCGGTTCACTGTCAGAACATTTTGCTTTGCAAAATGTGGCTTGTAAACAAGCCACCGGATTTATCTTTCCGATTCATTAAAAAGAGATTGTGCTATCTAAAACACAATCTCTACATAATAATAAAATTATTCAACTACTTCTATTTCATCAGCAGACTGAGCTTCATTTCTCACATCTGAAACGTAAAAATCATTATAGATTTTATCAAAAAGAACATAACAAGCAGATTTTTCAGCCTTCATCTTTGGAAGAAGGTTTGTAGACGCACTCTTATTAAGCTTTGTAAGTACATTTGCTACAGCATCTTTTGCGTAGTCGCTTGTTTCACTTGCATACTTAAACTGGCTAAATACTTCCTCATCAGTTTTAAGTGGAACATTTTCTTCCTTGTACATTCTATCAATAATAACAAAGGCATCCTGAACAGTTATATAATCATTAGGGTTAAAGAGTCCCTTATCATCACCTTGAACAAGTCCAAGTTTCTTTGCTGTATAAATTTCATCGTAGTATTTATTATCTGAATTTACATCAGCAAAAACAGCAGAACCACTTTCTGTTTTATCCATAAGACGTACAATTTCACCTACAAATTCATCTCTAGTCATAAACTTGTATTTATCATCGTTTATAGCATTTGTATTAACACAATTTGCAAGTCCATCAACTGCAGGGAGAGCCTGTGCAACCATTTTTGCTACAGTTTCGCCACCTAAATGGTTAAGATGAGTAAAATCAAAACCATTGTCGCCCTTTTCTGTACTCTTGAATATTGCGTGAAGAATTATAGATTCCTCACTACCCATATTATTATACAAATCAGTTGTCATTTGGTTTACATCAATACAAGGAACATTAGTTTCCTTTGCAAGTTCTCTAATGGCATCATCATAATTGCCGTGAGTATCTTTTACCTTACCATCTTCTTCAAATTCATGACGTACTATAGGAGTAAGAAGAACTGGCTTTGCACCCTTTTCTTCAGCCGGTTCAATATAATTTTTGTACAATGAGTTTTTAAAGCTACCCTCTGTATTTATATCACCATCTGAGTCTGTATATCTATTTTTTAAGTCATTTTCATTGCTTTTCTTTGCATCATTATGACCAAACTGAATAAGAACATAATCGCCCTCATTCATTTCAGATAAAAGCTTTTTATAATTATCTTCTGTAGCAAAACTCTTTGAACTTCTACCTGACATAGCAAGGTCTTCAACATGGTATTTACTTCTAAGAAAATCTCCTAAGTACATACCCCAACCAGCTCTTGGCAAAGCATAGTTATCATCATATCCATAGATACAAGATGTAGAGTCACCTACAATAAATATATTTGTTTCATCGCTAGCAAAAGCAGAAGTAACATTAAATGCACCAAAGCACATAACACCAGCTAAAACACCTGTAATAATTCTTTTTAATTTCATGCCTAAATCATCTCCTTAGTAATAAAAAGTGTGGCTTTTCAACCACACTCTGCATTATATATTATTCATCTTCAGAATACTCGTCATCATAATCAACATCTGCATCATCATAGCTATAATCATCGTCATAGTCTTCATAATCTGCATAGTCGTCTTCGTCCCAAGCATCCCAACCGTCGTCATAATCATAAGGTAATTGGTCTTGATTTTTATCCTTCATCTTGACAACAAGGAAAACAATTCCGACGATTACTACTGCAAGACCTGCACCTATACAAACAATAGTCTTTAACTTATTATCCTTTTCCAATCTTTTGATTGCTTTTTTCATTTCATCTAAGATTAATTCTGTCTTCATACTAATTCCTCCTTTTTATGACTTTCAAATATACTGTTTCCGGGTTTGCAGTTGATTATACTCCATAAAGGCTCTACGCATCATCTGCTTTTCATCATGGAATTTAAGCAGATAACTGGCCTCATGTTGTTTATAAAAACCGGCATCAACAAAAAATTCTTCAGCCTGAGGTTTACAGTCAAAAGAATCAGTAACCATAAGATACCAATGGACTGTTTTGCTGACTATATCCTCATTACCTCTGAATGTATATTGTGTCTTTCCGATGTATTTTACTATTTCTGCATCAGAATTTGTTTCCTCCTTAACCTCTCTCAAGGCAGTTTGCTGATAAGTTTCCCCTGGTTCGACAGTACCCTTAGGCAACACCCAACCCATATACCTACCATTTTGATTTTTATAAAGCAACAAGACCTTACCGTCATGGATGACTACCCCTCCACAGCTAACAGCTTCTGTCATGGGTATTCCTCCGTCCTGTATACTGTATGGCTGACTAAACGCAACCTTTTCTAATATTAATCACATTATACACTATTCAGGTTGAAAATACAATACCAAATGTTAAAATCAACAAATTTTTAATAAATAAACGGAAATTTTTGCCTATTTTAAATAATAAATCAATATAAACGTAAATCTTTTCCTATAAATTGGCAAGTTGCAAATTCCCCTATAAATCTGGACACAAGTCTTTCTCCATATACACGATTTATATCTTCAAGTGTCAGATTAGTAGAAATAATAAGGGATTTTTTACTTAAAATTCTATTATTTATTACCGTAAATATTTCTGTATTTGTAGCCCCATTTATACCTTCTGTACCTAAATCATCCATAATAAGTAAATCACAATTTTTTATTAAATCAAGTGTTTCATAATTTTCACCAGTTGCTCTGCTAAATCTAATCTTAATTAATACATCAGCAATATCGTAAGCTGTTACATAAACAACACTATATCCTAGCTCAATTGCTAATTTAGCTACACAAGAGCAAAGAAACGTTTTTCCCAGACCTGCACCTCCCATAAAGAGAGCATAAAATGGAAATTTTTCCATAGCAACAATACCTTCACGACAAGTATCACTTATTTCCAACATTCTATCGTACTGTGATACCCCTTCTTCATTAGGCTCTCTTGAAAAAATACTGCTGTCAAAACTTTCAAAATTTTGTTCTTCCATGTTTTCGTGTATATTAGAAAGTGTATACATCTTTTCTATACGTCTTTTCTTCATACACTTACATTCTTTATCCTTATAGATGCCTGTATCTTCGCAAAGTTTACAACGGAATTTTGGCTTAAGCATATCAGGAGATATACCTTCACTATTTAGAATATCTTGTTTTTCATTTTCAAGATTAGCATAATACTCTTTAAACTCTTTCACAAGTTTATCTCTGTCTTCCCCTCGTCTTTTAAGAGTTTCCTTAAGCATATGAGAGCCAGCATTTTTCAATTCCTTATCTATTTCTTTAAGTCTAGGATATTTTACATATATAAGCTTTATTTCCTCATTAGCCTTATTTATTGCATAATCTCTATATTTTTCCATTTCACGCTTTATCTGTGCGTAAATTTCACTTCTCTCCAAGTTTATCTCTCCTCTGCTTGTTCTTTTCCTCTGCTCTGGCAAGAAGTTCTTCGTTTGTATAAATCTTTTGTGTAAAATTATTAAATGAATTATTCATAACACCCTTTTTATCATATGGCTTTACTATTTTTACACTCTGATTGCTTTCATCATTCTCAACCTTGCTACTAAACTGTTTATCCATTTGTTCAACAGCTTCTATTGTATTAATACCATTTTCGTGCCAATTTTTTAATATTCCATTGGTATAACCTACAGCTACTCCATTTGTTTTTTCTACAGTTCTTTGGCAAGCCTCTTTTATTAATTCAAAAGGAGTTTTATATTCATCAAGCCATACTCTTATAAGCTTTTCTTCTTTTTCTGTAGGTCTTCTGTCTACACCATAGTAGCCCATAATCTTACTATAGTCCTTATGTCTTGACATATATTTATCGACTTTTTCAATGGTGTCAATTTCCTTTTCTGACCAATCTATTGCCACCTTTTCTATATAGCCCATAGGTTTATCTTTGTAGTAAGAGAGCAACATTGTAATTACGTCAGCCGGTAAGCCCATCCAATCATAAAAGCTAACTATAGCCTGTGTATCATTTTGTGTCAAAATCTTTCCCATTGTAGCTTCTGCCATTTTTACAAGCTGTTCAATTTCTTTGTTATTCGCCATCAAATCTGCTACATCTGTTGGTTTATAAGTTGGCTTAGTTGCTAATTGTTTTATCTTGTTTTGAGGTATAGCTTCTTTCATACTATCACCCAAGGACTTAACCGGAAGAAATTCAACTACAGGTTTTTCCTTATTGCCTAAAAGCAAAACCAAGCCTCTGTCTTTCCAATACACCCAAGCATTAACAACATCACTTTCAATAACACTAAATTTTTCTGCAATTTCTTTGTTATCCACTTGAATACCGGCACAAGCACATCTAAGTCCATAAATATAGACCAATGAATACAAAGGTGCTGGTGCTTTTGGCATATATTCATCAATAAAAATATTTTCTATAGAAGTATAAGTTGTATTAATTCTAAAACTGATTTTGCTCACAGTAAATCCTCCCAACAATTACTTGTATTATACTATATTGGGAGGTAATTCTCAACAGACTTTTACAAAAAAACTAACTTATATTTTCACTTTGTTCCAACATATTCTCAATAAAAATACCGTATCCTCTCTTGCTATTCTTTACAAAAACATGGGTGACAGCTCCTATTATTTTCCCATTTTGTATTATTGGGCAACCACTCATACCTTGTACAATTCCACCTGTCTTATTTAAAAGCTGTGGGTCTGTAACAGATATTACTAAGCCTTTTGAGCTACCGGAAGAATATTTATTTATATAGTCTATATTGATTTTATAGGCCTTTGTTTCCTTACCGTCAATATTTGCAAGTATACTAGCTTCGCCTTTTTTCACTTCTCCTCTATATCCCACTGGCATTGTAATACTTGTAAAATACTTAGAATTATTTATTTTTCCATATATCCCACAATTATTATTTTTTACTATAGTTCCTAAATTGCTACTATAGTCTGTATCTCCAATTATTGCACCAGGGGAGTCTTTTTCTCCTTTATCTACAGCAATTACACTTGTCTTTAGTAATTCTCCAGATGAAATAGACATCATTTGTCCAGTATCCACATCGACTATTGGATGTCCTAATGCTCCATAGTTTTTGGTATCTTTATCAAAATACGTCAACGTTCCCACGCCTTGTGTACTATCTCTGACCCAAACACCTATCTTATTTGCATTATCTTCTTTTGCTTTTATTGGCACAATATTTTCTATAATATGTTTTTCATTTCTCAACACATCAATGGCCAAATTATCTGATGACTTTACTACATTCATTAAATTTTCTTTAGATTTTATTTCTATACCATTTGCTGATACAATAACATCTCCGGGGTACAGCTTATTTTTTGACGGTTCTATATTTTCATTATCTTTATTCTTTACAGAGCCTGTTCCCAACACAAGAACGCCCTTTGTATCAATACATATGCCAACAGATTTGCCTACTACACAAAGGCTCTTTTGGGGATGAACCTTTACTTTTACATCTTTTACAGGCAATCCAAACAAATTTAATTTCAAAAGTGTATTACCTGATTTTACCGGCTGTATTTCAACATTACTGGCTGAATTATTAATGCTTACTACCGGCTGTGAAATATTATCTGTTGATATAGAAAACGGGAAAGATATTGACATAGACTGAGAATATCCCTCTGTCATATTAATTTTTGTTGGAACAGAAAATATTTTAAAGCCCAATACTATGGCAAAAAAAACACAAAAAAATAGAGCTATACCCCTTAAAAACTTCATTATATCACCTCTTTGTAATATGTTTTCCAAAAAGGCAATTATAAATACATAAAAAGGAGATAGAAATTTGTATCATCTAAGAACAAACCTATCTCCCGAAATAATTATAATTTTTGTAAATATGAAATTTCTTCTTCTGTAAGCAATCTATACTTTCCTTTTTCAAGACTACCTATTTTCAAATCACCTACAGCTATTCTCTTTAAGAATTTAACCGGACAGCCAATGGCATCACACATTTTTCTAACCTGTCTATTGTGACCTTCGTGTATAGAAATTTTTAAGCTTATATATTTACCTGTATTTTTTACAACAGCAATTTTAGCTTTTGCAGTTTTATATCCATCAATTATAAGCCCTGACCTAAATCTGTTTAAATCTGCTTCTGTAGGCATATTTTCTACAGTTGCTATGTATGTTTTATCTACATTATGCTTTGGATGAGTAAGTTTATACGTCATATCGCCATCATTTGTCAAAAGCAACAGCCCTGAAGTGTCATAATCCAATCTACCAACAGGATAAACTCTCTCCTCAATATCAACATAGTCCATAACTGTTTTGCGTTCAAACTGGTCTTTAGCTGTTGTCACGCAACCCTCCGGTTTATTAAGCATTATATAAATGTACTGTTTATTTTCTGAAACAACTTTTCCGTCAACTTTTACAACATCATTTTCATCATCAACTTTAGTTCCTAAGGTATCTACAACTTCGCCATTTACTTCAACTCTGCCTTGAAGTATAATTTCTTCTGCTTTTCTTCTTGAGGCAACCTGTGCCTGTGCTAAATATTTTTGTAATCTAACTAACATTATTTTTCTCCTAGCCTACAAGTTTTAACCACTGATTTATTAGTTTCTTTATATTGTATTCCACACCTATTTTTTCTATATTTTCTGCTGAAATAATTTTTACTGTTTTAAGCAAAGTATTCCCTGTATAAACTTTACCAATGCCCACACTATCTCCGTAATTTATAGGAGCTGTTATATTTTGGGGCAATTCATTTTCTATTTTTAAATTTGCTTTTTCATTTTCTGAAAGAAGCAAATCTACACTATCCTCATATTTTAATTCTGCAATTTCTTTTTCAGCTTTATCTATGGAAATATTCATTTTTTCACTACCGTTTATTATACTATATTTTTTGTAATTATTAAAGCCATAATTTAACAAAGCCTTTGTATCTATCCATTTTCTGCTTTTTCCTGCTGTTCCCCAACCACTTGCTAAGACAACAGACACTAATGTTATATCTCCTCTATTTGCTGCACCAACAAAACAATGTCCTGCCTTTCCCGTAAAACCTGTTTTCATACCTATAGCACCTTCATATTCACTAAGTAGCCTATCTTTATTTACAAAAGAATATGTAGTTTTACTGCTTTTAAATGTATAGTCTCTGGTATTCATTATTTTCATAAGATTTTGATTTTTTAGAGCATACACACCTATTTTTGACATATCCTCTGCTGTGGAATGATGATTACCCTTATCTAAACCATTTGGCGTTTCAAAAACTGTATCACTACAGCCTATTTCCTTTGCCTTTTCATTCATCATTGTACAAAACTTTTCTACACTACCACCAACAGCCTCAGCAACTGCTACTGCCGAATCATTATAGGACTGTAGCATCATAGCATACAAAAGCTGTTCTATGGTCATTTTTTCTCCAACAGAAAGGTGCATTTTTACTGGAGATGCCAAAGTAGCATTTTTTGAAACGGTAGTTTCCTTTTTTATATCACTATTTTCCAACGCAACTAAAGCTGTCATAATTTTGGTCGTACTTGCCATTGCCATAGGCTTATTTTCATTTTTGCCCCACAGTATTCGTCCTGTATCGCCGTCTACTATAACAGCTGAAATAGCATTTACCTTTGGTTCTTCTGCCAAAACTGCTATATTAAAAAGCAAAATAAAACAAAAAAATAAAGCCGAAAATCGTTTCATAAAACCACTCTCCCGACTTTATTTTATGCAATAAAAAATTATTTAGCATCTGTTATTTTGCTTACTTCTTCCTCGGCCTCAAGTCTTAACTGGTCATCATCAAAGAAAGTAACCGGTAAAGAATCAATATCCTTAAATCCAAAGTATCTTAAAAATTCTTCTGTAGTACCTAAAAGTATAGGCTTACCTGGAACATCAAGTCGACCCTTTTCAGTAACTAAATTGTATTCTATCAACTTATTTACTGCATGGTCTGCATTTACGCCCCTTATTTCTTCAATTTGTGCCTTTGTTACCGGCTGTTTATAAGCAATAATAGCAAGGGTTTCCAGAAGTGTATTAGATAAGTGCTTTCTTGCCGGTGCATTATATATCTTTCTTATGTACTCGTAATATTCTTCATTAGTACACATTTGATAGCCGTCCCCAACTTGTATAATACTTATGCCACGTTTTTCATCTCTATATTTATCAGACAAGTTATTTATTATTGTCTTTATTGTCTTTTCATCATTATCCGTAGCATTAGCAATACTTTTTACACTTATAACATCACCATTTGCAAAAAGTATTGCTTCAATAATATGTTCAAGCTCTTCAATAGACACTTCCTACACCTCCTCGTAATACATAATAATATCACCAAATTGCTTTGTTTGCTTAATTTTCAGCCCATTATTTCTTATAAGTTCAAGTATAGCAAGAAATGTTGCAACAATTTCACCTTTACTAGCCTTATAATCAAATATATTAAAGAAACTAACTGTTTTATTTAATTCCAGCAAATTATTAATATACTTTATTTTACTTTCTATTGTAAATTCCTCTCTTTGAACAGAGTTAAACTTACTTCTGACCTTATCAACTTTTACTTCCTGTCTTTTTAAAACTTCCTCAAAGGCATTAAAAAGCATTTCCATATCAACACCATTTAAAATGTCTGATATTTCTCTTGGAACATCTTTTCTAACTTTTGAAATTATTGCCTTATCTCCACCTTTAAAGTAGTTATAAGCAGCCAATTTTTGCTTTGAAGCAAAGTCCTTTGCAAGAGTTTTAAACTTTTTATATTCTATAAGTCTGTTTACCAATTCTTCTCTAGGGTCAATTTCTTTATTGTTTTCATCAACTTCCTTAGGTAACAGCATTTTAGACTTTATTTCTATAAGTGTAGCAGCCATTAATATAAACTCACTAATAGAGTCCATATTTTCCCTTTGCATATAATCTACATATTCTAAATACTGGTCTGTAAGCTCAACAATGGGAATATCATAAATATCTATTTTATTTTTTATTATAAGAGAATAAAGAAGGTCCATAGGTCCTTCAAAACTCTCAAGCTTTATATTTATATCCATAAGCTCACCTTACAAGCCTAAAATAGCTGACACAATGGCATTAAGAGGTACTACAAGATAATTTGCTATTAAAGCAAAAGATAAAACCATTAATATAATTTTTTCATACTGAGAATACTTCATTGCTGAATTAGGAGAAATAAAATTTCTCAATATCCAACTGCCTGCCATAGGATAGACCGGTATAATATTAAACACACCTATAGAAACAAAAGCTTTTGCTAAACTTACTAAAAAAGCTACGGCTACTGCATTTGGTATAATTCCGGAAATTAAGGCAAGTATTTTTCCTAAAATAATGCACAAAACAATAGGAGAACCATAAGTAAGTAAATTACCTACTTTTCTATTTTTGTACATAAAAGGGGAAGTTTCTGCCGGATTTGACCAACCATAACCTGTAAAAACATAAATAAGAAAACCTATTGGTTCTACAAATTTTAATGGATTAGGTAATATCTTACCCTTTTGCTTTGGAGTATTATCTCCCTGTAATGTCGTTACAACAACCTTGCAATACTCAAAAAGTGTAAAAACTATTACACCGGCTATAGCTCTCAAGCCGTAATAAATCAATATATCCATAAAATCCCCCTAGTCCTGTATTCTCTTAAATTTCTTTTCCAATTCATACTTGCTCATTTTTATAATTGTAGGTCTGCCATGTGGGCAAGTAAAAGGGTCTTCCAGCTTAAGCAATTCCTGAATAAGTGCCTGTGCTTCACTATAACTCAATTTATCATTTCCCTTTACAGCAGCCTTACAACTCATCATAGCAATTTCATCAGCCTTAGTATCATAAATATTGGAAATATGGTTTTCGCCTAAAGCATCAACAATATCAGTAAAGAAACTTGCTCTTGTATCCTCATTAAATACCCATGGAACACTTCTTATAGCATAAGCCTTTTCGCCAAACTGTTCAAATTCAAAGCCAAATCCCTCAAGAAGCTCTCTATTTTCCTCAACAATTACCTTTTCTCTATCTGTAAGAGCCACAACGACTGGCTGTAGCAACAACTGACTTACTGTTTTCTTTTCTTTTAAGTCTTTTGTAAACTTTTCAAAAAGAACTCTCTCGTGGGCTGCGTGTTGGTCTATAAGATACATATCCTCACCTTGTTCAACTATCCAATAGGTACTAAAAAGTTGTCCTACAATCTTATAATTAGAGAAAAAAGCTTTTCTATGCTTAATTTCAGGTTCTGTCTTATATTTTGTAATATCTATTTCAGCATACTTTTCTTTTTTATTTCTAGCTGAGATTCCATATTTTTCAGGGTTTGCTACTTCTTTGCCATAGAGTATTTCCATAGCCTTAGAAATATTATTTCCACTGGAGCTTACTGGTGTTTCTGCTAATGAAATATCATTTCCCCTAGGCTTAGGTACAGCATCAACAGTTATACCCTTATTATCATAAACAAAGTCTGCACTCTTTTCTATTACTTCCAAAGGTGTTTTTTCAGCTTCGACAGCCTTATTTTTATCTATTTCAGGTTTTACGTCATTTAAATCTAGCTGAACAACAGGAGTTTTCTTCTCTTTTACAGGCTTATCCCAAGTTACCTCAGGTATAAGTTCTTCTGCTTTTAAAACCTTTAAAACTGCTCCATAAATTAAATCATAAATAAAGTTTTCATCAGAAAATCTTACTTCTAACTTTGTCGGATGAACATTTACATCAACAGTATTTGACGGAACAATTAAATTCAATGCAAAAATAGGGAATTTACCTATCATTATTTTATTTTTATAGGCATCTTCAACAGCATTTTGCACTAAAGTAGATTTTATAAATCTGCCATTAATAAAGAAATTTTCATAATTTCTATTACCTCTGGATAATTCAGGTTTGCCAACAAGACCTTTTAGTATATAGCCCTCTTTTTCACTTTCTAAATTTAGCATTTTAGATGCTATATCCTTGCCATAAATATAGAAAAGTGAATTTTTCACATTGCCGTCACCATTTGTCTGTAACACAATATTCCCATTATTAATATATTTAATAGCAATATTAGGATGTCCCAAAGCTATTCTGTTTACTATTTCAGAAATATAGCTACCTTCTGTGGCAGGCTTTTTCAAGAATTTTCTTCTTGCAGGAGTGTTGAAGAATATATTTTTTACATAAAAAACTGTACCAACATTTGCAGCACATTCTTCTTCTCTGTCTACAACCCCACCATTTATAACTATTCTTGTACCCATTGAGTCATTTTCTGTTCTGGTAAGCATTTCTACCTGTGCAACAGATGCAATAGAAGAAAGAGCCTCTCCTCTAAAGCCAAGGGTTAAAACATTCTCCAAGTCTTCAAAGGAGTCTATTTTACTTGTGGCATGACGCATAAATGCTGTTCTTATTTCATCTTTTGGTATACCTTTACCGTTGTCAGTAATTTTAATAACACTTGTGCCACCTTCAGCAATTTCAACTGTAATAGAGGTTGCACCGGCATCTATTGAATTTTCCATTAATTCTTTTACAACAGACGCTGGACGCTCTACTACTTCACCGGCAGCAATTTTATTTATAAGTCCATTATCCAAAAGATGAATTTTGTTCATTTAATTACCTCACTTTAAATTTTTAAGCTTTTCCTTAATGTCATAAAGTTTTCTAATAGCCTCAAAAGGTGTCATATTGTTTACATCAAGTGTATCCATTTCTTCTTTGAAATCATTAATAAATGTAACCATAGGGTCAATAGGCTTTTCATTATACTTAAAGTCCATATCCTCTGAAACCCCTACATTGCCACTATTAAGATTTTCAAGAATTTCATTTGCTCTGTCTACAACATTTCTAGGAACTCCGGCTAATTTAGCAACATGAACACCGTAACTACGGTCTGTGCCACCGGCTATAATCTTTCTAAGGAAAATAATATCTTCTCCCTGTTCCTTTACACTTACACAGAAGTTTCTGACACCGGAAACCTTTCCTTCAAGCTCTGTAAGCTCATGATAATGAGTTGCAAACAATGTTCTAGCACCAATTTTCTGAGCAATATGTTCAAGAACTGCCCACGCAATACTTAAGCCGTCAAATGTAGAAGTACCTCTGCCAATTTCATCAAGTATTAAAAGGCTTCTGTTTGTTGCATTATTTAAAATATTAGCAACTTCTATCATTTCAACCATAAAAGTTGACTGTCCTGTTGCCAAATCGTCAGATGCACCAACTCTTGTAAATATTCTATCTACAACACCAACTTCGGCACTTTCAGCAGGAACAAAAGAACCTATCTGAGCCATAAGTACGATTAAGGCACATTGACGCATATAAGTAGATTTACCTGCCATATTAGGACCGGTAATAATATCCAATCTGTTTTCTCCCAAATCAAGGAAGGTGTCATTAGGAATAAAACTTTCCTTTGTAATCTGTTCTACAACAGGGTGTCTACCTTCTTTTATGTCGATATTGTTGCCATTATTTACAACAGGCTTAACATAATTATTCTTTTCAGCAACTGTAGCCATAGACTGCATAACGTCTACAAGAGAAACAATATAAGCAGCTGACTTAATTCTCTCTACTTGAGATGCAACCTTATTTCTGATTTCAGAAAAAATGTCATATTCAAGGGCAACAGCCTTTTCATCTGCACCAAGAATTGTATCTTCAATTTCCTTCAATTCAGGTGTAATAAATCTTTCACAGTTAGTGAGAGTTTGCTTTCTTATGTATCTGTCAGGAACCATATCCTTAAAGGAATTTGTAACTTCAATATAGTAACCAAAGACCTTGTTATACTTTATTCTAAGTTTAGATATGCCTGTTTTTTCTTTTTCTCTGTTCTCTATGTCTAAAAGCCAAGATGCTCCTTCTTCTTTTGCTGCGTGGAGCTTATCTACTTCTTCGTTATAGCCTTTTTTAATAAGTCCACCCTCTCTGACACTAAAAGGTGGTTCTTCATTTATACTGGCATCTAACAACTGATATATGTCTTCAAGAACATCGAATTTACCTACTATATCATCAATTAAAGCACAAGGGAAAGACTTAATAGCATTTTTAATATCCGGCAAACACTTAAAAGAATTTTTAAGTGAAAGCAAATCCCTAGCATTTGCTGTGGCATAGATGACCTTGCTCATAAGTCTTTCAATATCATTTATAGAAGAAAGTTGCTCTCTTAACTCTGCTCTATCGAGAACATTATTCTTAAAACTTTCTACGCAGTCAAGTCTTTTATTTATGGCATCTACTTCTACAAGAGGTTCTGTAAGCCAAGTACGCAAAAGTCTAGCACCCATTGCAGTTTTTGTTTTATCTAAAACCCACAACAATGAACCTTTCTTACTTTTCTCTCTTATAGTCTGTGTAAGTTCCAAATTTCTTCTTGAACTAATATCAAGAACCATAAATTTGTTTATACCATACTTTTTAATTGTGGTAATATGACTTAAAGCATTTTTTTGTGTTTCAAGGAGATATTCCATCAAAGCACCTGCAGAACAAACAGCCGGTCTGTCATCATCAATGCCAAAACCACATAAATTCAATGTTTTAAAGTGATTACACAAGCAAATATTTGCATTTTGATAATCAAAAGACCAATCATTATATGTAGCTGTTTTAATACCAAAAACTCTCTCTATTTGGTCGCCAAAATCTATACCGTCATTACAAATAATTTCAGAAGGCATATATTTAGCTATTTCATCCATAACTTTGTTTTCAGCAGTATCTTCAAAAGATGTAACAACAAATTCACCTGTTGATACATCACAAGTAGCTACACCAAAACCGTCAACATTTTTGAAAAGGCACATAATATAGTTATTTCTGCCTTCATCAAGAATATTAGTATCTAAAACTGTACCCGGAGTAACAATTCGAATAACATCTCTTTTTACAATACCCTTTGCCTTTTTAGGGTCTTCTGTCTGTTCACAAATAGCAACTTTGTAGCCTTTTTCAATTAATTTAGCTACATAACCGTCGGCAGAATGAAAAGGAACACCACACATTGGTGCCCTTTCTTCCATACCACAGTCCTTGCCTGTTAATGTAATATCCAATTCTTTTGAAGCAATAATGGCGTCATCAAAGAACAATTCATAAAAATCGCCTAATCTATAGAAAAGAAGACAATATTTATAATCTTTCTTTATAGACAGATATTGCTCCATCATAGGCGTATACTTTCCCATAGTCTACTCCTTAGTGGCAACCACCACAAGTTGAACAACTACCTGTACAACCACCACTACTATTTTCGCTATCACCAGAAAGAGTAGCATTAAATACATTCATTACCTGACCAACGAACTTGTTAAATTGGTCTTCAGCTCTAACCATATCTGCTACAACCTGATTTTTATTAAGCTCTGCACCCATCTGGTCAAGAATTTTAACCTGTGAGTCAATTTCTTCTTCGCTTAAAGAACCATTCTGAATACCTGTTTCAAGTGTTGTTCTGAAGTTTGAATATTCAAAAAGCTGTTTCTGAGCTTCTTCGTCACCGTCAAAAATATATCTTGCATCATTAACCTTTTTACCGGCTTCACTTTCAAGTAATGCTGTTGCTAAATCTCTTGCCTTATCAAAAACTGTATTCATAATTAAACCCTTTCTCCAATTAAATAGAATGTCTTACAATCAGTTATTTTTACGTCTACTATTTCGCCAATCAATGACTTGTCAGCCTTAAAATGAACAAGTGAATTATCTTCAAGTCTACCTGTTATAAAGCTAGGGTCATTGGCACTAACATCATCAGCTAAAACCTTATAAGTTTTGCCAACCTTTTCTTTATTTATTTCAAGAATTATTGGATTTAAAACCTCTAAAACTCTATTAAAGTTCTTCTTTACAACTTCTTCATCTACCTGATTTTCCATTACAGCAGCTGGTGTACCTGTTCTCTTAGAATAGATAAATGTGAAAGCACCACTAAATCTTGCTTTCTTAACTACATCAACTGTATCCTCGATTTTTTCCTCGTCTTCTCCAGGGAAACCAACAAGAATATCAGTAGTAATAGCAATATCAGGAATTTCTTTTCTAATTTTTTCTACTAATTCAAGGTAATGTTCCTTAGTATATCTTCTGTTCATACTTTTAAGGATTTCGTTGTTACCGGCCTGGAATGGTAAATGGATATGATTACAAACCTTATCACATTCTTTCATAGCAATAATAAGTTCGTCACTTAAATCCTTAGGGTGGCTTGTCATAAATCTAATTCTTTCAAGACCCTCAATTTCATTTACTTTTCTTAAAAGCTGAGCAAAAGTAATATCTTCTTCAAGATTTTTACCGTAGCTATTTACATTTTGACCAAGGAGAGTAATTTCCTTTACACCGTCAGCTACAAGTGATTTAATTTCTCTTACAATATCTTCGCTAGTTCTACTTCTTTCACGACCTCTAACATAAGGAACAATACAATAAGAACAGAAATTATTACAACCAAACATAATATTTACGCTGGCTTTAAACTTATACTTTCTAATAGATGGCAAGTCTTCAATAATTTCTCCGTGCTTATCCCAAATATCAAAAATTGTAGAATTTGTTTCTATATTACGATACATAAGTTCTGGTAATTTATAAAGATTAAAAGTACCAAAAACAATATCAACGTGCTTATATTTCTGTCTGATAGTTTCGATTACTGTACTTTGCTGCATCATACAACCACAAAGAGCAATTTTCATATGAGGATTTAACTCTTTTTGGTGTTTAAGGAAACCTAAGTTACCGTATACCTTATTTTCTGCATTTTCACGAACACAGCAAGTATTATAAATTATAAAATCTGCACTTTTTTCGTCTTCAGCTTCTACATAGCCCATTTCTTCAAGCATACCAAGTATCTTTTCAGAGTCGTGGGCATTCATCTGGCAACCAAAAGTCTGAATACACATAGTTTTCTTTCTTCCTTCTGTTTCTTCAAACTTTTCATTTATGCTACGAATTTTAGCTATATATTCCTGTTGCTTTTTAAGTTCTTCGGCAGATATATTGTTTTTTCTTTCCACTATTCTTCCTCCAAATTATCACAATTACACATCATTAAATTATATCATATATTGTCATATTGTGCAAGGACATAAATTAAGGCAGATAATGTATTTTAGCCATCATTATCTGCCCATTTTTGTACAACTGTAAGCTACATTTCAATATTACTTTTTTTGAATATAGCTTCCACTAGAGGATAAATCATTACTTCCCTGTGCTGAATTCTGAAAATCTGTAGTTGTTTCCGTTTCATCTTGCTGTAGTTTAGCCTTTTCCAGCAAATCTTCAGGAGAAAAACAGCCTGTCAACAAACTTAAACAAAATACAAAAGGCAACAATACCATTAATACTTTTTTCATAAAAATACCCCCTATTTAATTTTACTATAAACTTAGCCCTTATAGCTTTCTATAACCTTGCAAGTCTTTTCAATATCTTCATCACTATGTGCCATAGAAACAAACATAGCTTCATACTGTGATGGTGCAATATATATGCCATTTTCAAGAAGATAGTTAAAGAATTTAGCATACTTTTCTGTATCTGAAGAAGTTGCACTATCGTAGTCATTTACTTCTCTATCTGTGAAAAATCCACTTAAAAGAGAACCTATTTGATTTACACTTGCACCTATTTTTCTATAAGAATTGGCAATCTTTTCAGCCTTTTTCTCAAGGTCTGCATAAAGGTGCTTATTTTCCTTTAAGGCTGTAAGAGTAGCAATACCTGCTGTTGTAGCAATAGGATTGCCTGAAAGAGTACCAGCCTGATATACTCCACCTAAAGGAGCAACACAGTCCATAATTTCTTTTCTACCACCATAGACAGCCATAGGCATACCACCACCTACAATTTTACCAAGAGTAGTCATATCTGGTTTAATACCAAAGTATTCCTGAGCACCACCTAATGAGAGTCTGAAACCGGTTATTACTTCATCGAATATTAAAAGTGAACCATACTTTTCTGTTATATCTCTCAAGAACTGTAAAAAGCCCTTTTTAGGAAGAACTACGCCCATATTTGCTGCAACCGGTTCTACAACAACACAGGCAATTTTATTTCCATACTTTTCGAACAATTCTTCAACAGACTTTTCATCATTGTACAATGCTACAAGTGTATTTTCTGTATAAGATTTTGGAACACCTAAGCTATCCGGAACTGCTGCTGTAAGTGCTGCTGAACCAGCCTTTACAAGAAGTCCGTCTGAATGACCATGATAACAGCCTTTGAACTTCAAAATCATATCTCTTTTTGTAAATCCTCTAGCTACTCTAATTGCACTCATAACAGCCTCAGTACCAGAGTTTACCATTCTGAGGACTTCCATAGACGGCATAATTTCTCTTATAAGTTCTGCCAAAACTACTTCCTTTTCAGTTGGTGCACCAAAAGTAAGACCATCGTCACAAGCCTTTTTAACTTCTTCAATAACCTTTGGATAACAATGACCTAAAATATTAGGACCCCAAGAACAGATATAGTCAATATATTCATTTCCGTCTATATCATATATCTTTGAACCCTTGCCTTTTTCAATAAAAAGTGGATTTCTACCAACATTTCTGTATGCTCTAACCGGACTATTTACACCACCGGGCATTACAGTTACAGCTTCATTATATATATTATCAGATTTTTGTGTATTCAAGAGTTACATCTCCTTTATCCATTTTGCTACATCAAGGGCATGATATGTAATTATAATTTTAGCACCTGCTCTTTTAAATGCAAGCATATTTTCCATTACTATTCTCTTTTCATCAATCCAACCATTCAATGCTGCTGCTTTTACCATTGAGTATTCGCCACTTACATTGTAAACAGCTAATGGACAATTAAATGTTAAGGCTGCCTCTTTTGCAACATCAAGAAATGCAAGACCCGGCTTAACCATTACAATATCTGCACCTTCTTCAATGTCAGCCTGTATCTCTCTCATAGCCTCCTGACCATTTGCAACATCCATTTGGTAAGTCTTTCTGTCACCAAAAGCCGGAGCAGAATCTGCTGCATCTCTAAATGGGCCATAATAAGCTGAGGCATACTTAGCACTATAAGCCATAATCGGAACATTTACAAAACCATTTTCATCAAGGCTCTTTCTGATAGCACCTACTCTACCGTCCATCATATCAGAGGGTGCAATAATATCAGCACCTGCTTTTGCAAGACTAACAGACATTTTGGAAAGTAAATTAAGAGTCTGGTCATTTAAAATTTCTGTACCGTGTATTAAGCCACAGTGACCATGAGATGTATATTCACAAAGGCAAACATCAGCTATAACAAGCATATCGTATTTTTCCTTAATATGTCTTATTGCCTGCTGTGTAATACCATTGTCATTATAAGCCTCACTGCCACATTCATCTTTATGCTTTGGAATACCAAATATAAGCAAAGACTTAACGCCACTTTCAGCTACTCTGTCAAGTTCTTCATCAATTCTATCAATACTGTATCTTTTTATATTAGGCATTGAAGGAATTGGTTCTGCTATGTTTTCCCCTTCTTCTACAAAAATAGGATAAACTAAATCGCTAATTTCTACTGATGTTTCTCTTACTAGAGAACGCATATTTTCATTTACTCTTAATCTTCTCATTCTCTGCATTTTCTATTATCTCCAATTCTTTTAAAATTCCATTTACGGAATATTCTTTTGCAATATAAATGTTACAATACCCTTTTTCTTTTAATTTGTTTGCCGTTATATTTCCAATGGCAATTATTTTTGTTCTATCATCTATTGTATTTGAACTTGTGTAGCTCTCTACTCCCGAACTACTGCCAAAAACAATATAATCCTCTGTAGCCTGTGTACAGTAGCTACACTTTATATCATATATAGGCACATCATCGTAATCAACCAAATTAGTTGTCAATTCAGGTGAACCTTTTTCAGCTCTAAGAATAAGTATTCTGCCTTTTGCAATAGTGCTAAGACCCTTTCCCAATTCCTCTGCTGTATATTTTTCCGGTGTATAGTTAGCATATATTCCATAGTCAGCCAGTCTATCATAAGTACCCTTGCCTATTACAGCAAATTTTAAATTATAAAGGCTTCTCATATCCATAGAATATTTTTTCATATTTTCTATAAAAATATCTACACCATTTCTACTAGTAAGTACAACCCATTCATAGGCTGAAATATTAGCAAGTACATTTTTAATAGTAGAATTTTCATAGGCTGATACATCAAGTTTACAAACCTCATTAGTAACATAACCCTTTTTATCCAAAGCTGTTTTAAGTCTTTTTCTAAAAGAGTCTGTGCCTGTAATTGCAACAGATTTATTGTGAATAGTCCCTCTAAAATCCAAGCTGACTACCTCTCCCATTACAATAATTGCCGGAGGTTTAACATTTTCTTCTACTACTGTAGCATAGGCATTTTTAAGTGTAGTTTTTGTTATTCTTTCATCAGGCGTTGAACCTTTTTCTATAAAAGCAACCGGTGTATTTTCGTCTTTGCCAAACTCCATAAGTCTGTTGGCAATTTTTTCAATATTTCCAACACCCATAAGGAATACAAGAGTACCTTTCTCCTGTGCAAGAGCCTTATAGTTTACATTTTCTTCTTCTGCCGTGTGACCGGTAACAATATGTAAATCCTGACTTATTTTTCTATGAGTTGGTGGAATACCGGCAAGCTCCGGAACGGAAATAGCCGAAGTAATACCAGGGATTACTTCATAGGGAATATTGTGTTCCTGCAAAGCAATAACTTCTTCTCCACCTCTGCCAAAAATAAATGGGTCGCCACCTTTTAATCTGACTACAGTCTTTCCCTCTAAAGCCTTTTGAACTATTATTTCATTTATTTCGTTTTGCTTAACGCTATGGTGTCCTACTTTTTTGCCTACATCAATTTTTTCACAATCTAAATCCTTGTAAAAATCCTCTGATGCAAGTCTATCATATACTACTGTATCACACTTGCCTAAAATATTCAAAGCTCTAAGGCTAATAAGGTCATTTGCTCCGGGGCCTGCACCTACTAAGTATACTTTACCATTCATTGGTAACCTCCTTTAGCTTTTTAGCCAAAACAGCAGCAGTTAAAACTGGATTTTCACCCTCTATGGACATTTTAACAATTTTGTCCTTGTAGTAGAAACATTCCATTTTAAGACTCTTTTCTCCTATTTCAGAAATTGCACCTAAAGGAGTTTGACAACCACTATCCATAGCTTTTAAAAATGCTCTTTCAGCAACAAAACATACATAAGTTTCCATATAATTTATAGCCTTTAAAACATCTCTTATATCTCCATCATCAGCTCTATTTTCAACAGCAATAATACCCTGACAAGGAGCCGGTACAAATTCTGAAGTTTCAAAAAATTCATAGTTGTACTTATCAATATCTATCATATTAAGTCGGTCAAGACCAGCTCTGGCAAGTACAATGCCGTCATATTCTCCGTCATCAAGTTTTTTCAATCTTGTAGGCACATTTCCTCTTATATCCTTGCACTTACAGCCGTATTTTGCTTTTATCTGCAACTGTCTTCTTATACTGCCTGTACCAATAACAGAGTTAGAAGAAATTGTTTTACCCTGTGCCATAACAAGCACGTCCTGTGGATTTGCTCTCTTGGCTACTGCTCCAATTTCCAACCCCTGTTCCAGCTGAACCGGTAAATCCTTAGCACTATGAACAGCAATATCTATTGACTTATCAAGCAAAGCCTTTTCAATAGTATCTACAAAAGCACCTTTGCCACCAAATTCTGTCAACTTCAAATCTCGTCTATCGTCACCTAATGTAGACATTTCAACTATTTCACATTGGTGATTAGTATTTTTTTCTATTAAATCCTTTATTATATTAGTCTGTATTAAGGCTAATTTGCTTTTTCTAGTTCCTATTCTTATCTTCATAATCATCACCTACCGGCAATTTGCCTTGATTTTTAAAACCATAGTCTATTAATTTACGAAAAATATGCCTTGCATTTTCTCCATACTTTTCATATATATTTTGCCTTATTCCATTTATATTGTCAAGTAATTCGCTCAAATTACTAGGAATTATTTTTTCAATATATTCTCTCAAATATTTTGAAAGTGCCGGAGATTTACCGGACGTATTTACAGAGATAACAACATCACCCTGTTTAATATATGATGACAATGTAAATGTACAATCATCAGCATTTGTAACTGAGTTTACATAAATATTATTTTCTCTGCAATACTGGGCTATTTCTGAATTCAATTTCTTGTTATCTGTTGAAGCGACAACAAAGAAAGCTGATTTAATATCATCATATTCAAAAGGCTTTTTCAAAACATTGCAACCTTCAAAATCCTGTTTCAATTCCTCTGCAACAACTGTAACATCAGCACCAAAATCCAAAAGCATATTAACTTTTCTTTTGGCAACTGTTCCTCCACCAATTACAAAACATTTTTTATTTTCAATATTTATATTTACAGGAAAATATGCCATTAGTTACACCCCATATTCTCCATAATTTTCACTACCTTAGTAAATTCTTCTGTATTAAGTCCATCTCTCAAATTGTAGAAAAGCTGTTCAAAACTATGCTTTTCACAATTTTCCTTCAAGCTATCCATTTTGCCCATAATACTATGGAAAAACAGATTTTTCTTTGTATCATCAACCATATGTTCAATAATAACCTTTGCTCTGTCAGCTTCTCTCAACTTAATTGTGTTGTTTTCTCTGGCAGCCTCCTCAAAGTAATCAATATCAAACACCTTAGTATTTTCTATTTCTCCTATGCCTTTATCAATATCAAAAGGCACAGCCAAATCTATAAACAATCTCTCTTTATTACTTAAATTTTTAAGCTGACCCTTTGTAACAGTATAATGTGGTGATGCTGTGGCACTAATTACAACATCTGCCATATCTATGTAATCATATCTGTTATTAAAATCAACCCATTTTACTCTATCATTATTGGAATTAGTAAGTGCATTATGTACTCTCCTAGTTCCATATATATTTATATTTTCATTAGCTGAAATGTTTTTAAGCACTATATTGCCTATTACCCCTGTAGCACCCATTATAAGTACGTTTTCAGCCTTAAAATCAAACACCATATTTGCAACTAAAGTACCTACAGACACAGCAGTTTTAGAAATAAGTGTATCTGTTTTTATCTTCTTTGCACAAGTTATTGCACCTAAGAAAATATGGTTCAATTCATAGTCTAACTCAAAATTATTGTGGGATAAATAATATCCGTCTTTTACCTGTCCAAGTATTTCATCTTCACCTAAAATCATAGACTCCATACCACAGGCTACATTGTATAAATGCTTTATAGCACCATTGCCTACAAAAACATTAACGTGTTTTAAAAGCACATCTTTGTCAATATTTTTGTGTTTGCACCATAAATCCTGTACTTTATTAAGGTTTGCCATATCTCCGGATACATATATTTCCACTCTGTTACAAGTAGAAACAATTACTGTAGGCATACTAATTTCTGATATATAGTCTAATATTTCTTCCTTTGAAAAAGCAAATTTCTGTCTTATTTCAACAGGTGTCATTTTATAGGTAATACTCAAACAAAGCATATTTTTACTCCTTAATTAATATAGTAGTAAAATAGCTACTATTTATTTCATCATTTATGTTTTTTACTATTTTTTCATTTTCAAGACCACAATTTTGAACAATAGAAGCCTTATTTTCAATGTTCTGTTCTTTTATAGTTTCAATTACATTTTCCAGTTCTGACGCACTTTTCATAATTACTTTTGTGCCTTCTTCAGCTAATAATTCATCTACACCTTTGTAGCCTCCGGGAATAATAATCAAAGGTTTTTTGCGTGTAGTAAGACTTTGTTTCAACTTAGCTGCTGCTGCACAAAAACTAGGTACACCGGGAACAATTTCACATTCAAAACCACTTTCGCAAATAATATTCATAATATAGCTGAAAGTAGAATAAACGGAAATATCTCCAATAGAAAGCATAGCTACATCATTACCGTTGTTAAGCTGTTCAATAATTTCATTGGCTGACTCATTATGGCTTTTATCATTAGCCTTTGCACTTTTAGTCATAGCAAACTGAGCATATATAATTTTCTTGTTTGATAAATCAACAGCACCTTTTACTATATCCAAAGCCATTGTGTTTCCTTGAGGTGTTATGGGTGTAGCAATAACACTACACCCATTAATAACCTTTACAGCTTTTAAAGTAAGAAGTTCGCTATCTCCCGGTCCAACACTTACACCGTAAAGTTTTCCTTTTTTCATAACTCTCTCCTAATATGTTCGCAATAAATTTGTCTTATTGGCAAATATTCTCCTACACCTTTTAAGACAACTTCTACATTTCTGCCGGCATTTTCCATAACATTTTTCCAACTGTCATCATCATCGCCAGCCATATCATTTACAGCGTGGTCGCCTGCAACTACCATAAAAGGCGCAAGAACAATATTCTTAAAGTTTTCTGTTTTATTTAAAACATCATAAATATCCGGTTTATTTTCAACTGTACCAACAAAAATGTTGTGACCTTCCAAAATATCAGATAATTTTAAATAAACATCATTGGCTCTGTGTTCTGTACCGTGTCCCATAAGAACAACAGCCTTTTCAGTATCTCCATATTCCTTAATAAGAAAATCAGATACATTTTTATAATCATTTTCATTCCACATCAATGGCTTACCAATTTTAAAGCTACTGAACTTATCCTTACAGCTTTCAGCCATTGACACAAGTTTGTCATATTCCTCTCCCGGAATAATATGTGTAGGCTGTACAAATACATCTGTTACACCCTGAGCTGATAATTCCTCTAAAGCTGTAACAACATTAGGAATTATAATACCTCTTTTAGCAAGGTTATTCATAATTACGCCACTTGTAAAGGCTCTTTTTACAATATAATCTGGAAATCCCTTTGCAATCTCCTTTTCTATTGCACCAATAGTTTTTTCTCTGGTTTCGTCAAAACTTGTACCAAAACTAACAACTAATATTGCTTTTTTCATTTTATTTCTCCGTAATTCTTCTTTAATTCTTCTATACTTCTTGGGTATTTGCTATAGTCTTTATAGCCCATTACCTCCATTGTCTGCCAAAGTATAGGTTTCCTTAAATTCGCTTTTTCTATTATATCATTTTTTTCAAAAATTGCATAGTCACCATCAGCAATAATATTTCCATTATTAAATATAATAAATCTGTCTGCCCATTCATAGGCAAAGTCTATATCGTGAGTGGAAATAACTATTGTCTTGTCCAACTTATTTATAGTATTTTTAAACTTTTCTATATTTGCTGGGTCAAGACTTGCTGTAGGCTCATCAAAAAATATTATTTCTGTTTCAAGAGCAATAATATCAGCTATTGTTACTCTTTTCTTTTCGCCACCACTTAAGTAATAAGTAGGTCTGTTTCTCATTTCTTCCAAATTCATAGCTGAAATAGCATAGTCAATTTTTTCCTTTGTCTGTTCTTTAGTAAAGCCAAAGTTCATCAAACCAAAGGAAATTTCCTTTTCTACAGTATTTCCTATTATCTGAGTATCTGCGTCCTGA
>OHAG01000365.1_pt1 | contig 37548 bp, 41 predicted proteins | sample 1577081 | NCBI WGS metagenome assembly OHAG01 (sample SAMEA3541513, study PRJEB24748) | human gut metagenome | biome: human gut; feature: human-associated habitat; material: faeces | place: China | collected 2012
AATTTTTATCATGCGTTTCTATGAATTTTTGTGCAATTCCTTAGAATTTACCTGCCTTAGCAGCTTCTTCAATGTAAATTTAAAAGTACAGGTTTATGCGGTTTGTTTGGCGTGTTTATGGTAATGATATAGCAACGGTCTAATTCCTATAACGTTTATTTTGGGGTTTCGGGTTTACTTTATCATCGACGATTATTCTATATCTTCATGATAAACTATTCGATATTATTAGTCAATAAAGACTTTATCCTGTAATACCATCAGCAATCGCTTTTGCAATCTTTTTATAACCAACCTTCTTATAAAGATCATAGTCATCTTTATCATCGACAAAACATACTTCGACTAAAATCGCTTTATTAATCGTATGGTTAAGGTAATATAAACCGCCTGTTGTTTTGATTCCTCTGTTCGTAAATCCAAGTTTCTTCATATTATTAAGGATTCTGTTACCTACAACCTTTTTGATACCTTCTTCTTTTGTACACCAGATTTCTGTACCTGCAATTTTCTTGTCTCCCTTGTGATCGTTTCGACCCGAATTAAGATGAATCGAAACATCTAATGTTGCTTGTCTTTTGTTGCACTTAGTACAGATCTTTCTGAGAACGTCCGTCTGACTAGTTCCATTGCTAACTGTACAATTATATGCCTTATGTCCTTTTTTCTTTAATAACCTTACGACTTCTTTACAGATTTTTCTGTCTTCTCTGCTCTCATCTAATAAGTCACTTGCTCCACACGCGATTTTTCCACTTGGATTATGTCCACCGTGAATATTATATACTGCCATGCTTTTGTACCTCCTATTCTTCCTCGCATTCTGGAATCCCCGCAACGCTTGTTAATAATGACACAACTCCAGACAATGCAGCTGTACCTAAAACTGTTACCCAATCTACCTGTTGTATCATTGTTGCTGCAGGAATAAGAGCTACAGCTGTCTGTGCCATCGTCTTTACTGCTCTGATTGCTGCACTCTTGATCCATTTTCTTGTATCTACGTTTGCTTTTAATACTGTGTTTTTAAACATTTCTCTTACCTCACATTCCTATTTGTTTCAGAACAAATCCAACTGCTGCCCCGAGGAGAGTGGTTAGTACATAAAGTGATACACTTCTCCACTTTTCTCCATCTCGCCCTTCTAGATCCTCTAGTCGTTTCCCTTGTTCTGTTTGTTTATTTAACATGCATTCCATGTTGTTTGCCAGTTTTTGCACAGACAGCGTAAGATCATTGATCTGTCTTACCGTATTTTCCAACACTTCCAGTCGTTTGTTTATTCTGCTATTTTCTTTATCCTGGCTCTCCTTGTATTCCCTGTGCTCCCCTTTTGTTAAATATTCATCCATACTGCTCCCTTCTTTATTCAACTACTTCTGCATCCTGAATCTCATAAAACTTATTTGTGAACTCCGCGATGTCTTTTCTGATCTGCACTTTGTTCGCTTTATAAAGATTCCGATCCTGGATTGTCTGGTTTACATTATCGTTACCTGCTCCGTCAGACGTGACGTTTGCAGACAAATAAACCACTTGTTTATCTACATCTCCGTCTTTTACTGTGATTGTTCCTGTAAGTGTTGTGCTTTTCTTTGTTTCTAACATAGTTATGCTCCTTTCATTTTTGCATAAATATAGGCATCAGCGATTAAGCCAATGCCTGAGTTAATTGTTTTATTGTTTTTTCTGCCTGCAGTAATCTTGTCTGCAGATCATTGATGATTGCTTCTTGCATGTCGATTCGACCTGCTTGATATATTAAATCTTTTCTGGTCTTTTGGATCATAAATGTGTTTGCTCCGATCAATTCATCGTATGCTAATGTGTAAACTTCAGTCATGCTTTTTTCACCATATGTTTTTTCAGCATATTCTGGATCTATATGATGCGTTGCACATATTCCAAATTGTTCGTTGTGAGATTTCCCATAATCATTCAAAACACTATTTACATTCTGTGCCTTGAAACCTATGTGATAGGAAATGTCGGTGTCATCTTTGAATCTATACTTAATCGGTTCCAATTGCATATAACTTTTAATGAAATCATCGTCAAAATGTCGAAAATCTTTCTTGATTCTTTCGTCAGAGCTGTTACGGAATCCTTTTCTGGAGCTAACTCCTGATGTTTCTATATACATCATTCCAGAACCAGAATCTCCATTTACGTAAAATGCATGATATCCGGCATAATAATAAATATTGTTTGTGTTATTATAGTTACCACAACTTATATATGCATCAGCTCTATCTTTCCATGTATAATGCCCACCTGAAGCATTATAAATCCAACCATCCGCAATAAAATCTGTTGCATATAAATTTCGATAGCATTTAACCCCATCACCCATCGATAGTATGCGGCAATCACCGCCCCATTTAAATTCAAATCCAGTGGATGATAAAAAAGAGGAATTATTGTCTGATTGAATGTAAAGCGTACCATTCATTATAGCTAACGCATCATTACTATTCCTATCATTACACATTAAATTATTTGCAAATACGGAACCATCATATAAAACAATAAAATTAGAATCTTTAGAATTTGTTCCACCTGCCCAAAACGCACAATCATCAGAGCCAATACCACTACAAGTAGACCCGCTACCAGTTTTCAGATATGTTTCCGTAATATCATAGCGACCAATCGTTCCTTCCGTAGCTATAATCTGTCCACTAAACGTACCAGTCGCACCTATCAAGTTTGCACCTGTTATCGTGCCTGTTGCGGTGATATCTTTGGCAAATATACTATTAACGTCGATTTTGTCTGCTGTAATGGAACTAGCTGCGATTCTATCAGCACTGATATATCCAGTTGTAATGATTCCACCATCAATAGTGGTTTGATCTGCAATCATTTGCTCAGCTACTAATGCACCCTCTGGTAGATCTGCACTTGCTCCAGACCAAGTTATTAACATATTTTCTCCGTATGGATTATCAAATTTAGTAACACGACCACCATCCCAAACATCTGTTTTAGCCAAATATAAATCCCATGTACTGGTTGCGGTTTTAATGATTCGCCATGCTCTTGCAGGAGTTCCTGTTTGTTTAAAACTCCCCATTCCAGGGTCTGTGTTTCCTGAGTTACTAAATCTGATTCTACATTCAGTGTAACCATGTTCCCTATGGTTAACGCCAAAAATAATATTTTGATTGGCATAATTCTGTTTTACTTGTAGTGTTGCTATTTTAAAAAATCCTTTGGTGTTTCCACCACTACTAAAATTTAAATACGAAACATTCGTTTTATTATTTATAGTATTCTGTAAATCTGTATTTAAACCACTAAAAGTAACTAACCCTTTATAATTAATCTTCTCAGCAACTAACATAGCAGTTTTATCGGTCAGTTCGAAATTGCTAGAGCTTGTACCACTCTTAACTAACCAACTGAATTTATCTGCTGTCTGCGTAGCAATGGTTTCTACGCTCTGAATTTTACCATTGACGTCTTCTGGAGCTGGTGTCCAATCAGTCGGTTTGTTACCTTTTTCGACTTTGAACCAATCTAAATAAACATTTCCGCCAGCTACACCTTGTGATAAAAATGAATAAGCTTCTATTCGGAACGCACCGCTTATCTTTGGTGTAAATTGCCAACTAATAACCGTATTTTCCTTAGATTTAGTGGACTTCTGTATTGAGTCTTTCCAATCATTTCTATAAAGATACACAGCTAATGATCCATCACCATCAACAACTCTGCCGCAAAACGATATTGTATATGTTACACCTGCTTGTAAGTCAACGCTTAAATGTCTACTTACAACAGCATAAGAAGACCCTTGTTTTTGCGGTTTGGAATCTAATACTAAATTTCTTCCACCAATTTCTAAATTAGCAAGATTCGTTTCTGTACTAGACACCCTTGTAGTTAAACCTGTTAGACTGGTTTCAACTTTCGTGACTCTTTCCTGTGTTCCTGCTAAATTTGATTTGACTTCGGATACAATCTGTGTTGTTCCTGCTAAATTGGATTCAATCGTATTAGCTTTCGTTGTGACAGCTACAATTGAATCATTTTGACTATTCAGAATCGTTGTATGTTCGCCGATTGTGGTTTTCATACTATCTACAGTATTTACAGTTGCGTTATATCTGCTTAGTAAAGCATCATAGTTTCCTTTGATCGTTGTATCTTCGGAAATCAGACTTGATATCTGTCCCCGCATCGTACTGATACTTGTTGTGTGAGATGTTGTAATTTCTGTGATATTATCAATCTGAGATTGTGTATCTTCTGGTGCTGGAGTCCAATCCGTGGCTTTGTTTCCTTTTTCAATCTTATATCTTCGCGTTTTGCATTCTATCGCGGTAACTCTTATGTATTTTGTGGTAGTTTTCAGTTCTATAATAATACTGCTTTTTTGTCTTGGATTATAATCAACAGTATTTATACAATTTTTATCGGCATCATACTCACAATATCTTCCTGAATTATTTGTGTTTGTAAAATCTTCATATAGGGTAATTGTTATATATTTATTTCCTGAAACATCTATCCAATCACTAGTTTGATCTCCACCGCCAGAACCAATAAAACTCCCTTTACCATCTGTAGACAAATAGCCTTGTGTGATATTTTTTTGAACTAATAAATTCCTGCCGCCAACCTCTATATTATCCACAGCACTATCAGCATAGCTCTTAGCACTGCTCAGATTATCTGCTACTGTTGTTTCCATTTCATTAAACACGACATCTAACGTTTGGTTCTTATCGTTCATAACGATTGTAGAAGATTTCAGCTTCGTCGTAGAACCATTCACTTCCTTGATCACACTGTTAATATCCAGTTTCGAACCAGAAATATTTGCATCATCCGCTACAATTCCATCTCGAATAATCTTTCTCTGAATCGTTTTCTCCGTAGCTCCAAGTGCATCCCATATCAGATTTCCATTCTTATCCCAGACAGACATGCTGTAATCGTTTGAATCATCTTTTCCAATCTGCACCCTTACTCGATTAGCATCAGATATTTGAATCGTGTTATCACTCCATTTTGACTTACCATCAGAACTATGTACCGTCAGATTTGTTGTATTAATATCCATACCTGTGATCTTATCAAACGACAGATTCTCAATCATTGCATTTTTGATCATGCCGTTTTCAATCGTTGTGTTCTTACTATTTAATGTAAGTGATTGGATATTAGCAGATGTTAAGTTGCCATTTACAAGTGTATTCAGATTAGCGTAATTCCCTTCCAGTACGCTAATCTTTGCTGTTGCAGCGTTTAAATCCGTGATTGTCGCTTTTGTCGCTGTCAAGTTTTGAATGTTTGCATTAGCGGCTTTTAAGTCATTTGCTGTTGCAGTTTTGAATGTTGCGTAATCGGATTGTAGATCGTCAATCTTACCAGATTCAGCTTTTAGATTTGTGATCGTTGCATATGTAAGACTTGCATCGGTAGCTTTCAAATATCCAAATGTTCCAACTTTTGCTTCTAGTTCGGATGTCTTTACAGTATTTGCTTCTAAGTTCTCTATCTTAGCATTTGCAGCATTTAGATTCGTTGTTGTTGTTTCTTTGAAAGATGCTACATCTGATTTAAGATTTTCAAATTCACCTGTTTTAAATTTCAAAACATCTCCAGACAGATTCTTGATCGTTGCATTTGTCGCTGTCAGATTATCCACCATGAGTTTTTTTACAAAGGCTAATTCGTACTCAACTCGTTCTGCCATTTCGGTTATAGGACCTTTTGTGTCAGAATCATCTTCCTCGGCGGTATTCCCATAACTTGCAATTGTCTGCATCAATCCACCGTCATAACTTGTTATCAATGATATGATCGGTATTGTAAATTTCATGCCATCATTTTTTACAGCAGTAACAATATCTCCGATATCAAGTCTCGTATCTCCGATAAATCTTAATGCTGCAGGCGTGAATACTAAGCCTTGGACAGTATTGTAAACACCGTCTAATATACTCTGTGTCATAACCGGATTTTGCATACTTATGCCGGTAGCTCCTGATCCAGATGAAAGTGTCTGATCTGAGTTATCACATGTCAGTCTTTTGATACTGAAACTTTCTTCTGTTTCTTGCAGATCGTTATAAAATATATTGCTTGGAATCTCGTAATCAATACCCTGATACCATCGAAACTCGATCATTCCAGTTCTTCCACATATAGCAAATTTGCCGAATAATCCTGCGATAAATCCGATGGTTTCTTTGTATGTATATCCATCAAAAGGATTTACATATGTTGTGATCACTTCGCTTTCCTCGATTTCTTCGTTGTAATCACCCTCCTCAATGATCGCTCTTTGATTGATCTGGATTCCTCGCTGTAATGTAGATGTATCAATCGCCACACCTGTCATCGTGCTGATTTCAGCCAATATATCTACTGCATCAACTGGATATCCTAATTTGGAATAATATGCCCCATTGCATCTGCTTGCTAATCTGTCATATGCGGTAAACGTAACCTTGTTGCTTTCAATCTTGGGATTCTGGATCGTATATAACCCCATCGGAATATATTCCATATCTCCATCGACTTCCACGCCGATCTCCAAGCTGATTTCTTTTCCAGACAATGCAATTCCTTTATTCTCGATCGTTGCCTGAACATAGCTCGCCACCGCACTCCCGATTGTTATTTCTTCCGCACCAGACGTTATTGTAAAATTCTTTACAGATTCTACTAATACTTTTTCATTCTCCAGAAGCCTTGTATTAAATTTTCTGTTTGACCCTGCTATTGCATCGCCAAATTTTTTACTTGCCTGATACATATAGCATCACCTCCGGCTTAGTCTTCGATCATAAACATCAGGTCTTCAATATCTGCAACAGATGGGATGTCATAGCGATCTGCATTTTCACATCGTTCAAGTTCTGCAAATGAAACTTTCATGATATCAATATCAGTATCCACTTCCTGCAGTTCTTTGATTTCTTCATTTACAATCTCTTTGCTTTCATCTGTCATTTCATACTGGTTTTCTTTCACGATCGGCTTATCGTCCTTATCTTTTTCTGCGTATCGTTCACAGATCTTAAGGCGGTTTTCATCATATTCTTCGATCGCTTTTCGGAATGCTTTCATATTTTTAGAAATTGCATATCCTAATTTTGCCGTGTAAACTTTGCTTGATTGTTTTACTAATCCTTCGTGGATTCTCATAATCTCTTTTAACTTCATTTCCATCTCTCCTATTTCTGCACGATCTGAACGCTCGCACTTTTATAATAATAAATACCATCTCCGAGACACCCCAGATGTTCTTTTGTAAGAGTTCCGCGGTATACAGTGATGGTATGTGTTGTTCCCATGTCTCTAAATGTGATCGGAAAGAATCCTTTCACAAGATTGTTTTTAATTTTCTTAACTTCGGATTCTGTGAGGACTCCCCACTTGATATCCAATGTCTTTTTCTCTGCAATTGCTTCTCCGATCATATCTCCTGATGATGATCGTTCGGTATTGGCACTCCAGATGATCTCATCCGAAGTGCTTAGCTCAACCGGCTCTGGCAATGCAGTATTTCCACATGTCAGTGTTGCCATCTTATTTCTCCTTAGATCAGGATCGGTCGTTTGCCGGCTCTGATATCTGCGTTGTTGTTATCATTTACGGTTTTGGTTATTTTCTTCCCATCCAGGTAAACATCGGTGTCTATAGATTTAACTGCGTTGATCAGCTCCATTAACAGTCGAATGATCTGATCATCTTTACTGCTGCCGCCAGATAATTCTGCCGCTTTCTTTGCCATGGCAATCATCTTATCTTCTGGTGCTACGACCTCGCCTTGATGGCGGTTATCTCCGATCATGGCAAGCTGTGGAGTGTTTTTCTTTACGTAGCCACCGCTTGCTAAATGCTTAATTGGGTTTTTACCAAAAATTTTCGCTTTACTCAATGCTCCGTTTAACTTGTCAATAATATGCTTATTTACCCAGCTTTTAACTGAATCTACTGCCGTCTTTACTCTTGCCGTCAATGTTACAGTTTTTGATTTTAAAGAGTTCCATCCCTTTCTGATTTTTGATATTGCACTTGTTGCTTTATTCTTTGCGTATGCTTTTAATGTTGCTGTTTTATCTTTAACTGTCTTAAAAGCATTTCTTATTGACGTTAGACCTTTCCCTGCCTTATTTTCAGCCTGCCCAATAAGGGTTACTGTTTTATCTTTTACAGAATCCCAAGCTCCCTTAAGTTTTGCAATTACTCCAGATGCTTTTTCTTTCGCTTCCGCAATTAATTCAGCACCCCTGTCTTTGATGGATTCCCATCCAGATTTTAATTTATCAATTGCTCCTTCTGCCTTTTCCTTAGCAGTCGCAATTAATTCAGCACCCCTGTCCTTAATAACCTCCCAAGCGTTATGCAATTTTTCTAATGTACCTTGAGCTTTTTCTTTTGCTTCAGCAACTAAAGTTGTCGCACGATCTTTGATTGATTCCCATCCTTTTTTCAGATTGGCGATTGCACCATCTGCCTTTTCTTTCGCTTCTGCTACCAATGATGCCGCTTTGTCTTTAACGGATTCCCAACCTTCTTTTAGGGTGTTCAGCGCACCTTTAACCTTTTCTTTGGCTTCAGCTTCCAGTTTAGCTTTCTTGTTCTTGATGCCTTCCCAAAGTTTTTTGATTGATTGGATTGGATGAATGTTCTTCTTAGCCCATTTCCATAGATTTTTAAATCCTGTAGCAATTCCAATCAAGAATTTTCCAAACTTGGTTTTCTTAATTTTTCCCCAGTTTTTATAAATCAAAATACCTGCAGCAGCTAAAGCTGTGATCGCTACAATTACTAATCCAATCGGACTTGTAAGAAACGCTATTGCTATTCCAAACGCTTTCGTAACAACTGTGGCAATTGAACATGCTGCGCTCCATGCTTTCGTAGCAATTGTCATTGCTGTCTGTGCTACTTTAGTCGCGATCATGATAGCTTTATTCTTGATCATCTGTGCTGCTTGTTTTACAAATTCTACTGTTGTTTTTGCAATTCCGACAGCTAAATTCTTAACATATGATGCGCCCAACAGAATTGTCTGTTTAATATCGGCTGCTTTTGCTGTTACGGCAAGTTTGATCTTACCTGCAAGAGTAGCAAATGATTTTGCAAATGGAGCAACTGCATCTTTAGCATATAAAGCATTTAAGTATAATGTTTCTGCTTTATCTTTGATCTTCGCTACTGTTGCAAGCTTAACCATTTCAGCGAGTGCTTTGAATGCTTTTCCTGCACCGCCCATCTGACCGATAAGTGACAAAAATTCAATTCCTTTGACTGCTGCATTAAAGCCAAGAAATGCTACCGTGATTGCCTGCACTTCGCCTTGATGTTTATTGATCCAGTTTGCTAATCCGTTCAATCCCTTAACCAGAAGATCTAAGAATCCGATGATCGCATCTCCAACAAAATTAGCAAGCGGTTTGAATAAGTGATCCCATGCCCACTGCCATAGCGGCTGCAATGCTTTGCATACTGCTGTCAGTACATTTAGTGCTGCAGCTAATAATTCAATCAGTTTTGGAGCAAGTTTCTGCATGGTCCATTTTCCTAATGGCACCAACATGTTCTTCCAGATCCATTTGAAAGCACCCATTGCGACATTACTAAACGCACTAAAAGCTACTCTTAACTTATCAATTGCCTTTCGTAGATTATCGTAGCCTTTCCCAAGTTTCGTAGCTTTTTCATCTTCTCCCTTGGGAAGAGAGCCCATATCTACATTACCGCCAGATGCTCCACTGCCTGCAGAACCTGTACCAGAAGATGGTGTAGAACTCTTTGATCCAGATGATCCTTTTGTTTCAGTCAATTTATTGATCTGATCAAATCCCATCAATCCAGATATCTTCTTTGCCGTCTTTTTGGCTGTGTCTCCAACTTTCTTTGTTGACTTATTCAGCTTATTTGCGGAACTTGTCGCATTGTTCAAGCTGTTAGATACCTTTCCTGCACTTGTCGCCGTCTTATCAAGACTTGCTGACACTCCACTGGTCTTCTTGCCCATGATCATTGCGGTAAATGACTTGAATGCATTTGCAAGAGTCATCAGCTTTCCAAGAACGGTGTTGATTACTTTTACGATTGGCAAGAATAAATTAATCAATCCTTGTCCAATTGAAGCTTTCAGGGAATCAAATTGCAAAGATAAAATCCTGATCTGGTTCGCCCACTGATCAGAGGTCCTTGAAAAGTCCCCTGTCGCATTTTGCAACTGTTGCTGCACGAATGCATATCTTAAGGCTACTTTCTCCTGTTCCGTCATGGCACTGGTCGTTTTACCGAATCCATTTGCCAATGCGTATTGATCAAGAGCTGTCTGTGTCATTACAATTCCTAAATCTTTCAACGTCTCCGTTTCTCCGGAGAACACAGATTTCAGTTTCGTGAAAGCTTCATCCTGCGAAATGTTATAGAAAGAAGCAACATCTCCAGCAAGTCCAGTAAGAGCCGTGCTCATCTTGTACGATTCCTTTTCAGAAAATCCAAAAGCATTTGCCATTGCTCCGAATGTTCCGGTAAACTTCTTTGCCATCGTTTCAGAAAGTCCAAATGTACTTGCTGCATTTTGTGCAAATTCGTTTACTTTTTTGTTCATTGTTGGAAATACCACATCGACAACGTTCTGTACCTCTGTCAGATTTGATCCTAGCTCAATACAGTCTTTCGCAAAACTTGTTAATCCTTTTACAGCAAAAGCACCGGCAAGCATCTTTCCTGTTTTCTTTGCGAGGTTCTGTATTCCACCTAACTGTTTATTAAATTGTTGCTGATTGATCACCAGATCTAAGCCGATCTGACCTGCACTATCTGCTGCCATACTTATCACCTACCTTGTCTTACACAAAGTAGGCTGGCTTAGCTACTACAACGGTGCTTACCTATGCTCTTCCCTTTGCGGATCCATACTATATTTACCTGTTTGCATCGGGGACATTTGATCTCCCCTTTTACATATTCTGCGACCATCAATGTCTGTCCGCATTCCTTACATTTTATCTTTTCAATTTGTTATACCTCCTGCCATATCAATAAATGCCTGTTTCATCGTTTCTAAGAAATCATTCGTTTCTTTTTCTGTCTTTGTCTTAGCGGCTTTTCTTCTCCACTTGTTTCTGATCTCTTTTTGTTCCGAAGTAAACTCTTTGATCACTTCATTGTCATCTTCTAATCGGATGGATACGATCCGTCCTAAGGATGTATCTGGTCCTATTCCACAAAGCAGCGCTTTGAACTCGTGCCATTGCATTTCCTTAAATTCTTTGGAATAGATTCTGATTCCATACTGCTCCGCAAATGAAGATACGATCAGGTCCCAATCTTCAAACAGATCATATCCAGGATCAACTACTCCCCCGATTCTTCTTCACCATTGGTTCCAGAAATTAATGAAATTGCTTCCTGAACAACTACGGTATAATCATCAAATTTCAAATGAAGCTTTGCTAAGTCTTTCTGTGCTTTATCTGTAAAGATCAGCTTGCAAAGTTTTGAGATCGTCCCTGGAGTCACATCGTCTTCTGCATCTCCTAACTCTCCCATGACTTCGATCATAGTTGTCGCATCTGCATTCACTTCATATTTCTTTCCGTTGATCACTAATGCCGGATTCTCTTCAAATTTCAGCTTATCTGTAATATCTACTACTTTTCCCATTTTATCTCCCTTTCAAAAAAGGAGAGGTTTCCCTCTCCTAAACTCCTGGTGTTACTGTTGGTTTACCGTTGCTCTGTACTTCAAATTCCAGAGGTGCAACTGCTGTAGAATCTCCTGCTCCTACATTTGTCACATTGATAACTGCACTTGCAAACTTGACAACTGTTTTATCCGGGAACGTCCATTGAAAATCTTTTTCTACATTCCTTCCATTTTTCCATGCCAATCCTGCAACCGCATCGTTTCCGGCATCTCCTACGTTTCGTTTCGCTGTAACTGAGATCGTAACGGATTTTGCAGTCATTAATCTGCGTGTCCATCCTTCTGTATCAAATGGAGTCCATTCCTCAACACCGTTATCAAAGGACACTTCAAATGTTTCACAGTCGGCGATATCTTTCATAGCTGCTTCTGATCCAGATGCTGCAGTGTCGATCTGAAACTGATTTTCGTAGCAAGGATATACTCCACTTCTAGCTGTTTCGCTCATCGTCTACCTTCCTTTCGTAATAAATGTCAAACCAAATGACACGTTCATAGATTCCTTTATCATCCGTTCCAACATCTACTGGCTCAGGAACCTGCATGGATAAGAAATCTACTTTTGTATCTTTGATCATGAATTGTTTCTGTGTTTCTAATATTTCAAACAGTTCGGCTGCTGCCTGTTCTGTTTCTTTTGAATTGTTGTTCCAGTGGACTAAGACAGATATACTTTTCGTATCATATTTCTTATATCCACCTACTGCGTAACGTTTTGGAGCATAGGAACTTCGTTGATACACTCCAATGGATCTGTCTTTTTTGTTGTCTAACTTTCCTGTGTAATAGTGATCAGCTTCAAATACTGTTTTCAGCCAGTCTTTCATATCTGCTAGCAAAATCATATGCCACTCTCCCTTCGGTACAGTTTCTTAAATGCTTTTTGTGCAAAGTCCTGATACAGACCACCTGGAAGCCAAGGATTAAACCATTCACCACCTGCGAACGGATTTTCGTACGTCTGAAAATTATATTCCGGATGAAAATATAACCTTCTGGCATATGGCGTTGTAGATACAATCCTTGCACGTCCTATTTTGCTGTAGGTACAATCCACAAACGTATTGTCATTTTGCAGGTTTCCTGTATCAAACGGCATAACCTGTGCTTGTACCACCTCAGTATGCAAAGCCTCTGCCGTTTTTTCCAGTGCTGTAACTTGTGCTTGTGAAAGCTCCCGAAGTCTCTGTGTATTAATCTTTATAATTGAATTACAGCGGATCATCACATCAGCTCCAATCTGGTATAATTGACTGTCCCATCGGGATTTCTTGCCTTTTCTCCACTTATGATCGTTCTCTCAATTCCAAAGACTGTTGCGACACCGCAACTGATCACTGGTACATCTGGGGCGATATCTCCACAAAAAAGAGCAGATCCCGTAACCTGTACGATCTTCTGCTCATTTGTCATAACTCTTTTCGCTTTGTCCTGATAATTGCATTTGAAATCTGCATCGATCAGAATGATCGGCTGCCCTTCCTCTCCAATCTCTTCGCTGTCAATTCGAATGTGGATATCCGTCTGACACATTGATTTTGGAATTAACTCTGGCCATTTCATCAGATCGCCCCCAATCTCCTGCAGCACAATCCTGTCTGCTCTAACATTGCGTAATTATCAGCTTTCATGATCACGCCATCCTGAACTGTTACATTCCATCCGCCAGCATTGATCCCCATGGATACGCCATTGATCGAATAAGAACTTAAGACACTGTTGATCAGAGATTCATTCTCTACTTCAAAATCTGCCTGTTTACAGACAACCAGACGGACTACATCTTTCTGAAATTCTGTCAGATTCTCAAATCCTCTTGCTACAATGCGGTTAAATGTAAGTGTGTCAATGTGTCGGCTTGCGATATACAGTCTCCTTTCAAGATCATCCGTTGTGATTACACCGCTGACTTTTTCATAATACTCCTGATCCGCATAAGAAGTGAGTGCCATATGCACCACCTCCTACACTGCTGTATATTCAGTTGTATCTACATCAACATAAACAGAATCAATTTTACCATCTTTTCCGTTAGGGAATACAAATACATCAGATAATGATCTGTTCTGGTATAAATATCCATCACCCTCTGTGTGTGTACCTGGGTTAAAGTAATAGATAGATGAGATCTTTGGTACAGTCTTACATGTCTGTCCGCATGCAATCAGTACATTGATTTTATGTGCTCCTGTGATAGACTTGCCTGTATCCTTTTTTGTTGGCTCGAATCCACCACCTTCTGGATCCCAATTAAAAGAATCATAGAATCTTTCATCATCAACAACTTCCATCAATGTTACTCCATCGATATCTGTTACTCTTGTCTCGATCCCCATACCGCCTTCTGCGATCTGTGTCATTTCGATTTTACGAGTAAACTCTGTTGATGACTCTAATAAATCCATAATCTGAGATGATACATACATGATCAGTGATCCATTCGCCTTGTATCTGCGAAGCTTTCCTGCTGCAAGGAATCCTTTTAACTTGCTGAATACATTTGCTTTTGTATAGTCGCTTGAAGCTGTTGAACTATGATATCCTTCTACTTTCTGAGCTGCCTGTGCTACTTTAGAGAAGAATAAAGCATCTGTTTCTGGAACGACCTGAGTCTGTTCAAATGTTCTGGAGATATTCTGAATAGATGCAGTGGCATTTGTTTCATCAACATCTGCTTTATCTACCAAGAAAGATATATCTCTATCATGTGTCAATGTAAAAGGTACATCAGTCTGTGCATAGCTTCCTTTGTTCCATCCACCATTTCTACTATGGTTTTTGAATCCACTCACTGACATCTGAGTAAAGTGAAATGAATTGGCATTCAGCCATTTTACATTACTAGTTACAAATGGGGAAGTTAATGTCCCCTGCATTAAGATCTCCAGAAGTTCTGGCTCCCATACCTGTGCATAATTTAATGCCATTCTTTCTTACCTCCTAATTAAATCGGTTCCATCGTTTTGTTGGTACCGCTTTCTGCTGTGGTGTATTGCCACCAGTCTCTCCGCCATGCTACTGACCGACTCCGATCTGACGGAATCCTGTCTGCTGCTGTTCCTGTGGTTTTAACTGTGGCACATCTTCCAATACTTTGTTTAATGCTTCTTTTAATTTTTCGGAATCAATCTTTCCATCCTGTACGACCTGCGACACGTCTGCCAGTTTTAACACGTAAGGCATCGTTTTTAAGTCGATTCCAAGTTCTCCAGATAACTTATAGGCATCACGCTCGATCATAGCTTTCTGCGCCATCTGCTGCGCGTTCTGTGCCTCATTCTGGATCGCTTCGATGTTTGGTTCATTTGCAGCTTTCTGCTGCTTAAATGCCTGCATTGCCTGTTCAGCTTCTTCCTGACTTAAACCCTGCTGTTTAAAGTAGGCTTTTAATGCAGTGTTTTCTTTTGCTGCTAATGTTCCATCTAACATCTGCTGAATCTTATTGTAGTCAATCTGTGGCTGCGATGGATCAGTTGCCGGCGGAGTCTGATTTGCTCCTGGCTGTGGTGCAGGTTCTCCCTGTCCTCCCGTTGGTTCTGATCCTGGTTCCGCAAAAAACTGTAGATTCATGTTTAATTTCTTTTTCATTGTTGCTCCTTTCCATTTTGTGGGTGTCTCCCAATTATCCATTGTCTTCGGTGTCACCGCCCACGCATCTTTTACCCTCTTATCGTGTTTGGAGCATAAAAATAAGACGTCTTAACGGAACGTCTGCTACCGAGATTTATGGATCACCTCTTACTTTCTTGTCTTGGTACTTCTTTTTGGTTTTTCTTCTTCCTCAGTTTCTTCCTGAGCTTCTGGTTCTTCTACTGGTTCAACGATTTCTTCCGCTACACCTGCTGCGATCAGTACCTGACCTCTTTCATCTGTAACGTTAAGCTCATCCCCAATATGTTTTTCAAAACCAAGTTCTCTGTCGTGATAATTGTAAGTTACTCTTACTTTCATTGCTGGTTCTCCTTTCCTTAAAAATGGGTATAAAAATACCACCAACCATTTCTGATCAGTGGTATTATCTATATCTTTTACTTCTTATCTTCATATTCTCTCACAATCTTCTTCATATACTCTCTGTATTCTTCTATCCCGTTGAAGCATTCCCAATGATACGGAATCCATTCACCAGTTATTTCATAACATCTCCTTTTTAAATACTGAATTTCTTCATCTTCTTTTAATGCCTGAATCAATTTTTTCATTCAACCAGCTCCTTATATGCCTTGAATATTCCATCTAATATTTTTTCTTTTTCATTCAATTCAAGTACATCTATGCTGCTTAAATTCGCAAATATTTCCATCGCCTGTACTTTAGGATTCGATTTCCAATAACTCTTTTTATGCCCTACTGGAACTATAATCTCACCTTCACTCAATGCGCTGATAATATCTGAAATTGCAAAGCTGTACTCATACTTCCCATTTTCTTGAAACCATTCTTGAACTTCATCTCTTTTATCATATACTTTTTGTCTACATTTTTCAATTTCTTGAAGAAATCTTTCATCTTCCCAACTATTGTATTGTAGAAAATCCATTCTATGTGTTATTTCATGCGAAAATACATAATCCATATCGTACAATTCAATATTAGGTGCTTTAGAATTGTATTTTATAATATCTTCATTAGGCAAATATGCAAAAGGCACTTTAAGTTCTTGGTCTTCTACAAATTCTACTGTATCCACAAAAAATGACATATTAGCCTTGTGTCTTGAATTATCTATGTTATTTTTTATCTTTTCTTTGAATACTTCGAGAGAATCCTTTATATTAAATCCTTCTGCTTTCTTTTGAAACTCTTCTTTCCATTCTCCAAGTTTTATTTCATACTTTTCTTTATTTTCTCTATCTAATGAATAATTTGCCAGTCTTCTAAATTTCTCTTTCTGTCTTTTTGCATATTGTTGCTTCTGATCATCCTTATAATCATCCTCAACTTTTTTAATCTCTTCCTTTGAAAACTTATCGTCTGGCGGTGTACTGATTCCAGGGAAGTATGTTGTGTGACTGTCTTTGCAGTTTGGATGATAAAGTCCTGCTGCCATTGCAGAACTCATCAATGGATAACTTCCATCCTCACTGCTTCCACCACTCCACACATCGTCGATCAGAATCTTTCCAACAAACGGCAGGCACTTTGGGCACGGATTTCCTCGCTTATTCATGATTACAAGATGGCATCCCCATTCTTTACGCTTTTCTCCTTCTCCAGTAAGATAAGCTCTCTTACTTGCTGTTCGGATTGCCATACCTGCGTATTCTTCTATCCTATGCATTGATCCATTCTTGTACTGGATGCATTGGATACCTGCTGCAAGAAAATCCTTTGTTGCCATATCTACAGCTTTTTCATAGGTGCCAACACCACTGTTCGCATATACCTGTGCATTGAATATCGTCTTTCGGTACTGATCATTTGCACGTCTTAGCATCGCTGTCTCTGCATTATCCATATCAGAAACCGTTGCATCGATTAGTGCATTCATCTTACGATCGTTGATCTGAAAAAAGGAAGCATCAATATCTCCCTGTCCTCTACTGGTGCTTTTACCAATAGATTCTAAGATTTGTGCTTCCTGATCTAAATATCCACGTTTTCTTGATTCGCTGATCAGTGCAGGAATACTTGAATTGATTTCTCCAAATTGGTCCTTGTATTTTTCTTGATTTCGCTTCTTGTATTCTTCTAAAGCTTTCAGCTGTTCCGCCTGCCACATACCCCATTCAAAGCCTTCTTTTATTTCTTCTGCCCTGTGGCGGTCCATGTTTCGGATCATGGATGCGATCAATTCATCTTCAATTCTTTTCAGCGCTTCTTGAATATCGTACTCATTCATCGTTCACCCGTGTTGTAATACACTTTATACCCGCGCTTCTTAAACTCTCTTTTCATCTCTTTGAGTTTTGACATGCTGTTGCACCTGTCCTTTCTCATCTCGATGATTCCGTTTTTCTCAATCGCATAAATACCAAACGGAACGTGATCACTCATCTGTCTTAGGAACTTTTTCGTCTCCTGTCGGCTCATTCTGTATGAGTGGTTCATTATTGTTACTACCATTTGATTCTCCTATCTGAAAATCTCCTGCTGCCATATTGACTGCCGGATCTTCTACTTCCATGATTCCTTGTTCTGCTTTCAGTCTTGCGACCTCTTGTTTCTTCCATTCATCATCTCTGGAATCGCCATACAGCTCGTCCACACAAGCTTCAACGCTCATGACTCCCTGTGATCTTCCTTTTCCAACAGTTTCAACCTGGCTCTCGAAAGATGGATTGGCATATTCTCCAAACGTTACATCTACCTCGACATCATCATTACTGCTCTGTCCATTTAGTTCACGGTATGCTTTGATACTTACCTTGATCAGACTTTGCAAATCTTCCTGTAATGCGCCTACGATCGCATTTCTGCTATAAAGTGTAGCTTTCTCTTTTTCTCTCTGTGCATCTGCGTTATCCAGTTTCTTTACGTCAATCCCTAACGTTGACGGACTGATTAGACCTTGCAAACATAAATCCAGTGCTGTTATGTATGCTGATAGATAGCTTTCATGTGGAATCTCTGGTTGCTGCAATACGATCTCATTCTTTGCACCTTCGTGCATGTCGGAATCTGTTTTGATGTATCGATTATCAAACGGATTCACTGGTAATGTCGCTCCTGTTTCTGGATTTCTTGGAATGAAACATTCTGGAATATACTCTTTACTTCGTCCGGATCGCACTGCATCCATCCATTGACTAAACGCTTCATCGAACGCATCGAACGCATCAATTTTACGGTCAAAGATACTCTGCCCTCTGCTATCCCATTTTCCAGATTCAAAGAACATAAGCGGTACAGCGAGCATATATTCGCCACGTTGCTTAACTTCTCCATCTTTACCTTCCTGGTATGTTGAGAATGCCAAGTTCTGCAAGTTTCTTGTTTCATCCAGTGCATCAAGTGGTACTTCTTTATCATCACAAGTAAGTTTGTATTTGATATATCCATAGCCGTAATACTCATGCAGGATATATTCTCTTCTCTTATGGTCATAAACTGTTTTGAACTCAATCTCTGTGATCCTGCCACGGTTGTTCTTAACCTCAAGTCGTTCTCCAGGATAGTACTCAATGATCGGATACTGTGAAAGACTTGTATCAAATGTGACCTTAAAAGCTCCATCTCCAATATACAGAGTTTCTTTCGTTGCTTTCTCCAGTCGCTTCTTGATCTTGTTTTCTTTTGCAATCTCATCCCAAATATCCTGATCCTGCTTCTTTTTAAAATCAAAATCGTTTAGACTGGCAAGAGTCACACTTGTGAGCATGTCCACGATCAGCGATGGAAGTCCTGTATGAATCTTATTGATCTCCATCCCTGGACTGCACTTCGCCGCCCAGAAACTCTGCCGGCTTGTATTGATAACAAGTTGCCGGTACAGCTGTTCCAGTTCGTTGCTGTCCCCTCTATACCAGATACGGTTTTTAATTGCATTTGCTTCGTAGTCCAATGTTTCAGTTATGTTGATTCTTGAGGGATTCGCCGGCTGTACATTTAACCAACTGCGAATCCCTCCTTTTACTTTTTCCATGATACTATCCACCCATTTCATCTTTATCTCCTATTTGCATCTTGTATGGCAGCCACGCGTACTGACTCGCGTTGATCGTGTGGTCGTTTCGGTCCTCAGGCTCGTTATTCTTATCTTCTTTCCAGCTGTATCGCTCTAGCTCTGATATGTGATTAACACAATGATCTAATACCAAATACGCATCCTGCTGCAACCAACTGATCTGTAGCATGATTCTGTCTATAATCGTTGTCTTCTTGTAAGCAGGGATGAAATTATGCGCACTGCCATGCAGACGTTTGTGTTTGTTTAACTCTGTGATCGTTGCCTGATCGGCAGAATCTATGAATACATCCCTTGCGAATCCCCATTCTTTCCTGTTTGTTTCCAGGAAGTCTACAAAGTTTCGCACCGTATCTGATGGTGCTAGTGGGATTGTCAGATCTGCATTGCTGTAAATCTTCTCATCTACTGTGATCACTCTGCGATCTTCTGTGATGATCTGGTAAATCATAGCGATCGTATCTTCCGATTCAGAAGAGTAAGAAGTATCCAGACCTGCAGTGATGGTTTTTATCTTGATCTTTCCATCTTTTAGCTGCTGTTTTAACAATGCTTTGGTTTTAACATGCCGCTTTCGGTCAAAATTAGAAAAGACAAGACCTGTTGCTTTTCCTCTCAATCCTTCAATCTTGTTCTTCCAGATTTTCGTTCCTTTTGGAGTGTTGGCGATGATCTTGTCTAGTTTTTCTTTTGGTAATCCCAAATTATGAACAAAAGAAAAGAACCAATGGACCCAGTTAGGTTTTGGTTCTTCTTTTAACTCATCTTTTATTTCTTTTGGTGTTTCCTGTTCCCATTCTGGTAGTGGTCTGGAGCAATTTATATATTCTTTGTAGATCGGCAGTGCCGGATCATCAGGGTTTAGTGTTGCCATCAGGTAATCACAACGCATCGCTGATTCTCGCACAAAGTCAATATCTGCTGTATTGATCTCATCAATGTATAAACAACCATACTGACCACCTAAGGCTTTCTGCCATTTTTGTTTGTCTCCATATCCAAGTATATAAATAACTTTATCGCCTTTGCTTGTGTGATACAGCAAATGTGGTATTTTATCATCTTTCGTACCATTTCCATGATATTCAACTAACTGCCCAAAATCATCGATGATACCAAGGTCTTTGTTGATGATGTTCTTTTCTGCAGTACCGGTATCTTTCGCTGCAAGGATATGCAGTTTCTTTGGAGATTCCGCAACTTTCAGCATGAACTTGAAAAGACCTACTGTCGTTTTACCTGCTGCCGTTGTGCCTTCCAGGAACTCTACTGGTGCATCACATCTGATAAATGCTTTGTACTTTTCTGACAGCAGCAGACGTTCATCGCTCATTTACCCACCTCGCATCTGATTGATCAGATCATCAAGTTTGGATTTTTCTTCTTCCAGACCAGATACTTCCATGCGGTCTTTGAACATTCCAAGGTGCCTTCCTAACAGTTCTAATGCTTTTCCTTTATCATTCAGCTTAATTTCTACGCCATTGCGCCCTTCTTTAATTCCTGCGATTGCTCTTACCATCGTATCAGATAAATCTGCAGTATTTTTTATGATCACTTGTCCATCTCGGACCTCGGCGTAATCTGTAGCTTTTGCAAAGGCGATCGATGCTAATTCATTAAGCACTCGATCTTGTGTGATTTCTGTTCTTTCGCTCCGCTCCTGCATTCGAACACTGATATACTCAGACACGTCTTTAATTTTTAGTAATCTACTTGCGGCAGCTGCTGCCGTATCTCCATCCTTCACTCTTGGATATGCAACTCTGTAAGCCCGAGATGCATTCAGATCTATCAGGTATTCATCAGCAAATAGTTTTCTTTTTTCTGTTAATGCCATCTAGGCTCACTCCTTTCTCTAAAATGGACCACCAGGGACTCGAACCCTGGACCGATCGGTTATGAGCCGATTGCTCTGACTTGACTGAGCTAGAGGTCCTTAAATTTATGCACGAAAAAAGCACCCGAAGGTGCCTTGATCTTTACTCATTATCTTCCTTTTGTTGTTTTCGTCTCCTATAATATTTTTCAATTTCGATTTCGTATTCTTTAATAGCCTGCTCTTCTAATAAACTTGCTAATTTTTCTCCTGCTTTAGTAAATGCAACATGCCCTACTTCTAATTCTTGTAAATTAACTATTCTTTCACTCTCGCCATATTTTATTACCGTTCTTGAATTATATGGTGTAGGATTTAGTCTAAATATAAATGGTCTCTCACTATTAAACTCTATTAAACCTATGGCTTTTAAATCCATTAAATTTGACACTGTTAACCCTAACAACACTAGCATTGTGTCATTATCCAAATCTATCATCGGTACCATTTTATGTTGAGGAATTTCAACTGCCGAAATTCTTATTATGGATCTACATAAATTTTTAAAATTCTTTGCATCGTACTCTTCCATAATTTCTAATGTTTGAATCAGTCTTTTAGGAATGTGCGCTTTTCCTGATGCCTCCCCCGCTAAAATTTTTCCAAACATTAATTTTATATCATCATTATTTATATTTTTTGCCTTATCCATAAAAAAAGATAGCCAATCATCATCAAGATTTTTTATCTCCTCTTTCCCCGTCAGGAATTTTTCTGCGATTTCCAAAATATCATTTTGATTGCAATACTCTTTTAACGTCTTTCGTGCTTTCGATATCATAACACTTTTCATTAAAACCGGAATCCTCTCATCTGCTTCTATGTTCTTTTTATAGATTTCTATGGCCTCTTCAAAATCCTTGCCCTGCCCTCTCGGTGTGGATATCCATTTAATTATTTTCTCTAAATCAGTTAATGTGTGTTCACTAAACTGACTTACAGCCTTTACAGCTTCTACACCCACTGCTGCGATATTCTCTTTATTTCCCATATACTTATCCCTCCGTACAAAATTTTTATTTATTATATCACAACTTGTCAGTATATTCTAGTAGTTATAGAACAAAAGAACACCGCATTTCTGCGATGCTCAAAAAAAATTATACGGGGCGATTGATTGGACTCTATCCAATTTCCTCAAGTATAACTATAACACACTTTTTTGTTTAATTTGTTTAATCTTTTAGATTTTCACTGATTATCTGAGAAATTCTGCCTTTCGTATACCCCAATTGTTCTCCAACTTCCTGTTGTGTCTTGCCATTTAGATAAATGAGTTCAAAGATCTGTCTTGCATTGCTATCAGGAATCTGACTGATAAACTCTTCAATCTCTGTCAGAAGTTCGTCCACCTGTTCCTGTCTTTTTCCGTTAATTATCATCTGCCGATAGATCACATCTGCCTGTTTTGGCTCTGACATCACAACACTCATATGTGTTTCGATATAGGGGAACGTGTTCATGGATCCTTTTACTGTTCCAGCAACCGTCGGAATCCTCTCTGCTCTTTCATTCAGTTTCTCCATTTTGTCTTCCAGCATCTTCTGCTCCCTCTTCAGAGATCGATACTGTCTTAGTTTTTTCTTATCCATGTCTTGCCTCCTGTCACCTATGTTGCATCAGCATCCTAAACGTCTCCCCAGTGTTTCACGCAATGTCTATGTACAAAACAATCTGTCCTTCTCTTTGTTCTGGACCACTCTGTCTCATCGTCCTCCGGATCCATCGCCTCGCCGCAGACTACACAGCGGGGGCGATCCCCACCGTGTTTCTCTCTGGTCTTCTTGTATGCGTTCATTGCTGTCCTGTTATTTTTGATCATTGTCTTTCTCCCCCCCTGCGTCATAGATCTCACATGAGATCACCTTATTGCCAACTCCATTATCTACAACTTCGAAATCAACGTCGTATCCGACCTCAGCCAGATGATCGATGATCCCAAAGTCATTGCCATTATCCTGCGAATGAATATAGACCTTCGCAAGTTTCTGTCTGATCTTTGCCATAATTAATTCACTCCTTAACTTTCCTTAACGATTTTCTCTGATCGTAAGCTCAATGCCAGTCTCATCTCTGATTGCCTCCAGGATGTCTGCCCATGTAACTAATCCGTCATTCATACATTCTGTTTTTAAGTTAAATCTGGCTTTGAACTGATCCAGCCGTTTCTTGCCAAAACCAAACTCATCTCTTAGCACCATGATGCTCATAGCAAGAACGGTATCCAGGATCTGCTCTTTGATCTTCTGTGCCGCTTTATCCATTTCTCTATGATCGACAGGAACCTTGATCCCTGTAACTCTCCGGCGTTTCATTTCTCTCTCTAAGGCTTCTGCTCCGCCTTCTCTCACAATGCGTAAAGCAAGTTCCAATCCTTCGGTCCTGCCTTCCATCTTTGCATTAATCTTTCCCATCGTTCTCTCCCTTCACGCTCTTGATCCTTGCCTTTAAGGCATCCAGAAACGAATCCTGTGTAACTTCTTTTGCTTCCAGTGCATCCATGACGTTCTCATCATATCCGCCGGCAGTGACTAGATGATGGATCACAACATTCTCTTTTTGTCCCTGTCGGTACAGTCTGGCATTTGCCTGTTGATATAACTCCAATGACCAGTTAAGCCCAAACCAGACAATGATATGTCCACCTGCCTGAAGGTTTAATCCATATGCTGCACTTGCCGGATGTGCAAGTAGGATATCCATCTGCCCGTTGTTCCAGGCTGTGATGCTGTCCGGATTCTTTAACTCTCCGATCCGAAGCCTGCTCTTTTTCAAAGCCTTCTGGATCCGTGCCTTATCATGCTTAAAGTTATAAAACACTAAAATTCCTTTTCCTGCATTCGCATCGATGATCTCTTTTAAGGCTTCGATCTTCTCATCATGCACCTCATGGTATATGCCGTCTGCATCATAGACAGCCCCGTTGCAAAGCTGCAAAAGTTTATTACTTAAAGCCGCTGCACTTGTAACGTCAATAGTCTCTCCATCGATATCCGCGATCATCGTCTTCTCCAGTTCTTCATACTGCTTCTTTGCTTTATCTGGAAGTTTGATATGACGGACATTATCGATCCGTTCTGGTAATTCCAGATAATCCTCTGCTTTCATGGAGATGCAGATATCTTTGATCCGTTCATTGATCTCTTCGTCTGCCCATGTCCTTGGATTATACTCATAGATCACATTTCCGTTTCTTGCTCCCGGTGTGAAGTAATTATCACGATATCCGGTTAGAGTCTTTCCTAGCCGTTCTCCTTCATCCAGAAGATAGATCTGTGCCCACAGGTCTTCCAGTCCGTTCGGAGTCGGTGTTCCTGTAAGCCCTACGATCCGGTGGATGTGACTCCTGACACTTTTTAATTTTCGGAATCGTTTTGCTTTGTTGGACTTAAAGCTCGACAACTCATCAATGATCACCATGTCAAACGGCCAGTCATTTTTGTAATAATCAACCAACCACGAGACATTGTCTCTTGATAACACCCAGATATCGCCGGGTGTGTTGATCGCTCTGATCCGCTGTTTGATACTTCCAAGGACTGGGATCACCCGAAGCATCTTTAAGTGATCCCATTTCTGTGATTCTCTTGTCCACGTATCTTCTGCAACCTTCTTCGGCGCGATAACAAGAACTTTCCGGACTGCAAACCGGTTGAATCTCAGATCATTGACTGCTGTCAGTGTGATCACTGTCTTTCCAAGTCCCATGTCAAGAAACAATCCTAAGACCGGGTCCGTGATCATGCGACCGATGCAATACTTTTGATAATTATGCGGTACAAATTTCATAGCTGTCCTCGCTGTTCTAGTTCCTTGACTTTCTCCAAAGACTTTGCTGGACTCCATGCTTCGATCTCCCATATCACTCGGTCAATATCCTTTGCATGATCAAGAACTGTCGCATAACACCCAGTCGCTAAGATCTTACGGATCTGTGCTTTCTGAAGACGCGTTGTTTTCTTTCCTGGTTGTTTCAATTCTACAAATCCGATTTTACCATCTGGTAGGATTACAACCCTATCTGGTACTCCGGCATTGCCCGGGGAGACAAACTTATACGCCGTACCGCCGACCTTTTTTACTTCTTCTCTGAACTTTGATTCTATATAGCTTTCTCTCATATCTTGCTCCTTTGCTGTCAGCAATGTCACTATGTTCCCCTATATATACGCGTGTATAGGCGTATAAGGGGTACCACTATACCATTACCCTTTATATTTTATTTATATATAATTTAATGTTGACACTGTTGACATATATAACTAATAACGGTTTTAAGCCCTTTTCACGTCAACATTGCAATGTTGACTCAATGTTACCTTTGTTGCCATTTCCAAATATTGTATGTTGACGCAAATTAAAAGTTGTCATTGCGGATGTACCCCCTCTGCCTTCCATATGGTCCAAATCTCACAGCATCTTTTCTTTCCCATCCATCGATGCTATTTAAAATGCTGTTGATCTCTATTGTATCTTGTCTTCTCATCTGTCTGAGATCCCCACCAAAACATTCGCACCATACTTCTGCAGCACAAATTCGATCACGCTCGACTAAACTATCTTTATCTTTCACCTGATACTCGCTGTTAAAATATGCTTTCCTCTGCGCCTGACTTTTTTCCTTCCAATCCATCGGGATCTTTTTATCCAGGAACTCTCGGATCACACCTTCTTTCGGCGATGTTTCTCTGTAGTTCTCTTGTTTCTCCTTTGCTACCTTGGCCACATCTCCGGACATATAAAGGGGCTCTCCGATCATCCATCTTGCAACCGCTTCGGCCCATATCTGATCAACCTCTGCAGGTAGATTATCAAAGACACTCTTTTTTGCTTTCTGCTTTCCAAGTCCTACTGGCCAAAATCTTCGGTTTCCTGTTCTATCCTTTAAGAACTCTTTATCGTTCGTAGTTCCTACGATGATACAGTTTCGTGGGAAATTTGTATTCCAGGCAGAAGACGGCATACGAGATACATCCTCTTTCTTACTTAAGAACTGTTTGACTGCATTCATCTCTGATCTGTTAAATCCAGTTAACTCTCCAGCTTCAATGATCCAGTAGCCCTGCACCATCTCCGCTGCATCTTTCCCTTCAAAGGTACTCATTGAATCGGAATACCAGTCTTTGCCCAACATTGAAAAGAACGTACTCTTTCCAACGCCCTGCGCTCCCGACAGGATCAGCATATAATCAAACTTACATCCTGGATGCATGGCTCTGGCAACCGCAGCACACAAAGTCTTTCTTGTTGCTGCACGTACATATTCAGAGTCCTCTGCCCCGAAATAATCGATCAGCAGTGTATCTAATCGTCTGACCCCATCCCAGTTAAGGCTTGTAAGATACTCGCGGATCTTATGTCTTTTATGTCGGTTTGCATAGATTGCCATGCCGTCTAATATCTTCTTTTCTCCTGTGATCCCGTAAGTCTTTTCCATGTAATGCCTTAATCCGGCATCATCCTCATCGGTCCATGCACGATCCTTATAAGGGAACTCCGGATGAAATTCCCACGGCATCGGTCTGCAGACAGTTGCTCTGTTCGCAAATTCATCGTGATATAATCGGTCCTTTAAGTTTGGATCGTTCTCCAGAATGATCAACACGTTATCGATCGTCTTATTCGGCATTCCTGTCTGTGAACTGCAGCTTAACTTTTCCATCCAGTCAAGATCTTCTTTTGATATATCCTGTGAAAATTCGGACTGTGCACGTTCATATCGTTCTGCAGTAATGACTTTTGCAACATTTGGCTGTTCCATCGCAAACTCACACATTGCAGAAAAGGATGGAAGCCTTGTGATCGGCGTTCCTTCCTTTGATCCATAATCAAGTTCATAAAACTTATGGATCCGGACCAAATCAAATGCATTGCATAATCTTCCACCTGCAGGATCTGTGGCATGATGGCTGTATAAGAATAATCCATCCTCATATAACACGGCTCCGCCAACTGTCGAACCCTCTGTATAGGTATAGCGGCCCGGATGCATATCACATGGCTCATAGATACCACCTAAGAACGCATCCATTGCCTGCTCTACTGTATAGGTCTTACAGAATGCACCGACGATTCCTTTCTTTTCTAATGGATTTCCCTGTTTTTTGATACTGCGGTCACGGAGCTTTACCGCTCCCGGCACTTCCGGCCATTGTGTGATATCTCTCCAGTTATCATATGTCGCAAGCATTCCGTCTTTACTTAAAAACGGCTTGTCTGCATAGCAGAATCGATACTGGCTATCCTTACTGCAGCTTGGCCAGTACATCAGTCGGACTGTTTCGAAAGTTGTCGGGTCAAAGATACCCATTCCGATATACTCCGCGGCACGTCTCGCGATCGGCTCATATTCATCCGGAGAAGCAGGCTGATCCAGTGGCAGAATGATTCGAAGTCGCGGTGCTGCTTCTTCATGCTTCCTGGTACTGTAAACCACATAAGAACAACCAAGGTTTTCTAAGATGCCGATCACCTCATCAGTTCCACCCGGTTTTATATGGTCGGCATCAAGTGTGATCAGATAGCGATAACCGGCATTTTCATTTCTTCTCTGTTCTCCGGAAAGTTCCCCACCAACGAAACCACCGACATCCTTGATCTCATCTTGTTTCGCTTTGCGGTAACCCATATATTCTGCCAGAGTCTCTTCTGTCCTGATCGGATGTTCAAGCTTCTCCACAAAATCAGACCAGTACATCTCCTGCTTCAGCCAGGTCTTTGATCTTCGGCTGCTTCCCGTTGATATTTTAATTTTTAAGTCATTCTGAAACATGCCGTTCCTCCTACTCTTTCTTATAGAAATCTCCTGTAAATCCATCTGCGTTTAACGGTAGCCCTGTTGCCCACTCCGGAGCCCTGCACATCAGATCGATGGCTTTCTCCAGTGTCAGATCAGAACCTTTTGGCACTTCTGCTATGATCTCATCGTGGATATGAAAGTTGATGAGATAACCACCGAATAACATATTCCGGATCGCGTTCGCCAGCAGATCTCTTGCCACTGCCTGTACAATATTCTCGACCAGCTTCCCGCCATATGTTTCAAGTCTCTGCCATTTCTTAGTTCCGTCAATGCCCATGTATGTGATACTCTTGTTTCCCCACGCATTCTCTCCGATCTGCGGGTCTGGATAGAACAGGCATCGTCCGGAAGGAAGTTTGATCATAAAATAATCTGCATCTCTCATAAACGTGATCCCGTGCTGGATCTGGTTTGTTGTTCCGAGTGTTACCGTCTCGATCGCACAATTCTCTACGGTATACCAGAAATCCTGAATCCGTTTGTTCGCTGTTCTCCATCGGTGTACGATATCCGGAAGTTCTTCTTCCGTAAGTCCCATCCTTAATGCTCCCATCTGGATCAATGCTCCGGTACCACCTTGGTACCCGAGGGCTAATTCTGCGACCTTTCCTTTTGCCCTGAGTGCATATTCCGGATTTCCTTTTTTGATCTTCTCGATCGGTACATTAAACATACTGGATGCCGAAGCCTCGTAAATCTTGCCGTGGGTACGGAAGACTTCCAGTCTCCAATCCTCTCCAGCTAACCAGCTGATCACTCTCGCTTCGATCGCTGAAAAGTCTGCAACGACAAACTCATATCCCTCTCTTGGAACAAATGCTGTCCGGATCAGCTGTGAGATCGTATCTGGCAGACTGCCATAAGTCAGTTCCAGCATCGCTGCATTTTCCTGTTTTACCAGATTCCTTGCCAGTGACAACTCCGGAATATAGTTTCTCGGAAGGTTCTGAACCTGTACCAGACGTCCTGCCCATCTCCCCGTTCTGTTCGCACCATAAAACTGTAATAATCCACGGACTCTTCCATCCTTGCAGACCGCGTTTTCCATAGCTGTATATTTCTTCACGGAACTCTTGGCTATCTCTTTACGTTTCTTCAGAACATAATAAACTGCAGGGTTTGCTTTTACCTGTGAAGCTTCTAACAGTTCGTTCACTGCTTCTTTCCCTAACTTATCAATATCTTTTCCTAGCTGTTCGGATAACCACTGTTTTAACTGGGCAACGCTGTTCGGATTATCGATTCCAGAAACACGCCGGATATCATCTCCAAGCTTTAATGCTGCCTGATCACTTAATTCCAATGCCCCATTGATCAGTGCAAGGTCCACCTGAGTCCCCTGTTGATTAATAGCCTGGTCATAATGCCAGTTGGTCCATTCCTGCGTTGGAACCGGATAATCCTTCAGATGATCTTCGATCGCGCGTTCCACTTCCACATCCTGTTTGCAGTATTCCTTAAACAGGTTCCATTTCTCTATATCATGTTCAGGAAAGTTTCTTGTGCGTCCGCCGTTTCTCTTTGTAGGCTTGCACGGTACACAGAAATAACGGATCAGTGCTTTTCCAACCGCCATCTTTTGTTTTTCCTGTGGAAATCCCATTGCTTTCCCAACTCCTGCAAGGGATGCCGGATACCCACAGTAAAGAGAATGGATCATCGTACACTGCCACTGATCCGGCCAGATCTCATAGAACTGACTTAATGCATTGATCTCGAAATTTGCGTTATGAGCCATCTTGATCGTTGCCGGTGCTTTCAGATCATTGATCACGTTTTCCGGAAGTTTCTCCCCCTGTGCAAGATCTATGATCTCAACAGGTCCATCATCGTAAGCGTAAGCAAACAGCAGAATCTGAAAGTCCGGAGACTGTACATACTTGTACAGCCCGGACTTTGCAATGTCTACACTACTATAAGTCTCGATATCGATATGCAGGATGTTTTTCTGCGGGATCATAATCCCATAACTCCGCTGCCATTGATCGGAGCCCCCGTGATCGGATTAATTCCAGTGACAGGATTCACACTCTGCTGTGTAGCTGCAGCCTGTGTGTTCATCTGCGGAACTGCTGCGGTCTGGACATTTGCCTGTGGCATTGGTCCAAAGTCTTCCGCTGCTGTTGTTCTTCCTGTTAATAGATCACCTTCTCTGGTTTTCTGGACATTGTTCAGTCCGCATCCAACACCTCTGTTTCCGTTTGTATTATATGGGAAGAAGTTTAAGGAAACTCTTCCGTAGCATCCGGCATATACTTCTGCAGGATTTAAGATTGCCTGACAGTTTGCATCGACAACTTCCGGTCTCTGTTTACTGGATGCTGTCATAACCATATGCCCTTTACATTCTTCTCCGAATGGTTCTCCGTTTGGTCTTGTCCCATCTCCATCATGCATCGGATTCTTCAGCATTGCCGGCATCTGACCATTGAATTTTGTAGAGACACCTTCCTGTGCTGCAGCCTGCATTGCTGCCTGGATTGCATTGATCGTTGCTGTGTCCGTCTTAGGGATCAGGATCGTTACAGAATATTTTTCTTCCTGTCCTGGATTGTTCGCATGTGGCTGAAATACGTGTGGAAATGAAAATCTTACTTCACCTGTTGTTACTTTTGTATTACTCATAGTTTTTTACTCCTTTTATTTAAAATCTTCTGCTGCTGTTGTTTTCGGGTTATAGACCGGCCGTTTATCGGATTCCGGCGCCAGTGTTGGCTTTCCATTTGGCTTTTGGATGAACTCCCCGCAGATCGTCTGGAAGTCTTTCTTTCCGACCATCTTTTCAAGATCTGTCAGGGTAAGCTGTGCCCTTTCATACAGAGTTTCTTTTGGATATCCATTCTGTTCCAGAACATCCGCCATCTTCTCGTAATCTGTGATCATACGATTGCTTCTGCCTTCAACGATCTTCCATCCAGGGATCTCTCCGCCATCGATCAGTTTTGTCTGTGCATAGGACTTTAATTTTTTATGCCAGGCAACCAACTGTTCTGCTTTTGCAAGGGCTTCTCCCACCTCTTCGTCTGAAAGCTCCGGTGGAAGTTTTGTTTCATAGGTTTCCAGAAGTTCCAGATTGTCATAAGCTCTCTGTCTGCAGTTTAAGACTTTGCAGAATCTGCAGTGTTCCCCGGAACGAAACTCTCCTTCTCCTTTGTAAGCTAATTCAGCTTTCGGTTTGACTACGACATTGCCCCATGTTGTCAGCTCTCGTTTGTTCGTTTTCCATGTAGAAAAGTTATTGAGTCTTGGCTGTACGATATGAAAAAAAATGTCCTCGATCGGATATAAAAATCCGTAAGCTTTTAATGCTCCTAGTGCATATAATCCCATCTGTGGGTTCCCACCTGCATTTACTGGGACACCTTTTCCGTATTTAAAATCGATGACATGTATGACCGTACCGCAGATCAGGATGCAGTCTGCAGTACCGAATCCATCTGGCACGTACTCATCAAACTCAACTCTTTTTTCCACTGCCATATATGGCTTTTCTGGAAGACTGTTGCTAAGTGTCTCCACATAGTCAACATACTGATCTGTGAATCCCTGCATCTCTTCCTGATACAGTTCATTCTTTTTGATCTTGTTCATTCTTCTTGTGTAGGTTCCGGTCTTTAAAGAATCTGCTGTCAGTTTTAACTCACAGATCTCATGTGCCAGAGTCCCTTCTTGGGTATAAGAGGTCTCTGTATCTGGAAGCTCATCACACAGTTTTGCGGAAGGAGTACAGTGGATCCACTGCACCGCTCCACTTGCTGATAACAAAGCATGTTTTCTTTTCTTCGCCATCTTAGATCACCGCCCCAATCGCTTTGATCGCAGATGCAAACTCCCCATACTTCTCCTGTGGCAGATCCATCAATGTCTGTGCGCCTAAAGATGCCAGCGTATTCTGTACATCCTGCATCTTTCCGGCATCGATCAGACCTGTTGCTGCGACTGCTAACTGTTCCATTGTATATGTAGGGGTTGCTGTGGCAGTCGGCACCGGACCAGCTGCGGGTGCTGTATTTTGTGCCACGGGTGCCGCTTGTGCAGTCTGTGTTGTTGGTACGGGTTGCACATTCTGTACTGGCGGTGTGCTCGGTACGGTTGTAGTTGTTTGTGCGGCTGTTTCCGCTGGTGCGACTGTCTGCTGCACTACGGGTGCTACCTTTGTTGCATCTACCTGTGTTTCCTCTTTGCAGTTTCCTGCTGCCTTTGCCAGTGCAAAGATGGCATTTGCCAGATTGTCAAGCCCTGTTACGTTTACTGTGATCTCCATTGTTATGTCCTCCTAATTTTTCTTTGTTTAATAGATACCCGATCCCTAAGATCTGAAAGATCAGGTTTGTATCAAGATCCTGTCCAGCTTTATGCAACCGGACAAGAGTTTCAACCCTTTCATAAGATGCGGCTAATTCATCGTATACTTCACGACTGATCAGCAATCTATCTTCCTTCATCATTTATATCCTTTCTACTTGTTTCTTAAACCCACACTCTGTCGTCATTCGCCACTGTACTGCTTTTGAAATCTCTTTATCTAAAGGATCTAATTCTTTGGACAATGCGTTCGCTAATACTCTCAGAGATGCTACGATATAAGGTAGTGTTCCTTCAGAAACAGGTGTTACACTATCTGATATTTTAAGAAGAATGTCTCTGCTTACTTCTCTCACAATATCGTTCACTTTATCGCCTTGGTCGGTTGTTGCGCATTTGTATGCTTCTTCTATTTTTTTTTCGCACTGTAATAAAAACTCTTTTGTCATTGTTCCTTCTCACTTTCTGTGCTATAATGCACTTGTGTTAAATTATTTATATCCGCACCTTCTGGAGTTGCCGCTTCAGGGGGTGCATTTTTCTTTCATCAAGCTCTTTCAGAATTTCTTTCTCATTCATCAAATTTCTTCACTCCTTCCTCAAACACCACTGCCGTGATCAAACACACTGCAGCTAATTCTTTAAATATTCCCATTGCGATCAGCACTGCTGCCGTGCAGATCATGGCTTTTGTCTCTGTGTGCATCTTTATGCTCCTTTCTCTGGTCTCCATAAGATTCCTGTGACTTCCCAGAATAGCTTTGGACTGATGTAATAGTTCGTCCTGCTCTTTCCAGTTTTTCTAAATGCGTATCCGATTGGAAGCCATCCGGCTTCAATGCCTGCCCTTATGAAGCAAGCATCTTTCCCCATCTTCTCTGCCGCATATGCTATCGGTACATTTCCCTCTGGAAACTGTTCTGGTGCATTTGCGTATGCTGCTAAGATTCTTAGATCTTGTCTTCTACTCATGTCTTTCACCTACCTTTCTTCAGATGGCTTAACTCTCCGCCCGATCTGTATACAGTTATTTATCTTTAAGACTTTTAAGGAGTCACACTCATGCCATTGTGTGAATTGATTTTTCGGAAATATTCATCGGACAGAGGATTAAGCCATCTGTGTATTCAATTCTTATTTGTGTTATAATCTTTCTAAAAACACAAAGGAGTTTATTATGCCAACACCATTTAAAGATTTAGAGTTATCACATTCACAAATTTCAATCATAAAATCCATTAAACGATCTGGAAAAATACTTAAAAATCATGTCAATGCCGATCCAAATTATCAATTTTTATTGGTATATTCTCTTTTGGATCACTGTCCAGCAGACTGCAATTCCTATGTATTAAGTAATAAAGGATTAATGTTTCTTCGTTACCATAGACGTAACAATATTAAAGTTATTTATCCAATCGTTGTTTCAACCATATCTTTAATTGTTTCAATTATCTCTCTTGTAAAATCCTTTATGTAAAGGTAACAATCAACGTGATAATCGAAACTAATAAAGATATGTATGGAAGAATCATTCTTCTTCTGAAATCTTTATCTTTATGAAGTTCTAAGATTTCTTTAAAAATCATTTCGTCTTTCTCACCTCCTGGTTATTTAGTTTCGGTTAAACCGAAGTCTAACGGTAAAAAAATAATCTGTGAATAACGTACATTATACGTTTCCTCTATTTTACGAAGTACTGGAATATCCGGATAAGACTTTCCTTGTTCGTAGTTTCTGAGTGTATCTGTCGCTATTCCTATTAATTTAGCGGCTTCTTCTTGCTTGTATCCTCGCATTTCACGGATACTTTTTAATGTCGCTTTCATATCTTTAGGAAATCTAGTTTCCGTTTTCACTTTTACTCACCTCCTTAGTTCTCTTATATACTACCACGGTTAAACCGAAGTGTCAACGGTTTTTCCGAATTTTTTTCGGTTTATATTGATTTTTTTCGGTTTCTCCATTATAATATATGCATATTCAAATTAAGAAAGGAGGCAATGGTAAATGAGCGACTTAGGAAACAAAGAAGTCATGGCTAGAAATATAAAATACTATCTAAAGGCTAATGATGTTACCCAAACAGAGATGTGCAATACCTTAGGTTTTAAAATGTCTACTGTATCAGACTGGATGCATGCACGAACCTATCCACGAATTGACAAAATAGAAATGATGGCTAATTATTTCGGAATAGAAAAATCGGATTTAGTAGAAAAGAAATCTTCTTCCACAGAACTTAATAAAAGAGACACCAAACAAATAGAAAAAATCATACAGCAAACAAAAGATAAACTAACATCCCAAGAAGGATTAATGTTTGATGGTGATCCTGCTTCTCCTGAAGCAATCGAGTCTATTCTAAATGCAATGGAAATTGGTATGGAGATGGCAAAGAAAAAGAACAAGGAAAAATATACACCTAAAAAATACAAAAAGGACTGATGTGAATGGACATAAAAAAGATTGTAAATTCGCTTGTCAAGAAACATAAAACAAGAAATCCTTTTGAGATTATCAAAGGAATGAACGTTATCCTTGTGCCGGTGCCACTTGAGGGTGTCAGAGGATTTTATCAGTATTTCCAAAGAAATAACATTATTTATATTGATGATTCTCTTCCAGAACATGAACAGATTCTTGTTTGTGCTCATGAGTTAGGTCATATGTTGCTGCATAAAAAGGCTAATGCCCTCTTTATGGATACCTATACCGGATTCAATACGACGAAATATGAAAAAGAAGCTGATCTGTTTGCTATGGAACTTCTGGTGCCGGATCAAGTATTTTTAGAATACCAGGAATTTACTACCGATCAGATCGCACGTGCACTTGGATATGATGAGGAGTTAATTAAATTAAGATTAAAATAAGGAGGAATGCGTATGAAGAAAAAGTTTTTATGCGTTGCATTGTCTGCAATGATGCTGCTACCAACTATACCTGCATCTGCAAAATCTAAAGTAAGTATTGTGCCATTAAAAAAGACTATTTATATTAACCAGACTTGTAAAATTAATTTAAAGAACAATAAAACTAAAGTAAAATGGACAGTATCTAATAATAAAATAAGAATAGTGAACAAAAATAACAAATACGCAACTATCAAAGGGATGAAAGTTGGATCAGCTTATATAAAAGCTAAGATTGGTAAAAAGACTTATCGGAGCAAAATGACTATCAAAAAGAAAGTTGTTAAAACCCCTTCAGCTCCTACTGTTAAAAATTATACATACAATAGAATCATTTTGGATAACGATAAACTTCAGATAAAGTTGGCATATACAACTTCTTCTGAAATTGCGTTTGCAGTATATAATAAAACAGATTCCTTATTTAAGTTTGACTGTGAATATTTTAAATTGAACGATACGGATTACGAACCAGATGAAATGACCACTTCTCCGTATATTGCTTCAAAAGACACTAGAAATTTTATTTTAAAAGCTAAAATTAAAAATCCTGAATGTACTTCTTTCGCAGGCGTTTTTAGTATCTGGGCAGCAGATGGTTACATTATTGATTATCTAAATGTTTCAAAAACTACTGTGAAATAATTTACAACAAAAGAAAACCGCCCAGCTACCAACTGGACGGAATTTCAGAAATTATCAATCATGGGTGATTGATGTAATCTCTGCCTGAACAACAGAATTATATCATACATCCTACAAATTTACAAATTGACAAGGGTGTATTTTTTGTACCCTTTTTTAGAAAGGAAATGATATATGGCACTGATCAAATGTCCAGAATGCGATCTGCAGGTAAGTGATCACGCGATTGCTTGTCCTCACTGCGGATATCCTTTACAAACAACTGCTGCAAAAAAGCAACGAACTAAACAACGTAGACGAAAAAAACTTCCAAACGGCTTTGGCCAGATATCTGAAATCAAAACTGGTAATCTATACAAACCTTTCCGTGCAATGGTTACTGTTGGAAAAGACTTTTACGGCAGACCAATTCGTAAACTGCTCAAACCCGTTGCATTCTTCAAGACTTACAATGAGGCTTATGCTGCATTAGTCGAATACAATAAAAATCCTTACGATTTAGATGACGATCTAACTGTTGAAGAGCTGTATGAAAAATGGACTGAGGAATACTTTAAGACTTTATCCAATCCATCTAGCGAAAGAACAATCAAATCAGCTTGGAACTACTGCTCTTCCATTTACAAAATGCGTGCCAAAGATTTACGTCCGCGACACATTAAAGGCTGTATGGAAGAAGGTACATACGAAGTCGATGGAAAAGAAAAACATCCTTCTCCTACCACCAAAACAAAAATCAAGTCCCTGTTCAATTTAATGCTTGATTATGCAAATGAAAATGATGTTGTTGACAAAAACTATGCACGAACTTTCAAATTATCCGATAATATTATTAAGGACGTTGAGGAAGAAAAGAAAGATCATATTGACTTCACAGATGAGGAAATGCTGAAATTATGGAATAACTTATATAATGTGGATTATGTGGATGTATTGCTGATCCAGTGCTACTCCGGTTGGCGACCACAGGAATTAGGCTTGTTAAAGATGGAGAATGTTGATTTAGAGAATTGGTTTATTACTGGAGGTATGAAAACCGATGCCGGAAAAAATCGTTTAGTTCCGATTCATCCAAAGATTCGGAGTTTGGTAAAGTACCGTTACCAGGAAGCTCAAAAATTAGGAAGCGAATACTTGATCAATTGCACTGACACTAAAACTCATCGATCTAGCTTGAAACTTACATATGACAAATACCGGCACAGGATTGATAAGATCATTGAACAACTAGAGTTAAATCCAGATCATCGTGCTCATGATGGTCGTATCCAATTCGCAACAATGGCGAAGGCTGCCGAGGTCAATGAATATGCTGTGAAACGTATCATGGGACATAAAATAAAAGACATTACAGAAAATACTTATACGAAACGAAAAAGAGAGTGGCTAATGGAAGAGATCTTAAAAATTAAATAATTCAAGCGTAAAAAAAAGAGCCAAAATATGATATACATTCTTGACTCTTTTTGTTTATTCACTTGTAGCAACGAGTTGTAGTAATGTTGTAGCAATGTTGTAGCAACGAGTCACTTTTCATTGCTTTTTACCACTTCTATCGTTCCTAAAAACCACGTATTTAAGCGGTTTCTTAGAATTTACCTGCTTTAGCAGCTTCTTCAATGGATACAGCTACTGCTACTGTAGCTCCTACCATTGGGTTGTTACCCATACCGATTA